>Ga0065711_1031791_pt1 | contig 28731 bp, 22 predicted proteins | sample Hoacrofraction12_FD_59098 | JGI IMG/M metagenome (GOLD analysis project Ga0065711, IMG submission 59098) | Hoatzin crop microbial communities from Cojedes, Venezuela - Epithelial fraction 12 v2 (version 2) | ecosystem: Host-associated > Birds > Digestive system > Esophagus > Crop | place... | reverse complement strand
CCCCCCAGCCCCTGAGGCGCCCGGGGCCGAGCGGCGGGCGTGAAGGCGCCGCTGGCGCCCGGGGGCGGGGCAGCCGCCGCCATCTTGGTCGTGAGGCGAGCGGACGGGTGGCCCGGGCGTTCTCCTCAGGGGCTGCGAGGGACGGGCGGGGAGAAGCGCGCAGCACGATGCCCTGCCGTTCTGTAGGTTATGTTGTCCACGTGCTAAATAAGAGCTAGAAGTTTACCTCTTGCTCGCCTGGTTTTGTGGGTGCCTCCTGGTGAGTTAGGCAAGCTCCACACAGATTCGTCATGAATGCACAGGTGTCTGGGATGAACGAGGTAACACCAGTTCACTGAATACTGAATCTGTGATATTTACTGGAGAAAAAAGAATTATTTCCTTGCAGTGTTCAAGTGAGAGCATCGTCTTGTGTCAAGTGCTTACTCCAGAAAGCAGGAATACTCATATTTTAAAGACTAGAAGTTTTTTTTAAGCATTTTAGAAGATCTCCATAACTCAGTTTGAGCATAGCCACATCTTTTAAGTGCTACATTGTAGATTACTTTCAACTATTCTGTTCTATTAATGCACACAAACAGTAAAACATCATTGACATTAATTTCTCCATCTATAATAGTGTTACAATATGAGAACAGTGCTTGAATACAGTGTACTATATAAACTAAGATATAATGCATTAAAAACATCAGTATAATAGAGGACAATACATCCTAAATACAGCATTTAGAGGTGCTTAACAACATAAATGTAAAGTTTGCATTAAAATTTGCTTTGTGGTTTACTACTTCACAGCTAAAGTTCTTTACTAAACTACTTTATTAGCCATCCTAAGCCTTAATAAAAATTCCTAATATTTTGTTATTTCAGATACTATTGCTAGTTACCTTTCTGGGCACAGAGCAGCACCATCGCTGTCAGGAGAAGGACCAGAGCCCCCAGAAGGTAAGCTAAATTCTTGTTAGCTGTATCTTAGGGAATAAAGAGGTGAGAAGGGCTTGAAGTAGAAACCAAGCCCACCGTCTCAGCTGTTCTGGGTTTGCCAAGGCAGGCAGGGAAAATGATAAAATCTGCATCTGGGCAAGGTGCCCTTTAGGCTTGTAAGGCTGAGGGAGTCTTGGGGAGTTAAGGTGGCTGCTCAAGCTTGCTTTGTTCAGTAGTAAAGGCCTGTAGCATAACTGTAGCGTTAGGCCTTCAAGTTTCTTTCAAGCAATCAAAAAGGTCTGTTTATGGTTTGATAGCTTTTGTATATATAGCTTACTTTTTGATTATTTTGTCTTCTAATTTAGCATAGTATCTGATGCTCTTATTTATCTTTTTTTAAAGCTTTAGTATCTAGAAGATTTTATGGAACTTGTTTGTTTGAATGACACTTGCCTTTTTATTTTTAACTGGAATAGGATGCTTCATTCCCCTGAGCATAGAAGCCTTTTGCATGGCCATGGAAAACTTTATTGCCCTATTTCAGTTATGATGCGCGGAAGGAACTAGCCTCAAACAATGGGTAACGCTGATGAGCAAGGGCAAGGATGGCAAGGGAAATACTTATGGTATACCTCAGACAGAAGCTAAACTTTAAAGGAATTTGTCCTCAGCAAGGAGAGCATGCATCTGGCTTGACCTGTCATGGGTTTGAGCAGATAAGCCTGTGACTTAGTAATGGGTAAAGCAGAACTTGATGCTGTTCTCTGCGATGCTTTTGTCTTCCCAAGCACCCACCTTATCCAAAGGTAGTTTCCTATGCCATGCTGAGATATAGGAGCTTCCTGTTGGCTCTTGGGCTGAAGGCAGAAATCCCCTGCTGTTGGCGGTAATGGTTAGCGCGTCACTTTGTGAGCCTCAGGGGTACAAAGAGGATGGCGTGGGGCAACAGGGGTCTCAAACCAGAGACAGTCTGCCTCCAATAAAGCTGCATGAAGGGACTTTCCTTCTGTAATGGGATTACTCATATGTAACTGTGGCAGTGAGCTTGGCACTATTTTCTGAAAAATTAAGGGTTTTTTTTGTTTATTTGTCTAAGTGACATGTTGTCCCTTCACAGGGATGTCCTAAAAACTGTTGTTCTGAGAAAGAGCAGTGTAAATACTTCAAATTAAGTAACAGTGAACTGATGATAATTAAGATAGGATAGCGGATATTTTTCTTGAGTAGTTATAGCCAAATCATAAGGGTAAGTGTTGCCAGCGTTTTTTCCTTTTCTGTGTTACACATGGGGCTTGTTTTCCACTATGGTTTGCAAACTTTAGACTGGATCCAAATGACTGTAAACTGTACTGTTGTTTTTTATGCCCTTCCTATCATCAGATTGTTTTAATCCACAAGACCTTGTAAAATTCACCTCTCCTTACATTAGCTTGGGTTATGCCAATATTGCAATGTATGTTGGAGTGGACGGAACTGTTGGTGTAACAGAACATGTGGTTAGGCTGCTGTTAGGCTGAATCTGGGATACCTCAACCAAGTTATTGGTTGAGCTAGTGCATCTGGACTTGGTCAAACTTCTCTATGTATTCCATCAATCAGAGAGATTACAAAGAAGCAACAAAAACTGTGGTTTGTGTGATATGGTGCGATAGCTAAGTATAGCTATTGTAGCTACCCCAGTTCATTTTCATAAAGGTATGAGATCTCCTGGTATCTGTCATACTTTCACCTTCTGAAAGTACTTCCTGAGTGTTTTGAGAGGGATAAAGCAGATAACAGCCTTGTGTTCTCTATTGCATCGCTTAGAAGAGGGTCCTGTGACTATGCTTTTTCTCTTTAATAACTGTTGAAAGTGTTAATAAATGTCAATTCAATTTGAGATCATGATAGAGATATTAGTGTTACTATGTTTCTACAGGTTTGATGAAAATAGAAGAACAGAGACTCTGAGGGTTCCTGTGTATAGTGAAAAATTTGGGTGACAGAAACTGCTCATGGGGGACAAATACATTTTTGTTGTCACACTTAACTGCATTTCTACTGGGATTTGTGGTGGTATTAAGGCTGTGATATCTGTATCTTTTTATAGTAACTTCCTAGAAATGTTTTTATTCCCTATTCTGTGCCCCCACCCCTGAGAAAAGTTGCTCTGTTCAGGAAGTGTCTATGGATACTGAGCATTCTTTTTGAATCTGTTTCCCGGAGTTTCATGGTTTTTGGCTACTGAGGTGGACAAACAGTCTTCAGATCATCTTGGAGGAGGTTTCCGCTTGTGACTGCCATTTAAAAAGTAGCTCTGGAGTGTTTACTAGATGTTAAGCAGTAGCTTGACACATCAAAATACAGCTACTTCATCTTAAGTCTTGCTGTCCTCTAGCCTTCTACAGAATCACAGAATGGTAGGGGTTGGAAGGGACCTCTGTGGGTCATCTAGTCCAACCCCCTGCCGAAGCAGGGTCACCTACAGCAGGCTGCACAGAACGTTGTCCAGGCAGGTCTTAAATATCTCCAGAGAAGGAGAATACCACTCGGTAGCTCAAGCTACATTTCAGGTTAGGGTTTTCTTCTGAAATAAATGGAAACTGGGCATGGATTGTTACATGAGTATGTTAAATGCTAGTTTTTCAGCAAATGTGGATTCTGAATATAGTTTAAGGAATCCAGTTATGTGCCAGTATCAAACCCAACAGCAGAAGAATGTGCTAAAGGCTTGCTTAAAAAAAATTAAAGTAGTCAAATCAGTACCTTAAATGAGTTATGAGCAAAGCACAAGTAGGTAATGTAAATGCAGCTGCATTTTCTTCCTGTGTATTGGCAGTCCAGTTAGAGGATGCATAGAATACCTGCAATAAAACAGATACTATAGTTCCATGAAGTGATTGGTCCCTAGGAGTTCCTGAGGCATAGGTGCTAGCAGAGCAAGGCAGGTTTTTTGTCTTATTAAGGATTTCCAGAGCATTCTGCCTAGTTATCCCTTTCTTATGTTTGACCTGTCTCTTTCCCTTCTCTTCTTGCTGTGAGTATACCTGAGGCTGTTGTAGGACTCCCATCTGCTAACTGCGTTCCTAAAAGCTTTGCCATAAAAGCAGAAAGGCTGAGTCTCTTACTAGCCTTTCCTTAAGTATCACTGAAAAAGCTGTGCATGTACAAAGCAGGGAAAATCACTGGAGGTTCTCAAGATGGGATTGGCCATCATGCTACATCATCTCATCTAGGCTCCCTTTCCCACAAAAGGTTGGACCAGGTGATCTTTTGAGGTCCCTTCCAGCGTAAGCTATTCTGTGAAATTCAAGTGCTCAGATTACTGAAAAAGCAGTGAAAAACAGTTTATTGGGTTTTGTTTTGTTTGTTTTACTTTAGGAGATTGTGTTTAGGAATGTGTAAATGGACTTGGCACTTCAATGTCTTCGTGCATGCAAAGATTAGATCTTCACAGAAGAAATTCCTTGCAGATAGAAGGTTCATAGCTTCTCCCCCCATTTTTCCAGATCAGTTGTGTGTAGTCAGTATTTTTCAGTCAGACTGGAGTCATGAAGCTACTTTTAAAATTCAGGCAAAGCACTATGTACAGCATTTCGGCTCCTCTCCTGGGCTGAATGTCAGGAGTCCAGCTGAGACTAAATTAACATTTTGACTCACGCTGCAACATTCAGTGAGGTTGAGTATCTGAAATGACTCCTTTCCCCTGTGTTACAGTCTGTGTTTTACAGCCTTTAGCTAAAGTCACGAAGTGGTCAAGTTTAGTATGCAGTAACTGATGGTTACAAAGAAAACACATTGGCTTCCCTTTCTGGGTAACTTGGTAACAGAAAGGATCCCTGAAAAAGCCGGGGCTGGAAGCCCAAATGGGTTAACCCTTGTGCGTAGTGGCTTATGAGATTTTCTGATCTGTAGTTAAAAGCTAATTTGGCCTTGAGGGGAATTTTGAGAAATTGTTGTTGACTATTGACAACTGTCACTTGTTTCATCAATTTGGATTGAAATGAGGGATGGGGAAGAGAAGGTGTGGTTGTACTGCAGCTGTATATGGAGATTGCAAAGCCAGTTGTAATTGAACAAGTTCAGGTAGCAGAAGTCGTCTGGCTGCAGAAACACAGTTCAGCTCTGACTGGCTTATCATGCCAAAATCCAGGATCAGTTTACTGATGCAGGTGTCAGACCTTCTATTTCTAGTTTGCTTTCGCTGCCCAGACTATACTGCTCAACTTGTGTGACAACTGAAGACGAGGAAACTGGACTGGAGTTCAAGATCAAATGTAACATTTTATTTGAGAATAGGCACAAAACCTGTGAGCCAGGAGTATCCTAATGTCAAAACATCCTCATACTTATTTTGCTATTTAGCCTCTGAACAGCAAGTGACTAGAAGAGGAGTATTAGTACTATCCAAATATGTTAAATATACATTGTGCTGCAGTGAAGCTCACCATGGGATTCTCTCAAGCCATTAAGCCAATCCGGGTTACCAGAGTCAGGAAAAGGGAAACAATCAATTTGAACGCTAGCTTTATAAATTCTTCCTTTTATTGAGCTCTTTGACAGTAGGGCACATGGTATAAGGATATGTTTGGCCTTTTGTTGTATCACAGGAAAATATTAAGAAAAGAATTTTGAAGTGGGTAGTTTCCATTGCATGTGACTCAAATGAGAGAGAAAATAAAATGAGGGTTAACTTTCAACTGTACTTGCATGTTTTTTTATCCCAGAGTGAGAGTACAGCCTTGAGTTGAGCAGAAGAATGCCTAATACACTGATGCAAATGAAATACACTGTTGTAAATTATGACTATTGTGGCCATCAAAGATCACAGGTCTGCTCTGCTGCTTGGCCCACTCATTTTAATAGGCTTTGAATGAAAATTTTTCTTCAACCACTGTTGGTTAGCAGCTTCTGAAATTAGCAATGAAGGCAGAACAAATGCAGGATAATAATGCTATCTGTCTTGTTATTCACCTCTGTTGGATCTGTGTGTGTATATATAGTCAGTTCGGAAGTCAGAGGCTTCATTTGTGCACTGAAGGTTGAGAATCCAAACCAACTTTCAGCGTGCAGGAATCTAAAGGACCTTTGCTGGGTCCTTTATACTTTGCTTTCATGAATAATGCTCTCATATGATCCTTTTCAGAAATTGAACAAGATCAACATGAAACCCGAGATTTTTGTTCTTCTACTCGTATAAGGCTGGTTTATAACCTCATTGCTCTGATGGCTAGAAAATCCCTCCTGATTTCCAGTCTACGTTCACTCACAGATGGTTTGTATCCATTTATTTTTTTTTGTACCAACTTTATCCCTTTATATACAGAAAGCTTCTGATCACCTTCTTTACTTTCCTGATACTTACAAAGAGTCCATCACATCCTTTCTGACCATTCCTAGCTGATTCCTCTTCCCCAGACTTAAACACAAATTTCTAATAGGCACCTGGGAGGGTATTTCTTTGGAGAGGACTTCTTGGAATATTTCTACTGTTTGGACTGTCTAGAATTCCCTACTAAGAAGTGTAATTCTCCTAGCTCTCCTTCCGAATGACCGTTAATGCCCCCTGCCTGTCACAGGATTGCTAGTCTAACCCACTTCGAAGTACTGAACACATGCTTCCCACCATAGAATCCCCTTGGTCAGTGAAACCAGTCTGCTGGGTTTGTTTTTCAGGACTCTGCTGTCCTTCAGTCGTCCTTCCCTGCCCTTAGTGCCCATGCCTTACAGCATATGTTGGGGGCATGACAAAAGCACGGTGTGCAGGTGATGATTCCAGAGTCCCAGCTGTTACTTTGTGGCCTGTAGAGATGAACAGTGTGAATGAGTTGTTTAATTGATCAGAGTTAATTTCTGTGGGATCTATGACATCCTGACTATAAGGGCCTTTCAGCTGCAGCTGTTTTTCTTCAAGATGCATTTGCATTCATGGAGCAGAGATATGAGGAAACTGTGTCCCTCCTTAGTCACGGTGTTGGGAGTGCAGTTCGCTAGGTAAAAATCAGAATGAAGAAGAAAAGATGGATGGGGAATGTAGTTGTATGAAGTCTTACTTGCAGAATTCTGGATATAGGCGGAAGGAAAAAAATATATTATTTTTATTTCTTGTGGTGACCTAATAATGTTTGTCTGTGGACTGGTTTAGCTATAGCAATAATTCTACTTGAAGAGAAAGGACGTTGCCTGCAGAGTAGAAGAATAAAGAGCTGCTTTCCCAAACACTGACATTCAGTGAGTGCCAAGGTCCAGGAGCAGTTTTTAGTATACATAGGAATGCGTCCTTGTTACTCTGTTACTAAATTACATACCCTAATAAGCGAGGGAAGGGCCTTTAAAAGGGCATATACACTGTTTATTTCAGGGGAAGAAAACCGAGTCCTGCTTTAGAGGCAAACCCATAGAACTAATGGTTTAACTTTTATTTTGTATATTCAGTAGCTAATGGCACAACCTAAATAAGAGGTGAAAAATTACAATACTGTAAGTTTTGTTCTGAATTCTTTTGCCATTGCTTGAAGCATCTAAGCAAGTGTATATGCTCTTGTTTTTGTTAATAGAGAGAGAATGGATCTCCTTTGACTTAACCTTTCGATAAACCTTTGTCTGTCTTTGACTCTAGAGGGTATGGAGCAATTGCACTCCTAATTTACCTCTCTGCAGGTAGGTGTAGATCTGGATCTTTTGTTCTGTTTTGCCAGTAGAGTCTCTTCTCCTTTGTAGTTTATGTACCCAGTCTAACATCATGGGGATTTTCTTGCTTAGAAGTAGTACAAATAAACTGAACTCTTAACTGCTTAAAATAAGAATGTTGCATGGAGGCCAAATATTATTTTGTAGATGATAAATTACAATTCCTTCACTTCCCGCTGAACCAATACACGTTATGAAAGTAATCTTAGCTGCTTATTACTTCTGTGGTCTGAGTAAACACATTCTGCTACTGATTGCAATCATGTGTGACTACGAAAGATGAGTAAATGCCTATTGATAAATGAGAGGAAAAAACCCAATCAATATGCACCAGGAAGGATAAATACAGAATCACAGAAGGCCCTTAAGGTCATCGAGTCCAACTGCAAACCTAACACCACCAAGTCCACCACTAAACCATGTCCCTGAGTGCCACATCTGCATATCTTATTTAAATGCCCTCAGGGATGGTGGCTCAGCCACTTCCTTGGGCAGCCTATTCCAATGCTTGACAACCCTTTGGTAAAGGGTTATCAGTGGCGTGGAGGAGGGTACATGGTTTATGTTTCAGAAAAATGACTTTGTGGATTACTTTTTAGGCAGAAATATGAAAGTGCAGTGATTCCAGGGTAGGTGACAGACTCACCCTTCCTGATGAGTCAAGATATCTGGAAGTGGCAGAAGAGTGATATCTTCACTGGAAAATTAAAGTGTTGTTTTCAGGCCCAGGAAATAAGGTAAGTCCTAATGATCTTGACACAAGTTACCTTGAACTTTAAAAAGCCTAGTGGTGCTGTTTTTTATCCAGGAAATAATAAAATTAAGCAAATTAATGCAGTTGCTTTCAATATTAGTGATGAATTTCTTTAGTCTTGAATCAACTACTGTATGCATCAATCGAAGTACCCTCCTCTAATGATCTTACATTAAACATCTCTGTCCTCAGAAAGCAATTACTTATCCAGCTGATAGAAATGAATGTCTTTCTTGGAATAATTCATGGATGGTATGGTTGTGGCAAACTTGTGATGGAGCAGCTAGAATGTTGCTGAAAGAGTACTTAATTCACGAACTTCTGTTCTCTCATGGTCTACTGACTGAGAAAAGTCATGAGCAGTATGAATTATATGCCTTTGCTGCCTGTTCATGGGTCAGTTTTTACTTCAGTGCTGTGTAGTTCTTCCTTATACTTTGGTCTTCTGCTTTGAAGTTTTCAGATAACAAGTGGTAAGATCTCATTCCACAGAATGCCAGTAGCTTTGGTGATGGACCTTTCTGCCTCTTGGTCTTATAAATGGCATCAGATGGTGACAGCAGTCTCTAGGGCTTGGCTTTAAATACAGATGTCAGTATCACCCAGAGCACCTTTTAAATACACAATCCAAATCTTCTAGATCCTTCATAAATGTGGTGCTCTGGTTCTCAGTCTGCTGCAGATAACGCTTGGAGAGTTTGTTTACTGCTTCTTTCCCAGTAAAAAAAAAAATTAAGGACTAAAATATCTGTACTGGTCTCTGAAGCTTGCTTAGCAGACATTTCTTCCTAGAGCAGTACAGCTCCTGGAGTCCTGGAGTGGGCAGTTTAGGCTGAAAACCTGTGGAAAAAACAGATAAATTACAATATTGAAGTTATAAGGCACTATATTTAAAGATTTAAAAAATTGTTGAACGTTGCTTTAGCTATGGACTCAAACACATTAAATACTGTGTACAGCTTGATGTATAAAAATTATTTACCTGAAATTGACTTAAGCACTGAAGAGAACAGACCTGAAGCTTGGAGTTCATAAACTAATGGTGAAATGTATTAGTAAGGAAGTGAAGCTACTGCCCTCTTCATCCTTTTTTGTATTCTCCCCCTCATAATACTGCAAATGGAGAATGGAAGGTCATGTCAGGTCTGCAGTGCTACTGATACTTCATGTGCTATCTGATAAGTCAAAACGATGTTTTCTGGGAACAGAGCTAGGCAGAAGATACGCAAAGAATTTGCAAAACTAAAAACATTTCTCATGACCACTTTTACAGAACCAACCATCTAATTAATCTCCTAATCCCGAAACTTCCTCTCACCCCTCTCATTTGCCAAAAGATGTAACTGTTCTCTTCCTCAGAGCCAGCATCCCCATCAGTGTCACATTTGAGGCATCTTGCCTGCTGAGAGTATGGGACTATGGAACAGACCTGGGCAGTAAAGTCAACAGTGCTGGGTCTACGCATGGGTTACACAGTTATTCTTTCTTACATATGCATGAAGGGTGGCAAGGCTCCAAGAGCTTCTTTGGCATTATTTCCAATACTAGAATTGGAAATAATCAAGTTCTGCATGGAATCAGTTCCACCTGCAACTGCAGGCAACCAAGTACTTGATGTTAAGACCAGGCCTGCTTTTATCTTAACTCAAGGTGTGAGCAGTTTCCTCTGCTCCTTTGTTCTGTTTCATATTTCAATGCACCGCATCACACCTTGCCAGTGCAAGTGATCGTTGGCCTTGGGTTAGATTATTGAATGTGTATTTTTGCCTCTTTGGAGGAAATTGAGCGCTATGAGTCACATCAGAGAGTTCCCGAAATGAGAAGTGGAGATAAGATTTTCTGGCTCCTGGGGTTTTACTCCAGACAGAGCGGAGACTGTCTTGGGCAGCCTGAGAAATTCCAGCTTCTTTGTAGCAGTTGTATTGCCTCGCTTATTCACACTTAATGAGACACAGGCTGAGGGATGAGTATGTTTTTGGAAATTATCTTTTCTTCCTATCTAGACCTAGGGGAAAACTTGTGGCTTAGACCTTTTGTGTCTGAATTTTTAAAGAATTAGTCTTTCAAGCTCCTCTCCAAACAGGAAACACCTTCACTACTGGCACCAGAACTCCTTTTCCCCTCAAGGCTGGCTAAAACTCTTACTCTTCCTTGTCTACTGAGTTACTGTGGGTGGAGCTGGAGTTTTTTCCATTACTTCAAAATTTCAAGTGGTTTTACAGCTCTTTGCCATGGGATAAATGTCTGTTATACAAACTATTTTGACATAAATACTTACAAAGTGTTTTAATTTAGGAGTGACAAATATAGCTTCTAGAAGAGATAAAATTGATTTGCTCAGAGGTACTTAATTTTCTGTGTTTGTCTGTTGACATAAAAGCATCATTGAATATTTAAAAAGGAAAACTTAGAAATGTGTAAACACAGATGTAATCTTATAATGTAGGTGAAGAACCATTGTTTAGAAAAGACATGGAAAATGAATCTGTCTCTTTCTATATGTACATACATATATGTATATATTCTGGTTACCCGTGATCCCACCATATCCTGTATTTGTCTTGTTTTTGTGATTTCAGCAAGTTCAACAGAGAATTTTAGATGATCTAAAATGATTTCCCACTGCATCCCATTTTCATAAGCTACTGATAAAGATATTGACAAACGTTTTTCAAACCAAGACTTCAAAATCTCTAATAGAAAGCTGGACTCTGCAAAGCTCCTGTTCTAGCATTTCATGGCCTCCTTATTTAGAAAAAATTCCTTTAAAACTTTGTTGCTACAAATCAATCCAACCACTATTTGTTATGCACCAAGTTAACATAAAAAATTGTTTATCACATGCCTCTTAAGTACTCCCAAATACCTTTGGGTTTTAGAAGATTGTATTGATTTCTTTCCCCTATTGTCCTTTTCTACAGTGAGGTGGGAATAATACAGTTAAATGTCTTCAGTTGTTGCAAGTAGGCCATATTTTCTGAATGTGTTACTTGAACTGCAATCTGTGGAGAACTGGGAGCTCAGAAGATTAGATCACTTACAATCTCCTTACAAGTCAGACAAGCATGCATATATGTTTTCAGAGAAGCAAATAAAAGAAGTGTGTTTGTAAGAAATAAAATGAGTAATCTCAAATTTTTTTGGTTGAAAACAATGCAGGGTGTCAAGATTGTGTGAGATGGTCCTAGTTTCTTTTCCAAAAGAGAATAAAACTTTGGTCTCATTCTGAAGAATGTGTGGACTGTGTTGCTCAGGATTTGATTGTATTTTGTCTGCCTATATCTTTTTAAAATTATGGTACTTAAGATTAGGTGCAGAACACCAGATAAGATTTGGCAATGGCAGATTGGATGGAATAATTACAAATTTTTTCTTAAATAATACATTCCTGTTAATACATATCACAGCAGCAGTTCTTATTTTTAAAAATGACAACAAATCATTAACCCATATTGAATTTGTGATCTACTATAACTCCTAGTTCCTTTTCTACAATGCTCCTGTCTAGCTAGCTGTTCCCCAATCAGTTTCTATGGTTTTTTTTTTTTTTCTTCTTAGATTAAGACCATTGTGTATGTTTCTATTGATTGCTCCTCACATCTTTTGGATCATGTCTCTAATTTATCAAAGTCTTTGAGTCCTACATTGGTGCTTTGGAACTCTTGCAATTCCTCAAATTCTGGTTTCATATGCAAATTTTCTAAACATTTTAGATGATAATTTATCATCCAAGATCAAGTTAGTTCAGGATAAGCCATTGCAGGGCTCATTCTATAGTCCTTTGAAAATCTTTGAAAAACTGCCCTTTGAGTAGTGGTTACATCTCTTGCATGCTCATTTTATGGTGGTTTCAGCTAAGCACTATTTCACTTTTTTGCTTATAAGAATGTCTCATGGGACAGTATTAAAAGTTTTAATTATACCAAAGTATGACGGTCTATTGTTTCCTTGTTACTCGGCCTTGAAGTACAAACTGGATTGATCTGGAAGGATAAATCAATCATATCAATGTCGGCTGATCTTGACAGCTTAGCAGCCTTCTGCTGATTTTTCAGTTGTTTTCATTAAAAATATTTCAGTATGGTTCTAGTGTCTTTTCTAGGTGCTGATGTGGAAGGCCTGGCTTCCGATTACCTTGATCTCCCTTTCCTAGACAGAGAGAAGCACTATTTGCTTTTTATCAGCTCTCTGACACCTTTCCCCATACTCTCAAAGGTAATTACTGAGGGTTTGGATCCTTAAACAGTAACTTAATTGGCTGTAACTAACCTAAATAATATTCACTCCAGTCTTTCCGTATTCTGACCTGTTCTCTTTTCCCAATGCATAACACTATGGCAGTATCTGTTAACTTTTCTTTGTATAGAAAGAAATTACGTTTGATGCGTCCTCTGTCAATTGCTGCCCTTATTTAAATAGCAGACCTGACTGTTTTTAGTTATTTTTACTCCTAATGTGTTTATATAGCTTTTTCTTACCTTTTATGTCTCATATTGGCCTATCAAGTAAACCTTTCAACTGGAAAATTAGTTGCTGCTAGATAATCCTTGTTAGGCACCTCTGTCTTTGAGGGAAAAGAGGTGATCTGGAGTATTCCTATTCACTTGTAAAAAGCTGGGCTTTCACTTGTGGAAATCATAGAATCGAAGGTTGGAAAAGACCTCTAAGATCATCGAGTCCAACCATCCACCGAACACCACCATTCCTACTAAACCATGTCCTGAAGTGCAACATCTACATGTTTTTTAAACACCTCCAGGGAGGGGGACTCAACTGCCTCCCTGGGCAGCCTGTTCCAATGCCTGACCACTCTTTCAGTAAAGAAATTTTTCCTAATACCCAATTTAAATCTCCCCTGACGCAACTTGACGCCATTGCCTCTCATCCTATCGCCAGTTACCTGGGAGAAGAGACCAACAATGTAAGAAATATAGGTCTGGAGTGCATAGGAAAAAGAAGTGTTCAGCATTTCTAAAAATTTTACTTGATTTAGAGTTAGTCTCCTGTTTTTTCTGGCAAAGAGGAATTGGATTAAATTTAAGGAACCATATCTGTATTCATGTAGCATGAGAGGAGAGTGGACAACTGCACCCAGCTCAGTACAGCAAAAGAAATGAGGCTCTTACATTGTCAAATCAGTTGTCAAAGGAAGAAAAAAAGCACAAATGTGAAGTAACTGCAAGAAGAGAATAAATCAGTAACATGGAAACCAGCAAAGAGGCAGGCTGGATGGCATTTCTAGTTGAACATCCGCAGTTCAACCTAAGCAACTTTATCCGAGGTATTTTTCCTGAAATGCCTGCGTAACTTAGGATCCAATATGAGCTTTAGCTCACAGGAATCCCAGTCTTTCTGAATAACACAGTTGAAGTTTTGAAGTGTGTCTTTAACTTCTAATAATGAGATTTTAACCTCTCAGTTGTGTGCTTTTGAAAATGCTTTTCAGGCTTTCTTTTTTCTGAAAACTTTGTATTTATATTCAACTTCCATTATAGTAAAAGGAGATAAAAATATAGTCAGTGGATGGCAGAATTCCCTGGGAAAAACCGAAAAGAGCCCCATGTCAGTGAGGCAGAAGGGAATATTGCCAACAAAAAGAGGCAGTCTTTTTTTAGGCTGGAGTTTACAGGCATATTGCATTTAGGTTTTGTAGGTTTTTTTGTGTGCTTTTTTATCTGCTGCATACAAGAGGTCTGAGACAGACTCCACGAAGGAAGACTATTGTAAACTGTGAGACGCTCTCTTCCTTCCTCAGGAGATTGCACTGGCAAAGCGAGTCTGATGAAGTTTCCTCCACTCAACTTCAGAACTTCTGCCACGAGAAGGATGAGCGCTTACCAGCAGGAAGCTCTGAAAATGACTTGAAAAAGTGAATCTCCAGGAAAAGGTGTAGGATTTTCTGTCTCCTGGCTCCAGAGAGAATATAAACTGTTCTGGAGATGTCTAACTTTTCTGTGTATACAATTATAACAGCTGATCAATGTTTTAGGAAAAAAAAAAATAAAGCTGGCCTAGCAAAACTCATCATCATTAATTTGTATTATGATAACATTTACAGAACCCCTGTGAAATTAGACCATGCTGCATGAGGTACTACTGTACGGGTGCATTAAAAGTACCAGCTTCTGTTAGAAGGGTTTACGACCTGAAGAACACGGACAGAGAAAGGTTGGCAGATAGGAAGGTTTTCATTCCCAATTTACAGATGAGCAGCTGAGGCTGAAGATACAGCAATCCTGATCTGATGCTACCTGGAAGTCTCTGGGAGTCTGGTTGTTCTGAGCAGGCTGGCTCAGGCCTGGGCTTGCAGGATGCCTCTGTGGCACAGCCAAGGGTTAACCTCAACTTTCCAGAGATTCTTGATGGTTTGTGATTCTGCCTTTGCTAGTTCACACCCGATAGAAAGTGTTCCTCTCCCTACAAATATTCAATTATGTTATTTTTGATCCTCACTCTATTTAGTAACTGACTTTGTGCTTTCTAGGACCATATTGCAATTTCTAGTAAACTCTTATTTCGATAGTAACTGAGGCAGGTTTAGGATATACTCTTTACTTCATCCTCTTCTCTGTGATGGATTTTTTGATGGGCAGAGATGTAATAAGGTATGACCACTTGACAGACATTTTTTTGTGGAGAAAATTGGGAATTGATACCATCTGAGATGTTAGCTTGGGATGCAGGAGCCACTGACTTTTATTCTATAAGAACAGGCCTCAGTTCTAAAACAAGAGCTCCAACGTGCACTGTATAAACTATAACTGTGCTTTATGAATATGAAGTGAGTGCTGCCCTGTGTCCTTCTGTCACTGACAACCCTTGTGGAGTCCTTTGCATATCAAGCCTTGTTAAACATCGCCTGGAATACCAGTTTGGCAACTGGACTGTCTGGTGGAGCCTCCACAGTAAGTGCCTGAGTGGACATGGAATGAGGGGTGGGGTGACTTGGCTGATCAGGGAGCAAGCGAATAATGCCCCTTTGTACTGACCAGGGTTGGGAGTGCTGGGGGATGTGGACTCTACAACAAGCTTCCAGTGTCATGTCTTTGCACAGGGTTGAGAACTCAGCTAATGTGTCTGTTACTCATGTTGCCCCTTCCCTTCTTATAGCCCTCAACAGTACTTGCAAGACTTCGTTCCTGTAACGGGCAAGAAGGATACTTAAATGAGAATATCCAAAGCTCCTCTTGCATGTAGCATGGCAAGTCACTCATCACTGCAGTGGCATATATGTGACGGTGCGCATGAGGAGTGTAGTGGTGCAGCCAGAAGACTATTGTGCAGGGAGTCAGTGATCCTCATGCTTACTGCCTTCTCGCATACACAGGTGCGCTCTGAATAGCCCATGGCCGCTTACCAACCCACTGTAGCAAAGTGTCCGTGATTACTAAGGCATGTCTCCACACCGTGGACACCATGTGACTGCTCTCTGCAGTAGTATAATTAGTCAGTGTACACACAATAAATGTGCAAGGATTCAGTATGAGACTAGCATATTGTCTTGTCCACTTGAAATATTATATGCACCTGTTCAGGTATTGTAAGTCTATTGAGGTAAGGATACTGGAGCATATTGTCCAAGGGACCCTTCCAAACTAAGTCCACATTCCAAGCTTGACTGCTACGAGTGACTGATGAATCTGTATTGTGAGCAAGGCTCTAGAAGAATACTAGCAATCCTGGTGCTGGCAAATCTTACCACAGATGAGAACTCTGCACAGCGTGCTGTGATCCACAAGGGTGGGCTTGTCCAGTGCTGCAGTTTCTATCTTTTTCTCAAATTTAGTTAAACAGCTTTGAGTGTTGGTGTCTTTCTTTAAGATCCCAAAAGAACTGGCACCTCCTTGGTGCCAAACATTATGCTGGGTGAAGAGTTGGAATCTGCTTATTCACGCAACTAACTCTGTCTTGCTGCTTCCTGATATCCTGGAATTGTGTGTTTCTGTCAGTAAAACTGTGTAATGCAGCACTTGGCAGTTTGTCAGCACAGTGTGTCTCTGTGAGAGAGGGTTGATTTGGCAAGGGGAAACATCAGGCTTAATTAGTGGGAGGGCCAGATCCTGGGATTTTCCAAGAAATTTTTTTCCACACGGAATTTCCCGTCTCGTGGATGGCAGTCCAGTTGAGAGAATAAAAGGCAGTAGTAAAGGCAGAGGATTACATGGTCCAGACACTCGGAGCTGAACTTAATCTGCAAGTTCATATTCAGCAATTTAGCAACGAAAAGCAGTCACTGAGAAGTATTGCAGAGGACTTTTGCCACCTGGCCAGCACAACCTGTGAGTATAGATGGTGTGTGTTATGCTGTTTCATTGCTTGTCTGAAGGAAAACTGGACAGGTGGATTTTTGTCTTGGTGTTCTTTAAAAGCTGCTTACATTTAAAAGCGATCTTACTATTAAGAACTGTTTTAAAATAAATAATTTCTTAAAAATGGAAAGCTTACGTGTTTAGAATAATTGTTAAGAAGTATGTAGAAAATATCACATAGACGTTATTATATATTAAATTAAATTGTAAAAGGTCAGTATTTATTCTTTACAGTTGTGTTCCTTTGTTCTTTTGTAGGTGTCTGCTTAACAGATAAAGAGAAGATAAAACTTTCAAAAACATGATTTGCTTGTGGTTCCTATCTCTTCTTGCTTATGGTAAGCATGTATGTCTGTGTAAAAAAAACCTAGTTGGATGGTAATATTAGTGTGCCTGCTCTGAGCTCAGAATTAAACAGAATTGTTGAAACTGACCTAATTAGCTGGAGGCGAGGTTCACATAGAAAAACCTCTGGCTGCGGTGGCACGTTTCCCTACGTGCCTGTGAAATACATAATTGGCTCCTGTAGGTTGCTGTGAGGTCTGCAAAGCTTTCTGTGATCGGACATAGTGTCACAGGCTGAAGTCCCTCTACTTTGTGCTGACATGCCCGTTTTGAAGCTTGCCAGTTAATTGTTGATAAAATAATTGCCACTGCTTGTTATGCAGTTTCAGATATTGACAAGTTTGCAATATTTATAGAGCTTTATCTATCTGCTTCTAGAGGGAGAGGAGGGGAAAAGTCAGACACCGACTTTTTGACATCTTTTCTAGGACTTACGATACTGCAGGGGGTGAGCTGTTGGACATACCATTATTCAGACACAAACATGACCTACAGAGAAGCAGAGCTGTGGTGCAAAAAGAGGTATACTAACATGGTTGCCATTCAGAATAAGGAAGAAATCAACTATCTCAATAACTTTTTACCCTTCAATCCTGGTTACTACTGGATTGGAATCAGAAAAATTAATGAGGTATGGACCTGGATTGGAACTAACAAAGAACTGACAGAAGAGGCAAGAAACTGGGCTTCAGGTGAGCCAAATGGCAAAGGGAACAACGAAGACTGCGTCGAAATCTACATCAAGAGAGGGAAGGATGATGGCAAATGGAATGATGAGCAGTGTGATAAAAAGAAGGTCGCCTTGTGCTACACAGGTATGGTATGAGAAAGGCCGTTCTAATGTGCCCCTGTAGAAATTAGGTGGTGGGTGGGAGAAGTTGTTTAACTTAGCCTTACATATTAACTACTTGACCCTGTGAGCACTTGTACACTTATCCTTACTTACAGGGCTGAGGGTGTTCTTTTTCTAAGAGCTGGATTGATCTCACTTACCTTTTAGCTCCCAGAATATTGTACGTCTTTAAGTGAGTCACCAGATCTTCTCTGTAATCAGTGGAGAGAAACAGGCCCTTCCAGATGGTGACTTTCATCCCACTCTCAAGTGGGTGTCTCAGCTAGATAAGAATGGCCCTTTTGGAGGCATTGGTCTGCTGACTATAGACCACTGCATTAGATTAGACATTTTGTGTGAAGGTGGCTAAGGCCAGGTCAACAAAAAAAATCCAAGTCAAGTATCAGCCAAATTAGAACTGTGGAGAGTTAATGAAGAATTTACTTGTTGAGGATTTCTGTCTACCCCATAGTATATTGTTCCTTTTCAAATATTGCTATTATTTACCTGAGAACAAGCAGTCATCTAGTTCTGTGCCAGCAGAATCCTTTCACTATGAGCTAGTCTGTCAAAGGTGTTGATTTCTGAAATGCTTCTGTGAAATGACAGGGTAGTCTTATGTACCCAGCACTCTGCTTTTCTTTTGCTATACAAAGTGCTTGTTTAGTGCTAGAAAGAGAAACAAAGCACTAGCCAGGTTTCATTAGTGGCCATTGCTGATTCTTTTATAATTTGTTGTATTTTTTCTTCTTTCTTTTTCTTCAGCTTCTTGCAACCCATCTCTCTGCAGTGGCCGTGGAGAATGCATAGAGACTATTAACAATCACACCTGCCATTGTAACCCTGGATTCTATGGGCCTGAATGCGAGTTTGGTAAGATGACTCCATCCTGCTTTTCAAGCAGGGTGATGTTCATGCTACCTAGTGTTCAGTTTGTCTGGCTTATTGATTTACCTGCTCAGGCAGTGAGACTGACTGTGTACCTTCTTGTGTTTCTTTGAAGTTAAGAGTTGTGATCCACTAAAGCAACCTGATCATGGGAGCCTGGAATGCAACCATCCGTTGGAGAACTTCAGCTACAACTCATCCTGCACAGTTCAGTGTGAGGAAGGCTATGAACTGACTGCATCAGAGTCTGTATATTGTACCTCTTCTGGGGTCTGGTCTGCCCTCCTTGCAGCGTGCAAAGGTGAGCTTCTCAAGCACTGATAGATGAGCTTTCTACATTATACATAGTTCTGTAAACTTCAGTGTTGCTCTGTTAGTAGGTACAAATTGAAGTTCTTGGTAATTAATTACATGGTGAAGGAGCTATTTTATTGCAGCACACAGGTTTCTGTTGCTGAAGAGATGAAATGGGCAGGATGAATGTTCTGGCCCTGGTCTAGATCTCCAGCTAGGGAAAGACTTTTCCACCTCTTAGTGGAGAACAGGGAATGGAGATGATCTAGCTGTGAGACTGCTCACAACAGGCCAGTTACTCCTGACTGTAGGGTTTTTTTAAGTGTTTAGCTTAGAATAAGCTGCTCTTTGAGGCAAATAAAAGCATCAAACATCACCAAGCAGCAATCAAAATTGGAAAATTTTGCATTGTAACTAGTTGCTATCATGAGCTACGGATGTATTTACAGCCTTGCCTTAAGAGTCACTCTTCCAGTTTGAGATCTTTGCACTCCTCTCTGCTTTCTGAAATGGCAGCATAGTAGATCCCCCTTCTAAAGCTGCTTCCATTTAGTGGATATGTTGCTAAGAATCAGGAAAGAAAAAAAGACTTTTTATGGTTTATTCCAAGCTAAGCTCTGTGCTGTCTCTTGTGCTTTTCAGCTGTGACCTGTCCTGCCTTAGAAATGCCTGCTCACGGTGCTGTGAACTGCTCCCAACCCTCTGTGGAGCTCACCTGGGGTACCACTTGTGAGTTCACCTGTGAGGAAGGATTTGCCCTGACAGGACCAGCCACACTGCAGTGTGGGTCTTCTGGGGCCTGGGACAGGCAGCAGCCATCCTGTGCAGGTACCTTTTTGCTTATCCTGCAGTGCTCACCGGAGCACTTGAGGCTGTCAGTGTTGGCATGTTGACTTCCTGAGGCATCTGTGCTGATTTCTGTTGTGGTCTGTGTGTTGCAGCTGTGAGGTGTGAGGCTGTAACCTGGCCAGAAGGCGGCTTTGTGACCTGTGACCACGCTCCTGCAGATCTCACCTATCGCTCGCGTTGTGATTTCCGCTGCAGTGAGGGCTACTTTCTGGATGGCCCATCCAGCACTGAGTGCACGGCGCAGGGACAGTGGTCAGAGCCTGTGCCAAAATGCAAAGGTAAGATTTACTGGAATGACAGATACAGTTTTCTTGTGACTGGACAACATACTGAAATCCATATTCCTGTAGGGTCCTGGCTCCAGGCTAAACTTTGTGCTTAGCTCCTGTTTCAGCTGTGACTTGCCCTGCTTTAGAAATTCGTGTTCCTGTCTGTGTGAACTGCTCCCATCCCAAAGTCAAATGAGTTTGAAAATACAGTTTACATCTACTAGTGCAAAAAAAAGGTGCAAAAACAGGAAAGTCCTTAATGACTCTTAAGCGTTTGTTTCTCTATTTCAGTTGTACAGTGTGAACCACTGAGCTCTCCTGAGAAAGGCTCTATGGATTGCTCACATGGTGCTGGGGACTTCACGTACAACACAGCCTGCCACTTCAGCTGTCTAGAAGGATGGAGCCTCAATGGTTCTCATGTTCTGGAGTGCAGTCATTCAGGAAATTGGAGTGCCAGTCTGCCCACATGTGAAGGTATTTTACTGGTGACTAGCCACAGAGAGGTGGCACTGGGTTTCTAGTCAAATGAGGTGTGGAAGGGTGGAGGAGGTAACACCAAGCAGTGTGCTAGAACTTCTAGTGAAGCCCATGAGCTAAAAAGTCCAACAAAATCTCTCAGTATGTTTTTTGAAAATAGAAGAGGGGAGAATTCCTAAAAGGTCTTCGTGAAAAATGTTGATTTCTTACCCAAAAGCAAAAGCTGCAACCTCATTTTCAGATGTTTTGTTTGGATTTTAATTAAAATATTTCTCATGTTGAGCTTTTTCCATATGAATAAAGAAGGAAAGCTTTTCTAGAGAAAGAGAACCTTGTAGGGAAGCCTGCATTCATAAGTCTATTTCTCAGTGGAAAAGTTTATAGGTTTGTTAATTTGATGTGATAATTTCTTGGGTGAACTCCTCAGCCAAAAGACCTCACAGAGCTTTGCTGTCAAAGGCTGTAGTTTTACAGGACAGATGTCTCTGCCTTGCCTTCCCATTTAAAGCAGTGAGAGCTCTGTTGCTGTCCTCAGCGGGAACATCCTTGGCCCGCCTGAAATGCTTTTGCTTGAGGTCCTAAAAGCTCAGCTCCACTTTATTTGCTTGAGAATTTAGATCTGTGAATAATTTCATTTATCTCAATGGGATTGCTCAAACAGGAAGATAACACAGGGGCAATTAAAATGAGAACTGAAACATGAAAAATAAAAGATGAGCATAAATTGTCCTGTGAGGCTGGAGGTTAGACCCTGGTATAGCTAGCTTGTTGCCTTGCCATTGCTTTGGCAGTGGGTGGGATAATTTTTGCTGTGCAGCTCTTTAGCTTGTGTACAAGATGTGTCCTGTCTCAGCAAGAGAAAACTTAGGGGTTATAAGCTGCAATTCTGGTTCCTCTTAAAGAGCACCAGGAAAAGGAAGGAGTAGAGAGGGCTTTAAAGACCACACATGCCTCTTGATCTCACTGAAACTTTTTCATCCTTTCAGCTTCTGAACAAGTCAGCTATGTCTCTGTGGGCATAGCAGCCACAAGTGCCTCTCTGTTGTCCACGGCATCATTCCTCCTTTGGCTTGCAAGACGTTTCCGAAGAAAAGGTGAGAAATTGGACTGGGTCCACTGGTTTTATTTACCTTCCTGAAAGATTTTCAGTGGAGGAAAAAAACCCCTCCAAACCCTAATATCTTGCTTTTTGAAAAAGTGAAAATTACCCTACTTAAACAAATTCCGAAATTATTTTCAAAAAGCCTGCATACATGCCATGTTTGACTTTTGGATGAACATTTAAAAATCAAAAATAGAAAAACCCAAAGAAACAAGAATTAGAATTAAAAAGTAACATTTTATTTATTGGTAATTACTGCCAGGGAAAGTGAATGGATATTTGATGTGGGGCTAATGACAACACAGTAATAAAACTGCTGGTGAGATTTGTTGCTAGATAATGGCTTTTTGTCAGATATTCAGAGATGAGAGGTTTTTTAGTAGAAGAAAAAGTTTGCATGAGGGTGCTTTCATCTTGAAATGCTAATACCTTGCTAATACCTTTTCTTATTCTTCTTGCAGCAAAGAAATTTACTCCTTCCAGGTAAGTGGTGTCTCAAAAAGCAGCATGAAAAACATTGCAATCGCTTTGCTAGAATCCATTTGATATTGATATAAACCAGTTGTCACTGAAGTACTTTGCTTTTCTGTTTTTTATAGTAGCTGCCAGAGCCTAACCATTGAAGGCAGTTTCCAAAGTGCTGGCCAGAATGTCTAACTCCAGGTGTTACAGGTAAGCACATGAGATAGCTGCCCTTGCAAACTCTCTTCCTTTTAATCACACAAGCAATCAGAGCTGCTAATTGCTATACAGTTGCTGAAATAGCAAGATGTGCTTTGGGTTACCTAATATGCATCTTGGCATTGCATGAAAGTTCCTAACAAGACTGAGGGATTTATTGCTTTAGAAATGGTTATTCAGCTCCTTGAGGATGATTGTGCTTGGCATTCTGTCCAGCTGCGCTTAGTATTAGGAACACTTTTGTGCATTTTTGCATAAAAAATTCCTCTGAAATGAGAGCAAACACAAATCTATGCCAGTTTTCCAGTTTATAGAGGAATTTTGTTTTCTCTGCAGGAATTGAAGCCATCTTTACTTATGTCTCAGATTTCCAGAGAATGAAACTGCATGCAAATCAGCAGCTGTCCAGATGTTTTTACCTCTTGCTGACAAGATGATTGACCTTGTGTATTGCTTAGAAATTTTGAACTCAATCTGTCTGGTATTTCCATTGAAGACAAGCAGAGAGTAAAACCCTGGCCTTCTGGTGAAACACTGTCTACGTTCAGTCATGTAGTTATAACTGGGAGCTTGCCATCTCTTGTCCAGATGGTGAGCAAATAGTAAGCTGCTGCCTAAAGAGGAGGCTGGTTTCTCCTCTGGTCTGCTCAAAGGTACCTAGGTGAGGTGAAGACATGCATTATTTCACATCACTTACTACACTGCTGGAGATGTCTTCTCTGGAGGTGTATGGGTTATACCTGCAGAAACAGAATAATCGGGATGAAAAAAATAGTCATTGAATAGCCTTGAAACCGTTGACCTGTTTTATTGTAGAAGTCAGTTTATCTTAAGAGGATATCCCGGTCAATATATATGCCTGTAGTGATATGGGCAATTATCTGGGTTTCTGCTGCATGTCTCAGGAGCCTAGGGACTTTAAACTATGGGTTTTTTTAATATTAGCACTAGGAATCGTAGTGCTTATTCTAGGTACTCTGGTGTCTGAATGCAGCAAGTAGATCTGAAATTCTCTCATCCCTGTGGGATTATGTACTGTAATACAAGTGTATATATAAATATCAAACTGTGCAGTTTTTACTGTGGATATTTCTGTGCTATTAACTGTAAATTTTTTGTAAATTACCTGTTCCTGAGTAAGTCTGTGGCCATTGATCTGGGCTCAGGTAATTTTAAAATAATTCTGAGGTGTTTGTAAGGATTTCATGCCTGCAAGTAAGATGGAAGCCTGAGATTTCTGTGTATATGTGTGTGTGTGTATATATATATATATAGTGGAAGTATGATTTACTAAGCTATTAAAGGACTTTAAATGAGAAAGTCTTTCTTAATAAGTTATGTTTAAATTATAATCATAAATTAAGAATCTCTGACTTAAAATCTGATATGTATTGTCCTATTTGTAACAGTATTTAATAAATTTTTTACATGTAATGCTCCATTTTTGGAAACGTACATCATTTAAATGATTTGGGTCAGCCCTGTGGGACATGGCTTCAGCAGCAGAAGGTGAGGGGTTGGCTAAAGAGAAGACAGGCTAGATGACAAGGCTGTCCCTTATTTAACTTTTGATGGTTTTGTAGCAGTCAAGGAAAGAGTAGCCAGCAGATGGCACTGACTGCCTGGGAGCTAGCACAGCCAGAGCTGGAGCCCAAACCAGCATCCCCAGTCCTCAAAGGAAGGAGGAATCACAGAATGTTCGGGGTTGGAGGGGACCTCTGTGGGTCACCCAGTCCAACCCCCCTGCCGAAGCAGGGTCACCCACAGCAGGCTGCACAGGACCGCGTCCAGGTGGGTCTTAAATATCTCCAGAGAAGGAGACTCCACAACCTCCCTGGGCAGCCTGTGCCAGGGCTCCATCACTCTCAGAGTGAAGAAGTTCTTCCTCATGTTCAGGTGGAACTTTCTCTGCTTCAGTTTGTGCCCGTTGCCCCTTGTCCTGTCGATGGGCACCACTGAAAAGAGTCTGGCCCCAGCAGAGGCTCAGGGATGTGTCCCATGAAGCAGGTGACTGGACCAGCAGCGAGCTTTGCGAGAGGCGTTCTCAGGAGGGAGAGGAGAGCAGAAAGAGAAGCGAGTAGGTGGTCTTGGTGCACAGTCAATGGCACAACCCCCTCAGCCCATGCTGGTCTTTTGCAGCCCTTTCTGCTGGGATGTTTGAGTGCAGGAGTCCATGGGCTGAGAGGTGAAACCAGAGCTCTGGGGTTTAGTGGTGACTGCTGCCTAGGGACCTCCACTCCCACCCTGGCTGAGGCTGTAGCCAAAGACTCTGCCATGGGCTTGTGCTGGCTGGGTGCAAGTCATGGCCAGGCACTCCTGTGGCCACCCTTCCCCAGCCCCTGGCACAGCCAGGGAAGCTCCACTGCGACTCTCCACAGCTCCTGCCAGGAGCCAGACCGTGATGATGAACCATGAGATGCATCCCTGCTCTGGGCAAGGCTCAAGAGAAGCCATCAGGCCTGTGAGCAAGGGAGTCAGTTAAGAGGTGCTGTGCCACAGTGGAGAGGGCCCATTGCTGTTTATCCCAGACCAATTAAAGAATTGAGAGCGGCTGTCAGGGCTTCCTCTGCCTTGACAAGGTGGGGTCCAACCGTGTGAGCAGATGTAGAGCAGTAATCCTTCAGGTTCCCTGAGGGGATGTAGAGATTAGCCCGAAACGCCCTGCTCTGAATCCCTGCAGGAGCAGTTTTGAGAGCTAAACCACCACATGGGTCCCCCAGCCTGTCCTTGCTGTTGTCCTCTACATGCATGGCTCTGTCGCGTACTCTGGAGAATACTGCTCAGGCCAGCATGGCTCCCACCCTGCTGCAGTCAGAGCAGCTGAGCTTCTCCTATCCTGACCAGAGGTGGTGCTTCTAGCATCTTTTCCTGGGATCTTAGTGGGGCTTTACTGCCAGAAAAGAGACTATAAAATTATCACCTCTCTTCCTCTGAGCCTTCATCCCTTGTGACTTCTTGAGGCAGCAGGAGTGGCACCACATTTGAGTGGGATTAATCCACTCACTCTCCCATATATCCCTGGGCCAGACAAATACTCCCTGAAGGGGGTCTCCTTCCCTGCAGTGACTTACAGGTTACATCTGTCCTCGTAATTAATATTAGTCAAGAGCACAGGCAAAACCCTAGCCTATGCTTGCCCAGGTTGCTTGATTCTTGGTCCTCTCCTGGCACTGTATTTTCCTGCTTCAGTGTGTGAATTACCAGTTATGATGGCATGGAGTGTCCAGGCCTTTAGGATCTTCAGGAAGTCATTGTATTCGCAGTGGATGTGTCTGTCATAGTGCCTGTCAGCACAGCTCTTCTGTCGTTTACTAGCTGTAGAGTTCCCGTGCTGGCAAGAACGGCCATGGGAATGCTTGCTGCCAGGCAGTGGTTTAGTAACTCCATTGTATCACTGCTCTGCGTGGTGCAGTGCTGTGCGACTACCGAAGGGCCACAGGGTCTTTGCTGGAGGGACTTTCCTTATTTCCTGTTGTTCCATTCCCTTATATTCCTCAGTTCTCCCTGGGCCTGTGGCAATTTTCAGAATGGGATACGTGTTTTGCCTGGCATCTTATTTCGGAGCGGATGTCTGCTTGTGCCGTGACCTATGGAAGCTGTGAAGGTGACATTAACTGGGAGGCACGCGTGTCCTTTCACAGTTCTGCGTGTTTGCTGCTTGGCAAGGGGATGGCTTTTGTGGCATGACTTAACACATTCCTGATGAACCGAGCTACCCGGGTGGCTTTAGCTTTCTACATCTGCAGTCTGCCAGAAAGGGACTTAGAAACAAAATTTCACTTAAAGTCTCAAACAGACAGGTAGTGGTTTGGGGTAGGTGTCTCTGGCCCCTGGTGATATGGACGGTATAAGCCCTGCCCAGATTGTGTTTGTGCCTTCTCTTCTGTTTTCATAAGCAATTAGCCATCAAACAAGCAGTCATTTACCAGGGCCTGGCTGAAGTTGCCTTCCAGAGCTCCAATTTTCAAGGGTTGGACTGGACCCAGTGTTTGGCCAGCAGTTCTTCACTCATGGAGGTAAGTCACTGCCACAGCTCTGGAGACTGCACATCTTTGCAGCTCCTTGTGTGCTTTGCTGAGGGCTGGCAGCAGGGGCTTCGAAGCAGCAGCTCCCGCCGGAGCTGGTGGTGTGATCAAATCACTAACCTGCTCAGCTCCTGCGCTGGGACCTGTCAGAGGATATTAGGGCCAGGAGGCCAGGCTGCACTGTACAACGTCTGTGCGATGCAGCATACTCAAGCCTCTGTGAGTCTGGTTTCTGTCCTAAGTCTTGCTCCTGTTTGGATTCGTCTGGTTCTTGCAGAGGGCTGGCTCCTTCCTCTTGGCTTGAGCATGCTGCTAATGTGTGGTTGGTTGAGGGCTCTTCAGCCTGTAGACCTAGAGGAGCAAGTTGCCGTGGTGAGCTCTTGGTCAGGGACAGAAGGGTCCACAAGATCGCTGCTCCCTGGGAGCCGTAACTCACATCAAATGAGAAATATGCATGGGCTTGCCCGTGGGCAGGCAGGCCATCCTCCTGTTGGTAGTGGGCAGTAGAAGCTGGGTGGAGGGCAGAAAAGCAGGCGTCAGAGCCCAGCCTGTTGTAGCATTTGCACCGTTGTGCTACGAAGCTCCCGAGCCCAGTTTATGCCTCTCTCATGCACGCGTTTAGGGTGAAACAAGCAAAATTGCACATCAGGTTTGGCTGGCGGAGTCAAAACCTGCTGGGTGGTTATCACTACTTACCTGACACTACTGCATCTTGCCTAGACCAACACAGTTCAGCTGTGGCTCCAGTGGTGAGAAAGAAATCCACAGCCCAGAAAGTGTTTCCGCAGCTGATGATGGCCAATGCTTTTTCCAGCTCAGGAAAACTGCTGCCAAGAACAGGACAGCATGCAAAAAGCACAAATGCCTCCTCAGCAAGGCAGCAGATGCCCCCGGGCAGCTGCCAGCAGGTTTTCTACCTGCCTTTGCACTTCGGGGAAGGACGTTCCCTGAAAAGCCCAACAGTTGCTTTGATTTTCAGCCTGGGCCGAATGGGACCTTCATCAACTTCTCGCCTCGCCAGCTGCTACGAAAGCAGCAATGGCAGGTGTGAAATTGCAGGTGACTTGCTTGCTTCTGGCACTCCACTGCTGTCATTTTGGGCTTTTGACAGCCTCTGAGTGGGCAGGAGGAGGGAGTCGCACTGAAGCCATGCCTTCTGGAGTAGGCCTTGGGTCATGGAGCGCTTGGGTGGAAGGAAAAGGGTTAAAGGGGAGACAGGAAACACTTTGTTCAGGGCTTTATTCCACAGGATGATTTCTGGGAAAGGAGGGGCTGCAATCAGGCAGGATGTATTCATTTTGGGATCTTGGGAAATCAAGCCTGGCTTGGCCTAAACCGAGAGGAAAATATAGCGCAGCCCATGCTGCAAGAAACAGCGATGTCCCTGCCTCACCTTACCTCGTGTCAGCGCAAACAATCCAGATAACGTAAAAATCAGACATGGTGAAATGCTGGCTTCACATGAGCAACCAAGATATCTCATGGGGAAATGATACAGTTTGAGCAGAAAGACAGCGGGGGTCGTCCTAGAAAGCCCTGTCCTAAGATAGAAAGAAAGGGCCCTCTCCAGTCCTCACTGTATTTGCCCCTCCTCGCTTGCCTCGGTTGGTACTAGGGACCCCAGGTTGGTCCATGAGTGGAGAGCAGGGGATTGCTGTCTGTGGCACGGGGCTGCTCCCAGGCTGGAGTCTGATCTGGGTGGCCTTCGAAGGCAGCAGAGGAAAGCTCTGCAGGTGAGTTAGGAGCTGCTGAGCCTTTGTCACAGAACGGAGATCTTTGCTTTTACAGCAAGTCATTTTTGACCAACAAAACCCATGCAAGTAACCAGATGTAGCGGAGGATTTTCTACTCTGTCAGAAGCACTTGTGGAGAAACACTCACCTGTGTCTGTAACCTCTTGCAACTAAAGGCAGAGGATTTGGCTGAAGCACTTGACACTGGTGAAGTAGTCATCATGGAGTCATGTAGGAGGGATCAGGGAGACAGCCCACCTTCTCCACTCCTCTTCCTCCTTTCCTGGAGGGAAGAACAGCTCCATCTCTGTTTTGCAAGACCCTTCTCGCCTGCCACTTGTGCTCTTCTCTTCACAAAGGTGTGTAGTGATAGGACAAGGGGGAATGGCTTTAAACGAGAAGAGGGCAGATTTAGATTAGATATTAGGAAGAAATTCTTCACCATAGGGTGGTGAAACACTGGCCCAGGTTGCCCAGAGAAGCTGTGGCTTCCCCCTCCCTGGCAGTGTTCAAGGCCAGGTTGGATGGAGCTCTGAGCAACCTGGTCTGGTGGAAGATGTCCCTGCTCACAGCAGCG
>Ga0065711_1031790_pt1 | contig 28732 bp, 22 predicted proteins | sample Hoacrofraction12_FD_59098 | JGI IMG/M metagenome (GOLD analysis project Ga0065711, IMG submission 59098) | Hoatzin crop microbial communities from Cojedes, Venezuela - Epithelial fraction 12 v2 (version 2) | ecosystem: Host-associated > Birds > Digestive system > Esophagus > Crop | place... | reverse complement strand
AGGGGGGGGGGGGGGAAGAATGCGATTGCGGGGTGTTTCACATCCTCTGGTTGCTGCCTACAGCTGGTGTGTATGTGCCTTGCCTTGCACGGGAAGCCCAGTCTGATGCCAGTCCACCTGAGATCAAATGATGGGAGTGGAAAATGTGAGGTCTGCTTAAGAATGGAGGGGACGAGTGAGGAACACTTCTCCCTGGAAGAGGACGCTCCAGCCTGTTTTGGACCATTTTGCTATATTGCACAGTTCCCTCTACAGGTTGCAGCAAGAAACACTGGGCACCCTGGGGATGACTGATGTGGTGGGAATGAAATGCAAATAAAGGCAATAAAAAGTTAGTGGCTGGCTGAGGAAGGGGCTTTGATTCTGGTTAGGAGGAGGTTTGCTCAGCTGGCGCCTTAGTTTCAGGCTGACTTCGAGTAATCCCTTCCAAAGATTTAGTTTTGGTTTTAGGATTACAGTATCACTGGTGTTTTATAGATCAGAGTGGATGCTGACCAGGACAGGGTGATCATTTAAATGCAGCAAACAATGGAGACTCTTACACTTCAGGTACTGCCATAACACAGAGAATCATTACTATAATTAGCAGAAGAAGAATAACAGGAATCATCTCTGAGGCTTTTGGGCATCTCTGTGGGACAATTAATGGGTGGCAATCAGTTAAATCCCTTTGCACTTATTTCCCCCCTGTAGGCAGACTCACACTTTTGTGAGGAATTTGAAGGATGCACCAGCAAAAGACCTGAGAAAACACAACACCATCACAGAGGTGTGAATCTTTCCACTCGGTGCTTGATGGACCACTTGTGTTGCCACCTCTCCAGCCACCTCAAGCTTCAGTGAAGGCTGTAAACTTGACTGATGACAGCAGCTGGCAAAATTCAGCCCACCCAAGAAAAAGAGATACCTTTGCAAGCAGAGAAGTCCACATGAGGCAGGCATCTGGTTCCCCGTGTGCATCTAACTCTCCCTGACCCCACTGAAAATCCCAGCCTTGGTAGGCAGCAAACATGGATGAGTAGAGCAGGTAGTGCTTCATCTGACGGCAAGACATATATCGCATTTTTACATTGGGCAAGTTGCTTAGTGGACTTCCCCAACACAGAGCGCACCGTCGTAGGTTTCATTTGTTTTACTCCCAGCCATTCTGTAAGACAAGGGGAACTCCTCTTTCAGCCCGGTGCCCAGAGACCTTCAGTGGAGCTCACCTCGCAAACATGTATTTCTTAGGGAAATAGGCCCTTTCTTACAGCTCTAGGGGTCTTTGACATAATCAAATATGTATTCTTTCCTCTCCTCAATGGAAAATTAGATTTAATCATCTTTTGGCTGAAAGCAAGTGGAAACTACAAAAAAAAATTCTCACAAAACACATCCCAACACAGGCAAATAGGAATTGGTTGTACTGCAGCATGAAGTATCTGGTTTCCCAACTGTTTTGTCAAGCAAAGAGACACTTAGTCAAAGAAGTAATCACCCCTTGAAAAAGAGAGTCAGTGCAAATTTTTTTAGTACTCTTTCACCTATCTGTCCCTTAGCTTTGTGACCTAGGTGGCTTCCCAGTGTACGCAGCGCTTGGCTGACAAGGAGGATGAGAAAGGGAAGTCTGTCCCCTTTCCCACCGCCCCTTGTGCTGTGGTTGCTGTCAGCCGTAAAGCAAAGCACCAGATGCTCAGCTCCACCTCCAACCTCAGACCTGGGCCTGGATGCTGGTTTTTTGTAGTCAAATACCCCATCACCTGGGTGAGAGACTGCTTAGGGAAAGGCATAATACATAAAAAGGGTCTCATCCATTGAGTTATCGGCCAGCAAACACCAGTTTAGAGACGTCCTACACCAGTTCTGTGTCCAGAGCTGTATGTTCAAGAGCCACTGCTGTACTCCTATCACCCATAAATTTGTCTGTACTTGGGTCCAGCTGTACTCTGTAACCTCCACGACAGCTGGCACTGAGTTGCACAGGTCAGTTGTTTTCCTTGTGTGCAAAATCCAGCCTGGTCCTTATCTGCACTTTGCTAAACCACCTCCTAATCGTAAAACATTGGCAGCAACCAGCCGAGCGCTTGCGGCGGTGTTCGGAGCCAGCTCTCCTCTACAAAGGGCTCGTCTTTCTGCAAGAATGACCGCAGTCTGTTTGGAGAAGCGCTATGAATTTATACCACAAATAATTACAGTGATACTATAACTTTGAAAAGAAATCCATGAAGTGCATTTTGCGATGACATTTCTTTGATTATTCTTAATTGCATTTGACTCACCAATGCAGACTCCAAATTAATGAGCTCTTACAGTACCACGGAGCCAGGATTATAAACTTAGACAGCAACCAAAACAGTCATGATAATGAGCCACACAACGGTGACGCTTTCCCCCCTTGGCTCTCCCTTCTCCTCCCATTTCCCTCCTGACTTGCAGCAAGAGCAGAGCTGTCTGCTTGCCTTGCTGTGATGGATTTCAATTCCCTGGACCATCCTCAGCATTTGCTTTCAAAAGCCTAATGTTTTGGAGAATAAAAACGGGCTGGGTCCCACTTGCCACTTGCACTGTGATGGCAGGCCTTTTATAGCAGGGATCGTCCTCTGTGTGTGTTTGTGTTACTCCTGGCACACTGGAGCCCTTGCCTGGGATGGGACACAAGCAATTAAACACAATCAATAATGCCTATCCTGAACTTTAAAGCGTACTTCATTCTTGCAGAGCAGGATAGCACAATACACACTGATAATCCCTTGCAGCTGTTACACAGCCTTTCTTTTCTTTTTGTTTTCTGTCTGTTAAAATCTGAAGCTGGACAACACCCCACATTTGCCAAGAGTGGAGCTGAGCCACAGGAAGGTGATGGGTGCCACTGGCAGCCAAGGAGTAGCCCCAGCGTCCCAAGCCTTGCACATCCCGCCACTGCTGGAAGCACCAGCTGACAGCAACACAGAAAGCTGCATTTCTCATAAATTCTTTTTTTTTTCCTGGAGTTCGGTGGAAAAAGAGGATTCAGTGTCATCTCTTGGAAGAGACCTGTGCTTGAGCCCTCTCAGGAAGCGGAGCTGAGGAAGCTTGTGTGTCACTCGTGGACCTGTGGGCTGTTGTCTCAATTTGTGCTGTTCACCAAGCAACCCCCTTTTTTCTCAGGACTGTACAGCACAGAGCACAGGCCTGGTTTGCAGCCAGCAGTCTGACATGCAATGGGCATAAAATAGCAATTCCTGGAGCCCTATTTCCAGTGGCTTTCCCTGGAAGCTAGCCTGACTGCCAGGACCTTTCTTATCTTGGACGAGTGCTGCCTTTCAGATGAGCTTGTCATTTGGTCCTCGAAGTTTCTGCCTTGTTTGAAGGAAAACCAGTATTGTATGCAAAAAGAGAAACACTGTGGGTTTGGTTTTCTTTTTTGTCTGAACTCTATAAACAGGTTCCAGACAAAAATAATTATTTGTAAGTCACGTTCCTCTATCTCAGAGGAACCATTTCTGCTCTGCAAACCTTTTGCTGATGCAGCAAAATAAGAAAAACAGCCCGAAGGGGAGAAGTAAACATCCCAGGCTCCTCTTCTTAACCCAGAGAAAGCTCTGAGTGAGAACAGCTGCTCAGCAGAAGTCTCTCCAAACAAGAGTGGTTTAAATTAGTAGGATTCTGGCTAATTAAAAGACTATAAAGACATAATTAAAAGAACTGAGACCAAGCTATATTAAATTAGTCCACCAACCACCTTCCGAGCCATCGCAGAGGATGCAGATGGCTGGTCGCACCTCACAAGTCCAAAGCACCTCTATCTCCTGAACACACTGGCCAGAGCAAGAGCTCGTGATGGGGTGGACCTGCTGGGCAGGGCTGGGGAAGGGGCAGCCAGGGCGACGACAGCCCCAGGGTATCCCTGCCGGCCAGAGCGAGCGGAGAGAAAGGGGATTTGCCCTGGTACAAGGCCAGTCTCCCGGGCAGGTGGTGAACAGAGCGGTGGTTCAGCCTCCAGGATAATTTCTTCCCTCTCACACCACGTGTCTCCTCTTGCTCCTACAAGGACGGTAGCTGTGGTGGTGATGGGAAATCCTCGATTAAAGCGCCCCGCTGCTTGCAAATGAGCTCTGAGGCGCTGCCGGCCCCGGAGAGCCATCCACAGCTCCGTGACACCTCGGGGATGGCTGGGAAGACAGTGGCAAGAGCGTTGGGGTGTACAGACAAAGCAGGTTGGAGGGGAGAGAGAGAAGGGGGGAGGAGAGAGAAAAAAGAGACTGGAAAGGGAGAGGGAGTGACACACAAGGAAAGAGGAAATGGAGAGGAAGACACGAGTGAGAGGAGTAGGAAAGAAGAGATAAAAATAAAGAAAAAGTCAAAAAAGAGAAAAAGCAAAAGAAAAGGAACAAAGAAAGGAAAAAAGTAAACAAAAAGAAACAGAAAGGAAAAGAAAAAAGAGAAAGAGAAAAACAGAAAGAAAGAGAAAGAAGGAAAGCAAGTGAGAAAGAGAAAGACATGAAGGAAAGGAAAGAGAGAGGAAGAAAAACAAATCGAGAGAGAGACAAAGAGGGAAGGAAAGAAACAGCAAAGGAGGCATGGATGCTTCCCCCTCTTTGGATATGGCAATGCCGCCCTCCACAGATGTGCTTTCCATGACCAACCCGCTGGGCTGCAGCCCTGCTTGGCACACGAAGGGCCCCGGGTGCATGGGGACCATCTGCCCCATGAACAGACCCTTTGGGCCAAAGGACTTTTGCTGGGGTCACTGATGTCCCCATGCACCCAGAGAAAGGGGCTTGGGTGAGGCCAGACAGCAGAACATCTGCTCTGGTCCACCTGCAAAACGCCTGGGCAGGCCACAAGATTCACTGCACCCAGATGAGGGCAATCTGCAAAACCCTAGAATGCTAAAACTTCCTTTAATTGGCAAAAATACTACTGTGTGATGGTAGATGTGGACAGAGCTGCCTTACAGCTCTTGCTCACAGCTGCTGAAGAGGCTCTGGATAGCTGCAACTGCTCACACGCCCGGTTTTGCCGGCCAGTGGCAAGTTCAAAACTTCCAAAAGCTTCCTTTCATGGTGTCGTTGAAGCCAAAAGTTGGGAGATTTTCCACGAATCGAGAATTTGAAAAATGCTTTTTGGACACAAATTAGTTTTGGAGACAAAAGAATTGTGTTTGATTTTGAACACCATTTTGAAAAAATCCCATGAAGATATCCGGAAGGAAAATATACTGTGAAGTGGAAAGCTGCGCTGAGCTGAAAATTTAGCAGTGTTTCTCTGAAAAAAGTTACAGTCAGACTTGTTGGAGTTTTGGGGATGCTTCTTCCAGGAAAAAAACCCCAAGTAATTCCACAGCAGTTTTGTTTCTTTGCTTTAGTAAATAATAATTAAAAAAAAAAAAAACCACCAAGTAAAAGTTGTTGGGCAAAATATGCCCAGAACCCAGAATATCTAAGAAAAAGACTTTTTTTTGCCTCGCATATCTCTGTCTCTCTGCTGAAGCCTAAAAAGAGAGACTGTGCAAACCCACTGTCATGAGGAATTTGCATACTTTTGTGGTGCAGCCACCAAAATTGGACCGACACTGGCATGAGCTTGTCCCACACTAGGATGGCCGCATGGGCTCCGCTCCCTCCTGCTGCTGCGTGGTGTGCTTATTAAGAGAAACGATTGCTTTTAAGAAGAAAAGCTTTCTCCTCCCACAGTACACTATAAAAGTGAATGATCAGTAATTCAGGCGCTGTTGTGGCTATAAACCACTGCACTATAAGTCATGCTAGTACCAGCCCTGACAAGGAGAGCAGGTGATGAGCAGCTTGTGCTATCCAGTTAATAGGAGAAGAGAAAATGCTTGTAAAGCCAAAAAGGATAGTTTGTGCAAAATGAAGAGTTTCTTTACTGCTTTGTTCAGGAAATGCCACTTGCACACATTCTCTGCGTCTGGCTGTCTCCGAACCAAGTCAGAGCTCAACAGTAGACCCCCACCAGTCCTAACAAAAAGCATCTGGATAAAGGTGACAATATTGATCGCATCTCTTACTAGCCACTAAAGAATCCAGCACCACCCACCAAGAAAAAGCTGCTTTTGGGTTTCTTCTCATTAGACACCAGCAAGTTCAACCTACATGACAGACATTGGCAAGAAAGCAGTCTTCAGTGTCACTCCTGCTGAATCTAAAAACCCTGGAGAGAGATGAGGACTGGGTTTCTGGGACCACTGGGAAGGGATATGATTGAATTTCCTAGGTATACCCATGGGCTGTGATGGTAGCTGATACTCTTGATATACAGCAGCTGCCAGCATTTGCTGACCTCTGAGGTTACTAGCTTCTTTTTTAAAATAGTAGTTTACCTGGTACAATTATAAAGCAGCATTCAAGAGTCTTCCATACAGGGGTTAAAAAAGCAACCATGTGTGAAAGCCATGCTGAGCCCATGGCATCTTCTTTAGCTGAGCTTGCAGGTCAGCTTGGTGGCACATCGTGAGCTTCACGGCTGCTCATATCATACCTCACCTATCATTGTACCCACACCACAGAGCAGGACAGTGGGAGGATGTAGCTTTTGAACCTACCAGCTGCTAGTTTTGTCCAATGCCCCAAATTCTTCTGTCACAAAAGGCAACGAGCTGTCAGTCATCCCTCAGGACTTGTGTAGACTTTTCTTGTACGTGTCCATGGCAATTTCTTTTCCAAACCGGAGAATCTCTCTTTCCAGACCTTGAGCCAACCTTATTACTTTCTATGCCTTTTTCCCAAGCATCCTATTTCCCTTTGGTGTTACAAGACCAAAATGGCACGTACTGCTGACGACACCATCCTAAGGCCCCTTCCAACCTGAATCATCCAATGAGCCTATATAGATGCACCAGAAACATCTGTAGCGGTATAATGACATTTTCTGCTTTGTTCTCTGCTTCTTCACAATTCCCAATGTTTGATTTGATTCACAGAGACAGAGGTTATGGCTTGATGCAGACGTCCTGAAAGATGCCCCGTTGCATGGCCAGATAAGGCTTAGGGCATGGATACATGCCCTTTTCTAGTGCCAGCTGGACCGACTGAGATGATTTTACCCAGCCTTCTCCTTTCACTCTGCCTTCTCCTTGCTGGTAGCTCTGCTGCTCACGCGGTGCAGCCCTAGCACATGTCAGTCTGAAGGAGCCAGTTTTAAAATCGCAGGTCTTTGCTAACCCTGCCTTTTATGCAGGAACAGAAAGAGGGTGGAAGTTGCCAGTGGCAGCAGTGGAGGATACCCGTGTTGCATCGCCGCTTTATCCGAGCTGGAAGCAGAGTGGGAAACACAGTGAGGAAATCCCTTGGAGGTTGCAGGCAAAATCTGGTTTCTATCAGGAGATTGTGAATCAGGCTTGCAAATAATGTGGACAAGCAGCAGGACTAGGGCAGTGTCCCCAAGATCTGCTCCCCCTCCAAGTGTTGCCTTCATCGTAGGGGTCAGGGTGAGTCCCTTCCCCAGAGTGTGTGTTCAACGTGCAGATGGTCTCAGCTACAAAGGGGCCTGGAACACAAGCTGAACTTCCCCCGAACTAATAATCAACCACTGACTTGAAAGGAAACCCCACCTGTCCTCCCCTCCCTGCCTTTGTCTGAGAGCAGAAGCACTGATGCACTCTCAAAGAGGCTGCACTTGTGGTATTTTTGACCCAGCTGGAAGAAGGATGAGCCATAAATCTCACTCGACAGCCTAATCTCATTATATTTCCTAGCTCAGTTTCCAGGCCAAAGGGGTTTGGCTAAACTTCAGAGAAGCATCTGAACTCTCAGATGCTGCTCCAAACCAGCCTCCTAAATCTTCAGATGGTCACCCATCGACAGGAATGATGTCCTCTTGTTGTCACTAGCTGTGTACTAGCAGTGGTGTACTAAGACACACAAGCACAACACATGTAGTCACAGAGATGTTCATCAATACCAACCCTCCGTAAAGGTGTTACTAGCCATCACCTGAAAAGGACGTATTGCAGGAATTGGTCATAAAAAGGCATGAACTGACTGTTGCTAAAGGCCAAGAAGAAAATCACCTCTCTGGGCATCTGTCAGGGGGAGGGATTAATGGACAACCTGCAACCAGCAGAGCCATCCACCGAATGCCAGCTGATAAGGACATGGCTGTGATGAATATCTGCTGGGCTTCCTGAGCAAATCACAGCAGGCCTGTGCAGAAAAAGCAAATGGTAGCCGGAAGTCCTGGATTGCTTATAAGGTCGCAAGCCTGTATTGAAATGAGATGGAGACTGCTGTTGCAGAGTCACAGCAGGGCTGGTTTTGCATGTGTCTCTGTCCTGGTGGTCTGAAGAACAAAGTAGAAGCCAAGGAGGGTGAGAAGACCTTGGGAACAGAAGGAGGCTGCCACTATAAAGATGAGCCAAGCCGTCTCCGTCAGCATGGGAACCGGGTAAGAAAGCTGGGTGGGGAGTGGTGGTTTCACTTCCCAGCGTTTTGTGCAGGGACTGCCTTGGTGTTATGGTTCACACAGGATTACAGCAACCCCCTCTCAGCAAGGAACAGACTCCAAAGCTTCCTAGGAAAACTCAGGCCATGCTCCACCATAATTTTTGCCAGAGTTTGTCTTTCATCTCTTTGGGATGCAGCAGCAGGAACAGAGCAAGAACCTTCTGTTACCTCTGCAGGAGTTGACCCTTGTTCTGCAACAACACGCAGGTCAATGAGGGATTCAGCCTCTTTGGGTTGCATTTCTCCACCTTTAGGAGCTGTGCTTCAGCCTCTGGTGGTGTTCCTGGAGCCAGCTGGCTTGCTTCTGTGTGTGCAGACTGCAGGCACCATCAGGGCCTGGGCATGGATCAGGCTTCAGTCATGCACCGCTTGCCCAAACAGAAGGGCCAGCTGGCTCATCTCAGACCAGCTAGGCAACCTCTACATAGACCACAAGATGGACCAGCTAGTACAGCACGGCTGTCACCAGCTCTGTCGCCTCAGGAGCACCGTCCCGGAGAGGGCATCCTCCCTGAGTTAAACCGGGCATCCAAACCCCCAAAACCTGCAGCTCTTGGGGCTGTTCGCCAAGGGGCTGCCAGTCCCAGACGCCCGACAGAGGATTTCAGGTTGAATGAAGGTATCGGTGTTATTCTTGATCAAGGAGAGCAGCTCTGAGCTTAACGAACTATTTTGTAAGTCATGAAAGTGAGCTGAGCTACCTTAAGGACGTGCCTGATCCTACTGTACATTCAGTCGTCTTCTCCTGTCCCACCAGCATCTGGATGGCTCCTCTATGCTCCAAGAAGAGACGTTTCCCAGAAAATCTCAGCCCCCAAACTTTTAAATCAAATTTAAACATTATCACAAAACACTTGCCATTAATCTTCCTGTGGGCTTTTGTGGCAGGATTTCCTTATTTCCTCTTCATATTCAAGATATTACTGGCTTTGCTGGGTGCTCAGGCTCCCGTTCTGGACTCTCCTTTTCTGGGCTGATTTATGTAACAGCTTTGCTTCCCAGGGCAGCTTCTTTGTAACAGGGGTCTTAGGGGGCTGTGGAGAACATAAACGTGATGAGATTCTTATATATATTTTGCATCAGGGTAACTCCCTTGGGTACACTTTGTACCGCGTAAACCCAGCTCTTGGAGTGTGATCTGTTCAAAGCAGGGCTTATTGAGGTGGCCAGAAATGAGTGGTGAGCTTGATCCTCCAAAGACATTAAACACGCCACATTTAGTCAGCTCACTCACTGGAAATATCTCATCAGTCTGTAACGCAGATCCACTTAAATCAACCCTTGAACCGAAGTTCAGGAGAGCAACATTGAGGAAAACAAAGGGAAGAAATTCCCACTTGTAACATGAGCAGCTGCTACTGGCTTCTAAGATGAATTAGCACTCCATAATACAAGCAGCATGATGGGTCTCTAATGCCAAAATTTTGTCAGGGGACAGCAACCTATGAAAGGATTTTTTTTCCTTTTGATAAAAATCCCATCAAGTACCTTTATTAGTATAAAAATTCAAGGTCACCAGACCACTAGCTTTAGCCCTTTACCTATTTTGTCTGATTCCTAGAGGTCACAGCATGGGTTTTCACGCTGCCATGGAGAGCAAAGGATGGATATGCTATGTGAACCATTGGCAGCAGAGACGGGCATTTCATTTCCGTGTCTGCCAGTGCATGGATGTTCTCCTGAGTGGAGAGGCAATGGAGAAGGATGGCCCATGACTTGTGGGACAAATCCTAGTGGGCATGGGGCTCTCCATCCCAGCACAGACCCTGCTGCACCCAGGGCACTGTTGCGCAGGGACCCGAGGGGACGGTTGCAGAAGGTATGATTCTCCTCTCCTATGTGTTTAATATCTCCCTCAGCTTGAGTGCATCTTTCCTGGGCTGAGCGGAGGGCTTCTACTAAACCCCCCGTGGGGTTTGGTCTCCAGCTGGGGCTCTGAGCAGCCCGGGAGCTGGGAGCGGGAGCAGCGTGCCAGCTGCTTTAGCGGGGTCAGCAGGGACGTGTCAGAGCTGCGGCTTTGAAAACACAGAGCTGCCAAGTCTCAAGTGTCAGCTGTGGGACGCCGGGCATGGCAGAGTCCCACGCGGCTGCCCCACCAGCCAGCTGTACCTTGCACAGCTGGGGGTGAGAGTCAGGGACCCTCACCACTGTGGTGGGAGCATCCCTGCGGCCAGGCTCCCACCACAGGCCCCACGGGGACACTGTGCCTCAGCTCCTGGAGGAGACACACGGGAAAATGCCGGGCTGGGTAACAGAGGGGAGGGGGACACCGGGGGTGGGACGTGCTCGACAAGGCAGGGATGTCTGTCTAGTCTTTAGCTAGTCACCTCCCGTGACGAATCCATCAATCCCTTAAAAAAAAAAATAAAGCAAAACCACTAAATTTTTATTTGTCTGTGCTTCCTCCTTGGCGACACACGCCACTCCCAGCCCGGAGAGGCTCTGCTGCCAGCCCAGTCCTTGCCCCTAAAACAGGCAGTGAGGGAAAAATTGCTGTTAATGCTGACTGTGTTGTAACTGGCCTTTAGAGCTGACCCCCCTAATCAGATTAACAAGGGTTGGTGCATTCCCCCTCTGATTTTTTCCTTGGGCTGGGGGCAGAGCTGGGCAGGGATCCCTCCAGGGCACAGCACCCACTCCCACTGCATCAGGGCTTCCTCTGAGCTTCTCCCTGCAATCCCACACCTCCTGCTGCCACTGTTTCACACACCTGGCGGGATCCACTCTTTTGCACCAGAAGAGATGCACAGGACAGAGTGAGGAATGGTATGTGAGCTGGACTTGTCCCCCTGATTTGTTATTTCAGGGCTAAAGTAAGCTGGAGAGGTTAAGAGAAGCTCAGAAATGTAGGAAGGGAACAGAGATGCTGGAGGAGGGGAAGGAGAAAGGAGAAGCCCTCACTGCTCTCCCTCTGCCTGAGGAAATAATTTATTGTGAAGAGTCACCTCAAAGAGTTAAATCAACCAGAGTACATTGTAAAAAGGCATTTTAGCCATTTCCATAGATAATGGTTAGGTCATGTCAAGATGCTGGCTTTCACGATGCTATCAGGCCATCCATAATTTAATGTTTAAAATGCAACCTTAGCAATACAATTAATACACTTTTATTAGCCCACAGAGGCTTCGTGTAACTACTTAGAGCCATATAACACCAGCCCATCTCACAGCCCCATATAAATTCCTCCGGTAAGATAAACTTTTAGGTCTGCAGTTGCAGGCACTGAATATCTGCAGAGCCAGCAGAAAGTAAATGGCTTTCCTGTTTGATAGAGTATCACTTTGGAGGAACGCACCTCTGGCTTCTCTGCAGAGAAATGTGCTGGTGCCAAGACCTTGGAGAGGAGGCAAGTACAGGACATACCTTGCGAGCGTTACTAAATCATCTCTTCCTGTTTCCCACTCTCCCTCTCCCTGGTGTCTCTGTCTCTCTCACACCCACATTGGCATGCACACACACACACACACACACACACTTTCTTCCTCAGTGCAGGGAGCTGAAACAGGAATATATGTGCACGTTGCACTGTTCATGAACAAAAACCCTCCTTACTGCCTGGTGATGGGCTCATGTTACTGAAGTATCATGAAACAGGTGCTCTGCACCCCAGCCTTGCCAGCCCAGACCCCAGTAGTTCACCTGTCATGTTAGGCAGCTTAAGTTTAGATACCTGTAGCTTGGATGGGTCTACCTGAGCCAGCCTTTCCTGCTCCCTTGATAGGCAATGCGGGGTGAGAAGCATTTATACTGCATTATCCATTTGCTCCACTGCAGATATCTCCTTTAGGAAGAGCTGAAGCCTGGACACGAAAGACCGAGTGTCCACTGAGGAGCAAGGACAGCAGCGTAAGATGCAGACATCTGCCTAAAGGCAGCTGAATCCCACTCTCAGAATCCATTGCTTTTATTTGAGACACGTGCAGCGCACATGCACGCAGGGGTATCACACTGCTGTGACGTCCTCAGCAAAGGTGACCCAGAAAGAGAGCTGACACAAAGCGCACCGGGTCACACGGGGAATGAAACTCGCTCTTTCGGACTCATCTTGCACCACCCTGCCATGGTACCCACGTGTGCCTCTCCTCTGCCGTGAGGTCCTGCCCGTTGGCCCCAGCTGGGACCTGGCATGAGTTTCTTGCAAGGGGAAGGAACCAGCAATGCTGGCCTGATGGATAATCCCATTCAGAGACCATGGCAGGAAGGAGGCTGTAGGAACTGGTGAGGTCCTAGCCAGTACAGTCCTTTTTATGGTTGGTCTTCAGCCAGCTGTGAATCTCTAATATCCCAGATTGCCCTGGCTAGGTATCTCAGTCTAACTCAGCCCAAGGCAGCCCATTTATTTGCAAAGCCTTGAAGCAAATTTGGTTCTTCTGCTAGACACATTTCTGCAGGGCTGCTCACCCGTGGACAGGAGCCCAGAGCAAATCAGGCACATTAGTGTGGCGTCAAGCCAAACTAATTGTGTCCTGCTTCTCCTGGGCCCTGTGAGCTCCCGTTGACTTGTGCAAGCTGTGACCGTTTCACCTCCAAGGGCAAGAAGAGACCTCAGCAACATATGAGTGAACGCAGCTTTCCCATAGCCTGGCACCACCCAAATCTCCTTTGGGGTGCCGTGCAGCAGGTGCTGCATGCTGCACAAGTCATCCCTGCTCCAAGGCATTTCGAGACTAATACATGAAGAAGGCAAAACGTCAAAGTGTTAAGAAGCTTTTACAGCAGATGAGTAATAGAGAGAGGAGGTGGCTCGCTTCTGACTCTGCGGTGGCAGAGCTGAGATCTCTTGGCTCCCAGATCTACGCTGACCTCCCCGCTGAAACCACCGTGCTCCTGTGCCCACTCACTGCAGGGTGTATCTCTGGGATTGCCTTCCTACCCCACCAGCGGAATAAAAAGCCACTTCTAGCACTGTCATCTCTGTGTGTTTCGTATTCTGCGTACTCCATTAAAACTCCATCTTCAGGAATCAGGTTTATCTCAGCTTTTATGATGGAAACAATTTTTGAGTTTGTCTGACTGTGGAGAGAAACTGGGATCTGGGAGCCTTAAAGAGGTACAAATTCATAGGGAAAATAATCATCCTTCCTTCCCCACCATATGTGCATTAACAATTTGTTAAATGTCAGGGTCTTATGGTGACCTCAGGACTTGGGGGGGACGGAGTCCTGAGTGCAGGGTCTCACAGCCTGTGTCTTCCACACACCCAGATATGCAAAGACACTAGAGTAAAGGAGAAGTAAACACTCAAATATGTTTTACAATTGCAGTGGTGGAGACACCTATTAAAAAGTAAATGGGTAGCCTGCCCCCACATTTCGTAAGGTTAGGGCCAGCCTTTCTTATTATTCCAGTCTACACTTCTTGTGCATTTTAATTATTTTCTCCACACTAATGCAAACACATACAGTGAAGATAGACCAAGCATCCCATATCAGTATAATGAATGTCCTCATCTGAGAGGATTGTCTTTCATAATGACTGAGAGGGATGAGAAATATAACCCTCTAGCCTAGCTCCCCAAGAAGCAGCGGGGCCCCAAAGATATGAAAAAAAGGAGCAATTCATCAGAAGCAGCAGGAGAGAAAAGATAATTAGAGCCTGAGACAAAAAGAATGAAAAGCTGGGCATGGAGGGCACTTTCAGGAGAAAAAGGAGGGGAGCTGGAAGAGCCACAAGCCTAAATCTGTTGTGTGAGCCATGAGACTCACTAAACACCTGCACGAGAAGGAGAGAGCTGGTGCCTCCTGCATGCTGACAAAAAAAAGGCTTCAGGGGAAACACACCTTTCTTATTTACAGGTTTTGTTCATGGAAGAAATCTTCCTCCATTTCTTCATTGATTCTGTCTTTTTCTCTGCCTACAAGCAGACGCCGTCCCCGGCTGCCCCTGTTTGTGGAGGTGCCGGTGTGCATGTTTTCCCTTCCTCTCCCCCTCCTCCCACTGCCTCTGCTCCCCCTCAGCACCAGCAACCCCTTCCTCGCCAGAGCAGGGAGGTGAATCGGGTCAGGGTGGTCCCACGCTGGGGCCAGCTCTGATCCCGGCATGATGCTGGGCATCCTCTTCACCCTCCAAGGGCAGGGCAAGCCACGATGCCCGGCTGGCTGCAGGATCTGCCCATCACACAGGGCAACATTAAGAAACCATCCTTGTGCTTGCTAGAGCATTGATCCCTGTTTGAGGTTGAAGTCAGGGCATGGAAAGGACAGAGAAAAACATAAACCAGCCCATGATAACCTAGCAGTCACAGTGCTGCCCCTGCGAGGAGCAGCAAAGCTCCAGCGCCCTTTGAGCTGCAGTACAAACAACAGAGCAGGTCCTGCCCTGGAGCACTCACAGTCTGAAAAGTCGAAGCAGGGAGGGCAATAACCCTTCTCCCCTTGTTTCTCCAAATGGAGACTTGAGGCGGCTTTGTTGCACAGAAACCTGCAGGCTCACATGGAGGGGATCAGCATCCAGCCCTGTGCCCGCGGGTAGGACAAATGTGGTTTACTGAGCTGCTTACATTCACTCTGTGCAGTAATTTGCTGGATGATTTTTTTTTTTCCTTGTCTGCTTTAAACCTGTAGATCCTTTAACTGCCAGAGCAGTAAATAACGGAGAGCTGTGGATACTGTAAGCAGGCTTCCAGTTTTTACCTACTGCTAATGTAGACGTGAGTACTTCACGGAATATAAATGCACTAAAGCCCTCTGGATGTGGCTTTTGTAAGTCTCACTCCTCATGGGCAGCGGCAGAACATCTTCTGTTCAGTCAGGTGCAGACACACAAGGGTGAACCTGCTGTCCACAACAAAGATGTCACCCACAATTCCTTCTTCCTCACATGTTAGGGGGGGCATTGTTTTCCCCAGAGGAATGTGCACCGGTATCAAAACAATTCCCCAAATTGAGTAATGGCCAGATCTTAATGACCAGGCAGGGCCACCACCACCTGGGCATTCCTACGCTCTTGATGTTCTTGTGATTCACTTGGCTCTCTGCAATGCCAAACCAACAGGACAGCAGCAAGACAGCTGACCTGGGTGCCCATCTTCTTCCTTGTCTTTCTTTAGCCTGTGGAAGTGTCAGGTGATACCTCCTCTTAGAGAAAGTTGCCTTGAGATGCTCTTACACATGTTGAAAGGGGAAGGTGCATTTGGTGTAAAGCAGGAGCCCAGCTTTGCAGGGACAGAGATGGGATATTAGAAGGGCTTAGAAACAGGACATCTGCAGCATAAATCCTCTCTATATTTTCCTTATCAGCAGAGTGTACCATATTCAGGTGTTGGCTACACAGATCCTGGATTAGTAGAGAGCAATGGATTATTAGCAAACAAGGGAAAAGCAAGCAGAAAAGTTTGGCAGTGGCCAACAGGCCATTTAACACGCAGAACTGGCTAATCCATCAAGCATGAATGATAAATCAGTGCACAGACTATCTCTTGCCGTAGAGGAACTATTGTAGTAGGACATAGCTAAGGGAAGCCAGACTTTACTTTTCTCACTGCTCTGGGACTGCTTACATTTATATTGCTCATTGCCTATGTCCCACGGTATAACAAGAGCAGGATTTCAGGCAGAGAGTTTGATTCTCTTGTATTTAAACTCAGATAAACTGACTTGGGTAGGAAATATCCATGCAAAAGAAAAATATTTCCCAGTGCAGGCTTTAAATCCACTCCTTTTGCTGGTTTCTCTTCCTCTGCCTCACTTTGCTATGAATCCAGCACAGCAAAGGGGTGTCCAGCTCTTTCTAGGTGGGACTTCGTTTCTCAGCATCCGATCTCTTTTAACACGTGTTTTAACATTAATGGAAACACAATAAATGGCATTAGGAAGTAGAGCAGGGAAACTGCTCTGCCAGATCGTATCACTAATTGCTTTGCTGCTGGTTCTGTGCTTCCTATTCCTGTGACATTCCTTTGAAGTCAGAGTGGGATGCTCTGACATATCTGGTACATCAGGGAGCACCGAAAGGTTACTGCTTCCTAACTAAATAAGAACAGAGGAATGGTTAATTCTCTTCGTCTGGTATCCATTACACAGCAGAGGTCAGGGCCACATGTTGGAGAGGACGATGACCTGGACACATTATGGCAATTGGTAGCTATAGGATGCTGTACGTCCTCTCAAAACCTCTGGAGAGGTAGAAGTGGACGTGGAAAAAAAAGGTCTGAATTTCCTGTCACTACCGGGACATGGCTGAGAATGCTTGATGGGACATGTGCATATTGGCTTGCAGGTGCTGATTAGCCATGCTTTGCATAGGATCCTGACAAGTACTTGCTGGATAGCATGTCTGATGCAACTAGATTTTTCACTTTGCACTAGCCATCTGTCTCCACGGCTGTACTGAAGCATCCTGCAGATAGTGTGCTACAGAACAGTACAATCATGTTGCAGTCAGTCTACTGAAAAACCCCTCGTAACATTCTCCTTTGATAGATTTTCACTTCCCTCTCCACTTCGTGCATGAGAACACAGTGCAAACAGATCAAAAAAATGTTTTACACAAGGGAACAGTAGCCAGAACAAGGTAACAGGCTAATTTGTCTTGTTTCTTAGGCAGGTTTTACAATCTATATGATATATCCTGGTATCATGGAAAGGTGGCTATCAGGATGATTTGAAATTTGTTTGGCTATTTCCACACTCTGTTCCAGGGTCTGTTCACATCTAAAACTCACTTCCCTAAGCAGACTGTCATATAGTGTCTCTTCTTCAAAATGCCATCCCTGAGCAGGACAACTGTTGGAGGAACTCCAAAAGGTTCAGGCACTTGGTTCAAGTCTGAGTGGGTGTTGTGTGGTCTAGATGTGCATTTGCAGTTAGCCTTGGCTTTTATGCAGTTAGCTGGCTTGGAAATGCCCCAGAAATGACAGAGACACTCAGCTCTGCTAACTCAAGCCCACAGCTACCTGTGATAATATAGATGTAGCCACAGGGAAGCACATGATGGAAGTCAGATGAAGTAAATGAAACACCAAAAGGACTTGATCGCTGATTAGAAAGAGGTGTGGTATGATCTTCATCACCTAGTCATTAGATTAAGATCTACCATCCTGCCAGGAGCAGAGCCCCATTCAGCCGCGAGCTATTGGTAGCGACGCAGGACTTGGCACGGATGCAGCCTCTGGCCTCCTCCGTGTAAGAGATCAAACATGACGGCTGCAACTGTCCGTTCGGATCCGCTTCCCTGCTGTGCAGCTGGCACTGAATTCTTTGGGAATGAGCTTCAGTCAGATTTTAGTGACAGTTGTTCCCTTTTTTTTTCCTCTAGAAAAGGTTCTCACTTCATGTTTATCCTCCTGGCTCGTAGTAGGAGCAGCTGGGGTGACACGGGAAAGGTTGATGGAGTTCCTCTCACAGCACAAAACCTCTCTTTGAGGATTCTCAAGGTCTGCATGTCTGAGAACAAAACTGGAGTTCAAAGAGAGCAATTCCCATATAACAGCAAGTTGTCAATAGAAATTAGTAGTTCCCCTCCCCCATTAAAGAAAAAAAAACAAACAAAACCACTGTGAGATCTTGCGTCTGAAGCTTGATGGGAATGTCTCACCATCTTTTCCCCTGGCTGGTGGAGAAGCAGAGTTCCAGTGTAGAGCAAAGAGCGTAAAACCCAGCCACATGCTCTGGGAATGCACAAGATACAGAGAGAGGAAGACAAGTACAAAGGCATCAGGCAACAGAAAATGAAACCTTCTGGCTGTGCATCATAGCTGGAGTGGGGCCAGCCCAGCCACCCACGCACAGGATGAGTTCGTATGTGGTGGAGACAACAGCAAGGTGAAGGACGTGCTGAGCTTGGATCCACTCCAGCGGCGGTGTCCCCTGCCACCATGCAGGGATGTTGCTGACATGAAGCCCATGCCCCGAGTCACACTGCAGCTTTTTGGGGCATCTGCGTAAGCTTCAGGAAGGATGAAATGGCGCTTGCTTGAGGACACCAGTTGCAGATGTCCTGGGTATCTCAGAGCAAAGCTACAGCTGGGATCCTCTCTTGGCTGCAGTGAGGAGAAGAAATGGGGTCAGCCATCGAGTTCAAATGTCTTCGGCTGGTTTAAATAAGCAGAGCTCCAATGAATTCAATTAATTTTGGATTATGTCTATCCCCTGAAGAGCCTGTGTCTGTGAGAGGACTGAACCATTCCAAAAATGAGACTTTAGTCGTTCAGCTCAATGAAAGGATCGGACTCTCCTCTAGTGATGGATGAGGCAAACACCTGTGCACTGGGATTTAGGATCCAAACACACACATACAGTTATGGATGTACTCACATGCAATATTTATATAAGATTCACCAATCTCCTTTTGGAAGCATGGAGGGAATTCGGTGGGAATCAAAATATTGCAGTTTTATCAAAAGGACTCTAAAATCATATATACAGTTCATTAGAGGTGGATATCCTCTCTGTGGGATTTGAAGAAGCACCCTGTGAGCTTTAAGAGAGTCACAGCATTCTGTAGCTTGGTTTGAAAATGCTACACTAAGTTCACGAATCCCAAATGAATGTCTTTTCCTTAATTGTCTAGAAGGATTCGTCGATAAAGTCCCCAATGAACCATATGCAACCTGCACCTTTTAATACTCCTAACAACATGCCCATCGATCTGTTCTCTTCCAGCCGGCGGAGCTGGTGTTGCCTTGCATAACACCACATTGTCAGACCAGCTTTCACATCACTGAAATGCTGTTTCTCATTTTCCGCTAGACACTTTGGAGTCCAAAACCTCTCCTGCAGCCTGATCCAGTAGGGTACTGCAAGGGGGACTGGGGCATCTCAGCATCCTGCAGGAGATGCTGTGTGAGAGTGGAGTCCCAGCACTCCCAGCACGGGGGTGATGTGCTGACCTGATTCACCACTCTGAATTGCATGTACGGTGTTAAGGGAAAATGCTGTATCCTATTAAATTAACAAACTAGCACATTCCATCAACTGGTTCTCATGCCCTTGAGGCATCCTCTGGAGGTTTCCGTGACATGCCAATGAAACATTCAAACTACAAGACAGCCCAGTCACTTCCCATCCATTTTTTATGGTACCATGGAAACAAAGAGCGCCTGGCAATTGCTTCTTTCAGCTTTCAGTAAATCACTCCATAACTGTAAGAGGTACATGCCTTCAGTGCCCCTGTGTTTCACTGGGCTCCCCCGGGCTGAGCAGCCTTCTGTCCTGTTTGCCATCTATCCTCCACCCTCTGCCACATCATGGCTTCTGCTCCCCAATTAGGCAAAAGGGTTTGGGAGCAGGCTGGCTTCTTTCAGGCTTTGTGTTTGCAGACTTTGCTTGGCTCAGCATTTCTGGAAGCTGCCCTGTACGTGTGCTGGGCTGATGTGAAGCCAGAGCCTTAGATGGGAAGACGGTTTTGCAACAGCTTCACCAGCCAGCGTGGAGACTGAGGGCACCAGGAGAGACTCAGCGACTCCACTGCTGCAAAAGTCACCTGTTGTCCTGCCTCAGGGAATGTTCCCTTGCCCATTTCTGGGCTTTGATGTGTCCATCACAGCAGACTTTTCCCTTTTCCCATCTTTACGCCACTCTCTTCTCACAGTCAATGCCTGCCTGCATGCCTGTGTGCAATCTTTTCTCTTCTGCTCCAAATACTGCCCTCCTGCAGAGGTCAGGGATGCATGGGAGTCCTCCGGGCTCGTATTTGTTGTAGGTATTGATGTGTGAGCAGTCACGGCATCTGTCCTGGAGGAAAACAATCCCCTCAGCTTTCCACACACCACAGCAGGGAGCAGTTGAATGATTTCTGCTCAGGACTCAGGAGTCAGCACTTGTGTGTTTGGCCCAACTAAAGTCTGACCACCCTCCATCCTAAGGCTTCATCACCTGGGCTGTCTCTGGGGCATCTGCAAGAAAAGTTTCCAATTGAAATCTTAGAAAAAGGAAACAGAGAGGGAAAAGAAAAGCCGGACCTAAACTTTTCTGTCCCCCTTGGCCTCACGGAGAGCTGAACTCCACAGCTCCCTGAAGCCAACGGACTAGGAAACCCCCTCAAGCCATATTCGAGGTCATGGCCTAAATAGTAAGCCAGTTGCATGGCTGGCTCCAAATTGTAATTGCAGCACCTGAAAGTCAGAGTTGGCCCAGGTGTCTCTAAGGGAGAAAACTGGAGATAGTAGAGGACTGTGGCTTCACCAATGTGTACTGCAGTTTAGGCAGATTGCCCATGACTTTAGCACTGTTGTCTCCTGCAGATATTTGGAGGAGGGAAGTGCGTGTGCACAGCTGCTGGGTGGGTTTTATCCTGGTCTATGCTTAATTACACGATTTTTAGTGTTGTTTAGAGCCAGATCCTCAGCTTGAACAATGGCCAAGAGATGAATGGGACCTTGAATTTGAAGCGGAATCTGTTGGAAAGCATTGCTAAAGCATGTCTGTGTGTACAGCGGCTCACCTAGACTGTCTGGCTACTGCCCAATGCTGAGAAGCTCTTACCTACTGGAAACTGCTGAATATCTGTGTAGTCCAAAGCAGTACATGTCAAAGGCAGAAACAAAACCAACCCAAACCTCCCTTTGGTTTCAGAGGGCTTTGGATCAGGGCCTTCATTGTTTCACTTCAGCATTCACTAAGGGTGAAACAGCATCCCACAAACCCAAACAAGCATGGGGAAGGGAGTGGGTGTTGTGTGAGGCTGTCCGGGCTCTGCTTGCCTTAGGGGCAGCCACTTTCCCATTGAGTAGGGGTCAAAGCGAACATGAAGTTAAAAAGCTGTTAGGCAGTGAACAGGTCACATTTCTATTCATAGCAGCTCTGTCTGGGATGGTCCCACCAAGCAAGATGTCTCCAAGAAGCAGGTCTCACGTCCCCATGCTGCAATGCCACCAGCTCCAATGGATGCGTCCCATGGGACCAAGACTGTGATGGCAGCAGCTCTGCATTAACCCCTTTGCTCCTGAAAGCTGTCTTGCCTGGGCACATTTCTGTCCTGATGACTTAAATTAACATCCCATTAAAATCCTTTCATCAATAAATTGCCAGAATCTACCTGGGCACCCTTGGCAAGGTGGGATTTGTGCCTTTGCCAGATGGGCCTGGCACATGCAACAGCAGCGAGCTGCTTGTGGACACTGGCTTTATGAAGCATTAATGGCTTCAGCTTCTCTCCAACAGCTAATAATAAAAGGGATCATTTAAGTTTATCCTGACACAACTGAAGAGATTTAGATTCATTGGGAAGCTGCTTGGTGGTGCTTCTTAAATGCTTAGGGCCTGTCTACTAGCGAGAAAATGCATTGCTTATAATCTACAGCACTGGTTCTTCAGGTGTTGTGGCAGGGTTGTGCTCACTTGCTCTGACCAGCTGGTCCCGACTCCCCGTCAACATGGCTAGCCTTGACCAGGCTCCTTCTCCAAAGTGTGGGCACAGGGTTTGGGGACAGCCCCCCCCATCACAGCCAGCTTTCTCTGTTCCCGCACATGGTCACTACTCCTGGCAGGTCCATGGCTACTTCAAATTGCCTCTCTCTTAAACCGGAACAAAATGGACTTTTCGATGAAATATGTCCACGTAGAAGCAAAACTAACTTGGTTTTCATTAATTTGGTTAGTGGCTTGCAATAATGGGTTGGATTGTTTGACATTTTACTTTGCTGTGGTTAGAGGGGAAGAAAAATTTTCTGCTTCCATCAGAAATATTCATGATATGGGGGGAAAAAAAACCACAAAAAAAAGCATCTTAAGCATCTCTGGATTAGAGACCACAGAGGGTTTGGGAAAGGGATTTGGCAGCAGCAAATCCAGCTTCCATCACACCCCAAACCCTCCTGCCTGCTGCCCACCAGCCCACTCCACTCACCCTGTGCTGGCAGCGTAACTGCTGCCCGAAAGCCCTGTTTGCTTTGGCACACTTTCACCTGCACATTCAAAAAATATTCCCCCAATGCTGAGATTTGGTCAGGAATGGAGCATTTTAGGGTGTTAAGCTGCGTGATGCATCCCCACAGCCCCCTCCAGGTTTTGCTTGCAGACTGAGCAAAGAGCAAGGTGCGATCCTGTGCATTTTTCTCATGGTCCTTGCTACCGGAGAGGGTTATTTGAAGGATCCCCAACACCAGCTTCAGAGTCCTCTTTCCCTTTTGTGTTTCCAAAGAAAACATCTGTGAACAGCTCGCCACAACAAGCCCCTGACAGTGTCTGATCTCTTACGATAATACGCTCTAATGAGGTTATAGCTCTCCTCCTGCCTTGCAAACATTTTGGAGTTGCTCGGGCTGAATGAGACGGGAGGTAATTAGAGTGACATGCTTTCATGCACAGAGAGAATAAAGAAACACAAATTTCCTGAATGGACAAGAGCAGTTTGGCCTCAGCTGAGTGAAATAACCAGGCAGTGATCTAATTCACTTTACTGTTACTAGATTGTTATCTGCGGAGCCCTAGTGCAAACATGATAAGCTGTAAAGAAATGCAGATAAAAGCCAGAGCTCCAAGTGTTGCAGAGATGCGCATTTAGCCCAAAGCTGGTCTTAGTGGCCTCGGCCCAGCTCCAGTTTCCGCTCATCCCTGGAGCTGGCTGGGGTGATAACACTGGAGTCAGGCTGTGCAATTAAATTTCTTCCCAAATTGCAGGATTGTTTGGCTCCGGCAGCAGGTTGGGAATTCACTGGCTTGTCTTGCGGAGTCCAAGCTACAGTGGGCAGAGCTGGAGCCAAAACCCTCCTTGGGTTCAGGCTTTGACTCTGGCTGCCGTGCCCCATGCAGAGAGTGTGTGCAGTGGCAGCAAGAGATGCTGTGGTCCCCCCACGAGGTCCCGCAGCTGGCTGAGCCCGTCTGCCCCAGTGCAGCTGGTGCCGCAGCCATCCTCCGGCGGGACATCCTTTTGGCAGGGTGACTGCTGGCACACAGCCCCATGCACTGGCTTTATCTCCCATACCCCACCCCATCACAGCCCCGAGATACAGGCGCGATGCTCACGTCTGTGCTGGTAGGACAAGACTCCTGCAGTTTGTACCAGGGATGAGTTGCAGTTGGAGAGCCAGAGGTGAACATGGGTCTCTGAGTTTCCTCTGCCCTTATATGACCCATGAACAAGAAACTTATCCTGATGTACACCATCTGAGTGCTTTGGCCAAAGTACTTTGGCTGGATTCTGTAAGTATGCCAAGCCATTGTCAATCAATATCCTTGATGCTCTTCCTTCTCTTCTCTCCTTGCACCGAGCTCTGCTCAGTTTATCATCACCACTGTCTCCAGCCAAGCCAGCTGCCAAGACAGACACACTACACCTTGCTCGCACCGCTTTCGTTGTAACTCTGCGTCTCAGTCACCCCTGCCAGGGCATGAGACTTGGGCCCATTACTCAGAGGTCAATGGATTATAGCCATCCTCTGCTACCAAAACCTTGTCATGCAAACCCAGCACACCACCCTTCCAGCTCCCCTTCTCCAAAGCTAGTTCCAGCCAGCTGCAGGAAGGACGGGACACCCATGGGGACCTGGAAATTTTCTTCCATTGCCCATGATGGATATGAATTTCTGCATGACAAAGGTGATGCAGGAAGGGGGTCCACTAGGGTCTGCCCAAGCATGCAATGAGGCAGAGTGTGGTGGGTGAGCTGAGCCAGAGCAGGCACATTCCTCGTGGTTGTGGGATGAAGCCTCACCCTCACACTGCCTCTCTTCCTACAACCTCCATACTGTCCTGGCCTTGCACATAATATACTATGTCTTTTATCTATTTTTTCTTTCCTCAGGAAAGAATGTTGTCATCTTCCCAAGCAGATTTCAATGTGCCAAAAAAACGTAATCTCTTCAAACCAGATTTAGCCTACTTTTGGGAAGTGAGTGTACTCTGATCACTGCTTCACTGACAGCTTCATTAGAGATGAGGTAAACCCAGCCTTGCCTTCCCCATCTCTCCTCAGCCAGCATACAGCTCTTCGCAAAACATAACAGCACAGCTCCTTATGGTCACTCTCCTCCAGCATTTCCAGGAGCTGTGGGGTCCCTCCAGGCCTCATTTCCCCACTTGGCATGGAGTATCTCTGATCTTCTTTTCCGTTTCTACCCAGTTTGATGGCAAAGCAATGATGGGACTGGATAGATCCCTCCAATGCATTTGTATGTCCCCAGCATCCCAACTGGAGCCTCTAAACATGGTACACAGCAAACGTTAGGTGCTAACCCACCACACGTTGCTTTGCCCACTCTTCCAGCAAAGCAATGGGGAGCCAGGACTACAAATGTGACAGCCAGCTTTGGTATTCCTAAATGTCAGCAAACTTGGTAAACTGAGGCATGTCCCAAATATGTCCTGCGAGCAGCCAGGCCAGGCCATTGGGAACATGGGCCCTGCCCAAACTCTGGCCATTGAGGTCTTACCATGAGACCAAATTCAGGCTGACACTTGAGCCAAGGACTATCCTTGATGGAAGATTTGGATGCAGCCGCCCTGTCCTGAGGAGAAGGAGAATTACGCATGGGCATGTAAGCTCTGCCAGCTTCTGCCCATGCCAGGGAGCAAGCCCTGGCCCATTTTATTTAATAATATAGACATAGCCTTGGACGGTCTTCAACCCACTCTTTGCATCCTGCCTTTGCATTAATGCCATGCCAAGCACACGCAGAGCAGCCTGACTTTTATTGAGTGTGCCAAGCCCTCCCAGGAGAGGGAAGGAGACACAAACCGGCTCTCACTCAGCTGGAGAGTTTACCGAAGGCCGCAATTTTCCAATTGCTTGAAGAGTTGTCATTAGACAGTTTAAGACGTCAGCTTGCTAAATTGCTTTAGGGCTGGAGCCAAGCAGCCTTCAACAGGGCACTCTGCTGTAAGGATCTGTGTGTGCCGCAGTCCTTCGGTTGGAAGAGAATAGGAAAATTGTAGTTTTGTTTTGTTTTGAGCATCCTGCAGTGCTGGGAAGGAGCACAACTTACTGTGGAGATAAGGGGATCAAGATACAGGGGTGGGAAGGACAGCATCCAAGAAAAGAATCCCCAAATCCCTCTGTTACCCAGCATCTGCCCCATGGTTTTTCACATGCATATTCCACCACTCATCACCAACACTCGCCTCTCGCAGCAGCAGGAGCTGATATTTACTGTAGCTTTTGTAGACCTGGTGAGGGTCTGACTGGAGACTGACCTGGAGGAAAAGTCTCTGTGACCTTGGCAAGGAGGGAAGAGAGCAGCAGGGCCAAAGGGGAGAGGGGAAGAGTGAGAGTAAGGTGTCTCCCTGCACATCAGTTGGTGCAGGGGAGCTTCTGGAGCCAGCAAGTAGCTGCCTGCTATGAACTGAAGGAGTCTGACATTTGCATCTACATGTCACTGGCAGGGATCAGATCATTAGCTCCTCTTCTTAAAGCAGCAGGCATGGCCATTTCTAGTCCCCGTCCTAAGCAATTCAGTATCCCTCCTGGTGCTCTACTGTTCTCTTCCTGGGTGCTAGGGCTGGAGATTTCTCAAGGGAAAACAGCAGCCAGAACAGCAAAAACATGCTGCCAGGATCAATAAAGCAAAAGGGACCCACAGTGCCTTTAGCTGTGGCCTCTTTTCCCATGCAGGAATAGACAACCTGGATATATACTTGACTGAATGTCTCCCTCCTTCACCCACTACACCCACCCCCTGCCTATCTATAAATCCCAAGGTGCACTTTGGCCACCCTGTTTCCAGACCTTGGAGAAGTGTTGCCTGGTCCCACCTCCAGTCCGAACATCTCAAGGGAGAGATACCATATTTATTTAGCAGTGAAGTCTAAGTGTTACTCCTACCCATGGTCGTCTTCTGTGGTTCTCACAGTTGCACCATCTCCACCAAACAGACCCCACAGGACTGAGCTTTTCAGGGAAATGTTAATCTTGTTTGTGTTTGAAGTCTCTCCTGATGGATGTAATGGATGCAACATGTTTGTGCTGGCTGGGGTCACTCTGCCTGCTGGGAACCCCACAGTGTTGACGGATCTGGTCTCACCTCTTCCAAAAGATTTGTGTCAGCCGTCCAAAAGCTTTGTGTCAACCCAGAACTCAGTAACCAGCCAGTGATGGAGCATCTGAAAAGGCTGCTCAAGACACCTGTGACACCAAACCTTGGTAGTAACCTGACAATTGACCATGGGCTTGTCCATGCCCTTCCAGCTCTCAGCCTCTTTGCTGCTTTAGGGAGAAACCCTGAAGATCCACTAGTCCTGAAGGGAAGAGACCACTCAATGAAGGCACCTATGGCTCCTGCTTTTCTCCCTCCAGGAACTGCCTCTTCTCCCCTTGGCTTCTTTGTTTCCTCCAGGTCTCAGCACACACGGGTGCCTGCCAAGCACACTTTCCCATGGGCTCTCTAAGTGCACACTTCCACCCCTGCAAAATTAAGACACGTGACCTTCATAAATCCCCATCAAAGGCCTTTATTCTTCTGCTATTCTTCTTTCTGTTGTTCACAGTAAGCATGCGTGTGACAACTAGATAAAAGGCATCATTCTCGAACAAGCTAATTCAAGTTAACCAGTGCAATGAGAAGGACTGTGCAGCAGCAAAGCACTCTGGCATTTTGATGTGCAACAGGGGTTTGAGCCTTCAGCTCATTTCTAGTTTCTAAAATCCCAAGTGTTAGCAGACATTCCCTGAACGTTTGGCAGGAAACAGGAATTGAGGAAACCTGTCTTCCTTTGCATCTGTGTCACAGGATTTTGGTGTAGGAGAGGGATGTAAGCTTGGAAGATGGGTATTTGAAAAGGTGAGCCTTGTTACCAGTTTGAGGCATGTATTAGGAGTCTTACCCATATGGGTTGCTTAGTTCAGACTTCGTTTTCTTCAGAACATTTAGGAACTCAGATGGAACAGAAAGGTCTATGGAATATGGAATGAGGGACAGGACACTTGGGAGGAATACAGGAATGTTGTCTGAGCATGCAGGGGTGCAATGAGGAGGGCTAAGGTCCACCTGGAATTAAATCTGGCAAGGAGTGTCAAAGACAACAAGAAGGACTTCTTCAAGTACATCAGTACCAAACGGAAGACTAGGGATAATGCGAGGCCGCTACTGAACGAGGTGGGTGACCTGGTGATGGAGGATACAGAGAAGGCTTTGATACCGAATGCCTTTAGTTCCAAGGCCAGCCCTCAGGCTTCCCAGTCCCTGGAGGTAAGAGAGAAAGCCTGGCAAAAGGATGAATTTCCCTTGGTCGAGGAGGACTGCGTGAGGGATCATTTAAGCAATCTGGACACCCACAAATCCATGGGCCCTGATGGAATGCATCCAAGACTGCTGAGGGAGCTGGGAGATGTCATTGCTGAGCCACTCTACATCATCTTTGAAAGGTCCTGGAGGAAGGGAGATGTGCCCGAGGACTGGAGAAAAGCCAATGTCACTCCAGTCTTCAAAAAGGGCAAGAAGGAGGACAGTCAAGGAGCCCTTCAAAAAGGGCAAGAAGGAGGACCCAGGGAACTACAGGCCAATCAGCCTCACCTCCATCCCGGGAAAGATGATGGAGCAGCTCATTCTGGAGGTCATCATTAAGCAAGTGGAGGAAAATAAGGTTATCAGGAGTAATCAACATGGATTCTCCAAGGGGAAATCATGTGTGACTAATCTAATAGCTTTCTACGATGGTGTGACTGGCTGGGTAGACGAAGGGAGAGCCGTGGATGTTGTCTACCTCGACTTCAGCAAGGCTTTCGACATTGTCTCCTATAACATCCTCATAGGCAAGCTCAAGAAGTGTGGGACAGAAGAGTGGACAATGAGGTGGACTGAGAACTGGCTGAATGGCAGAACTCAGAGAGCGTTGTCATCAGCTGCACTGAGTCTAGTTGGAGGCCTGTAACTAGTGGTGTCCACCAGGGGTCCATACTCAGCCCAGTCTTGTTTAACTTCTTCATCAACAACCTGGATGAAGAGTTAGAGTGTACCCTCAGCAAGTCTGCTGATGACACAAAACTAGGAATAGTGGCAGATACACTGGAAGGCTGTGCTGCCATTCAGCGAGATGTGGACAGACTGGAGAGCTGGGCAGAGAAGAACCTGATGAAATTCAACAAGGGCAAGTGCAGGGTCCTGCGCCTGGGGAGGAACAACCCCACGCATCCATACAGGCTTGGGGTGGACTTGCTGGAGTGCAGCTCTGTGGAGACGTATCTGGGTGTCCTGGTGGGTGATAAGTTGACCATGAGCCAGCAGTGTGCCCTTGTTGCCAAGAAGGCCAATGGGATCCTGGGGTGCTTTAGGAGGAGTGTGGCCAGCAGGTCGAGGGAGGTTCTCCTTCCCCTCTACTCTGCCCTAGTGAGGCCCCATCTGGAGTACTGTGTCCAGTTCTGGGCTCCCCACTTCAAGAAAGATGAGGAGCTACTGGAGAGAGTCCAGCGGAGGGCTACGAGGATGATGAGGGGACTGG
>Ga0065711_1031789_pt1 | contig 28732 bp, 14 predicted proteins | sample Hoacrofraction12_FD_59098 | JGI IMG/M metagenome (GOLD analysis project Ga0065711, IMG submission 59098) | Hoatzin crop microbial communities from Cojedes, Venezuela - Epithelial fraction 12 v2 (version 2) | ecosystem: Host-associated > Birds > Digestive system > Esophagus > Crop | place... | reverse complement strand
TGCATCAAGAGGAGTGTGGCCAGCAGGTCGAAGGAGGTTCTCCTTCCCCTCTACACTGCCCTAGCGAGGCCTCATCTGGAGTACTCTGTCCAGTTCTGGGCTCCCCAGTTCAAGAAAGATGAAGAACTCTTCCCCACTTGCACGAAAACAATCAAAACTGAAATGAGATATTTTATTGACTGCTGTTTGGTGAAAGCATCTTAGAAAGGAAAAATCACAGAATCATAGAATGCTTTGGGTTGGAAGGGGCAGGGACATTTTCAACTAGAGCAGGTTGCTCAGAGCCCCATCCAACTTGACCTTGAACGTTTCCAGGGATGGGGCCTCCACTGCCTCTCTGGACAGCCTGTTCCAGTATTTCACCACCCTCATTGTAAAAAACTTCTTCCTTATATCCAGTCTAAATCTACTCTCCCTTAGTTTAAAGCCATTACTCGTCCTATCACAACAAGCCCTGCTGAAAATATTTTCCCCATCTTTCCTATAGACCCCCTTCAGGTACTGGAAGTCTGCTATAAGGTCTCCCTGCAGCCTTCTGTTACAGTATGGATTATTTGTTTTTATAAAAATGTTCAATCCATTTTAGATTAAATGAAAAGATTTAAGAACAATGTTTTTTTCCAGGTTCCCACTATTGAAAATAAATATACAGGGGTAATACCTATAAGCATTAGGCTGCAAGGTAGAAGGACTTTTTGAGAAAACTTTATCTGCAGACAAATTTTTGATGGAAGAGGACCGAGTGATGTTCTAGGCAAAACAAAGCTCCACACAAATTAGTGACTATTAAACTCTCGCACAAAGCATATGTCTGCAAAAAGATATCCCCATAGTTCTGAGTGCTGACCTTGGGAAGCTTGGATTTGGCTTTAACTGTATTTCCAGAGTCTTCTCAGCCTTAGCTTTGTGATTTAAAATGGGGTAAGACTTCCACACGTCACATATTTCAGAGAATAAACTACATTCCTTGTGATATAATGCTGTGATCTGTGGCACGTGAGAAACAGGAAACATTTAGGAAGGGGTGAGGAGCATTTGTAGCAGTAGGGAAGAAAGGAATGGTCCAAAGCTTCACAAGGAAGGATGCAGAAAGCTTTGCAGAGACAACTCTGAGGGTTAGAGTCTTCATGCATTTATTGAGTACTATCACAGTTTCCTCCATGTACAGAGAAATGGGGATGGGGCTTATCATAACTACATGCTCTTCCTGGAGCTGAAAAGCTAAGCAGAATATGTCTCTCTACACAGCTCTATCACTATTTGTAGCATTTGCTGCTACACAGGTGTCACAAAGGACAGAATTTGGCGTTGAGAATTGGAAAGGGAAGGGATTTTCATTTGCCAAAGAGAACTTAACTTCTCTCTCTCATTCCCCTCAAATTGTACCTGTAATCTGAGGAAAGTATGTGTGTGTGTGCATACATATATATTTATATGCACACAAACATATACTGGAAAACAAATATCTTCAAGAAGCCACCTTCAAATACAGATCTGTACTTCAAATTCCTGAAAGACAGCAACTTTAACAAACCAGACTCTCGACTGGAGGCTCCCATTTTGTACAGTAAATTTTACCTTTTGTGACTTCAGAAAAGGAATCCGGAAGTGTTCCATCAGTTCCTGGCAATATTGTTTTGTGAAGGGTCCAAAACAAGACACAACTGCTGCTGTTAATAAGGCGTCACCGCATAAAGTTTTCTTTTGTGCTTTGAGGTTTTCAAGGGACTGGCTCCAACGCATGTTCTCAGACTGCAAAGCAAAATTAGAAAATGTTATCTCCTGAGCAACTTGGAAGTGACAGAATGCTTAATCTCCACATTAAAAAGCAGAAGCGCACAAAAGCACAACAGGAAAGGTACTCTGTCAGCGAGAGATATGCCTCCTAAAACTGCAAGGCTGGAAACAATCCATACTTTCTGGTGGTGATTTGAAGCCTTTGAAGCTGAAAAAATAGGATGGAGCTCTTCATCAAGCATTCTATGTCCTTCCCTTGTCTGTTTTTTTTCAGTAATCGGTGCTGTTGTCCAGACCAGATACAGTATGGCAGACACGTGGCAACACTGGCAGCTTCTGGCATACTACTGCCAGGTACAGTGTGGCACTACTGCCTTGTGCAAAGTGCAGTCATTTCCAGCAAGATTCAGAAAAGGCAAGGAAACAAGAATATTAGAAGAACAAAAAAATGAAGAAAGGAGAAAAAGCTGTTTTGACAACCAAGATGTGACTTCTACATTTTCTCATGCTTTTTTCCAAGGGAAGTGGCAAGGCAGAAGAGTTGCAGGTTTTTTTCTTCTTATTTGACTGGCTTGTTTTACCTACTAGCTACAGCAGTTTTACTGAGTTAAGAGCTGTAATGATTTGGAATTTTGACAGGAAGAAAGACAAAGGTGGTCAAACACACAGGTTGCCCAGAGATTGTGGAGTTTCCATCCTGGGAGATATTCAAAAGCTTGCTGGACATGGTCCTGGGCGATCTGGTATAACCAAAGCAGTTTGAACAGCAGGGGTGGACTAGATTATCTCAGAAGCTTCCTTTCAGCCTCAATGATTGTGTCAAAGTTTAACTCTTAAAACTGTTTTCTTAATTCCACCCCCCCACCCCCCCCGAAAGCCCTGATTTCTGGAATCCCTTGTGCATTTTGCAGAGTTCATCTTAACCACGCTTACCCTGGGATATTTTGGATGAATAGCCAGGAATGGTCTCAAATATTGATGATTTCTTATTAGTAGCTGTATGCAAAGCTGTTATTTTATTCCAGTTACAGCATAAAGACAGCTCACTCTCTGTTTAAAATGCTGAAATGGTGACTATGGAATTTCAGAGAAATGAAAATATCTTCTTTAAAAAAAGTTAGTGTTTAAGATATGGAATAAATCATTATCTCCTTTTCAATCAGAACTTATGACATGGTATAAAAAACAAACTAGCAGTATTTAGCACATTATACTTTGATTGTTCTGTGTATACAATTCCCAGCAATGGAATGAATGTATGCTCAATTAGTTTCAGCCTGGAAAGGAAGGTAAAAATTGAACATTCGTTAGAGTCATCTTCAAACTGATGAAATTCTAGATGTAAAATTGGAATAGACTGCCATAACCTTTCTTCCTTGTTTGTATTGTTTGAAATACTCAGGATAAAATAAAAGTTGTTTCACAGTTTGTTCACTTGCATCAGGGAAACCTAAGGAAATCATTCTCCAGTGAGCAGAGGGACTGATGCAAAGAAAGGGCCAGCATGAAAGAAGGAAAGCACACTGCTGAACAACCTGTGAGGACTGTCCTTTACCCGCTGTCTGTACAGACATTTATTTTTCAGAGAAATCACAGTAATCAAAACATATTTTTCCAGTCCTTTACATGATGTAATCAAAATCAATGAAAACCACTGATAAGAAAGTATCCTCCATACTTCAGATAATTTCATGTAAAATGCCTGCATTTTGCTGGTGCTAGGTGCTTGAGAGCTTAAAAGAATACTCTGGGATGTGCTCACTCTTGAAAGCCTTAAAAATGTAAAAAATCAGTCTCAAATAACAACTCATTCTCATTTTAGAAGTAAATTTCTATGTGTACAAAACCAAAGTAACAAAATAATTGTTAAATTTGACATTCATGAAGTATACTCCATCTATATTTTTCAGAAAAATCAGAAATATTTACTGAAATGGATAAACATCCTATACTGCAAAGATATACACAGAATTCTATGATAACAGATGACTCAAATTCTTTTGTTATAAAATAGGAATATAAAATAGCCACTAAGAAAACGGAAATATCTTTAATCAAAGTACCATGCTTGGAAGAGTTAGCATTTAAATGTTTTGTATTGCAAACACAGGAACTCAATGTGTGAAGGCCTCCTAAACCTCAGTTACATTCATAAGAGATGCCCAACAAATGACAAGTAAAGGACTATTCCTGTTGAAAGCTTTAACAGTGATCTTTGTAAGGTAGCAGTTTTGTTTTGAAGTATTTTAGACATCCATTTTTGCCTACAGAAGTAATTAGATTATTCTTTAAACTATTAACTGAAGGTAACAAGACAATAAATCCATTGATTTAAAAGAGGGCTTTTTGATTTATCCATTCTCTCTTCTTGTTGTCACTGAGTGGTAAGTCATAAACAATAAAAAGCACCCACCTCGTTCTCCAAAATAGCTTTGAAATTTGAAGATTTACTAAACATAGAATGATTGTCTATTTAAATCTTCAGTAATTTTACCATACCACCCAAGCACCATAAATCACTAGTGACATTGGCTAACAAGGGTTTAAGAGTTGGAACATGCAGTGTAATAAATTTCCAGACAGTAAAAAATCACTATAATTTTATTCTAATGCATTATAGATTGCCTGTAATGTCATCCTGGCCGGGGTGACCCATTTCTAATTTTGAACAGCTGTTCAGCTTGGGAGTTAGTTAATGATTAAATATAAATTGCCTGATTTATTAGTCTGAATGGTTGAGCTTCCAGGTCAATGCTATATAGACAAAATCATCAGTCTTGATGCTTTTCAGAAGTTAACTGTCTCCTTTTCTAGTCAAAAAGAATTTATTCTTAGAGGGAAAGACTTGACGTTCTCAATTAATTCTTTTAAATATTTTCTCCCTTAACTTACACAATAAGATCACTAATAAAAAAAAATCTTGGAGAAAAACTTCTTTTAGCTATGTATAAACCATCAAATCCAAGTTGGAGACTACCTATGGGCAAAGGCCATTGGCTTCCACAGAGCTTCCAATGGCTTTGGAGGTCTGCTTGGGCAGGCCAAGAGCAGCCATCTCAGGGACCTTGGGGCAAATGAAAGTTTTCATCTGCAGATAGTAACATCAACTTCACTGTTTTTCTACCAAAGCAAAGATTATTTACCAGTTTTGTATTTCTAGGCATATTAATATCAGAATCAGGTATTAAAAAAGAATCTGTTTTAATTGCACTGGGGTTTTTTTGATTAGTCCTATACTCTTAAATAATTTTATTTCTAAACCTATTTAATCTTCTTGATTGCCAGCCTCTGCTGAGAGATTTGCAGAAACAAAAGTATTCACTCTGTGATCTTAGAAAATAAGGTCACAGGGATTTTATGAAATCCAACTTAAAAGATTTATTCAGACAGTCCTGGGAACTCATGTAGTTGTGTAAATATTTTTTGTACTTTTTATTTCCTGTTATTTACACTTATTTTTAAAAAGCAATGGTTAAAATTCTAGATCATGAATTATGATAGCATTTCTGTAGAGAGTTAGGAGAGACTGCACAGCAACGCTGTGGCTGACTTGAATGGTTACTGACCGTTAAATGGGCATGTGTTAGCTTTAATTATGCTTGTCTGCAAATAAAGGTAATAACCACACTGAAATATATATAATCTTAACATAAATACATTTCATTCTTATTTAAAAATTAATAGTTTCTGCAAAAGGAAAAAAACAAAAGCAAACAGCAAATATCTGATTGGTGCCTTCCACTTATTTACAATTTAAAGTGCAACAGGGGCAGATGCAGGGCGGCTCCATCCTGACCTACAGGATTATTCAGTCTTTCTGCTCATTAACCAGAGGCTGCCCAGGCTGTCACTATGTGTTCACAGTTGTGTATAAATGTGGTGACTTAGTTATCGAGACTTCTCGCTAGCAATCATGCCAGTATCAGTTGCTTTACAATACACGATTTTTAGGAAAAGCACTTGTGGTCCAGCACATTTTACTTCTCAGGATTTTATCATGGACTTACTTGTGGCTTATCCACCCCCCCTCCCCCCAGATGATTTCTAAGAAGTGTCATTGCCTGTCCACCCCAGCCTTTTTCCCCCACACTGTCCTCAAAAATTTAAGTTTAACCTCATGCTTAACAAAACATTTCAAATATTTCAAAACTCACTGTAGCAAGAACATTCAGGAAAAATCTTCTTACCTCAGGTCCTTTGACCAGCCTGTTGGCCAGCTCAATAGTCTTGTTTGTTTGGTTCATATCATCTTGATGTTGGACTTTCTCTGAAACTGCTTTCTCGAGTGAAGCTGTGAGCTTATGCAGATTGCTATCCAGGACCTATTCAGAAAAGGGATGGGTAAATATTACAGCTTAAGGTTTGTTGGGTTTTTGGTATTTTGTGGTTTTAAAAATTTTTCTTATTTTAAATAATATATTTTAATGACAATAATTGTAGACAGTATCTTTAAGTCTGAAGGTTACAAACTTTAGAGAAGATGTTGTACTCTAGGTTCCTTCTGCAGCTCCTGGCACAAAATGAGTATGCTGACTAACAACAACTTAGAACAAAACAAAGTCAGATAGTTTAGTGATAAAAACTAAGAGGTTAACACCTTGAAAGTACTAATTTTATAAATAATCAGGTGAGGCAAGAGTTGAACACAAGAACAGGGCTTGAAAGGCCACTTTGAAAGAAGAAAAGACAAGGCAAGACAACAGAGCCTGCAGCAGGCAACTTGCCTGAAACCGTTTGCTTTCTCTAGAGAAACTACAGAACCAACAACATTGACTTCCACTGTTGAACAAAGTTTTCCCTCTCAGGTTTAATGGAAGGATTGCTACAAGAGCAAGGAGTGCATACCTCCACAAAAGCTTGGTGGTTTTGCAGAATAAAATATTTAGATTTCATCTGTGAAGTTTACTGCTTGAATTGGTGGTGTGCAATCAGGAAATTTCACAATAATTTATAAATTAAAAATATCAAATTAATTTGCAAAGGGGGTAAGATCAAATTACAGCTTAGAGCTTAATAAAGAAGGTTGGCTTGATTCTTTAGGTATAATGAGCGAGTCAATCCACTTTGTTGTGATGATGGATCTTAAATTGCGAGACTAATGAAGACCTCTGCTCACAAGGGCATTTCACAGAGATGGGTTATAAGTAAAATTTCATCAGTCTGGCATGCAAGGTGTGAGAAGAATGAACATAGAAACCGTTTTCTACTCTTTTTTTTTTTTGAGAGAGACTTATTTTTAGGCATCTGATGTTTGCCTGCATGATAACATAGACCTGACCATAGATCAGGTACACTCATCCGTCAGAGACTGAGGTAGTAAAGATGGCAAGAACACCCTCATGCAGTGAGACAAGCAGTAAGGAGTGCCCCAACATCTCTGTGGGGGTCTTTTTCATACATAACAGTCTCCTTTTTCAGAGCACTTCCTACCTCTACCTCATGAGTTTTGAATAGGAAAGGTGTCACTAGATAATATGATGTTCCCTTTTGTCATTCAGTTGTAGGTTGCAACATAAATATAGGTCTAGCAATAGCAGGATTATAGATTACATTTTATATCCCAGTACTCTAATCTCATGGGATAATTCAGATGTTTTACAAACACTCGTTATTGAGAAAGTTAGTGCCAGGGAACTATGCTCCACAAATCACAGCAGAGAGCCATTACTCTCCATAGCAAGCCTGTTGGACTGTGCCCTTGTATAATCCTTTTCAGGCACAGAGTGTATTTTCACTGTATTTAAGTGCTCTCATATTTTAGTAATAATGATTGCAAAGATAAATAATACAAATTGCAACATATCTGCCAAAAGGATGTACTTGGCCCAACTTTTTAGCCTTTACCCTACTAAACGTAGTACTTTTTCTTTTTTTCTTTTTTTGCATATAATAGGCATACTTCTTGTAATATATGTATGTGAACATAAAATCATAATTTTCACAAATATTTCTGGCAGATAACTGTAGTCTCTTTAAGGATGGAAATCTGATTTAATTTCACTCAAAATACTTGAAAAATAATTTTGCTTGTGAAGAAACAATCCTTTCTTCTATCTCCTAACCTGCTCTTCTTTCCATTTACTGCAAATATATAGCAATTGTTTAATTGGATGGACAAATGTACATGTGTGTATATTAAAACTTTAGCTTACAAGAAAGGATCAGTAGGCATCACCATCCACAGAGTATATTTTATCACCTTTAAAACATTGTAAATGTTTAAAATTACATACTTTATTAGTACCAGTCTCTATACATTTGACATAGAAAAAAAATTGTGACAATATTCATTAAAATATTTCCCATGTTTGATAAGAATTTAATTTCTCATTTAAAGATTTATTCTGAAAGCCACAAGAAGTGAAAGGAAGTTAGTTTAACTGTGCTGTCTAGGGTGAGGATGTATTATTGATTACTAATAGCTGCACCAATTACCATCACTGAAAATTGCTGGCCACAAAAACTTCCATATGACAAATATGTACAACTCTCCTTCTCTCTTTCTTTGCCAACAGAAAGAAGCTGAATTATGTGTCAGGGAGCACAGAATGCAGAAGCAGAGACCACTAATAACAGCCTTCAAGTCTGTTCTTTAGAAAATTGGGTAGCGGACAATGGGAAAGAGACAGGCAAATAAATGACCAGAAGGCAAAAGGGCAAGAAATTAACTGAAGAATAGGGGGCAACTGAATGTATGGATTGATGCCTGGATAATGATAAGAAAAACTCTAATGACACTTTAAAGGCATTTAAAAAACACTAGCTATAAGAGTAACTGCTTCATTGCTCTTACTGAATTTGTTTAGCTCCAGAATGGAGAGGGCTACTAAAGGCTGGCATTCATAAATGACATACAAAATATCTCTCTCTTCTGTACTGCTTGACTACATGCAGATTCAGATGACTTCGCACTGGTGGAGTACCTTCTTCTTGGGGGCTTTACATACCAGCCTTGTGCAAGCTTAAAAGAAAGTTGGCTCTTCAGAGGATGACTGACAGGGCTGCACAGCACTTCTACTACTCTTTAAGAAGAGGTGGTGGGTGAGGTGAAAACTTCCCACAGACTGGACCCAGCTAGCAGGCAGCCCAGATAGAGACATAGAAGAATGTCCATACATCAAGAATGACGTTCCTTCAACTTTAGAGGACTTCTTTTTATAGACTATGGATGCATACAGCTGAAGTAAGGAATAACAGCTTTCTACAGGCTGATGGTGCACAGAGGGTTATCAGCAGCTAAGGTAAATAAAACCTAGACACTTGTCATTGAGAAGTGCCTGCATTGTTCATTTTTTTCCAGAAGAAATACCAATTTGCCTTCTCTATATCTCTTCAACAGACTCCCTTACTCAGTGAATCATACATTTAAAAAGCCCAACATCAGCCAGCTGGAACTGACTGCATAGGGCAGGGATGCACGTTACAAAATACTGACTGCAAACATTAAATGAAGCAGATCGAGAAGTTACCATGGTTGGAAAAAGTGGAGGTGATGAAATTTTGCTAAATGTTAAACTCTTTGGAAAAGTGGAATATAACTGATGAATATTCATACAGCACTTCATTCTAAGTCTAAAAATGGATGCCAGCAAAAAGTCAATGTTTCATTCTGAAGTTACACCTTTTCATCAGCTAATCCTGGTTACACTACTGCTGTAAATAACAGTCCTCCCCATGGGACTTCACCTTGAACATCATGTCCTTTCACACCTGGATTGATACAAGTTTCCAGATGAGGAACTCAAGCTGATTTTAAACATAAGATTGAACAGCACAGTTCGGGATCATTGACTACCAATGAAAATCTACAAAGATATTCACTGTTGACCATGCTGTGCACGTTCAGATGAAGAAAAAAGCTGAGCCCAGAAAGCTAAGAGGAGGGTCTGTGAAAAACAACTGTAACCACTACTAAAATAAAAATCAAGCAAAGTGGGGGATTTCATGGAATTAATGAGTGTCAATTCTATTAAAAAGCAAAAGTCCAAAGACAGGAAAGGATGCTGTTCTGTACACACCAATCTGCAGAGCTTCCACCTACTGAACCTTCCTAATGAATTCAGCCTCTCATCTCCTCCGACATTTCACAGGTAGGAAACTGGGAACTAATGATCAGAGGAAATGGATCTCTCAGCCATACAATTTTCTATAGTTGAAACTTCTTGGATTAACATTTTATGTAGTGTTTGTCATATTCCCAACTTGTTATAATTCTGAGGATTTAAACTTCCTTCTAAAATTCCTAGATTGTTTAAAGCTCTGGTGCATGCTAACTTGCAATTATTATTTCCTTCTGGTTACCAGTCCCGGGGAAACTATGAATGGCTTTTACACACACGTCTTCACATTATGCACACTTTTACAGACACTTTGGGTTTTTTCCAGTCTGCCAAAGAGCTACTAGATAAGACTTAAGTTAAAACACGTAATAAAAGCTAGGTTACTTCAATCGCTTTTAAATCTTTTCTTTAAACAACATTTTAAATCGTCTCAGTGAACAAAAAATTACATTCTTTCCCATCTGCGAGTACAGTAGATAAAAAAATCATTGTTAGTTCAAGTGTATGTAAGCTTATGCACAGTACACTCCATTTGGATACAGCATATCTATCGGTACATAGATTGTGGAAATGAGTAACTTCATTCACCTCACAGCTGGAAAAAAGCATGAAAAATTAGATGAGAATCCTATTCCTAGCTGGAATTTGCAAGACATTTGAATGAACAACATTTTGCATTGGCCCGTGCAAAGAATTGCACTGTAACTGAAGCTTCTGAAGTGAAATATTTGGAGGCTGCATAGTAGAATACTTAAAAATGGAGACTGTACATTCTTCTTGAGAGAAGACATGCAACATGTGGACTGCAAAAAGCAAACACAGAAATGTCCAAGAGGAATAACATGCCTTCAAAAATAAAATTTTACCAATAATCCTCAGTAATTGTGATGGATTAAGATATGAATTATGGAAGTATATACATTTTTAAAGTTTCTTAATATATAAAAATTGAATGCCTTTTTGGTATCTTCAAATTTCTGGACTGAGTCACAGCTCAGTTAGAAGAAACAAGCCAAAAGCAATTTTTCCCGAGATGTGCACAGCATTATAACAGTCTCTTACCAGATACTCTCTTAAGTGTTACAAATATAATTTTAGCATACACATATACACACGGTATAGAAAAGTATTTCCTTTTTATTATTCTACTGCAGTTCATCTTCTTGTAAAAGACTACTGGAGTATCCAAATTTCTGGTTTAGTTTTGGAATCATGAGATGGTACACGCTAGAAAGACCTTTGGAGGTCATCCAGTCCAAATCTCAGCTCAAACCCAGTCTAACTTCAAAGTTTTCAGCCCGAGGTCTTCTTCGCTAAGGTATTACTGAATAAAAAATAATCAAGAAATATAAATAAAAAGTTCAATTTTTTCATTCTGATGTGTATTATTTGCATTTATCGACAGTGAATTTCACCAGCTATAGTGTTCTCCATTCAGCAACCTCATGAGCTCTGGAGCTTATTATTGCTATGAGCAATACATACCAGAGAATCAAAAATTACAGCTACAGCTTCTTAAAAGAGTTCATCAGGTTGATCGCCAATGGTATGAATCGGTTTTAAAAATAATAGTTTTAACAGGATCCTCCCACCATGTCAAAGAAGCCTGAAGTGGTTAGGAAAAATATTAATATTAAATACAATGTGACAGCTGTTGGCCTAACACAGGAAACACATAACTGCAGAAGGAACTGCAACTTTTGTCTGTGGTGCAGAATTCTTCCTACTAGGAACTAAGCATAGCTGACAGAAAAACTACTGCTGCTAAACACTCCAGAAAAAATCATGAGAAAATGAAAGGGGAAGTAAATAAATATAAAAAGACAAGACTAGATTCAAAGTTGGAGACTTACTGAACCGCAAGAACACTTAAAACAGGAAAAGGTTCTTTGAAATACTGTCAGGCAAGGAACAGAGATGCATTAGCGCTCTTGTCTGAGGAACACATTAAAACAATAAAAGATTCCATGAGTTTCAGGGGTGACTGCTGTGTATTAAAAATATATTTTTATTTAAATCATGAAAAGGCTATTTTTGTCCAAAAAGTAACTATTTTCACTTAATAAACATACAGCAGTATAGATGTGTGAAATAAAACCCATTATTCTTCAGTAAAGCTATCTTCTAATGTAGAGACAAGATTCACTAGGGAGATGCGCTATGATTTGCATGGGCAACTCCAGGGTCACAAGGCTAAGGCTGTACCGTATGGAGCCAAAATACATGCTCTAGCAGCTGATGGGATTTTTGGGTTGGGGGGCAGAGGGGACCAGAAGAGGAAGAGAGATGGTAAAAGCTATCTTTGTTTACCCATTAAACCTGCATCTCCTTCTGAACAAGAAGAGCTGGTACTACGATAGCAGAAGAAATAACAGGAATTTTCTGAAATAAAGAATGAAACTCTGAGACATGATTATCTCACAGATTTCCAAGATTTCCTGTAGAAGTAAATCTTGCCCATTCTCTTAAACTGATACTTTAAGAGAAAAGAATGAGAATAATTACCACATTACAAATTTGTTCAGTCTTCATTCATTGCTTGGTATCTTAAGTTGTGAGATTTCAGGTCTAAATATTACCAACAAAATAAGTCTTAAGGCATGTCAAAGCCTTTAAATCCAATTAGTACCATACCTTTCGAACCATTTGAAGCATTCTTTGCTAAGTCAGGGTAATTAGCTTGCAGTAGATAAACTTTTTCCACCCACCATCTCCCAAGATACCACAAGGTATGTTTGTTTCAAGAGTGCTTTGCATTGCAGTTGCTCCATTAAATGAATACTTCATAAACAACAAATAATCTCTCTCAAAAGTTTAATAGCTACTTGGTGGTAGACAATGATCTTCAATTCAATCATTAACTCATAAGACATTTGTCAGTAAAAGGCTGTAATCAAAGTTTCCACTTCTAATGTTTATGTGTGCACAAACGTGTATATGTGTTTGTCTTTCAAAATCAAAGGAGATTTGATGTCATTTTTATGATACCATTAATGACAAAACACAAGCACAGACGAGCATGAGGTTCCAAATACTTTTGTGTAAGTTATTCCTATATTCCAATAGGTCATTACTCACATAAACAGTTGGCATACATACAAAATCACAATAAATTATTTTTTACTAATCTATTGGTGATAACATGCCTAGATGGCTTTGAGGAAATTCAGTCATTTCTGATAAACAGCCTTATGTACTACCACTGAAACTACGGTATATTCTTCAGTAGGTTTGTAGGAAAATTAGTGATAATCCCTAATGAAGAAGTATCTTTAATACTTGAACTAGGAATGAAATCAATAAAAATAAAATAAATTAACAAAATGAAATAGATAAACAAAACCTAATAAAACTAGTGGTCTCAAGATATTAGAGAAGAATGCATATTAATCAAGCAGTACTTACAAGAAGCCTTTTCCTGATGGCTTCTAGCTGTTTTGTAGCTGCTGCTAATTCAGCATTTGCCTGGGCCAACGCACAACATTTTGGCTCTGCTTCACAATACACCTTGAAAAAGGCATACAACTTATGTACACTAACCAAGATGTTAGTCTCACATACATTATAAAAATTGCAAATGACTCCTGATAAAAGACTTTCAGATAATCCTTATAGTGTCTTATATATTTGCTTTAGAAACAACTTTCCACACAACAGTGAGAAATGCAGAGATTTCTTTCAATTTTGACCTAAAAGACTACAGGAGATTTGATTATAGCCTATATAAGGATATCTTAAGCAGAACTGAATGCATACTCAGTGACTTTACTCTCCAACTAAAATTAATTTATATGGATCACTTTCATGGTTTTAGAATACAGGTGGAAATCAGACAAGCATTATGCTTGAGTAGCTTTCAACTAAAATTGATTGGTTTTCTTACTATTTTGTAATTAATTGATAACCTGCTATCATACTAGGATGAATGGAGGAATCCTGCTGCCAGGTGCTCAAGGGAATCACAAGCGATAAACTCTGTCTTACACTCCGGGCAGCCGGACTCAGATGGACGTTTTGAGTGAAACGTGTACATCTGAAGGAAATTTCCCAACTGTTGCATCATAATGACAATTGAAAAGTCTTGGACCGCCACATCTCTTTTACCACTTTCTACTAAAAATAAATACATGCACACATACTGTTAAGTACTGAATACTTCCCACTTTATCTGTGGTTGCTGTTACATTTTCCCCAGTATGCTAAGCTGAGTTTACCAAAATAATACAGACCTTCCACAACAGAAATTCCCCCCATCAGGGCTATGAACTGATATACATATACCTCATTGAATTTCACTATATTGATGGCCCAGGCACAGAGACCAGCTGCTGCAAAGGATTTTGTATGAACATAATTTGGGTTGAAATCTGGATCCTTCAAGTAATGTTCCTTGACAACTTTCAGACAATTCTGAGGAATATGCTCCTTATCATAGTTGATTAAATCTTGTAAGAAGACATCAACCTGCAAGAAGAGAAGTTTCAGTGTATCAGTCCTTTTCCCCTGCAGAGAATCAGAAGCTAACTCCTACTTTCATCACAAATGCAAAACTAGAATCCTGCACGAGCTGATTATTTTGGAAACATTATACAGTACAAGGAAAAAATATTATTTCCCCCCAAAATGTGAAGTATTCACCCTCACAAACACATCCGGTGATTTTATGATTAATTTGAGGAATTTGGCAGAGATGAGACAAATATCATGAAATGCTCTCCCTTTGATTTTTCTTCTGTTTTTGCAATTAATAAATCCCAGTGGCGCTCGGGCTGGCTTGAATTTGTCAACAAAGGTACACAGAAAACAACAATGCAAGGTCGTATCTTATCCCCGTAAATTCAAACTGTAAAAAAATGAGGTTGTGATTTAGTTTCTCTTTCTCTGGCGCTCATTTTTAGTTGCTCTTTTCCTTTCTCATCTCAGACAGTATATGATGTCCCACTGATCATTACCCTCCCCATAAAGACTTTTGCAGCTTTCGAGCTTCGGTCTTTGGGCACTTTCCCTTTATATGCCAGCAAAACCACTACTGCAGCAACGACATTAATTACAGCCATTGGTGGGTTCGTGAAGGCTTTCAGTTCTGTAAGCTTGACCTGAAAAAAGAAGATCAGATGAACAGGTACAGAATTGTGCGACAGTGGATTTGTTCCACAGAAGCTTTCAGATTAACAGTGTACAACTCTCAGCTCTCTGAAGACTATTACTAATTATTTTATGTGGTGAAAACTCGCATGACTACAGCCCTTCCCTTGCCCTGCTATCCTGTGTACAACTTGGCCAAGTAGGGGTATGGGAAGTGTAATACCAGGTCAGGTACAGCAGTTGCCAGTCCGTCGCTTTAGAGGATGCTGCCCAGAGAGGATCAAAATTTGATTGTGTTTGTGTTGTAGTTTAAATCGGGTAACTAAGCACTAGACAGGTGCCCACTCACCTCTCCCCTTTCCCCCCCAGGGGAATGGGGAGGAGAAATGGACAAAAGGGTAGAACTCGAGACTTGACATAAAGACAGTTTAATAAGACAACAATGTAAATACTAATACTACTACTACTAACAAGGACAATAATAATGATAATATTGAGCATGCAAAACAAGCTAAGTACAATACAGTTTTTCTCAGCACCTGATGACTGATTCGCAGTCAGTCCCTGAGCAGCGATCGAACCCTGGAAATCATGAATTTTGCAAATTTCCCCCCAAAAGTTCGAACTCCCAGACAGGAGACGATAAGAACACACAGAAGTAAGAAGAGCAGATAGCTTCCTGCCCCCTTTAGCTAACCTCCACTTATAAACTGAACATGACGTCTATGGTATGGAATATTTCCACTGGACAGCTTGGCTCTCTGTCTGGCCATGCTCCCTCACAGCTCCTGCACACCTGCTCATTAGCTGGATATGAGAAACTGGAAAAAAATCCTCGATTTCGTAACAACAACTGAAAATATCAGTGTTATCTGGTTCTTCTCGTACTAAATCCAAAACACAGCAGCTACTGAGAGGAAAATTAATGCTATCCCAGCCGAAACTAGAACAGCTTTGCAGCTTGGCACAGGAATGACCGTTTAATAGCCTTCAACTATCTGAACAATGAACAATATTTTTTGCAGACATGAAACTGTGTGATTTTTACCTTATTAAACGTGTCTAAGGCTGCTGTAGCAGCAACAAGAGCGGGTTCAGCTTTCAGCAGGTTGTTCTCACATTCTTTCTGTCTCAGATATACTTCTCTTTGGATTGTTGCTACCTATTAAAACAATGAATCTTAAGAGTTATATTGAAAACTAAGGCTGTAAATCGAATTAGAGATGCTTAAGCACTCACACTTGCCATGTTATATCTGTATACACAAACAGATTTTGAAACCGACTACTTCGTGTTACGCATAAAAAAAGACCTCTGCAACTCTGACACTCAAGTAGGTTTGTGCTCAGCTCTAGACTCCATCAGTTCTGCATGGTGAGAATTAACATCTTCTGTTAATAACCATAACACAGAAGTCAGCCTCATGTCTGTGCCTGTAAAGATCATGGAACAGATCCTCCTAGAAGCTATGCTAAGGCACATGGAGGACAGGGAGGTGATTCAAGACAGCCAGCATGGCTTTACCAAGGGCAAGTCCTGCCTGACCATCCTAATGGCCTTCTATGATGGAGTGACTACATCAGTGGACAAGGGAACAGCTACAGATGTGATCTATCTGGACTTCTGTAAGGCCTTTGACACGGTGCCCCACAACATTCTTGTCTCTAAATTGGAGAGATACGGATTTGATTGGTGGACTACTCAGTGGATGAAGTATTCATTCTATTGTCGCATCCAGACGGTAGTGGTCAATGGCCCAATGTCCAGATGGAGATCAGTGATGAGTGCTGTCCCTCTGGTGTCTGTATTGGGACCAGTACTGTTAATATGTTCATCAATGGCACAGACAGCGTGATCGAGAACACCCTTGACAAGTTTTCAGATGACACCAAGCTGAGTGGTGCGGTTGACACACCTGAAGGATGGGATGCCATCCAGAGGGACCTGGACAAGCTCAAGAAATAGGTGCATGTGATCCTCATGAAGTTCAACGAGGCCAAGTGCAGAGTCCTGCACATGGATTGGGGCAACCCCTGATATCAATACAGGGTGGGGGATGAAGGGACTGAAAGCAGTCCTGCCGAGAATGACTTGGGGGTACTGGTGGATGAAAAGCTGGACATAACCCAGCAATGTGCTTGCAGCCCACAAAGCCAACCATATCCTGGGCTGCATAAAAAGCAGTGTGGCCAGCAGGTCGAAGGAGGTGGTTCTGCCCCTCTGCTCCACTCTGGTGAGACCCCACCTGGAGTCCTGCGTGCAGCTCTGGACACCTCAGCACAGGGAAGACATGGAGCTGTTGGAGGGGGTCCAGAGGAGGGCCACAAAAATGATCAGAGGGCTGTTACACCTCTCCTGTGAGGAAAGGCTGAGACAGTTGGGGCTGTTCAGCCTGGAGAAGAGACGGCTCTGGGGAGATCTTACTGTGGCCTTTCAGTACTTAAATGGGGCTTAATAAGAAAGATGGGGATAGACTTTTTAGCAGGGCCTGTTGTGATAGGACAAAGGGTAACGGTTTTAAACGAAGGGTAGATTCAGACTAGACATCAGGAATAAACTTCTTACAATGAGGGTGGTGAAACACTGAAACAGGCTGCCCAGAGAGGTGGTAGATGCCCCATCCCTGGAAACATTCAACATCAAGTTGGACGGGGCTCTGAGCAACCTGACCTAGATGAAGATGTCCCTGCTCATTGCAGGGGAGTTAGACTAGATGACCTTGAAAGGTCCTTTCCAACCCAAGCTGTTCTATGATTCTATGACTCTAAGAGCTGGTGGGCCAGACCCTCAATGACAGCTGAGTTTTGTAGTACCAGGACTTCCATAAAGCAGCCACTGCTGGCTCTGGTAAAGCTCCTATATGCTCTGTGTTAGCTACCAACATGCAGCTGCTCAGGAGTGAAGCCTTGTACATAGTGAGGATAATGTGATAAAGAGCCAGGGACAGAGGGATGCACTGGTAAATCAGCTACCTACAATCATTAGAAGTTAACAGGCTTCTCAGTGACTTATGAACCCATATTATATCTGCTATTTCCACTAAAGCAGTAGTTTAACCTCCGGGTAGCTAGATCACATTTATTCTCATTGCTCCAGAGAGAAAATTTGGTACACAAAGTTCCTTTCTTCCCTGCTGCTCTGAATCGTGAAGCACCCCTGTATGTTGCTCTGCCCTTTTCAGGACAATAGCATGAAATAGGAGGTGGAAACCTGCTGACTACCGCCTTTGTGGAAAACACACACTGAGATTAAGAGAGATGAACAGGAAACAAAATAGCTTTGGAATGGCATACCAGAAACTAGTTTTGTTTATACTAATGGATGAATGTCTGTATCATCACAAAGAATATTTATCTGGGCTGTTATAACAACCGGATATTCTCCATCATCCTCCGCTGCTCAGTTTTACAAACTGAAAAGTAAGAACCAGGTACTGATGCTTTATCTGCTAAAAATGGTTTATACTTTAAATATTTGCTTTTCAAATTCTCCTCTTCACAGGCTGCTCTGATTCTGGCCTCAACAACTTTGCTTTATTCTTATTATCATGTTAAATATACACGCAGTTAACTTGATGAAAAAAATGTTTTACCTTTGGCTTACTAAAGAAAAAATGGCACTTCCGCACAATTTTGGTCGCACTCACCAGGTTGAAGGTGAAATGAAGATGGGTCTCTCAAAGACCAGTTCAGCATTTGTAAGACTAAACCTCTTCGGTTAATTAACTAACTATTGCTTAGCACAGCCTCCTCTCCTTCAGGGTAACAAAGGACAACACGCTACCACCACAATGTTGTGAGAGGACTACGCCACAGCTTTACACAATTCCTGTTCATTTCTGAGAGACTACATTAAAACGCATGTTTTTCAAATGGGTACTGCATTAACAGATTTTGTGTGATGCCCAATTTCTTTCTTGCAGAGGATACTACAACACAAAATACTTCAAGTAATGCTTTCTTTGTCATCGTGACATCCAAGGACTTAAAAGAGCAGTACATCTGTACGAAGGGTAATATACATTTACGAGTTTTTTTCTAGATAAGTTTTTAATATCTCTTGCAGAAAAACTGATGATATGAAGAATGTCCTTCTAGTAGACGTACTTATCTACCAGCTTGTGATCAAGCATGTCAGTACAGATGTGAAATATCACCTGTCTCTATGGATGCTTTGGAAAAAAGGAGCCTGCAAGCTTGTGAAGACAGATCAGATAGTGAATGCCTCTAGTCGCCAAAAGGAACCTGGAGATCACTGTGTAAGATACAAAAATTCAGAAGGACTCCTGTTTAGCACTCCATATAATACAGTAGGATTCAAAGGAGACAGATTTAGTAATGCAGGATAGGAGACCAGGTAAGGTATCTGAACAAAAAAGCTGGGGAATATTAAGGCAGTCAGTTACTTCTGTGGCGTTATCAAACTCAGGGGACAACTCAATAGCTTATGCCATTTCAGTAGGTAAGCTGCACGCATTTAATGATCTGTGTTCAAATGCAGAAGCTGGAGCTAAACAAAAGATGTATGGGAGACAGAAAGTGAAGATTTTTGATTAAGATTTTGAGACTCATGACCTTTTTCCCCCTCACTCCCCCATTTTTCCCCTTGAAAGGGCTCACTTTTAGAAAATACCAGAGAGCCAATGGTCAGTTCCAGTGATGCACTAGGGGTTTCCCTAACCAGTAGAACTTTCACTGCATCTTTGGGGTACAGGTAAATAAATCAGATTTATCAAACCAGCTTCCATCTTTTGGTACATTTGCCTTTTTCTTTTAATTCCTCAGTTTCAAGTCTGAAATCACAGTCTTCGACAAGGGAGAGAATACCAGAAAAGGAAATATCCTATATGAAACACTGTATGTACTTAATTTCAGGTTTGAAAATCAAACAGATATCATTCTAAGCAGATTTGTCAAAACTCTTGTTTTGGCTTAACAGTGGCTTAGATCAGTGACTTTACATCAGCTGGCATCAATTTAAAGTGAAATCTGAGCGTTTCCACAACTTTCTGCAATGATTTAATTATCTGTTTAAAAGCTGATTATGATTTCATTGGTGCACATTTATCTGGTAGAGTAACCCTGGAGGGTGCTCTGTATCATCCGCAATTGTGTATTTAGAAGATTATCATATAGATTTTTAAGGACACATTGCCTGGGGCTGAAGTCATCTATATTTGGTTCATCTTTCTTCTTCATACCTCATGCTCATCTCACAGGCTCATTTCCTGTCAGGTTTTGCTTAAACCAAGTCTAATTACAGAGAAAGAGATCACTATTACAGTGATCAAGATGTTAATACTTGGATCAAGCACTGTGCATTGGCAGTAACAAGACTATGTAAGAATTTAATATCCTTACAAAACGTGTTTCTGCAATTGTCAGGGCCACTTTCCATGCCTACATTTATTACATAGGATACACAGAGACACTGTCCGTAGAAATAACAAAGATTAAAAATCAATATGCATTACATTACAAATGACAAGTTACTAATAAAGTTAAATATTTCCCCCATCTCTTGTGAAAGAGAAGTGCAGAACAGAACTGATGTAGCTTTTCGGATTAAATTCCCAGTGCTTATTGGTTTGCATCTTAACCACAAAAGATTTTTTAAATTAAATATTGCATATACAATTGCAGTTTTGGTTTGGTTTATATCTTCTCTAACATGTTTTGAGACTCATGTTACTGAAATTAAAGCAAAAAAAGTTAGAACAGCCAGATGCTCCTCCAGTTAAAGTTTTTAAGGATGTAACCAGGTGAACAAGTATGACATTTACAGTAAACAGTGCTTCTAACGTGACACAGTATTTTCCATTAAAACAAACAGCTAATTTAAGTCTCACAAGTTGCATCACAGTTCTCTCTTTCTTTCTTATGCTTAGTTATTCTTTGTTTGCTGATGCCCAAAGAACATATGGGACAAGATAATTTTTTTAAGGGAGGAAAAATTAAACCGAGCAGGTTGCAGATGAGCCTTTGGACTATTTCTCAAATGTAATTTGCTGCACAAAAGACATGAAGGAGCTTTTCATCCCTGTCTGCAGAAGTTTAGTCCCCTTCACGTCAATAGCTTCTACAGTATAGAGCTCTTCAATGATGGCTACATTGTTAGAAAAGCTGGAAGCACTGTGCCCTTAGCAATCAGACCATGAGTAGAGTGACTCAAATATACCATGTAAATAAAGAGTGCACTTCAGCTGAGCGAGGTGAATCACAAAAGCTGTTCAGCCTGGATCCATCTTTGCTCCTAATCCTCAGCTAGCATCACTATCATCCATATACCTGCACCACGCTCTGCATGTTTTCTACCTTTGAACTGGTAGGTCCCATTTTAAAAGGCAATGGCATCTGCCTCTTCATCTGTAAACCACTCTGACTGGCATCATTCACAGCACATGAACGGCCAGTAAAATGACAGCCGTGTTACTGCTTGCTATTTCAAAACCTTATCAGTGCCACCTTCGTAGTCAGACCCTTGTTGATTACTGCACAGATGTGTAGTTCTGCCACATTTATGGGGCATCCAGACTGACCCCACTTTTCCTGATGAGTCTGACCTAAAATGACTTCCACTCTTCAACTTTTCTTAAGTAATGCTTCATTCTAAGGCAATACCTCAAAGGTCGTAACTGGCATAATGTTGTAAAACTAAAAAAAAACCCCTTATAAATGCCAGTTCGAAATCTATAGAACAAGAAAGTCGAAATAATTTTTTAAAGGGTGACAAATTTTCATCAATTATGAAGAGTATTCACAAATTACTTAGTTGGAAGATGTATTGTCATTTGCTGATAATTTTTTTTTCTGTAACAAAAATTATAGATTAGTATTTAGAAAACATAACAACCTTATGAAATAGTTTTAAATTAATGTAGCACAAAATGACACTTTCATTTCCATTGATAACATTTTGGAAGTGCAATAAAGCAATGAACAGGGGAGTATGGTAATCATCAGCATCATGTGCTAACTTCATCCCTGAAATAAAGTGGCCCAAAGATGTGATTATCCCACAATAATCACTCTCTCTGTTTCACCTAGTTGCTTAGTGAATTAATTAGAATTGTGTTAAGGGTGTATTTTGATCATCCAAATCCATCAGAAGCATATAGAACCAACACATGAAAAGCACCACTGAAAAGTGGTTGGTAGGATGTTGAGCTATTGGACCCAACTTGTTGTGCAAGGTTAATTAATTGCACTATTTCAACTTCAAACTTCATAGCAGTCTTTAAGTCCTATATAAGATATGGATCAGCAAAAGGCTGAAGTCCGTAATTGGCATAATCCAGAGAAATATAAAGGTCTTCATTTATATCAGTGTCAAAAATCACTTTTCCCTTAATAAAATTAGGATGAGACACCAGGTCATTAGAAAACTATTAAACACCACCTAATAATAACGTCTTTAACAAACAAAACAGAAGAGAATGAAAGATCATTTTGATTGCTCAGACAGTACAGTCTTCCCTGCTGATCAGGATCTGAAAACTCTTTACAAAGATCTTGGCAACTTCATGTTTTCACAGCTCAAAATCAGGCATTAACAACTACTATGAATAAATTAAAAATTCCTCTCTGCTGTATTGCTAAATGACACAATGTATGTCAGATTTCACAGCAAAATGCTAGGACTGAATGAGCCCTTCGGACTTTAAAGGCAGAAGAACTTCTGTTTACAGCATTCCATACTGCTGGTGTTTTATTTCAAAAATTGTACTTGTAATAGTAGATGAAAATTTTAGAGCCCAGATGAAATTACACATTTTGTGTACGCTTATTCTGTGGTGAGGACTAACACATGTAAACCTCTATGCTTCCAGTATGGATGTTATTAACTAATTGTTAATAGGCTGAACTGAGAGCAAAAAGAAGAAGATTCAACACTTGACACATATTATTAGGAATGCTATTATAATCTTAAAATTCAAGGTTTGCACCTTGTAATGTTACGAGATACTGGAATGAATTTCTGGATCAATTGAGTTGTTCAATTTACCTAGAGCCTCAAAGCCTTTAGAAATCTGAAGTGCTCAGAGATGACTCTCTGACCTTTACTGTATTACAAATAGGTCTGATTCTCAAGATCCACATCCATTAAATGCTTGAATGAGCTCAGTATTTATTGTTCTTTCATCTCATTAAAACAGCTAAAAGGTTGGGAAAAGGCATAATGTAAAGAAAGGTCAAGTGGTAATCATGGTGTGAAATGCTGTTACATATGTAAGTATAATAATTCCTTAGACTTATGCTCCCTGGAGAGGAAGTTGTTCAAAACTGCTCACCTAAAAAGGTTTATTTTGTGCTACATATAGCTCAACAGCACTAAATGGGGAAATTAGACTGACCTTTTGCTCCTCTGCGCCTGCAATGGCCTTTTCTTGGCTCACTTTCTCAGTCTGAAACCCTATCTTAGCAATCAAAGCTTCAGCATCTGGATTTCTCAGTTGCACTTCTGCCTCTTGAGAAGCAAGTTTGGATTTTAGATTTTCTGCCTACAGGGCAAAAGGTAACATGTTATTTGGGAGCAAGGGTCATTAGGTATGGGTCTGGAAAGATGATACCACATGAGCCCCAAAAAGCTGAACTGAAAACAACATTCATGTTTTGTGGGTCTCAGTACTGGAAGTGTTGTCTTTTCCTTCCCCATTTTATTTCCATTTGACAGCTCCTTGTTTGTAGCTCACAGAATTTTGTTGACATAAAAAATTTAATAAGAACAACCTAACTGCTCCCACCAGGGACCCCGCAGCTCCCCTGAGACGCTCAGATGTCTGTCCAGCTGCTGAGGTTGTGTTTGTAACCAGGTGTCTCAGTGCTGCAACAAGGCCCTGCTGCAGCACCTAGCAAAGATGCAAGTGTAAAAGCAAGAGGGCATTATGGAAAAATGCCTAGTAATCACTCTGAGCAGATAACTCCAGCAGAGGTTTGCTGAAAGGTTAAGACTGATGACCAAAGACTACCTGTTAGTTTGCTGAAATAGCAATTTATTGCCTGCCAGGCGAGAAACCCGTATCAAAACACCCAGAGACAGTATCTTTCCACACACAAAGGAATTGCTTCAAATACCTGTTTGAGTTCCCCTCTCCCCCATCCCTCCAAGCATTTTATCTGATGGTGATTCATGATAAAAGGCTATTATTTAACCAGAGGGGACTCTTGTTAACCTGATCTGGATAGGGTGATAATAAAAAGAGGAAGACAAATATCAGAGCACTTAAACTTTCATCACATGGAAAGTCTTGAGGGCTCTTCTTCGGTGGACTCCTGAAATCTTACAAAATCTACAAAATCTACCTTTGCAAAATTTGACCCTTTTGAAATGAGAAGACAAAGCTGTAATACTGAGTTGTAACAGATGACCGTAAAGATCCCAAATCTCTCCACTCACTGTATTTTTCAATTTATTTGAGCTGACTTTATGTCTTATTCTTTCTGAAAACCTAAAGGGTGCTGCAATTGATACTCTTGTGTAGAGGTCCGGAGTGCAGGATAAAAATGGCTGAGTGTTCAAGGACCTGGCTAGGCAGGAGCTGCAGCTCCGTTTGCTAGCGCAGCATGTGGCACTTGAAATTGTCAAATTACCTTTTGGTCATTGTCAAATTAGAATTCGGGGAAAAAGAGCACTTCAACCATTTACTAGCATGGGATACCTTGTTTAAAATAGACTTTAAAAGAGAAGTCACCCCTTTTCTGCTGACCATTTATTTTCACAGGTCTTCAGCTGAAAAAGTGGGAATAAGTCAGCCAGCTCCCATTATTAATCTCACGCAGTAGCACAAAGATGAAACGTTGTGCAAAGACTGCAACTGAGCATTTCATTTGCAGTTTTTTACAACAGCATGCAGACTTTTTATTTTTACTAAAGAAATCACTGGATTATGGCTTGTGTTCAGCCTTTGTACAAGGGATTACGGAATACAGGATGGGGCCAGGGCAGGGGGGGAAAGGGTTCAACACAGTTTCCCCTCCCTTCTGTCTTTGTGGGCTGACCAGCCACCAATGAACTGCAGGCAGAAGCACTGACGAGGGGCTAAGTGGCACTACCCCCAACAAGGAGGTGACGACAGCCGATGCAAAAGCTCCACACTTGTTCCTCCTGCTTTCACCACCCTTCAGCTGGTCACCAGTCACGCACAAAGTCCCCATGTACAGAACCGCATCTTCTGGTTTCATTTTGCTTTGGCACTTGCTTCCCCTCCCACCCTTTTACTGAGGCCTCACTACACTCCCCTTCCCTCCAGACTTTGTCCTTGCTCAGATGGGTGGACCCTTCTTTCTAAAGACAGCTGAAGAGCTCAAAGAGCTTCTATGTGAAGAAAAAAATCAAACTCCAGTTTACAAAATCAGGTAATTTCAATGAACCATAAAAATGCCACCCCACAACTAATCAGTCTAACAAAAAGGTACTGGAACAACTTTGCTTTATGTGCCAGAAACCCAAGATTATATATAAAAAAAAATGAAAGAAAAGGTTGTGACTTTCACAGTTTACCTGGAAAGCTGCTGCCTTCAGCTTCTGCATGCTGTTCATCAAGTGCTCCATGTGTCCTGACATCTCCTTGCTTTTCTTCTCTAGGAGGATCTTATAAAGTATGATTTACTCCAGGAAACTTTTCGGAGTGGTGTAATTGTATTGCCTCTCATTACGACAGTATTTGGCACTCCGCATATTCACACTGGTGTGGGCATAAGCCATGAAATCGCAAATGGATTCCTGGATGAGTGGCTGAACATACCCAAGGAACAAGAACAAATGTAAACACAGGAGCAAAGAAATGCTTCAAAAATTAAGCACCTCTATGTAAGTCAGAAAAGGTTGCATTTCTAAGGATGGCTTGTTCACAAAACTATTCTTCAGTCTACCCTAAACACAATTTTGTCAGCATGTAAAAAACATTAAAGCAAAATGAGCCTTCTAAACTTTTTTGCATATAAATTAATTAATTCTGCACTGGCAGTCCTTAAAGTTTTCATCACCATGGAAGCTTAGTGCTTCAACATACTTTCATTTTTTTTAATAAATTCACCTAAAAACTGAGATTAAATTAGTCACTATACTGCTATACGCAGAGTTAACACTATGCGGATTTTCTATTTAACCTCTGGAAATTCTGTTTAAGAAAAATCCTGTATAGGTTAAAGAAACACAATAGAGTGGTTTCTCTAATCACACGGATCCCCACATACCTCATATATCATCAAATGCCTATTCGGAGTGAAGTACATTTATGCCATTAACTTCAGATTGAGCAGAACTGGACTCCACGATTTAGATTTCTGAAGTTGTACAACTCCCTGCTTATCTGTGCTTGTCAAAGTCAGTGATAAACTAACATAAACTGGTACAAGAGCCGGATTAGAGCACTGTGGAGTGCTTCTGAAAGCCAAGTCTCTACATACCGTAAAATGTCAGAAAATCAGCAACATTTCTGTGCTGAAGAGACCTATCAGCTTCAAGGGGTATTTGACCAGAAAAGTAGTTGTGGCTTAATGGAGTTCAGAGTTACCCCGAGCTGTGACAGCTGACACTGCTCCCTTCCCTGCATGCCACCCAGGTATCAGACCAGAAAAGCATGCCTTCAGCTCTAAGCACAACTCAGCACGCTGCAGAAGGGACCCCAGAGCGGTCCTCTGGCCCCAGGGGGCTGTGCTGGGTGCCACACAGCACTGCACGGGCTTCCACCTTCATCACAGGGAGGGAAATGCAGCCGTGAGACTGGAAAACTCTTTTCATATACTGTATAACAACCAAAATAGACTAGGCATATTTAAAACAGCTTCAGATGATCATTTTGTCATGTATTTCTGAGCAAAATGCAGAGGTAAAATGCCTGTCTTTATTCACCTCTCACAGCAAGAAGGGAGGTAGTTTTAGGACAACAGCTGAAAGGTCTTTTTCCTAAATTTTTTGAAAATAAACTATCAAATACAAGACACTACTACACTACTTTGCATTAGAGTATACTTCCTCAGGATAAAGGTGAAAGAAGAAACTCCTAAATTCAGTTTCTGTTTATTGTGAAGGACCTGTATTACTAGAATATATGCACATGTGCACATGTAAGCAAGAGTACTGTATGCAAAATAAACAGGGAAACACTAAGAAAACCCATTTAGCTCCATCACTGTAACTAACTTCCATTTTGTCCTCTTTGACTTCTAGCATACTTAACTTTATAATTTGTGGAGTCACATCTCCCTCATTTTAATGATTATTTATTGCATTCTGTACAAGACGAACCCAGTTCAATTAATCAAGGGAAGCCTAAAAATCAATTAATATGAATTAAATGAGCTACACCAACTCTTACGAAAGTCACACATAATTTACCAAAGCATTGTCAATAATGCTTAGGGAACTTTGGGAAAATTGCTCACGAGTGGCTGTTGATGCAGTTAAATGTTTTAAGCCTACATCATTAATATTACAATCAGGTTGATGAAAAAAGACTTGCCATTTTTCTCAGTGAGAAACCTCATTATTTTCTTGTGACTTTTAAAAGCTGGTTTAGAAGAATACTTATTTCACCTACGATTACAAAAACAGAAATTAAAACAAGGACTAAATAAAGAATGATCTGCATTTAGGGAAAGCAGAAATAAATTGCTTTCCAAATGAAAAAAAACTGAACATCATTAGTTGAGGCAAAGCTACCATAAATTCATCTTAAAAAAAAATTGTTTGTGAAAGCAAGGCTAGTCAGAAGGAATGGACATTTTATGCAGATTTGAGCACTGCTTGGCTTCCAACTGAAATGTGTTTCAGCTTTTTTTCTCCTTTTTTCATTGTCTGTGACACACATGCACCCTGCAGTACAGCTCTTCCTAGCAAAAGACAACCTCCTTACGCATGATCCTTATGAGAGGTCTCTACTCAGCAGCCCTGAAAAGCCCTCTAACAACAGTTTCATTTGTAAATCAGCGAGGGAAGAAGTGGGTTCCGGTAGAGCTGGAAGTGGCCCGAGACAACTTGTCTCAATGGGGCAAAATAACTATTGTTATCGAGCTTAACAAAATGGCACAGCATGGGAGACACGCCGAGCCAGAGAGCAGCTGGTTGTAATTCACACTGGTTTTCAGAAAACACTAATCGTTCCCGAACAGACCTCTTTGAGGATTGGTCTTCCCCGCATTTTCAATTTGTCACTTTCTCTTATGATAAGGTCAGTGGTGACAGCACTTCCTGACATTAACAGCTGTGGCTTTTAAAAGGGTCATTGTGGAACTACTAATTGCAGTAATTTCATTAGCATAAATTATTTATTCTGCCATTCATTTATCTCCAGGTTTTTGGTTTTTTTTTAATACTACATTGTACTTTTCAGTATATGCCCATTCAGGGTTGTAGGCAAAGGAAATTATTATTGCTAATTTAACCTTCTTTAAAAAAAAGAAAAAGCAAACAAAAAAGAGTTGATACGGTAACAAAATCTGATTTAACCAGAGTTCACTAGAAAGCATAAAGTAGGTTGAAGCCAGTAATGAAGATTAGGCTGCTACGATTCAAACCCATTCAATAGTCTTAAAGACATCTGAGCAATAAGTCTATATGCAAGCTGAAAGCAAATGTAAGGCTGAAGTCTGTTCATTCTTATCCAGTCTCTATTCTAGGCCTTGGCTGACTGACTTTTAAGCATGCACAAAAAATCCCAAAGTGAGTTATGAGTAAATTATGTAAATTAGTCATTACCAAATTGATAAATCTTAGACCTTTGCAGTTAAGTTGAGCTAGCTGAAACACACCAAGCAAAGAGCAAGAAAGACCAATGCCACTGAACTTGAATGCATCCTGCAGGCAGTTATAAAAAATGAGAATAAACCCAAGCCACTTGGAGGGGGGGG
>Ga0065711_1031788_pt1 | contig 28732 bp, 22 predicted proteins | sample Hoacrofraction12_FD_59098 | JGI IMG/M metagenome (GOLD analysis project Ga0065711, IMG submission 59098) | Hoatzin crop microbial communities from Cojedes, Venezuela - Epithelial fraction 12 v2 (version 2) | ecosystem: Host-associated > Birds > Digestive system > Esophagus > Crop | place... | reverse complement strand
AGAGGAAGTTCCAGCTGAACATGAGGAAGAACTTCTTCCCTCTGAGGGTGACGGAGCCCTGGCACAGGCTGCCCAGGGAGGTTGTGGAGTCTCCTTCTCTGGAGATATTCAAGCCCCTCCTGGACGCGGTCCTGTGCACCCTGCTGTAGGTGACCCTGCTTCAGCAGGGGGTTGGACCAGACAGAGGTCCTTTCCAACCCTGACCATTCTGTGATTAGCAAAGAATAGTTACAAAACCAAAAATGCACAGCTATAACAGGCAGAGTAAAGCGACGTGAAGCGATCAAGGTCTGTGATCTGACTAGTATATCAGGTCACAGGATATCATTTCTTTCTTCTAATTGCATCAGAGAGACATGGTTTGTTCCCCATCACGTGAACACTCTGGGTGTGACACCAGTAAAGCCAGTAGTGACGTAGCCACTGCGACAAACTGTTATCATCCAACTGAAAGCTCAATTAAACAGTACTGATATTACACAACAATTCAAAAATCAATTCTTGGTAAAATACAGCTATTAATAAGAGCGATAACAAATGCTGTTAGGGGCAAAAGAAAACACCTTTTAGATACTGGTGAGAATCTTCTGTTAGTGCAATGTTTTAACTGTTTAATAGTTTCCATTATCTAATACAGAAAAACTTCTTTAATAACACAGCTAAAATACTTCCAAATATTTATCCCTTTCTCCAGTGTAAGCTCATCCTACCACTAACCATCTAGGTCCTGAGATTAACAGTGCCAGGTTTGCTCAGGAAGGATGGGGAAAGGCAGGTTTGTAAGTCACCGCTGTCCTGGGGTGCTTGCCAGGTGGAGTCAGATACTGGTGATGGGCCATCCTCCCTCCTCAGATTCGGGTCCTTTCAGGGCTATTTAACACATTTTTTTTCCATCACTGTCTGGTTTCTTCTCCTCACATCCCAGGTAAAGGCTGAAAGTTGCCCAGCAGCCCCCGCCGAGCTCAGTTAACACAAGGACTGCTGTTTTTCATGCGGTGGCTATCAGAAGTTGTGAGACCCTCACTGCCTCTGGGATTCACAAGCTTTATAGGTCATCTGTTAGGGAACGGGAGCCAGATGCATTTCAGAGCTCCAACCAAGACGATGCTTTTCCTTTACCTATTATACCAACCAAGCTGCGTGGAGTTCCCAAAGCTCAAGGCAAGAGACTGGTCCCAACCTTCCAGATGGAAATGGATAGGTACGCTTTCCACAAAAATCTGGCTTTAACAAAGGTTTCTGTCAGTTCTAGTTAAAAGTAATGATTATACAAGAGCACTGCTGGGACTGTCCTGGGCAGTAAGATGATGTGAGTCTCAGCCTGTGCCATATTCAGAAGACATTATCTACTGTTGTTCAGTGACTCTTCAGGTTCTTGAGCACTGATTTGAGTAGCAAGCTGTGTCCTGAATAAAGGCACAGGAGAACGCGTCTCTTCTGATACGCAAGCGTCTAAAACCTGTTACATCTCTAACAAAAGCAGTGACATGAGACCTGGTAGGATCACAGCACAAAACAGCAACCTTTGCGTTTCCCTGCTGCTGCAAAGAACTTTCCTTACCAGTGACTACAAAAGCCACACAAATTTTACAAGAAAGTCTGGCCCATTTCCTTTACGGGCCAGCTTTCTTGAAGATATTTCAAACTAACTCAAACACTTTCCCAAAGAGTCGAAACTGGAGAATGATACAAGTTCCATTGTTCTCTTTACTCCAGCGATCAGAAATTCTACAAGATTAATAATGAAAAGAAGAAAATAAAATCAACAAACCCAGAGTGTGGATTTTACGTGATTTTATTCTCCCCCGAGCTGTGGCCTTGATGGGAAGAAGAAACACGCAGAATAGGTTAAGCAGAGAAAGACTGAAGGTACTAACCCTTAATCCAAGCTTTGTCACTTCATCCTCCTGGAGCCTTGGACAAATAACTGAGTATGTCTTGTCCCATTTTTCCACATTTTCAAACTAAGAAGCTATTTAACTGGATCTTTCTCAGAAATGCATTAGACATTTCAACTAACAAATCATAGGGGTCAGCCATGGGAGGATACAGATTACAAAAAACACTGCTTGCATAGTTAGAGATGCCTCCTGTTCTATGCAGTCCCTCATGCCTCTCCTCCCAACACCCCGGCATCACATCAGGCCTTTGCTCATGACTCTGCATGCCCTGTCCTCCTTTTCATCCAAAAACTTGCGTTGCTCCATTTTGGTAAGCTGCCCTGCGATGCTTTAGGTCTCAGTTAGCATCAGCTGTCTGCCCGTCCCCTCTCCACTTCTATTTTTTGTAAACTGGAGACTGCAATTCGAACAGATCGCCCTCCAAGAGACACTCCTCATCACCTCTCTCCAGCTCTGCCTCTTGCTGACTCCATTTTATTGCATTTGCTGCAATTGCTTTTTCACTGGCCTCCTACAGTTTTTTATTGAATCTTCACTGCTACACACCATTTTTTGGAGTTGAAATTTGTCGTCCACATATTGTTTTCTTTAAAAAAACCCTAAGAAATATTATCTTTCTTCTATGTATTGTGTATACGTACATATGTATATTTGTTTGAGTATGGCAACCACATTTATCTGAAGACAAATGTTAAAAGTTTGTCAGACAACTAATTTTCTTCAAACTTCTCAGTCGTCAAAAGTCATTTACAATTTGGTTTGAAGAATTCGGTGTACTACCAGAGCCTTCTGAGGGTCTCTTTAATCTCTCCAAAAAGACAGTTCTTCCAAGCCACCTGGGAAGCAGCTCCCCACTTGACATTTTTCACTATTAAGGTGCTCACTAGCACACTGCTTCAATCTTTATACAATTGCATTTTTGCAAACAAATTATTTCTATTGTTTTCTGCATTTTATATGCTTTCACTCTTGCATTGATACTGCAACAAAACACTCTCAACGTTTATGCAACCATCCTGCTCCACATTCTCCATTACACTAAATAGTTATATCTGGCATCATCTTACCTGTTCCCGACTCTGCTGGTTTTCTCACATTACGTAACATAAGACATATAGTTGAAGAGAGACACTGCTTGTTGGATGCTGCCTACAGATTATTTTCTAATAGTCTTCATCCCAGCTGTCACACCTTTACACTTATTTTCAGTTGTCTTCTTTCTAGGGTTCTCTATTCTCTCCTTACAAGGCTCCCTTTCAGACCGCACAACTTCCAACCTTTGATCAATTAAGGACACTTGTCTGCTGCCAAAGTGACTGACAGTAACCCACCTCTGCATACCCATGGATACTCTGAATGTTCCTAAGAGAAGAAATAACCTTCTTTTTTTGCATTTGCTTTGCTTAGTAGTACGATTACATTAACAACACTTGCTCATCTTTACATCTTCCAGCTCCTTATTGCAGACCTTTATTTCCTGGGCCAGCTCTGCCATCACCAGAACCATTCTTAGGGCAAGCACCTGAAGATCTGTTGTCAGACACTTCAGATTCATTAAAGAACACATCTGTGACTTCATTTCCCAGGCCTCCAGCGGCAGAGTGCATGCTGATGACCTTCATCCGTAGGTAACAGCTGCCTCTAATCAATATCACTAACAGATTTACACACTAAAAGCCTGCTCCTATTTATTGCAGTCTTTCCTGCATTTTACAAACATCATTCTGATAACTGAAAACATGAGTCTTTCAAAATTCTCCAAAGAAAGCAGTTATATGCTTCCTTTAGTGTATCCCTTGGGGCAGCACCAGGTTTATAAACTCAAGTGTACAACATTTTTAATTTTCAGCTCATTTTCTGAAGAGAAATTGCTTGTACCTATTATCGTCTATGCTTTGAGGAAAATAAGGTTGTGTCTTTTTATTTTTTTTACAAAAAGGATTAACTTTATTCCCAATACTCCACTTCAGAAGGTGAAGTAAAATGATTACAATAAACAAACACTTTTTTTAACCTAGTATTTTTTCCCCATACTGAAAACGAATTGCCAGTCCCCTTACTATTAAATCACCCTCTACTTGGATTCCAGGTAGGGCACTGTGGTTTATTTTCCACACAAACCTATCCGCCACAAAAAGTTAAAAGATTAATTATCTTTTTTTAACCTTCTAGAAGAGTACCATATAAAAACTTATCACTAAGAAGAATTAATATTAAAAGGCATTAAAATTATAAAAGGAACATTGCAATATTCTTCCAAAGGGCACACTTGTAAATATCCATTACAAGGGTACTCTAATTACTTAATTTACAATGATAATATCTTAATTCATCATCAATAATGTCTATAATTTAAGAGAAGTTGCAGACACAATAATCATTAATATCACATCTGTAAGTAAGAAGAATCTGACTGAGATGCATTCCTTCTCCCAGGCTATATTTTAAGTCCACGGTACGAATTCAATAATGCATGGGTGTATCTGCTGGCCAGAACTGTGCTATTTTTAATATTTCCCTGGATGCTCAGTGAGGAAGTGCTTTGAGATCAAAGGCTAAAGCAAGCAAACAGAAACAGCTACTGAGAATTCAGAGTGGAAACCTTACAGAAAAATCAAGTACCCCAGTAGAATAAAATGTGCATTACTGCCAGATGAATTCATCCCAATAAGCAGCAAGAGCTTGCAGAATGCTAGCAGTGTTCTTCAGGAGTCGTCTTTATCAACGCTATTGGTAATCAGGGGACCACCCAACCTCGTCTGAAAACATTCACGTTTCACCTTGTGTCCTGTCCTGCTACTGTTCAGTGGCTACAGGGGAGGAATAATAAGAGAGTATTCAGGCATACAAATTCTTGTCGTCTTACAGAATTGCAATTTTATGGTTGTAAGAAGAAGCACTTTAATTAGGCGCTAGCAAGAGGAAGGACCGGGCTCCCAGCGATGCCTGCCAGCACTCAGCAACGCTGGCCAAGCCCGCGGGGCCTCGCAGGGCAGCGCAAAAGTTGCGCAGCAGGCAGTTCTTCTGCCAAGCATCCACTGATGTCTGAAGCATCGCAAACACATGAGACAGTTCTGGAATACCACGTCCTTCACAGATCGGTTTCATCCTTCCAGAAGTTCGACTGCAGGAGCCAGGTTTGGAGTTGCATATCTACTGCCCTGAACTCAGGAATGGTTTCCCAGTTCTCAAGGGATCAAATTAGTCTTAATGGCAAGCTTTCATACGTAATAAGTAAAGGTTTATTTCATCCCACCCACCGAGAAACAGCATATGGCAAATAACACGCTATGCGAGTCCCACTGAAGATCTATTGCACGTATTTTAAATGGCAGGTAAGTGATACAAAACCCTGATGACAATACTCTACAAATGTAACCTTTAATGTTAATGATTTAAGCCCATATTCACACATGGTTTAATTTCTAAGAATAATTAGGCAATCGATATCTCCATCTGGCTTGAAATGCTTGTTGACACTTTTGTAATCAAATATTCTCATCAGCCTTCAAACTGGATGAGACTTTTAAAAATTAAAAACATTCCACCGTTACCTATCAGTTGCGTCAGCTCACTGGTGGCTTAGGTCCAGGATGACACTTTAGGTAGCTGAAGGAGGCTATGACTGCTGCTATCTTGCTGTCACTCACCCTGCACAAAGAATCTCAATTAAGTTGGGAGAAACTGACGTTCAAATCATTCCACAGGAAGAGCCACACTTTTTCCCAGTTTCTTTGGACTTCTTCGTATAAGCAATTTGGGAACCCAGAGATCCTGTACTGCAACCCTAATAGACAAGTTATTAACTACGCTGCTGTACGCCTGGCTCATGGCTTGGTTTTGTCAGAGATTTCTGTGAAGGTCTTTGACCAGTCCCATTACAGACTAAAGAAAACCCTTCGGAATTTTTGTAGGATAAGAAAGCAGCCTCGGCATTCAGCACAGCACTGTCCCGTATGGCAGGAAAATATAAGTGAACACACCACGTATCAGCGTGGCCTAAAGAGAGTAAGATTAAAGGAAGACACAGCAACTTCCTACAAGAAATCAGATGTAGCAGGTATAGCCCTGGATGCTAATGTACCAGAGAGTACGTACTGTTTAGTTTTATCTGACACCGACATTTTAGTTTATAATGGAAACCCAAGTGGGAGCACAAAAACAGCATCTCCTTTGTCACCAGCCCTGGCGCAGCCACCCAAGGATACAAGTCTTTTGAGGGAGACGGATGTCTTGCCACTCGCAGAGACTTTCCTCCTCACCAAGCCACTGCCTACAGGAGTACCTGGCCCCCTTTGATTCGAGGAAACGACCCAGTTCTCCGGGGCACCCTGGTACTCTGGGTCAGCTACAGCCCAAGGGGCTCACCTCCTTCCTGCTCTCAGCAGCTTCTTTCCTCTAAACAGAGGATTCAGTTCTGACTCCTTACTAACCAGCACACACCATCACCTCTATCACTCCATACATCACCTGGATTTTCGTGTCATTATTCAGGCTCTTGCAAACACAGCTTCTCTGGTACGTGGCCAAAACTGTACTTCCAGCTCTCACATAAAGCAAACGTCTCAGAAGCAAAATGGAAAAAGTCAGAAACCATTTTGAAACTGTCACCCTTCCCTCCATGAACAAAATCTGCTAATTAGACTAATTCCAAATCCCATAGACAATGCAGCAAACACATTAAAAAAGGGAAGGGTGAGACTGAAATCTCAACAGCTATGAACATCCGGCTGATCATTCCATCACCTTTTTCTCTAAGAAGGAACTCACCATCCTTCATTCTTTCTCCCTCCATGCTCATAAATATATATATATACCTCTCAATAAAAAAGAAGAGACAGAAAGCATGAATAAGTGGTAAACATCTCGGAACTTTTACAGAAATATAGCACATAATTTACTATCTGCAGTGGCAAAGAAAAAAAAAGAGAGGTAGCATAAAGAAGCAATATTCATTTATGAGAGAAAGTGAACATGGAAAAAAGAAATGTTAACTGAAATACCCCTCATACAACATTTCCTTTCCAGCAGAGGATATCTTTATAGCTCTTACACACACTAAACCACAGCTCTGGTTGCATGAGAGATTGTTTATTGCACCTGAAATGCTCTCTATTACTTGGGTTGCACGACAGAACAAAATAATGAAACTCCCATACTGCTACAGTGTGCCAGTCCGGACAGCATTTTTCTTTCAGCATGTCAGCTTAAGACTTTTTTCCCCTCTCTTAGTTCCATTTACAACAGTTCCTTTTTGCTTTTATGTAATCGGAGAAAAAAAAAAACAAAACAGAACAATGTTAAAAATAACACTGATCTAGAGATGTAATTTTTGCAGAAATACCCAAGTAGCTGAAAGTTAAAGATGGAAAGTGGTGGCACACAGGGCAAAATGAAAGGCATTACATGCTTATTGGTACCAACAGACAGTTGCGGCACTACAACAGTAAGAGAACAGAAAAGCATTTTTTCTTTTAGTTATGAAAAACCTAAGTGTAACAGTTACTGTTCATCACACATAAATTCTGAGTTAGCAACTTCTTTAAACAGGTATAGAAATATTGATGAAGAAGAGATTTTTTGTGATGCAAATAAATTATTAATCCTGATGTCAATAACACAGTTTTAATCCCAGTAAAGAAAGCTCCTTTTTTTATGAAGTATGATTACAAATTCACCGCAAAGATTAATCTATTTCATTTGACAGCAGAGATTTCCCCAGCTTTAGCTAAACCCATTTGAAAGAACACAGGAAAAAACAAACCCTACAGGATACACGTTTGTTTCAGCGCTCTTTGGTTGTCTAGCTTTTTTATCGTTATCAATAGTTTGAGTAATACTGGTCCAATTCTGAGCAAGTAAGATGGCCCAACTCAATAAAACCACTGAAGTTATAGTTTTGTGGTTTGGTTTTCTTTTTCCCACTGCATTCATGATGAAAATTTTGGGTAAAAAGAAGTGCAGAGGCAAAAGAGGCAATTGTGACCAAAAAATCCGCGTAACCTAGTTTACCACATTGATCTAGCTGTGATCAGCTGTATTTACACAAACATTAGAGCAAGTACATCAGGAGTCCAGCTGAGCCATATAAAAAGATGGTAAGAGTATATTTATGAGTGGTGAGTAAGGTCAAAACAAAGCTCTGCAAACAGTGGATTGTCACATTTAAAGACTGCACCAAGAACAGTAACAGGGAGATTTTTATCAATGCATGGTATTTTGGGAACTGTTTTCTCCAAATTATTTTTCAACTGAAATTATATATTATTTGATAGATGCTTTGGGTCCATCCACACAAGTGAAACCAGCATGTTTTTTTCCTTTTGTAAAAATAATTCAGCTGAGGATTTAAAAAAAAAAAAAATAATCCATTTTTCATTTCCTGTTCAAAGTTATTTACAGCCTATATAGACTTTCTGAAATTGTATTTTCAATAAATGAAAACACCAATCTGTAGTTTTACCCAACTTCCAAACAACAACTGCGTGAGAATGTATCTCAGCATGGGAAGACGCATCAGGCTGTTACTAACACTAATCTCAGGCTAGTAGCCTCAGACAGCACTAACCATCTTGGGAAAATCTGACATTGGCTTTCAAGAACCCACATGGGTTAGAACTTTTCCCCTTGCTTCAAAGTGAAATTTAGGAAACAGAAGACGTCTCTGAAAAGAATAACTTCTATTCTATTGTTTATGGAAAGAGGGAAAAGATATAAAAAAAACAACCTGTCTTTACATGAAACGCATAGAAACATTTTCAAACAAAGTGAAACGCAAAATCCCTACCCAGGAATAAGGAATATAATAGCCCAAAACTACTTGGTGGAGGAAGCGCATCTAAGAAACGTACAAGCTAGAAAAAGACTTGTAAATTTTTAAAAAAAGAAAACATTTGAGTCATACTGGAAACTACCTGAATGTGAACTCCAGCAAACAGCTGTAAATAGCAGAGTCATGAAATCAGCAGGTACTTAAATGGGGGGACATCAATGCTGGGTAAGGAGATACTACATCACTATCTGGACTTTAGTGTGAGCTGTGGAAATGATGTTCCAGTTCTGTCTCTGCCCTTGGAAATTTCTGAATATCTCTAGAATGTTCAGGAAATCATTTATGTTAGCCATACCAAAAAAGCCTACCATGCAGGGAGGGAACATTAAATGAAGTGGATTATTTTATCAATGAGATCATTAACAGGATTTGCTTATGAAGTTAAAGTTCCTGCATACAAAAAGATATTCTGATGCTAAAGAGCTCTCACTCTGAGCAAGGGAAGATGCTAACACAGCTAGCAGACAAATGGAGACTAGCCACGCAGTGGAACGGTTTACAAGAGGAAATCTACACCGTCCTAGCTGCCCTCTCTCAAAGTCTTCAGAATCATACGACTAACAGTCCTGAAAGAAAAAAATATTCGGTGAACTTCCACAGACTTCACTGTACAAGAGGTTAGAACACTGTCACAACATCCTCCTGGCTTCAAAGTAATCTCTGGACACGTACCAAACGCCATTCTTGTTTTCATTTAAAGGTAGCAAGCAATGGATTTTCATCAGTTATTTTAAAAACATAATCAAGCTAGAATGCTTTTAGTTATCTTTCTTCTCCCTAAGAACCAGGGGGAACCAGGTAATTATTGGGTCCCAGTAGCTACATTTCAGTCATTTTAGAGAGAGATGTACTAAACAGCTTATAGAGACTTCATATAAAAGCCATACTTTCCAGTACAGCTCTCCTAACCTGCCGTACTCTTACTCAGTGGGCTGACACAGCTGTTCTGTGTCAGCTTTTCTTGTCTAAAGAGCATCAGCTTACTCCTTCAGTAGAACTATCTGCACGACACCGATTAGGGAGTAGGATGAGATCATGTAGCAGATTTTTACTGGAACTCAACTCCCAAAAGCTAAACACTGTCAAGATGTAGAGACTGACTTTCTCTTAATGTGCTACCTCAGCCCCTCCGGTTTTTAGCAAATGTACACTGCACTCCACATGTTTGAGATGCATTCACCCATCACCTGTCCATCCAAGCCTGAATGGAAGCCCTGTCCTGGAAAATTCAGGAGTTACATACATTGAAGGTTTTACTCAGTGGAATTAGCTCTGGTATGTTTACAAACCACTGTGCCATTCCAAACGGAGCTACCAGAAGAGAAGCAATGTCCAATCCTTCCTCACAGTACAATCCAATTTCCTTCACTGCCTTCTCTTCCCCTTTTGCAAACTGTTTCATTCCAGGAATCTGTGTCCTTTCCATTCTACTGGATTTGAGTCGCATTTCCAGAGTTTGGTTAGCTAAACATGAGTTCTGTTTTCAGACCCCCGTAAGAGTCCTTCGCATCTTTTTGACTTTCACCTTCGTAAAGGAGGCTGGCTCTCCACATTGCCTACTCACGTTGTTTTGGCTGTGTTCCGTTCTGCCAACAGCGTGGATTAAACACTAGTCGCACAGTGCGTGCTTTCTATTACCCAGCCGCTCATACTTCAAGTGGATTGGAAAACTTTATCTTTGCTTTTGTTGGCTCCTGTTCCAAGTCACACTTAAGGCTATGCAAGCACCAAAGTTTCTCCCAGGTTTTAACCCAGGTAGTAGAAAAACAGTAGATTCTGCAAAGAGATTGCCTCAATTTAGTTGTTTTTTTCAAATATGGCCAGGGAGGGGGATCAGTCACCCATGCAAAATTAAACATTTTAAAACTAGATCATTTGACTGTGATCACATAGCATGTTATTTCATTTAAGTAAAGACACCGCTGTTTTATTCTGAAAGATATGTCTCTGCCTGGTACACTGAGAATACTATTTCCAAGTATAAAGCAAACTATTTTTCTTAGATTTCAGATCTTTGAGGACAGTGTCTAAACTCTTGTTTAGTGGTAGTACTTGTGGGCTTCCAGTTCTCCATAGAACATCAGCCTGCGTTAATATTCTGCCGCTGCTGCAAGACTCTCCACAGCACAGGGTGTCGACACTCTGACTCCTGATGATACTGCAGACCCTCACACGGGGATCCATTCATTGCAACAGAAGAAATATTTATCTCTTTATTCCGAGAAAGAAATCTTCAGTTGTAATGGAGCAAGTGGTCCCATCCATCCAGGTGGATGAATGAGAATTTCAGATCAAAAACATGCCTAGATTGGCTTTCTGAAGCTCAGATCCAAATCAATATTTTTCAATTTCCCACTACAAAGCCCAGGGTACTGCCATTTTGGTAACCATCACAGGGAATGCTTTTGTTTGTGGATTTTACCCCTTTGAAAAGGTTCCTAGACAAAGACCAAAACCCCTCGCCCGCACCCCCGAACAATTCAGTGCCAACCATAGCTAAGTATATTACTTAGTGGTCAGCCAAGATCATGTACAAGCTATTTTTATCTAAAGACATAATAGAGACAGGCAAGAAATGATTGTATTTTTCAATGTCATTTTACCTTGTAAGTCTCCTACTGCAAATGAACCTTCCATCTCCCTATATTTTTTTCTTAAAAACAAGTCATGAAAACTTGAAATCTGTTCACTAGTTAATCCAATTAAAGTTCCCTTTTTAAGTGTCTAAGACTCCTTGCATTCAGAAGCCTTTTAATTAATACCGAGCAAAAGCTTTGTTTACCCTTCTGGATTACAGCCTCTAGCACGTCTCTGTGCTGCCTTTGTCACTGGAAGTGAAGAAAAAGTTGATGCCCTTTATTTTGGCATTATGCCTTTCCTTTTCTCAGGAATTAAGGTCCTTTATAGTCAGCTTGCACTCATTTTGAGAGGCATTACAAGTGAACACTAGGTGGGAATGTTTCATAGATAAGTAAGTTCATTAGCACTTATCCCTGTGAAGTTCAAGTTGTTACGTGTTGTTCTTCTTCCTTTCTGCATGACATGGAAGGTGAAAGATGTTTCCCCTCCCTCTAATCCTCTTCTTTCTTTAATCTTTTCCTATTAAAAACTGAGAAGGATTGAAAGGTGTCTAGTTTTAATTAGAAGTGAATTTGCTGATTTCCTGAGTCTTGTGTTCTAACTTTCACAGCCTTGATAAACTGAAGTGGTATCTACAGACCAAATAACTTCTGGCTGATAGCATGACAGTTTATAGGTGGTTTATTAGTTAACCAGTAGTGAAATTGTTCCAATCCCGTCTGTGATACTTCTTAATTAGAGAGAAACAGAATAAATTGTTAAAAAGATTTTTTTCAAACCATAAAAAAAAAAAAAGACTCCTCTTTAATTCTACTTTTTCTATTGTAGGAAAAATTCCTGTTCTCATTGTTCTTCTAGAAAACACATTACTCTGACTGAAAAGCTCCCTAATTTGTGTGACAAGTTCCCACACTATTCATACTAATGCTTTACATTTGTGAAAGACAGTGAGTCAAGCCTTGAGATGATATAGATCAGTCTCAACTTACAACATATTTAGATTCTAAATCCAAATAATGTAGATCATAAGTTTTCTGGAACCAGGACAACCTACTATCTTACACTGGTAGAGTGCTTTGCACAACAGAGGCTCTTTCTGACCCCTGTAGGGCCACAGGTATCAAACAAAAAAATCTACATGAGGTCCTTTCTCTTCAGTGAAGTTCTGGCTACTTTCAGAAACTGGGAAGCTCCCTGTGTGTAACTTCACTAGATCAGGAAAAATTAAGTCAATAACAGTAAGGCTGGGTTTTGTTGTCGTTGTTGTTTTTGTGGTTTTTACTAAATTTTGGAACACAGGATGGATGTGGTTATGATCTACCCCTGATGACCAAGGATCCAGATACTCTCTCATCACATGGCCAATATGACAGAAAATGCTTATTGGCAAGAATCACATCTTCTATCATGAGATTAAACAAAAGTAACTGGTTGGATGCTTAAGGTTTCATATATATATGAAGCTACCAGGTATCTGGTATGGTGCTCTTCAGATGCTCGATGTTGGTAAGGAATAGCATACAATCATGTTTTCAAGGGAGCAACAGGGAAGAGTCTGGGTGGCTGCAAAGCAAAGATCGATGCAAGAGAAGTATATGGCAAAATTTTAAAGCCAGATGTAACAACCTGAATGTCTCCTCAGTAACTGTCAAAGACTCAGGGGCTTTTAGCACTTGTTTCAATTGCCAGAGGAGAATGGCAGTCAAGCTATGGAGACTGTGCTAAGATAACTTCTATCGCTCAACTAAGTTATATTTGGCCAATAAAAAACATAAATAATAATAACATGGTAAGGATGAGACACTGACTTTGACACACACAGCCAGAACATAGGGAAGACAAAAATGTTAGCTGCAATGCCTTTTAAATATTAAATATGAACAGAGATACTCACTAAACAAAGTAAAAACGTACTCTGGATACGAACCACATTGGAAACGACTGAACTTTTGTCCAGTAATAAGACAACTCTACTACAACAGCCTTGAAAAAGCATTTAAGAATAGATAGATTGTAGATAAGAGTAGTCGTCTTTGCTGAAAGACTTGAGTCCTCCACGGATCCAACCCTATCTGCAGTCTCAAAAGAGCTGCTAGCTTCTGTTCAAGAGGCTAGAGTCCAGAACTGTGAGCTTCACTATCATCTTCTCACAGCTGCAACTACCATGAGCATTTAATTAAAATGTCACAAAGGTAGAGGTAAGAGTCAACGACCAAGGCAGTCATCTATTTCATGTCAAAGCAAGGTCAAAAATAACACTTTGGAGCACCAAGCTCTCCGAGCGTCCTCCAGTTCTCTCTTCCTGTCGGGAGAGCATTATGCACAGACCTCAGCAACATCCTGGTTCCCACAGTACAGACATTCGGTTTCAAGGACCAGAAGGGAAACAGCACACACCATTTCGACAGCTGGAGGAACGAAGCATCAGGACTTACCAGTCTTCAGATGGAGATTCAGTACTCTGTGAGACTCACAATGGCACACTGATCATCAGAGCTAGTAATTCCTTTAAATGAACGTGGAATATCAACATTTTGCAGAGTCACAAGATCATATCAAGAACTAATGAACAGGATTCATTTGAAACTGTATAGACAGCTGTATAAAAACTACAAAAATGCTGAAAATTGAACGTGGAAGGCACAATGTGATCCTGCAATGTCAGATTTGATTAACCTCAACAGACACGAGGAAAAGAAATTTATATTCTGCTTCTACATACAATGAAAAATTGCAGAATAATAAAAGGCCACAATTACGGTTTCTAACGGCAATCATCTCACGGAGCAGCCATCTGACTCCACAAAACAAATTCTATGTATTCCTATCCCCCATATTATAGCCTGTTTACTACAACCAGGCACAGAGATCTCATGCATATTGCGTGTACACAAACACTCAGACTGTTAGTAGAGTATTCCGAGTAAATCACAAATGACCTTGCTGTCATTTAAAAAATACTGGCAAATACTATGCACATTTACATTCCCAGTCTTGACTATCAAGATTATCCTTACAATTCATTCCTCCTCTGGCATGAAACATCTCCTGATATCCTTTCTCACAAGGCAGGCTTTCGTATGCTAGACCTTCTGTAAAGTCAAATTGATAGCTGTGCATTTAGACTTTAATTGTTTAGAATACTTCTAAATGCATGGATGTTTTATGTTAGCAGTAGAAATCTATTATTTATTAGCACAAAGCAGACTGTGTATAGAGCTGAAGGTTAAAGATGATCAGCACAAACAAGAAAAAAAAGAAACACTTAGAACAGACAACATGAATATTTATAAGAAAAAACACTCTGCCAAAAGGTGATAATTTCTTTTGATTTAATTAAAGGGTGGGGAAGAACAAAGCAATGTAATGGACATAAATTGTGAAGATTTGAAACAGCTTGAAATATGGTTTCTCAGGAGAGCTTATTAAAGTTACAAGGGTTCCGTTTGGAATGGAATACTGTGACACAAGCACAAAACTGACTCATACCGGAGGGAAAAAAACATTAAAATTAATGTATCATCAGACCAGTGAGAAGCACCATACCCAGGTAAGGAAAACACTGGAAGCAAATGTCCTAAGGTGGTCTAAAGAAACTCAAAAGCACAATGAAGATATTCACATTTAATAAATAAATAAACAATAATTTTGGAACAAGTGTAACTGTTACAAACAACTGACTAATCTTGCAGGGGGTGAATTTAGGGAGATCAAACTTCTGGTCGAGTGTTTTCAGGGAGTGAAACCCATTGTGCAGAAATGATACATGTCATACTTACAAAATAAAACCATCAAGTGAAAGTTAGTATTACTGTCATATAACGCTTACCAGGAACACAAGCACAGGATGAGCAAACACTTGGTGTAAATGCATCTTACAGCATAATGCCCCAATCAAGTCATGGACAGAGTTGTCACACACAAACCTAGGAAAGCAGGTTTTCTTGCAGACCAGAAAAGAAGATTCAGTCTCTAACTCAATTGAAGATATTGGTTTTCTGGAGTGGATACACACACAGTGAGAAAGCCCATTTAAGAACTCGCTCTGTCAAAAGAAACACCAGCTTGAGTCATTCTGGTCTCTACTTGAAAACTGTAATAAACTTCTGAAACAGTCTTGGTCATTTCTCCTTTTACTTGGAGATTGGAAAAGACACAGAAAAAACTGTCAGTGTAAGTCTGCAAATAGACTTTCCCCTTCCAAAAACTAAAGTAAATGCCCATCCTCCTCTCTGCTCCCTCCTTTTTTCTTTCTCCAGTTCAGTATTTTTTCCAGGACTGAAAATGGCAGTGTTGCATTCTGAGGAAGACAATCTTTCATTTTTCTTACTGAAAGAAAACTATAAAATACTATAAATCTTTTGAGAACGCCTTTTCTTGTCATTTTTATACACTACTGTCACAAAAGCTGGAACAACCACTTAAACATGTCAATGCCTCTCCCAATGTAGCTTCCGAACTGGAAGTTGCATTATCCATTATTTGAAGGGAAATACTATCTGAGAGACTTCAGAACAAGCTAATATGGATTGAGACATTGCTGAAATATAATCCAGCAAACAACTGGGCACCAGCTGAGGACCTCTAGCCATTATCACCGGCCAAAGATTTATCCACTAAACTGAAGAAACCTTGGGAAGAGTTCAGACCTGGAGCTGGGACTTCATATGTCAACCAGAAGAGAGAATCCAGCTCCAAGGCCTTTATTTATGCTTGAGCTCTGTGATGAATACCAAGCAGCAAACCTGATCTGACACAAGCAAGCAAATGGGCATTTGTCCTTGTTTTGCCCTTTAATAAAAATTGAAAAGCAGATCAGTTTAATAGGGAAGTGACATTTTATCTAGCCTGGTTTTAGATTCCACAGCATGACTTTAGATATAGCCTCATTTTGCTTTCTTTAAATATAATTAATCTATTATAGTTTAATAAGGCATATAAATTAATATTAATTATATTAATCTAATTCACAAATGAAGTTACTATGCAATGATTTTCCGAATAAAGCACCATCACATGAAAAAAAAAGTAAAATATCCAAGAGATTTATGTTAAACAAACCATTCCCTAACCTACTTCAGGGTGTGGAAGGAAATTAAAATCAACTATTCTTTTTAACCACGTATTTGTTATTATGAAAAGCATCTTTTAAGTGTCTTGAACTGCATCCAGCAGGGAAGGGAGAGGTAAAGGGTGCTTACATTTGTGTGTTCATGTGTTTGTATGTGCATGTGCAATTTGATTATATGTCAACAACGGTCAGTGAAATTTCTTTCGACACATTGAAATAAAAGAAGAAAAGCAGTACTCAAAAAATGTAAAGTTATACAAGATAAAAACAAAAGCCAGCTGTAGAATATACCTCCACAACAGAGGGTACTCATACGTGTCACTACAACACTTCCAGCAGGCAGGAAGCTGGGACCACGCTCACATGTGACTCCCTTTGTTTTTTGTTTCCCTTCCTACTCGAAAGGGATCGTGGGGAGGAGGTGGAAGAGGGGAAGGAGCTGAGGGACAGTTTTCCACTAAAAAGGATAAAGATAACAAGGGGAGGGACAAAGAGGGAAAGAAAAAAAAGGGGAAATTATCTTAAGGTTCAATGTGGGAAAAGAGGAAAAGTCACTGGAACGACTCCTGCAGCTCGCTTGAGTCGGTTTTAGTCCATCCCGTTGCAGTGGACAGCTGGAAAACAACAGGGAGAGCGGGGAAGCCAGGGCGAGCAGGGGCATGCTTTGGAGATTGTTTGTTCAAAGTCTGTTTGACACAATTGTTTTAGAGCAAAACATTAAAATTTGCTTGCCTTAAAAGCCTTCCAAACCCGACGGCACTCTGGAATATTTGAGAGGAAGAGTTACAGAAGTTCTGCTCTGGAGGTATTCTATTTGGCGCAAGACAGAAGAATTGCTTTCTACAAAATCGCTTTTTACAAGCCCGTGTTGAGGTTTGGAGAGCAGCATCGATAAGAGCGAGGTATATTCTTACTAGTAGCACTTCTGAGAGCTTCTATCGAACGAACCAGTCTCTGCTGGTTACCTCCCGCTCCTATCAGTCCTACACAAGAGCTAGGCTCCAGCTCTGCACTGCACCCACGCGTCTCAGTTACAGTTCACAAGACACTGAGCTCCTTTCCTCAAGGGCTATGCTTTTTTTCATAAATTTGCAAAGCCACCAAACGCAATTTAAACAGAATGAATCTCTCAAAAGCATCTAATCTAGAATACCTTCTAAAGAGGATTATAAAATATCGACAAGTATTTAAATGGGACACTTGGTTAAAAAAAAATTAACAGAAGTATTAGGTAATTCACCATTTTATTAATTTCATGTCTTGTCACAGAAACACATCCATTCACCTTACATGAATAAATATTGACCATGTATTGATTATATTATTTTTGGTTCAAATTTAATGGAGGAATTTCATCCATGAACACTTCAAATAGTGTTTTCATTTATCTAATTGTTTCTCCTCATACTCCAGAATTAGGATCTAGGCATCAAAATAGAAATTTTGTTTTTTAAAAAAAAAAGGAGCAATAAACCTCTCCATAAACAAACCTAAACTCTTTGAGCATGTTCTGTTTAACAAAGACAACTGTTTTTTTTGTTTGGTTGTGTCCTCCCCCATATAACACTTTTTCAAGATTACATTCTATTAGGAAAGTCAATTTAACTAGTTCTTACCTCATTCTAACCTCGCAGGAGGGAGATGAACATTCATTTAAAAAACAAAAAACCTCACATGGCTGCAGGGATCTTTTTTTCTTGTAGCCAGAAAAAAGTGACAAATCCTAAAGTAACTCCAGTCACATTTAATTCAGCAGATTCTGTTTTAAAAAAAACACAAAAAACCAAAAACCTAGTTTTACTTCCACTGTCACTGTGAATCAAGTAGAGATACGCTTCCTCAGTGATTTTATGTTTAAAGCTCATAACAAATGTTTTAACAGATTGAAGAATTATATTTTTGCTCATGGAAAATGATCCTTACTTAAGAAGAAAAATCTAATGTTTTGAAAATTCCCTAACAATGTTATTTTAAATGAGAAAGATTTTTCAGCATTTTTCTTGATAAGTTAATGCCATTCTTCTACACTGCCAAATCCACAAGTTCCCTATTTCAAAACAGAGTAGTTCATGCTTTTTACTCTATAGATCTGTGTGTTGACGCTATCAAGTCTCATTCACTATCTTCCAAGTTCACATTTTCAGTCAATTGAATTTTCCATCTGTTTGACTCTAAGGCAAAGCACAGCACAGAATGCCTTCCTTTTCTCAAGTCCTTTTCCAGCTGTGAAGCTATTACCAATTCAGAAGGGATACATTTTCATACAGTCATTTGAAGTTTTTTCTTCCAGAAGTCCCATTATGCCAAAGTTCTAAATAAAAGTAATTCCTATTTATAAGACATTCTATGTGGTACTCTTGCTTTCCATTTATTGCAAATCTAAATTCTGTACACCAATGTGCAACGACAATTCATGCTATCACACACACACAAAACACCCAACCAAACAAGGAGAACACCACCCCCAAACCAAGACACAAACCTTCATTCACCTTATGCCAATTCACTAACCCACTGCTCAGATAAAGATAGCTGGCACGAAATTTCTCACCTTGAATCACTGGGAAGGCTTTCTGAGTCTCAAGACTACGCTTATTCACGACCAAGGAGTTAGTTCTCATCTCCTTCTGAAGCCAAGTCACCAATTCAAGCACAAAACAGTCAAAGCTTTCATAACCATTGCCAGTAAACTTCTTTCATGTCTGATCTTACGAAACAAGAAGAATCTTCCCCGATCACAGTAGGGTACAACAAGCACTTTAGCCCCTCTGGTCCTCCCACTGCAAGTCAGTTTGATATAGCTGATCATAGCAGACCAAGCCACAACTACATCGTTACACCTCCTGTACTGCCCCTCCATTTGAGTGACAATCTGTCCAACCTGGTCATTATCCCAGGAGGCTACTGGAAACTGTCCCTCGGTACAATAGAGAACTCTGTGTCAAGGCCTAAGTTTGAGGGTATTTCTACTTTAGGGGTTTATTTTGCTATTTCAAGGGAAAAAAAAAAAGGGAAGAGGAATTCAAGCAAACCTAAAAGACACAGAGCTAGATCCATATCAGGATGGACGTTAGAAAGAAGGATTCATAGAAAAGTGTTGCCTTCATTAAAGAAAATACTAATACCAAGTGAAATATTTGACAATTCTAGTAAAAACTGGTTTGTTTCTCCTACAAAGTGTTGTTTTCATCTTCTCCAGATTTCTAATCCCCTCATTCTACCTTTGTAATCAGTTCAGGCACAATAACTATAGTGTGAGCACAGACTCAGTGCAGTCAATGAGGCAGATTTTGAATTCTGTACAGACCATCACCAACTCCATTAATTCGTGGCCTAAGTCTTTTCTCTTTCGACACATTCTCCCAGGTATGAGAGCTGGATGGAGGGTTTGTAACTATTGCATATTGGCTGTAACTGGTTTTGTTGCTGTGTCTTTTTTACTACTGTTAGAACAAAGTCTATGTGAGTAATCAAAACCATCTGATTTCTGTCGCAGTTCTCCCAGTACGTTACCTTGCACTTCTCTGACTTAAAGGATTGTGCATCAGAAGAGATTGGAAAAAATACAAAAAGCCCTTTATTTACTGAGATGGATCATAGCCTACTGGTATTTTATGGACTATTGCTGCTATTTCCTTATCATCTTCTACATGTTGGAAGGAAAGGAATGAAGACAACTTGACCAGAACAACTTGGAGCTTAGTAGACAAGCTACTCAGCCCAATATAGGAAGTCTTGAGCCTCCCCGTTTATTTTCCTTTTCCCTCAAGGCTTAGAGCAACATTTTTCAAACAGCACACAAAGGAGGCAGACAGTAGAAGTCGTGTGCTTGAATACCCTGAGGCTGTTAAAGATACCAAGTCTTGTGTGTCTAGTTTTACAAACAAGATTTCCAGCCATTTGAGACACGAGCAACACATCTACAGCACGCCTCTCAGTAAGGATCACCAATTTAAAAGGTTTAAATAACACTTCCGGCCAAAAAATATACAGAACATGTGGTGTATTTTTCCCCAAATTAAACACACAGATAAATCGTTTTCTTCATCAACTCCCAGCTACACCACAAGCATGAAGAGGAGGCAGAAGAATCTCTTATTCCCACATTCTTCTTTCCCACCTTCATTCTCCACACTCCCTGTGCTACTTCCCGCTGCTTTTGCTTTCGCATCCTTCAGCCCAGAGCCACTGAACAGGCAACATTAACATTTTATATTATCAAGAAGCATTCAGATTCACAGTTTAGCAAAGCTCACGCGCAGTGGCAAAAACCTCACACTCCTCAATACACTGTATGCGCCACTAACAAAGTCAGGTAGTTAATGAGTCTGCTTCAGTTCCACGTTTGGATTATTATCTCTGCAACCACTGGGCTAGAAGGCTTTATATTCCCCAACGAAGCTGAAACTCCAGGGACATGAATTTGTCACACACTTCTGTAGTTCATCAGTCCCACCTTGAAGATAAAGGTACCAGGGCCTTTCACAACCCTCACGAAAATGCCACACATGTTCAGCTCTTCCCTGGCAAACCTTACGGACCGTTAAATCAACCCATGCAGTAACCCATATTTATTTATTTGTAATTTCTTGCAATGCAGCCCCTCGATGAGGAGCACTCAACCAAAGCGAAGCACTAATGTCTAGAGGCTGGTAAAGCGTGAGTGTGGAACCACCCTCCCCGAATCCTTGCTCACTACACAACATGCTTTCTTCTACCACTCACTTCCCTTGTTCCTCCTACTCTTCTTCTAATAACCTTCTCACAGCTACATTTGGCTGCTGCCTGCCAAGCTGCAGACCCAACAGACTGCAGCAACACACCTCTGCTTCCCACCTACAGAGGACAGAGCAGGGCAAGCTGCCAGCCCCACACCCTGACAACCTCAGCCCACCACCCCGACAGCTTCTCCCAGCACTGGAGAGGTAGGAAGAACACATAACAGAGGGACTTCTTACACTTAATATACTTGTATAGGCATAGGATTTGAAGCTGAAACATTTGAGACTCTGGTCCAAATTCATACCACCAGAGTGGGATGTAACAACGGTGTTAATGATATTTTGACCTTCAAAGTTCAAAACATTCCCTCAAAAACACTGACCCAAGTATATCACACTTCCACTTCCATTTCCCTTTCCCGAGTGAGAGGATCCCGAGTGCCTTCTCATGATTCAAAGCAGCATGCACAGCAGCACACACCCCCAGCCCCACACCAGGAAAAAATGAGAAACCTTCAGCCACTCTGGCCTCAAGCTCCAAATACCCAAGTTCCTCTTGGTCTCTAACCTTCCACCTCCGACACAGGGTACCTTCATCAGATTTGTTTTTTCCACTGAGAGAAACTCAAGGACGTAACCCTTCCTCTTCTAAACTTCATGTCTATTTTCACTACCCTGCTGAAGTGCGGGGTGCATTCTCTCCAGGGGTGCCCGCTGGCAATCACTCTGCTAGCAGGAGCAGCGATGAAAGCCACACGAACACACCGGCTCCCAGACCTCCTCTGCCTTTGCAGGGGCTACACCTCTTCCTCCCTTGCACACTGTTAGTCTAAAATGGGCCAGAAGACAAAAAAATGCATAAATCATGCTGAGGACTATATGAAATGAATGAAGACTAATATGGAAATACAGAAACTAAGAGTTTGTATGTGTGGCCATAAAATAGAGAGGGAAAAAAACACTTCACATTTATTTCTCCATACCTTCAGAGCGGCTATTTAGCTGAGTGCATCATCTCATTTCTCAGAGATGAAGGTCTCCTCAGGTCTGGCTGCTATTGCAGTCATAGCAATGTTCAGACAGAAAACAAGAAATTCAAGTTTCATTTACCAGTTTTCCAGGTCCTTTGCAAACAAACTTTAAGAATAGGCTATTAACTTCATTTTTCTGTATCTAAGAAAGGAATAAAATATATCTGCTTGTCTCCTGTTCCTTTTGGAATACAGGCAAGTATTCTCTTACAACAAGCAGTTAAAAAACAGGAAGAAGGATGTCTCCTCTCTTGTCTGCTCTTAATTAACTCCTTTTCTTCCAGACTGAATCCCTACAAAAGGCCAGCATAGGTTTTCATCAATTTTAATGCAATTACACTGTGTTGCAGTGTACTTCATTTCATTATTTATTGCTGCTATTGAGTGTTTGTGCCTTTGTGGGAAGGCTGAAGGAAAGAGGATTTCTCTCATCTCGCCACTGAATGCAGCCAACATTTCAACTAGTTTAACCATCTCAGCTGAAAAAAAACCAAAACCAGCTGGCACGGCAAAAGTTTTCCACACACCATAAGATTGACTCAGTACTATTAGCTTTTTCTATTCCAGTGATAGTTGGATTTATCATGCCTATAAAATACATATTTTGTTCAAACTGTTCCTATGGAAAAAGGGAAAATGGAATCACTTTTTATTTCAGAAAAAAAACACTCTGAAGTCAAACTCCAGAACTTATCACATTTCAGTGAAGAAGAGTGACATGACACTTGCTATCGAGATTACACGTACCATTTCTAGAATGTAGCTGGCACGTAGCACGCTGTGCAGTTAACAGCATGAGTTGTAATTAATGATGGAAGTGCATGATGGTCAAGAATAATGGTCTGTGTTTTGCCTCCTGGTGACAGAAAAGGCATATGGTGCCCTTGCTATTTACTGAAAAGCACGTGTCTCACTTGTTCATTCATTTACAAAATCAGAAAGATATTTTTAACGTTCTTTAAAAATATACTTAAATGTTCTGAGATGAAACAATACTCAAAGACTGCATCCACAATCCCGAAGCCAAGTTCTTCCATCTGTGTAAGCAGATGGATGTTAGACCTCTTTTATAACTCTTAGTGGAATCCAGTTAATCACGGACAGGTCAACACCTGGGATACATCTCATCTTGCTTTGAAGTAACTAAGATAGAGAGGGAACTGAAACACACATACACTGAAGTATAACCAGATTTTGGCCCTGAGACTATTCATGCTTTTCATGTTTATAACACGAGCAATCTTAGTAATTAATTTGTAAAATAAGAATAAACTTTTTCAATGACCACACTGATTTTTGTCTGCATTTTACACTCAGGCCAAAAGACTTTCATCCAAAATTTGGAGAACCCTTCCAATTTAAGAGTAGATTAGGTTTGGAAAAGTGGTTTGTGAAATGCACATATGATTAAAATGTGAAAATCGGTTAATTTGGTATACAGGATTTTCTTCACGTGCATCTTTTGCCCAGGAGCAACCACTGAAATGGAAGAATTCACTATTAAAATAGTGGCAAATCTAGGTCAGCAATGCAGAGGAGGCATAATTACCTAAGAGGACATAGGAACTCATATAACCATGTCTCAGTCAGAACGAAACCTGTCCCTTGGCGCACCACTTTGCTCTAGGGCTTTCAGAAAAACTAGTTGCTGCTCGGGGCAGCTTAGAGGCACTTCACAACTCCAAGACACTGCAGTAGCTGCCCAGAAGATACCTTGTAGAGTGGCTGTTGCACTGCCTAAAAACAGTGTAGTGCAAAGATACAAATTTATTAACTTTTCTTCAGACACTTTTCTGAGTATAGTGAAGAATTAGCACCCAGCATTCTGAATGACAAAACAGTAACTGACTTGAAGGCATATTTTCAATTAATGGAAAAGTTTACATCTACAATGTCAAATTCTAAAAATTATCATGTAGGGACAAAAATCAAAACACCTGATGCTTCCACTTCTTTGGCCTGGCTTGCATGAGCATGTGAAGTGGAAGACAGAGAATTCAGGCAGCTACAGGTGGGTCAGAATGCCCTCAATCCCTGGTGAAGGGAAGGTGATGGAGCAATTACTACTCCTAGAAAGCATCTGCAAACACAGGAAGGAAAAGGAGGTGATTGGGAGGTGTCAGCATGGATTACAAGGGGATTTACTTAGGGGTGGCAGAGGACCTCCATGTTTCTGGAGTTACTTAGGATTTTAAAAAATAAGATAAACATAAAAGTTCTCTCTGTGAAAGGAATTAGTATTTACACACACAAACACACAAAACTGTGTGAGCTTGAAGCACTGAATCCTCACAGCCTATTACCAACTCACAGCCTCTGCTACTGCACTTTAAAATAGGCAAATTTCAAATACCAGACAAACTGATATTATTCTTAGCAACCAACAGGGTGTCTATAAGACAACCGTGTTTTCTTCTGGTGCTTTTAAAAGTTGTCCAAAAGCATCACATAAGAAAACCAAAGTCATTCCTCTTTGAAGAAAAACAAATTAATAACTGCATAAACTCAAAATTAATTACATAAATTTTAATCAAGAAAAATAAACATAAGGGCATAATAACCATGGGACAACCACTCTGTTCAGTCAGCTTCTTCCTACTACAAACACCATAACCAGCAGCTTTTCAGGTACGCTGCTAGAAACTTCAGAAAAAAAATGAAAATAACAGTGCTGATGCCTCCTATGTCCAACCATTTGACAGTTATTTTCTCTGTTAATGGCGAAAAACATTTTTTCCACATTTATCAGGTACTACAGCATCCCCTCAATTCAGTGTAATAATACAGACCAAGGATACTACACACATTCATCAAAGTAAACACGGGTGACCGAAGTATGTAAGGCCATCCGCCTGCTGCAAGCTTCCACCCTGCTGTGGTCAAGACAGCCACCTGACAGTAAATCTTTAGCACATTACTTATTCCCGGTATTGACAAGACATTTCCTGCTGAGAGGAGCTGAATGTCTGTGCACGAGTACACTCTGTCCCTTATCATCGCTACCGGATTTCCAAGTCCCTTACATGGGTAAAGGGGAACGCTGCCGACCGAGCGAATGGGGAGACAAATGCTTCTTCTGGCAACACGCTCACAGCAAAGGCAGAAATGCTTTTATTCTTAAAGGAATAACAACAAGAAGTCAAGATGTTTTCTACCAGATTGTGAATCTAAGTCATGCAAGCAACGTATTCGGCCAGATCTGGGCAAAATTTCTCTCTGACATGTGAGATTTCTCCAGGAGCCGACGACGTACTGCCAGCACTCGCCCTTCCTCTGCTCTCCCTGGGAAAAGCTGGTGTTTCCAAGAAGCCTCGAAGGTCGTCTCAGATTTCTGGTGTAACTTGCAGTTAGGTTTTGGATACTGTCAGCACTAGTCTTGCAGGACATTATGAACTGAAAGTAGCAACCATAAAGTCTTTTTCTCTGCATCAAATGGATTCTACACTTCTCATCCTCTGGTTGACTCCAGAGAGTTCACAGAACTGTTTACAAAAGTCCCCGCTGAAAACCCAGAGGACAAGCAAGGCAAAAGCCCCCACATCTGGGGAAAGGCACGAATGAGCAAACAGCTCCCAAAGAGAGCAAGAGCAAAACTGCAATGTAGGATATAGTGCAGTTAGAAGACAACAGTTCAAAAGTCAGGAGGCACGAAATACATTTATATAGAGTTGATTTGATGCATTCCCTCCTCCATGATTTACATTTTTGATTGTAGTCCTTTTCATATCAAATTTAGTTTACCTGTACCAATACCTGAAATTCTATGGGCCATATTCTCAATGCTTCTTTTCAATCAATGCCTCATCAGCATAGTTAAGTCTACTACCATGCAAAACTCCTGTTTCTCATTCAGAGAAGCATCCAGAGCTTCAGTGAAGTTCATATCTACTCTTCAGACTGCCAGCTGGCCACAAGAATCAGATTCTTGCCAATCTGCAGGTCCTGACAGTAACTTTCTATGAATAAAACAGAAACAATTTTTTTTTATGAACAAAACAGAAAAGGCGCAGGTGATCGCCTTCACCTTTTTACATCAGTGGTAGTCTCTCAATTACACTTCAAAGCTCAAGCTTCTAACCTCAGCCCCCACGCTGAAAAGAGCACTCCTCTGCGCTATGCTTTGCTGCAGGAAATGTCAATATTTGGCCACTGTTGTACCACAAAGACAATCTGCCTCCCTCCTTCTGCTCTGTTTATTCTGCGCTGACATACTGTACAGTAATGCTGCTCTTCAGTCTCCCGTTTATCCTCCAAAGCCACTAGCAAGGATTGATTACCAAGGATGAATTGCACTGAGGTTCAGAACTACGTAAGCTATACAGTTTCTAGTTTAGAAGTGGACGAGAGAAAATATTACTGAGAGAAATTAGATTTCACTGAAATAGGTCAGGTATCAGAGGTATCAGTCAGTCCTTTAAACAAGGAACCTGCCAATCATAATGAGTGACAGTGTTATTATTAGTTTTGAGGTACGCATATCTACTGTCTGCTGCTCCATCTTCCTTCTATTCATTCATTTTTGAACTTTAATTCTGGTCCACCCCAAGGACAGCGCCCTCAGGCATATCACATGCAGAGGCCGACGGCAGACACTATGCATCTACATTTTTCTCGCTGAATGAAAAGCATCGGAGTCCCTGAAGCCATTAAGTCTATAGCCGGTACTGTCCTCTACCTACAGGTCTCCCTGCTGTCCTGCCACTGTGGTTTACATATTGTCATCTTGAAGATCTGTCAGTCATGTGAAATAGCAAATCTCTGCTAATGCAAACCACTCTGGGCATATCAGTCCTTTCATGTTCATTTTATGCAACCTTGCCATCACTCCTGTGCTCCAATCTATCCACTGTTTGTGAGTCCGAGGGAGCTAGTGACTGCTGAACTGAGTGAAACCACCACTCGACGCTCTGCAAGACCACATTGGGCGGCAGTGTTCACAAATGCTCTGATGGTTCAAAAATAAGTTAAAATATGTATTTCCAATACAGCCAAATTTAAAGCATATTGTCAATGCTCCAATTTTAACGTATTTTACAATGGCTACTGAGTACTTCCCAGCTGTGTCCTTGAAGCTCAGAGTTTTACACTCTGCGTTGGCTAAATTCTGCCTCAGGAAGGAGTGAATCAGGGCTATGTTAAGGATGGGCACAATTGGTGCCAAACAGTTAAAACAGTCAAACAGTTCCAAAAGAAGTAAAACGTTTCAGAATACCAATAGCAACTATAGCGCTATCAGATAATTTGGAAAATGGACCACTGGTTCTGCTGAGGGCTGGAAATTGCTGTGTCCTTTTCCTTCTTAACTTCATACTCCATAGCAGAATGAGACTGGTGGTCTCCAGTGAATTTTATCTCTGGCAAAAACCACATGGCAAAGCTGATCTCCTTGTCTTAGCCAACAAAGCCAATGGGACCTCAGTCCTCTCCTGGCACCTGAGGATTCCCAGCACACCTACACACAGATCTCCTCACCGTTTTGCCGGAGGGAGAAGTGTCCCCAGAGAGCAGGCAGAGCAGACAGGCTGCCTGCTTCCTGCTGCTCCCCCTCCCTGCCTGGGAAGAGGGCAAATCCCAGAGGACAGAGCTTTGGACTGTGCTCACAGGAACCGCAACAGCAGTGCCCCCCTGTCGTGGGATCTCAGGCAGACCGAGAATAGCAACACAGCCCTCATACCAAACCACTGCTCACCCGTGAGCTGCAGGATGCTGTCCTAATGAATCATTATTTATTAATTTTATTGCACAATACAAAAAGCCCTCAGCTTCCTTCCCTCACAAATCAATAGCATAAATATGCAGCCTTTACTGGCAGGAGCTGATCCCTGTTGAATTCATGATCAGCATGAGAAAAACCAACAAGCAGTATTTCTGTGTTATACCAAAAAAGTCCCCAGTAGGAAGGATAAGGAGGGCAAAGATATAAATTCTGATAAAAGAATGTAGATGACATTAAGACTTCATATAACTTTAACCAACCACACGCCTTATTATTTCTTTTAAAAATAAAATGTATATATCTCAGTTTGCTCTTTAAGGGGAATGTTATACAAACAACATAGCACAAAAAGGCAGGGATGATGGCCCATTACACACATAGAAAGAAAAAAATTGCACAACTCAGCTGTGACTTATTACAATACTGGTTTGGCATTTCACTTGAAGACAACTTATTTCTGTTTCACTGCTAATCCTGCAGAATGTTCAGTGATTTTCCAAGCAACACTCGGATTAAGTTAATCATTTTTACGAGTAGAAAACATCAAGGCATAAGATAGAATTTCAAAAGAACTAAAAGAATAGTAAGAGGAAATGAAGAAATGCACCAAAGAAGTCACAAACAACTTGAGAACTAAGTTTTCCTTATTAGAAATATTTGGGGATTGTTAAATTGCTGTTAAAAGCTGAGCCTTCTCAGCAGGTATGTGGACTAGCAACCTAGAAAATACACACTGAAAAAAGCAAGGGTTCAACCAAAAAAAACCAACCCAAATATTCAGTGGTATCCTCCTGGTGAACTTTTCAGATTGTTGCTTTCATGTGCTCATGGTGGCCATTCCCCCTAACGCCTTGATTCCTCACTGTGAGCAGGACCCCAA
>Ga0065711_1031787_pt1 | contig 28734 bp, 23 predicted proteins | sample Hoacrofraction12_FD_59098 | JGI IMG/M metagenome (GOLD analysis project Ga0065711, IMG submission 59098) | Hoatzin crop microbial communities from Cojedes, Venezuela - Epithelial fraction 12 v2 (version 2) | ecosystem: Host-associated > Birds > Digestive system > Esophagus > Crop | place... | reverse complement strand
CCGCTGGACTCTCTCCAGTAGCTCCTCATCTTTCTTGAAGTGGGGAGCCCAGAACTGGACACAGTACTCCAGATGGGGCCTCACTAGGGCAGAGCAGAGGGGGAGGAGAACCTCCCTCAACCTACTGGCCACACTCCTCCTAATGCATCACAGGATCCCATTGGCCTTCTTGGCAACAAAGGCACACTGCTGGCTCATGGTTAACCTGTCGTCCACTAGGACACCCAGGTCCCTCTCCACAGAGCTGCTCTCTAGCAGGTCCATCCCAAGCCTGTACTGGTGCATGGGATTGTTCCTCCCCAGGTGCAAGACCCTGCACTTGCCCTTGTTGAACCTCATCAGGTTCCTCTCTGCCCAACTCTCCATCCTGTCCAGGTTAAGCTGAATGGCAGCACAGCCTTCTGGTGTATGCACCACACCTCCCAGTTTTGTGTCATCAGCAAACTTGCTGAGGGTACAGGTCATTGATGAAGAAGTTGAACAAGACTGGGCCCAGTACTGACACGACTAGTTACAGGCTTCCAACTAGACTCAGTGCCGCTGATGACAACGCTCTGAGTTCTGCCATTCAGCCAGTTCTCAATCCACCTCACTGACCACTTGTCCAGCCCACACTTCCCAAGCTTCCCTAGGAGGATGTTATGGGAGACTGTGTCGAAGGCCTTGCTGAAGTCGAGGTAGACAACTTCCACAGCTCTCCCTTCATCTACCCAGCCAGTCTTATCATCGTAGAAAGCTATCAGATTGGTCAAGCATGATTTCCCCTTGGTGAATCCATGTTGACTACTGCTGATCACCTTCTTTTCCTCCACTTGCTTGATGATGTCCTCTAGAATGAGTTGCTCCATCATCTTTATGCTTTAGGGCTGTTCCCCTGATCTGGGGGCTTGTTGTAAACCTGAATGGTTTTATTTTAATAAAATAAATAAATGTGATGGGCCAGACCGTCAGCAGGCCCAAAAGAGTTTAATTCTAATAAAGTGAAAAGAACTTTGCGGACTAAAACTAGTTTATATTTTGGTCCAATATTCTTGAAATAATGATCCCAGTCGTAATCCACACCCTGCTTGACATTTTCAAGGCTGGCCTTGATTTTAATGTAGAAGTGTAGAATGTCTACTGCAAATCTAATGATGCACAGAAAATAAGTATTTCAGCTAAATGGAGCATTGCTTTTACTACTAGAAGCCATTTAAGAATTCTGAGAACCACTACTACTTAAGCTCTGTTTATAATGTTTATCTAAATGCAAATGAGAACATTGCTGTTTATATATATATTTGTCTTTTTGTTTTACAAAGCTTGTCAGGGAAAAAGCTTTGATAAACTTTCTGATAAAATACTTGCAACTTTCTAAAATAAAACTTCCATGAATGCAAGAAGCAGACAAGGGATTTTTTTTCATGAAGAATGTTTAAAAAACCTGCTGAAGTTTTCAGTAAATGTTGTCTGTATTAGGTGTTTAGAACAGATGCTGTACTTTGATACACTGTGAAATAATAAATAAAGCTGAATCAATAAATATTCATGCTGTTTGATTCTCTTTAAAAGAAAGGCCGCCTTTGGCATATCCATGATTCATACACTTGCGCTACAATCCTCTTTTCAGCAAGCAAAAGTTTATATTCGTAATAATTCAAAAAAGCAGAAGTACAATGAGATGCTACCCCTAAAAGCTATTACTTGACAACACAAGAAGAAGTGAAGCAGAAAGCATGCATTGAGCAAGTGTCCTCTAGAGAAGCAGTCAGTGGACTTCTGAGGACTCGGTGCTCTTCTAGCCCAGTTTCCTGGACTGGCGTGCCCTTCGTGGCTCCAGTGCCAGCGCAGGTGCAGAGGACGGGGGAGGTTTTGTGGCAGAAGATGGGACACGTAAGGTAAGGCAGGCTGAGAGGCTCTCACTCTGCAGAGGGACAAGACCTCAGAGATGGCTCCCGCTTCTCTATGGCACAGAAGTGTCTTCCCCAGCTCCTTGGGATCATGCACGGCTCTTCAGCTGATGACCTTCTTCCTGAAGACCTTCAATTCCTCTGTAGGGAACAGTCTCAATCACAGTCCCTAACTGCTTCTTCATTTATCTTGTGCAGGTTCCCACATGGCAATAAGGCCTATTTTTAAAGCTCAGTGTTTATTTCAGGACAAAGCAACGCTGAGATATCCCTGCCTCTTACCACATCACATCTTTGTGTGTTATGAGAGAAATACCCATGGAAACCAGGGTTCATGTAGAAGCCACACAGTTGGTGTGGGCTGGGCTTGGTGCCCTGCTCTCCGCGCAGGCGGCACAAACCAGTCCTGAGCTCCAGAGCAGGGGATGCACCCCACTGGCAGTCAAGGCCATGCACCCCACTGGGAGACCCCGGGAAGGGGTTGGCGACCGCCATGCCTCTGGTTTGCACTGCGGCTTTTGGGAAATGGCCAGCTACAACTGAAGCTGACGGAAGAAGTGCATGTTTTCATTGTTGGTGGTTGTACACCAGGACTACAAGGTGCTTTTCTGGCCATGGATTTGTTTTTTCTTGGCCCTGGGGTACAAACCCCGGAGACAAGGAAGATTTTAACCATCCATTTATGATTTAAGTGATGTGCCCTTATGTTCAGCAGTGCTGAATACATGAAAGTCGTGGGTGGGGGGCACATGTCTTTAAATGGGGTCCACTGTTGCTCAGCAATGGGGGCCTAAGTGCTGGGTTGGGGTTTAAATGCTATAACCTTTGGTCTCCAGCATGATAACAGTGGCTATAACTTGCTGTCTGTGTTCCTCATAAATACAATGAAAGAAGGTTCATTATTTGGCCTGAGTTATTGGTATTTGGGTCTGGATGAGTATGCAAGGACTTCTTTCATACAACTCCATTAGTTTTCCAAAGAGATGCACCAAGTCCTGTTTCCACGGGGGTGAAGCACCATTTGGGAGTTTGCTCTGAGCACTTCCCATTCCCCACCACCCCCCCACCCACCCCAGCCAAAAATCACGCACTCTCCCTTCACACTCCACTGCTGATTAACCTGGGAGTGACACCTCCTCCCAGACTACCCTGCCATTTTCACGCAGCTCAGCTTCAGACCACATTGACATGCAATGTGCGCTCTGGGCAGAGACTCCTCTCATTTCTCAGAGACACTTAGCTGCTTTTTGGTTCTACTCAATGAAAGGTGAACACTGAGGTTTTTGGCTGCAGCAGTCTTCATCCAGCTTCCTGGGTAAAAAAATTTAATAGTGACTTACCTAAACAGGGTAGTGTCTTCTCTTCTGAGCAATTAGTCATTAAGAGCTTGCACAGCATTTTGAACATATGAAAGCTTTAACATCAGCACCAAAGCAGAAAAACAATTATTTCAAAATTAATTTTAAATGAAAGTTTTTAAGTGACTTATAGTACGTTAAAATCTATCCCCTCATATTACTTGTTATCAAAAAACCTCAGAAACAGTTTGACCCATGGATGTAAGATTACTCTATAGTCACTAGTATTTTAAGAGGCGATATATCGCTTTTGCTTTGCACAATGCTGCATTGGTGACAGCTCAGAGAGTCACTTCAAAAATGTGAGTAGTTTCATCCATGTCAATGGCAATTGCTTTTGGAAAGTGTGCACCAACTTTAGTGAGACACGTCCAGCCAAGCATGGATGCAGCGCTGGTGCTGGTGTAGGCAGCGGATGTTTATTTTGTACTCAATCCCCAGTGCAGACACCGTGCAGGAGGCAGGAATGCCTCCTGCTCTGCTGTTTTGAGGTGTCTGTGACTGGGTAGTCTTACATCTTCTGCAGAGAAATTATAGTATTTTTCTTCTTTGTATTTCGGAAGTCTGTCTAGAAGTGGGAGGAAAGCAGAACAGTACCTTGATTTGTCTTAGACTAGCACTTGTCAGGAGCAGGGAAATAGGAAGACTAGTAATTACCAATATTTCCTGGAAAACTGCTTGTCTAAATAACTAAAGCTGTTGTAAGTCACTATTAAACCCATTGACCAAGTGTTGCTATGGAGATACTATTTCATAAAAATCTTATTTAGCTGCTTTCCATTCAGTTTTAAACCATCATATGTAATTACTTCAATTTTCCAGACCCAAGCTACAGAGAGAGCTCAGAAACTCATTGCTTTTCACAGTTCAGTCCTCACAGAGCTAAACTTATTGGATAAAAAACATCTATGAATGTACAAAGTAGATAAGTGGTGATTATTTCTTTCTGATAAAACTGGAGGAATTTTTTAATAAATCACTCTATTTCAGCATTTTGAGATTAAATTTCAGAGGTTAATCAGGACTATTAAGATAGAGCTTGTAATAAAATTGTTCCTCAATGGTTATTTGGAAGCTGTTAGCTACAACAATCTTAATCAAAATGAAACAGTTACTGTATACAGTCTGAATTTTCCATTTCTTGAACATTATTGACAACTTCTAACAAGCAGTAAATAAATAATTAACACTTAAGAGTGCCAGCAATAGAAGCCAAAAAGAAGGACCAAGACAGTCCAGAGATTTACATGTCGCTCAGAAATAATTGCTCTCGCTTTCCAGGGCAAGCAAAGGTCGCTTCAGAAAGTATGAGATATTACAATAAAGGAAGTAATACATTAAAATCAGGTGTGAAATCTTATAGAAAATAGTATCCAAGATGGAAAACAACTGAATTTGCTGAGTTATAAACAACTTCTCCAACTTGCAGTATGAGAAATGAATGGCTTTGCCACTTGAATCAGCACTGAAAGTCTGCAGCACTTTCTGCTGGATCTGAAATTGGGCAGGCTGCTAGCTGGCTCTGTGTACCACTTCAAGACTGTAGAAAAGAAATGCAATCACATATCCAAAATACATCTCCAGTATGAAAAGCTGTGCATTTGGGTGTGAATTTTGCCACCTGGAGAAGAATTGTTGTCATCAGGGAGACAGTGCCAACAAGACAACCTAGAGGATGCAGTCTTGCTCTTGCTGGAGTTTGGTGACAATTTGAAAATGAACAAGTGACCCAAGTGCAGCAGCCAGGTTACAAAGTTTTTGCAACTTTTCATGAAAAAGATACTTATATTAATTAATGTCAAGTAATTAAATGGTTATACATACAGAAGAAAAAGACCACCTTTCTGCAGAAACACTTGCAATCCAAGCATCAAGCCTAAGACAGAGAGTGGAAAAGGGCAGAGGGATGGGAATCATGGTTTTTACTGATGCATTTGCAGTGACTGGTAGGAACACCAGCACAGCAAATACATGAGCTCTCTACAAAGTTGCCAAGGGGAAAAATAATTAAAGATGTACCCTTTGTGTGCTGATGGCTCTACGGGCAGCGCTAGTGCCCAGGATCCTGCTCTGCGATACTGAGCAGCTCATCCCTTGGCTGCTGAGAGGAGCCCCAGTCACCGCCTGGGAAAGGAGTTGCAGAAGTGAGATGGCAAGTATAAGATGTTGAATTAGCTGTGAATCATTGTATGGGAAAGCAGAGACAAGGGCTTGGATTTTCCCCATGGATCTGCCTATTTAGGCAGCATAGTGTTGCAGTCAAGCATCACTGACATGCTTCTCTTTGTTATTTAAACCAGTGCCATGAGCAGATTATTCTGATGGCAACACCATGCTTATAGACCCAGACTATGATTTTTTTTTCACTTCATTAAACTCCCTTTCACTTTCTCTGTCAATTAATCCTGAGACAAATCTCATTTCACCCCTCCCCCTCTCCAGAGTGCCCCAGTGCAGTCACAGAGAGGTGAGAATGGGGAGAGGGTTTCTCTCTAACATTCGCTGTCTTTAACAATGACTTTTCCCTCCTTTTCTTTTTTTTTTTTTTTTGGCGGCTCCTTTGCCTGCTCTCTCAGGATGCTCACAGAGGGGTGAGACGCCCTGGGAGCAAACAGGGTGAGCAGTGCCCTCTGCGCAGGCAGGGTGTCGAGCTCCAGCATCCTTCATCATTCTCTGTGGGGCTGCCAATGCCACCACCAGCCAAATTACATGGCTTTGTTGCCCTTGGGCTTTGGCTCTCCCAGTGCTCTGTACTGTTAATGCAATGTGAATGTGGACAACCTTTTTCAGATTATGATAGAAAACTCCCTTTTGCTTTCACGGGAGGTGGGATGCCTGTGTTCCTCAGGATGTGAAGGTGCTGTTCTTGCAGCAGTTCTGTTAATTCCTGCTTGCCACTTGACAGCAAATTGTACTTGATTACATACTTTTCTTTTTGTGAAACATGAATGGATTTGTGAAAAATAGAGGAAAATGAATCTCAAAAGGAGACCAGCCGCACTCTGCTGTTAAACTAAGTGAACACAACAGCATTGTCTTAGTAGCATTTGCTGCCTTTTAATATTTTTTTTCAGAGAAATGCCAGAGATCTTGTTTTTCATTTTTTCATGCAAAGACTATATTGCATTCTGTTTAGTAAAACATTTATAATTTCTCATAAAATCTGAGATAGTCTATTTAAAGCTAAATGTGAAACAATTTCAGGGTTATAACCCTGAAAGAATGAAAGCTGACATCTCAGTTTATTCCCTTAGCAGCAGCCAAGCATCTGCTCATTCACTGAAATAGTATGCTGATGTGGTGTTCAACTTGGGAGGAGCTCACAATGACTAGTGGCACTATCTTTGGTATTAAGGAGAAAAATTCTGTTTATCTGAGAAAAATAGTGGAACATAATTTTTTTGCTCTCAGGTAATCACCTATAGGATGATATAGCAGTTAAATACTCTTTTTGTGAGTTTGAAAAAACGGTCCATTACATAGGCATTACTGCCAGGTCATGAATGAGTGTGAAATACAAGGGATTTTTTTGTATAAATCAGTTGCCTGTGAAATACAGAAGACCTTCAGAAGCCATCCTGGGTCTATACTGTTCAGCCATCTAATCTAGGCACAAATGTGGATGCATGGAGGCCTACCAGAAGCAGAAATGTACAAAGCACTTTAGGTCAGAAAACCCAGTTTTCTACTTTGCATTTACCTTTGCTGAACTTCATGAGGTTCTTCTTGGCCAGTTTCTCCATGCTGTCCAGGTGCCTCTGAATGGCAGCACACCTATCTGGTATATCAGCCACTCTTCCTGTTTTTACATTGTCAGTGAACTTAATAAGGGTACAGTGTCTGATCATCCAGGTCATTAATGATGATGTTAAGCAGTGTTTGTCCCAGTATCGACTCCTGTGGCACACTAGTGGTGAATGGCCTCCAGCAGGACTTTGTGCTGCTGACCACAATTGTAAGCCCATTTTCACAATCCACCTCATGGTCCGTTTACCTAATACAACTTCATCTGTTTGTGTATGAGGATGTGATGGGAGACAGTGTTGAAAACCTTGCTGAAATGGAGATAAACAACATCCACTGCTCTCCCCTTATCCACTGGGCCTGTCTTTTCATTGAAGAATGATATCAGATTGACCTGAGGGTGAACACCTCTTCTAGGGTACCCACGCAATGAAGAAGAGAATTCATCCAGCAATTTATCTCAGTATGTTAAACAACTTTAATAAGCTGATAAGGATCGTGCCCTAGAAGGGCCCAGGTTCCTCTGGATAAAAGAGATGCAGAAAGCTCAATCTGTTGCAGACATCAGTCCAGTGGCACAGCCTCATAAGGGAGCGTCATGGCAACATCACAAAAATTCTGTACAGAATTCTGGTGCCAATCTTGAGGTTCTTAGAAGAATGCTCCTTCTACTTCTCTTCCTCTCCCAGCCACCTCCCTTTCAGGGCTATGCAGGCAGCCAGAGTATGTAGGCACACCTCCCTACTCTGCCCTTAGCATCCTGGTGCTGTTCTTACATGAATGGAGAATGGAGGACAAAGAATCATAGAATCATATAATCATAGAATGGTTTGGGTTGGAAGGTACCTTAAGGATCATCTGGTTCCAACCCCCCTGCCATGAGCAGGGACATCTTCCACTAGACCAGGTTGCTCAGAGCTCCAGCCAACCTGGCCTTGAACACTGCCAGGGAGGGGGTAGCCATAGCTTCTCTGGGCACCCTGTGCCAGTGTTTCACCACCCTCATGGTGAAGTCTTCTTAATATCTAATCTAAATCTGCTCTCTTTTAATGAAGAAAATCCCAGTCCCCTCAGTCCCAAGTCTTCCTTCCTGTAAGCACAGATGGCTTTAAAACCTTTGAATGTACCTTTCCCAATGCAAATACATTCACAGGTCCTTTTGAGTGTAATAGATTAAAAATTAAAAGTGAAGCTTGGAATGGAACTGCCAACCTGAATTTGCTTTTGTCGGAGTATTGCATAGCAGCCTGGATGACAGATTTCTTTTAAGACCATGTTTCAGCCGAAGCTTTGTTTTCAAATTCCTCATAAAAATATATGTTGCTTTGATTTCTTAGTAACTTCATTTCTTCCTTACCAGTTTCTGTGGCAGACTATCATCATGCCTTTCATGATGAAGAAACACTGCAGCATGGAGTACTTGTCTGTGGTTATCAGAAATGTGGTTCAGTTAGAGCATAAAACAAGAAAAAGGAGAATAAACTGCAAGGCTCATGAGATACAATAACTTCATTCATTTCAGCACTTCACTTTTATATAGTGAAGACAAGAGGATAAGTTAAATCTGCACAGATAGTTCTGTTCTTCCTAATTCTTGAGTGCTCAACTCAAGTGATTTAGCCTCATGAGATGATAGTTCCTTCAATCCAGCTTTTTTTTGTGCGTAGCATATAGAAGTATTTATATATAGCCCACTTCTTCACCTAAAACCAGTAGCTATTATTTTGAAAATTTCAGGTAATAGGAGGAGAACAGAGTTTTTAAAAGCCTGATATAAAAATGATACAGTACAGGAAAACGGTAAATAGAAAGGAAAACCAACAATATAAGAATATTGTCAGTTGAAGCCTGTAATGCATAACCTTTGGGCCAGCAGCTTAGCTTGCACAGCCAGTCTGGCATTAGCATTGCATCAAGGGAGGCCTTGGTTTGTTTGACCTTGAAATTCTCACTCTTTGAATAAGCAGAAAATGGGATAATACTGAGGTAATACTTTCCCTCCCGAGAGAGGTGCCATTTATTAGCAGTTTTTACATGTTATTTTGTTTATCATGGAAAACAGCCTCAGAAAGAGCTGGTTGCCTCAGTTCCCTGAACACAATTATACGTTAAGGGACTGTGGGAGCAGCAAGTTAGGAGAAGCAGACCAGAAAGATAAGGGAGGGAGTATTTCATTAAAGACACAGCTGGTACTAAGCTCAGCAGAGCCTCTGTTAACATGCCGCAGCGAGGAGTGAAGGTAGATTGCCCCCCTGATGTATCCTAGCCACGAGCATCCTGACATCCTGCCCCGCCAGGGCCAGCATCACTCTGCCGCTCACTCCAGCTCTGCCTCAAGGCCAGAGGCTGCCAAGGGGTTGCTGGTGAAACAGTTCTCTGCTGGAAAGTGCCACTTCAGCGAGACTGAGATGTTTAGTTGATTTTGACATGATTCAGCTCTGAAACGAATTTTGGATTTGCTTTGAAAAAACACTTTTTGTTTAGAAAGTTGCACATAAAACATTTCAGCAAAGATGCTTTGTTTTATCACTTTTGAAAATAATTCTTTTTTTTAGTCATTTCTGGCTTCCAATTTGTTGTCTCAGATTTGTATGTATAAATAAACCAGATATGAAACACAATCAATGACCATTTATAAATAGTATTTAACAGGGATTTTCACAAATTTGTCCTTAATTTTAAGGAGGAACCATTATAATCATCTAGAGCCCAATTCCAGCATGACAGGCTTCAGTTTTCCTTCTGTATATTTCTGCTTTAACTCCAGTGCTTGAAATAGGCACCTACCTTTTACACATCAGTACTGTGAGCACTGAGTCCTCTGGGAAACATCTCCTTGCATCATAGAATCATAGGTTGGAAAAGACCTCTAAGATCATTGAGTCCAACCATCCACCCAACACCACCATTCCTACTAAACCGTATCCTGAAGTGCCACACCTACACGTTTTTTAAACACCTCCAGGGATGGGGACTCAACCATCTCCCTGACGATTAATGTGACAGAGGTGTAGCAGAATATGTGCAGAAGTTTATTTTTCATTGAAAATGTCAGCTGCTCATGGGAGCAATGCAAGACCATTCTGCTCAGGTAATACAAACTGAACTCTTAGAATATTACCTACAAATTCATCAGAACACTACTAACTCCAGAAAATCAACTATGAAAATTAAAGGGGCAGCCTCTACAGTATAGTGAGTGGACATAACATGGGAAGATACTCTAAAACTACAGCAGTCCAGTCACTTAACGAATTCATGCAGAAATGAAAATTTAGGTAATGCAGTGCAGCTGACTAGGTTGTACCAGCATTAAGTGGTTTTCTGAGTACATGGGTACAGTAATTTCCCGTAAAGAAGCAAGCAATTAGTTTTCCTTAAAGGAAAAAATCTAATAGGACAACACCAGTAAGTCATATTTAGAAAGGGCTTTTCCAAAGGAGTCTGGTGGATAACCATCCATTTCCCAATTAAAATGTGATTTGAGTGTCTGGTTTTCTTGGGTTTGTATCAAAATCCCATCAAAAACACACTTATTTTCGTTATGTAACCAAGTACAAGCATGTTTGGAACATCTAAATTAAGTCAGTGGATCATGAAGATTTTCCAAAATGGTAATCTGAATCAATCATCCTCAGAGAACATAGGATTGAAGTTGTAATCCCCCTTTGATGACAGCATCCCACTCCCCACCCTGCTCCAGGGCACACAGAGGCTGCACCAGGTTCAACATTGCCTCAAATGGAAATCCTCCTGGCAGGGTGTTTTTTACCACTGTGAGTTTTACAGTATGGATCAGTATGGAAGAGATAAACCAGAAAAAGTGATATTTTAGAGTGAGCCTGAAATAAAGCTTGACATAAGAAAATCATTCTGTGCTTCTAAACTGGAAAGCCACTGGTGAAAGAATTACTGAACAGAAGTCATTGCCCTTGGGCAGTATCTGGACCACAGTGCATAGCATTTGTGGTTCAGTCAAATCAGAATACATGAATTGGAGAGTTCATCTCTCCAAGGGTCCAAACCATGCTAAGTTATCTTCAGCACTTCAGTCATCTGGAAAACACATTTCACATGTTTGAGAATTACTCCATTAATATCCAGCCCTACACTTTCCAGGTTAAGGGATAAGAAGGCAGGAGAAAGAGCTCAAAAATGTATTTTTAAAAGGATAAATCATTTCTTCATTTTAAATAATATGTGCAGGGCATAGATGAAGGCAATGTTGTTCACTCATTCCAGCACTGATCCATTCATCTCTACTACTGTGCAATTCAAATTGTGATCTTGCAAGTTAATCAATGAAAGTCCTTTGATGGGACAAAGTGGAAGGCAATTTCTAGCACAGACTTGAGGTGGATGAACTGTGTTCTCCAGAGAACAGTATGGAATAAAACAAAAAATTATCTTTTAAGAGAAGAAGAGCTGTCAGAGAAAGTAGTGATATCAGTGGAAGAGCTTGTTGTCTCATTATTACTCAGCAGACGAATAAGCATGAGACTCAGTTATGTACACAGTGAAGCAAGTGAAGATTGCAAGTACTTCGTCAATAGTAGTCAATCCCTACATTTATGTATCAGTGAAGTTTGTGGTGCACACAATGCTCTGGTCCCCTTGTTGCCTAGACTGTGGACCTGTGAAACACGCTGCCTCTCCCATTGCTCAGCACCCAAAGGTTTCTTTTCTGTGGAAACAAGGATCTGGGGGGAAAAATATGAGATTATGAATCACAATTCAGGGTTGCCCCCGTGGTGGAAACATGGTGTGCACCCAGATTCTGGAACTCAGAAGATGATCTTCTTCCCTCTCTCTGGATTTTGCTATTAGTGTGTGAAGGGCTGAAGTAGCCAAATGCCACTTGAAGTTCTGGCTTAGAAGGCACCAGGCTTGATGTTTTAAGTTGCTTATACCAGAAAAAAGAAATTGAAAAGAATTGGAAGTATCACTAGCACATTGAATTCAGAGTTTTCAACTCATTCTGACAGTTTTAAAGTTAAAGGGCAGAAGAGATTTAACTTCCTGTAAATCTCAGGGTGTTGTCTTTAATTTTATCAACTTAGTCTTCATCTTGAGCAAGCTAATTTATATCTGAGCAAAGCATGAGTTGTTTGGCTATAGCATATTTCCCCAAAAGATATCAGTCTTTGTTTGAAGATAAATGAAATCTTCTACCGAGGACATCAAATGATGGAAGAGCCACCACCTTCCCAGGTGCTTTCTTAATCACCATTGTTGTTCATACTTCATCTTTTCGTTGGGCTGCATGATTTCATTGTCCACATCAAACTTCACTGTTCCCTGTCTGCATGTTGTCTCTAGTAGATGTTTGATACCTACTTTGAGATTATGGATTAAAAACATTCAATAGTATTGGGCTTTGTTGTGATTCCTGTGAGCTTCTAATAGGCCTGCTTATATGCCACAAGCAGTTTAGATGACCTTGTTGTCTATCATATTCTGTCAGTCAATTTTTTTTTTTTTAATGCTTTCAAATTTCATTTTGCTGTTGGCTTGGAAAAGCAACGTACATTCTTTTTGGTCCAGCAGTTCAGGTTTTTTTCAAACCTTTATATGAAGACATACATTCTATGCTTTGATATAGATTTTCATTATTATTTTTTACTCATTAAATATTTAAACCGCACTTCTGAAATCACATTGCTCAGAAATAATACATTTTGGGCAATAGCTATTTTCTACTTCTGATCCAAACAAATTTGTAACTGATGTTTGCATTAAAATTACCCTCTTACTATGAACTTGTAAAACTAATAATAACAGAAAAAGATTGGGCTTGTTTATACTTTTTAAATTAAGACGTCTATTAACCTGTTCTATCCAGGACTTCCCAAATATGAATTAAACACATCCACAAAGTGTCAGTAGATATTTACACCAGCTCCAATTCGGAAGAGTACCACAAAAACCTCATGAAATGTCTAACATTGCAAACAGTGAGTTTTGAAACTGTTACATAAATTTGACCTCCTGATGATGAATTGTGTTCTTTAACAGCTGGATTTCAGTGATTAGTTTCTGTTTGTCAAAACTGCTCAGAATTACAATTCCTCTGAGGAACATATTCCCACACGCTAGCCACCTTGGGTGTCATGATGTCATTTGGGTGCCAGGAAAACTTTGGACAGTATGATTGGAGTATGTCTTAAACTGACAGGTCCCAAAATAGCAAGCTAAAATTCTAACAGAGAGGCGTTAGCAGCCAACAGTTAAAAAACCTAGGAAACAAGCTACTAGCCATCTTGCCACAACTGCACAATAATGCAGTGTGGGTTTCAAAGTTAAGCAGTTTCGGTGTGTAGGGCAGTCATGAGGAAAGTGTATGTCTAGCTATTAGAGTCAACTCAGATAAAACTATATTCTATGTAAATCTTTGCATCAACTGATAAACAGTTTTGGAATTCAAATATGCTACCTTCACTACACGCATTAATGCTCCTTTCTCAGTTTTAGAACAGAAAGTACAAGGACAATACAAATGCTAATTTCTGAATGCTTTATGCAGACTTTGAAACTGTTTGGACCATCTGCTTGTCAGATGGCTGCTCCATGGAACAAGGTGAGTTGGGAGCTGAGGGTGACAGACAGAGCAGCAGGGCAGTCACCTCACCAGCATGGTACCCAAACAAGAAGAGTAGAGATGGTCCCATGTCCATAACCAGCGTCAGCCACAGCCCAGTGTTTGCCAGACAAGTCTGCAGTGATGAAGCAGGACCACGGCCAAGCCAGGAAGTCAAGTTATCAAGCTGTGGTGAGGAGAGACGTGGTACAACATTGGGTACAGGCATAACTGTAATGAAGCTCAGGCCAGCAGGCCCAAAGTCTTACAACTTCTTCTGCAAATCTCATCCAAGGTTACAACCACACTGTATCAGCACAGGCTTTTGAACACAGGCAGCCAAAACCACAGGAGTGGGGAAGGAGTTGCAGAGCCTCCCAATGCAGTCAGGGCCCTGACACTGCTCACCTTTGGACAACCCAGTTGAAGACCTGGATTAACAATAATTGCAAGCTTTCAGAGACCTGGAAACTTTCAAAGATGCTTGCCAGTCTTTACACACTACTCTATCAAGTGTATGCAATGAGTCAGGTTCTTTTCTGATATCCCCTCTGTTGGTAGGCTTTGAATACGGGGATAAGTAATCTTCCAGCAGATATGACAGAGGTGGAGATGATTTTGATGACCAGTCCAGCTAGATTTTAATGAAAAAATAGCAACTATAAATGAATTTTGTTGATTACTTATACTGTTTAGCAAAGGTTGTACATCTCAGCTTTACAGCGCTTTACAGCATCCACAGATCTGATCTGTCCCACTAGTGTTTTGGTTAAAGTGTCCAGGACTTTACAAAAACAGTGCTGCAGAACTGTCTATTCATAACAAGCTATTTTGGCAATACACAACAAATAGCTGTAAAAAGATGGTAAGTCAACAGCATCTTAGTGCACTCTGTGCTGCCATTCACATTAACCTCCTGCACTTTGATTAGCCACTGGCTTTTTACTCGTAAAAGATCATCAATATAGACAACAGATGCTTTAGTCTGCCAGCATGGTCAATCTCTGACTTGTCTCTGCTTCAAATTATGACATGACAAGGGTGGTTGAATACTGCAGAATATGGTATCTTCTAATGAGTCCGACAAAATGACTGTCAGTAACTTTCTACTTGCAGTCAATGCAAACATTTAAATGTCATTTCAAAGTGTGAGCTGCATCCAATCTTCTTCGGTGTGAAGCTAGCTCAAATGTTATCCTTTGAGGAACACAAGCCAAAATTAAACCTTGTAATGCACTTTTGTATTGACTAGCTGATTTAGCCTGCGTTGCACATGTTCACATACTTCTCCAATCTGAAACTCAGCTGCAAAACTCCATTCATCTTGTGTCATTTGCCACAGAGAGCTGGTTGGTGTGTGGTTATGCTTCACTCCGTTTACCACATGAAAATACTTCTGTCTTAACAGTTGCTGGTATTAAGCATATGTATTCATCACAGGGATGCAACTCATTAACTGTTAGGGAAGATCCAGGCTATCGTTCATCTGCCATTGCATACAAATCTTCCCAATATGCTTGTAGTTCCACAGTCTTTGAAATAATCCCTGTGGTGTAAGAGACCGAGCACAGATAGCCTGGAGTCAGGTTTATGAGAAATATGTTTCTCATCAGGAACAAGAAAAAGATTCAGCAGTCCTGCAACCCAGGGTGAAGACCCTTCAGCAGCACCAGTTGAACAGATTATAAGATGGCCAGTTTGCAATTGGCTTGCAATCAGTCTTCACCAGTGTGACCACTGTGTCTTGCAGAGATGGATAAAGAGCTGCTAACAAGGAAGACAGAAAGCAGACTACTGTTAGGACTGATGGCAGTTCCTCAGCATGAATAAGCACACAGGGAGCTGCTGATGGACTTGACAAGGAGAATGTGTTTGCTGTATGGCATGCCTGGGCTCCCTAGAAGACAAATTTTTGCTATTCTTTATCTGTAACTGTTCATTCTTGCAAAACTTCTGAAGAAGCCACAAGGTTGGGCAATTCTGCCTCTATCATTACCCGTGTGACCATCACCTGTGGGTTACTAACAAGCCTTCAGCCTTGGATGGATCCTAATAAATTCAGGACTTAATTGCATGTCCAGCCCTAAGGATTCCTTGCTGGTAAACACTTCTAGTCATTATAGAAGCAAAAAAAATTCCAAACTTCTGACGTCTGAACATTTTTTTAAGTTCACACACTTGAGCTGACTTAAAGTTTGTCTAGTTTGGATAAAAAGAGACTGAGGGGTAACCTCATTGCTCACTGCAGCTTCCTGAGGAAGGCCATGGGAGAGGGAGGTGCTGAGATCTTCTCCCTAGTATCCAGTGATAGGACGCGTGGGAATGATTAAACGCTGCACAGGGGAGGTTTAGACTGGACAATGGGAAGCATTTCTTTACTGAAAGGATGGTCAAACACGGCACCAGGCTTCCTAGACAGGTGGTTGATGCTCCAAGCCTGTCAGTGTTGAAGAGGCATTTGGACAATGGCCTGAACAACATGCTTTAACTTTTGGTCAGCCCTGAGTTGGTAAGGCACTTGGACTGGATGATCATTTTCCATTCCAACTGAAATTATTCTATTCTATTCTATTCTATTCTATTCTATTCTATTCTATTCTATTCTATTCTATTCTATTCTATTCTATTCTATTCTATTCTATTCGCTTTTGTCTCTGTATGGTTGCCTATTGGTGTTTCCTGGTCTACTTTGTGCCACTGCAGCTGTGGACCTGGATGGAGAGACCCTGTCTCCAACTTTCCGTGATGGTGACATGGCATGGATATACCCTCTGACTCCACATGTGGCTCCCTTTCTTCCTCTGAGGCACACTCAAGAAAGATGACAGAAAAAGGCAGATGAGGTGAACTCTTCTGGCAATGGCAGCTTCATTTTAGAAGCAGCTCAGTAGCAGGGACATGTCTGCACAGACATCCTGAGAAGTACATGAACAATAAGCTCATTCCTTCCTGGTGGTGACAGATCTACTGTTTTCTCATGTGGCCACGCATTTAACACCACTAAAACATTTTTAAGGAATGTGATCTATTCTGGACAGGAAAGACTGGCAGGGAATTTACATTTTAAAAATTTAATTGGATTGTTTTCTCTCTCTAATAATTTTATGTAGTTTGTGAGTGATAATCCATCAAAAGGTATGACATTCTCTATTAAAAATGTTCACTGTATTCCAGTCTGAACTTTATTTACTTCAAGCCATTTAACATTGTTATGCTTTTAACTGCCAGATTAAAGAGTCCACTAATCTATTTGTATACTGTAATAGAAAAGCAGCAAGAGGAGCTATTTGAAGATCAAAGAGGATTAGATAGATACAGATGCTTAATTCAACCATTTGGGTTTCTTTATAATTAAAACATATCTTGTTTTGGCCTAGACCCTGCAGTTTTAACTACTGTTGATTTTCAGCCCTTAGAATTAAATGTGATCAGGCTTTTCCGTGATAGGGAATGATTTCTTATTTAGAATAAACTCAAGATCTAAAGTGCTACAACTAAATGTTTCAGGAAGAGGCAGCATGTTTTCTTTCAGAGAACAAAACACCGTCTAGGCTGCAATAGTTTTTCTTACTCAGAAAAGATAGCTGCTTACAAATCACGCTTTGGGGAGAGCCTGTGAAGACTTGTAGCACCAAGAGGCAATATTTATATTAAAAAATCATTTTTGACTCCTGCAATAGCTTAATAGCAGCTTGTCACATAACATTGTGAGATCTCACGACTGGAACTGTTACCTTTTGACTCCACTGAGCATGCCAAAAAAGTAATCCATGCTCACAAATATCAAATGATGGGGAAAAACCCCAGCACTATCAAGTCAGTCTCTGGGTAGTTTCAGAAGTTCGATCAGATAATTGGATGAATCGTTATTTGTGTCTGATTCCCTCCTCCTGAGTGTGTTAAAGTGCACTGCCTTTTATTGCATGAGAATGAATACTTCCCCACTTCTGGTGACCCTAACAAGGATAGCTGACACCATCAGAAAAAACCTCAAACATCTGTGACTCACTGTCCTCCAAGCCAGATGGTAAGAGTCTGAAGTACAGACACACACGCAGTCTGTTGGCACTGACTGGCAAAGGGAACTCTGTGGCACTTCTACCCACTTAAGAGTGGCTATGGATCAAGCCAAACAAGGGCACGTGGGATAATCATGGTCCCACATTCATGCAATCATAAAAACATCAAATGTTGCAAGACTAATGTAAAACAGCATGAGGAATCACAGACCTAAATTACTTTTTTGGAAGTCTGAATGCTAAACTGCAGTTTTAACAAGTAGTTAAGTCCAAGCAGCCATCAAAGCCAGATTCCCAGTTAGCAAAAAAGCTCAACATAGAGTGCTGGGTTGTAAACGTTGCCTCCCAAGGTAAATTTGGATGGTGTCTGCTCTAATCTGCTGGCACAACTTCAGAGGCTGCTCTGAGCTGCCATAGTCAGCTGCAATGCATATGCTTGTCCAACGTGGCCAGGAGGTGGTCACTTTGTTGTGCTTAAATAGTCCACTCGGTTTCCCCCTGGGACCTATAAGAAACTTGATGCAAGCTATTCTGCCAACTGCACACTCTCAGATGTACCGCTTAGAACTTTGTTGTAGAGGCTTGCAGGCCCCTGCAAGGCTGCATAGGGCTGACTTCAGAGGATCCAACCATATTGCCTACAGTTGCTGCCATTTGGACTTCTAATTTGATGTCTGCAATTTTCCCAGGAGCATCCTCTCTGAGATCCACATAATCAAATATATTCTGCACTGCAGATGCTGAGTATAATGAGATTTAAGGGCACCTTCCCCAGACAATAACACAAAGAAGTGTCCTTCCTCCATGTATTGGAACACAGTAAGCATTTTGGTGATGACTGAGGAAAGTTTGAGAATAACTTCCCATACATCCTAAATTCTAAAGCAAACATGGCACTACCTGCAGCTCTGCATTCATTCCTCTCTGCATCAAGACATACATGTGTGGCAGAAAATGAGATTTCTCTGCACCATATCTTGTGGTAACACCACGTGACAGACCTCCAAGGACTTTTGCAGGGCTCTGCTGACTTTGAGCCACCCAAGGATTTAACGCCTTGGTTAAGGGAGGCCCTGGTGGGTCCCAAAGGCTGTGTGGCTGCTGCAAACTCCCTCCTGAAGTAGCTGATTTACAGCCCAGCTCCCCAGCCATCTTCGAACAGAGGAGCTTCCTTTTCTTCCTCCTCGTCTTTCTGAACTGCCTGGAGTCTTTGTGCAAAAAGGCGGGCAATGGTCCTTGCTTTGAGAGACATGCAAAGGCTGTCATGGTGGCTTTTTTTGCAAAGGTTGTAAAAAAGAAAGAGGAGTTATCAGGAAAGCTAAGGCACAGCTGGAGCTACATTTTGTAAGGGAAGTGAGGAATAATAAGGGCTTCTTCAGGTATGTTAATCAGAAAAGGAAGGCAAAAGATATTGTACCCCTCCTGGTAAATAAGACAGGGGATCTCGTAACAACTGGCATGGAGAAGGATGAGGTTATCAACAACTTTTTTGCCTCAGTTTTCACTGGCAATTGCTGTTCCCTCATCTCTCAAAAGTCCCTGAATCTCCAAAAAGAAAAAAATAGAGCGCATGTTCAACTGAAAGGTAGCTCAAGCAATAGACAAGCCTTCTCGATCAGGATAATGCCTCCAAGATGATAAAAAATTATTAGAGTTGGAAAGCATAAGAACATAAAATTAAAATTATTTTAGTAGTAACTTGAGCAACTCCCTACAAAAGATTTTTCCTCCAGGCATCTGAATAGCAACAGGCATTCCCAGAAGCATCTTGCATCTCAGCATGCATAAATCATCAAAACACTCAATGAGAAGGAAAGAAAGTAAGGAAAAAAGAGAAGAGGGAGCAAGCAAGGAAAAAAGCCTAAAATCAGCTCCTCCCCTCCCCAAACCCCAGCCCCAAAGAACAAAAAAAGACCTCAGGGCAAAAGAAGCCCAAGTGAGTCCTAGGTAGTTCAAGGGCTATATGGAAACCTTTTAGTGAAAGCAGTTCTGTTGGTTCAGAAGGAGGCAGTTCTTCCTTCAGGACATCAAGAACAAAAGGAAAAGCTTTTTGCAAATGACAGTTCAACATCTTTCTCTTCAGTTTCCAGATGTGGAAGGAGTTGTCATTTTCATGTTCCCGTGAGCAATACTCCAAGCTACTAGGAGGAGGTGGAGAAGGAGGAAAGTTAGCTAACACAAATAAAGGTTTTAAAACTTAAAACAATTTGATGTCCTTTTGTTCGTGAAAATTCAAAATAAAGGAAGTAAGACAAGTCTTCTAGAAACATCCTCTGTAATCACACACGTGCAAACATGAACACAGTAGAATGGGAAAGGGAATAGCTCATCAGCAGAGTTTGAGTAGAAAGCCTCCCCTGAAGCATGGTACTGAATCCCAGCTGCATCCCAAGTTTGATGCTACCTGCGAACTTGCTGAGGGGTCATTTTGTCTCCTCCTTTAGGTCATTGATAGGGATGTTAGACAGGGCAGGTACCAGGACTATTTGTTATTGCCCTTGCTCTTGGCCTCCAGATCAAGTACAACCCATTAACCACTGCTCTTCAACTGTCAAAACAAGTTTTTACCCACCTCCTTGTCCACCCTTCCAGACTATATTGTCCTCACATGGGTACAAGGATATTGTGGGAGACACTACCCTCCTTTCATCCACAAAAAACAGTCATTTTGTTGTAAAAGACTGTCAGGTCAGGTGGATCCCATCTCTCCCCACTTATCTTATTTCCTCAAAGAGGGTCCTGAGGTTTAAAAAGCCTTGTCAACAAAAAAAATCCTATTGACAATGCCAGCTGTGGATCTGGCTCTGGACCCGTAGGCTCTGTCACCTACTTCCCAAGTCCTCACTGGCAGGACCAAGGAGAAAACCACCTGGGAGCCCATGGTCTTCACCCTTGCCCCCAGAGCTGTTTAGTCACTCCAGACACATTCTAGCTCTTCCTGGCCACATTACTGGTACCCATTTGGAGGAGCAGTGGGGGTTGTAGTCCAAGGGCTGGATGAACCTAAACAGCTCTTCTCCTGGCCTGTGCTCCTTAGCTAGGCCCTTTTCCTCACTTCTAGCTGGCATAGTTGTGGCCTTACCTCTTTTCCACAAGAACAATTATTATGAAGAAGGTCTACTGCAGAATGCCACTTCTCCCCTAGGACTCACATCTAATCTGCACCCTTTTTTGTATTGGCATTACCTGCCAGTTCTCCAAAGACACTAAAAATATAGGTGTTTTGTTTGCTTTTTTCTTTTTTTTTTTCCCTGTAATATAAGTTTTCATTGCCTGAGTTACTCTTTTTAGGGCAAAATAAGAAGTCCACATCATCTGGATTACTGAACAGATGGCACATATTTCAAACTTGTAGCAACACTTCACAGTTCCCACGAATCCAGTACATTCATTGAATAAATAGAAATAAACAACCTGAAACAAAGTTGAAGACACCATCTGCTCAGACCCATTCAACAAAGAGAAAAATGATCTAAATTCAACAAAAGGAATGACAACAAACAATTCATACAGCTTTGCGAGTTAAAGCACTGCATCATTTGCTCTGCTCTCGGATCTAACTCATGCATTGGTCTATTGGTTTGTCTTTTAGAGTAAGCTGCGTTGCCTTGTCCCCATGTCTCCAGGAATTTCCCACAGAAGAATTTCAATAAGATTATTAAGAAAAGATCTTTTTTTATTCCTAAGAAAATATCTTCCATGGTTCACCAGCTGCAAAACATTCCTCAGTAGGTTAGGTCAACAGCAGAAAGAGATTATTTCTAACCTCTATACCCTGTACCCCGGTACCCTGGATATGCTTCTTAACTTGTGGCAGTGAAGACAATTTTTTTTCTCTTAAATGATCTTAAAACTGAAGGTTGCTTAACTTCTCTTTGTGGGAAAGCAATGTAGCCACCCTTCAGCGACTGAGCCTGTACACCAGCTGTTCATTCATTTCTCTCATATTGGTCGAAAAACACTCAGAGCTTTCCACAGAGTGAACTTCCCAGCTGAGGGTCCAGTTTGTCCAGGTGATGGTACTGAGACTGGTTTTAGTCAGGGCAAATGGTCTCTCCTTCCTGTATCTGGGACTATAGGGGCAGTTTTGTTTCTGGAACAGCTTGGATCAGTTGTCAGAGTTAACATCTCACAGTTGTGCTCAGACTCCTTGTGAGCCACTGTGGTAGCATGGACCCACTAGGGCAGAATAATTCTCAGCAACTGCTGCCCCTGCTCATCTTCTTCTCAACACGGAAGAGCCCCAAAAGCAGCAAGTCATCTCTGAAGACTGCAAAAATGTGCCTGAACCTGGAGCAGATGCCCCTGTACTGGATGGGAAAGGTAAATTCAGTCCCCAAACCTCTTTGCAGAACTTCAAAGCTTCAATAGAGAACTGACCTTTTCACCTGTTTCTGCCTTCATTAAAGCTAATGATCTCAAGGCAGCACAAGGTCTTTGGAACTTTAGTGCGTAACTTGTGAATAATTGCAATGGTCATTAAGTATGCTGAACAAAAAGTGAATATTTAAATAGAAGCCGGACTGAGCCCTGCAGAGAACTGCAAGCTCTTACGCAGCCAGCTGGCCATGCTTGCCAGGGAGGGAAGAAGACGGTAGCTGGGAATTATTCCTCAGACAGGGTCCTCACTACAAAATTCTCTGTGAAGAGCTGTAAATCTCAATGATCTAAGCAATCCTCTTTTTTAAAGATTTCTTGTCTTCACTATGAAAGGTTTATAACAAGTGAAATAGTGGCTCACCAATGCTAGTTGCTTTACACCAAGGCCGAGTCATTGGTTTCACAGTCTCGTTCACCTGAGAGCCCAATTAATCCTTGTCACGGAGGAAGGATGTTGCCTCAGGACACGTACAATCCTGCAAGAGAAATTAGGCACAGACACATATTTCTTCTGGGAAAGCACTGGGCAGTGGTGGAGGGGAGACCCAAGTATGCATTGGGAGTTTTCAGGTGTCTGATCCTTCCTTGAAGGAGTGGGATAGTTAGAAGTGTCTGGTGCTCAGCTTCTGTTCCTGCAGATGTTTTGCCTGGCTTTTACCTGAGTGTGTTCAGTTTGGCTGTGTAAGAAGGAAGGAAAGCTCAAGGATCAAGGAGTCACCTTGGCACCCATTCTACAGAGACAAGTCTAAGTCAGGGTCTCACTCTGGTTTTACATCATTTATAGTATCACTGCATTTATAATTCCACTAGGAATATTACAAGATGAAATCAGGAGCTGAGTGGGATTACTCCTGATTTACAGCAGAGGATGTCAGAGCCAGCTCACAAACTGCTTACTGTAATGCTCTACCTTTCACTGTATTTCTTCTTATTACTACTTAATGCTCTGAAATCTTTGTTTGCAGGAACTGGCACAGGCCTAGTGTACATAATGTTCAGTACCTTCCATAAACGAAGTCCTTTAATGAACTTCTGATACACTTCCTGCTTCCCCTGAGTGTTCTCAGTGGCTTCTGTTCATCACCACCTGGAACGTGCTAAATTCCTTTCTGACCCAAAATACCCAGCAACTGGCAAATGCCCACTGATATTGTGCTCCTTCTGGAGTTACTGACAGACTAGTTTTGTGAGAGCAAAACAGCGTCCTGCTGAGCACCCGGACTGGCTTCAGCTGGGCTCTCAGTCCTCCTCCAGACAGTACCCCCTTCGAAGAACAAAGATTAAAACAACTTCTGGTAGTTCACTCGGAGCATATTAGCATTTTGATTACACTAAATTTTATCTGAAAATGAAGAAGTAGTTATTTTGGTTTGGTTTATTTTTTTCTTGCTATAGGACACTGAGGCAACATAATGAACATTCATTTTTAGAGACGGATGATATTCAACACAATGAGGTAAAATGGAAGGACTGGGACATGGAAAGTCCTGAGAAGGCTTGATAACAACATTTCAAAGGGGGAACACTCTTCTCCCTATAAGGGGAAAGTTTTAAAATTTGCGTCTGACCTTTAAGTATCTTTGAACAACATTATTATGCATAATCTTGCGTTCTTTACCCTTTATGATTCAGACAGAGCTTTTTTGACAGAATACATCCCTTTTCTAGTACAGTTTCTACATTTTAAAAGTTCAGTGGTGCATTAACATTTACAGAAAGTTTTTTATCATTATTGTAGGAAAAGTTTGAATGCCAGAATCACTGTGGGATTAACTAATTAGTATTTTGAAAGCACTTTGAAGAAGAAAATTGCAAAAGGAAAATACGCTTTTCTATTTTTTATGAAAATTAGAGCTCCATTGTGCAAATTTTCAATTTCAGTTAATGCCAAAAAGGTCCCAGCACAGGACTCAGTCATGCTTCTGCATTCAAACCTGTTCAGTAGAGTGCTCTAACACAGCTGGATGCTGTCCTGAATTAGGACTATCCTAGACAAAGAGAACAGCATGCAGAAATTCTCCTCCTGGACCCGTAAAGCCAAAGGCAATGGAACAGGAGATATTGAACTTTCATAAGGAAACTTTCATAAATGCATTGTCTTGTCCCTCAGTGCTCTGCTCCCAATTCCAGAATGGAACTGAGTCATCTCTGACACTCTCTTCACACAGTCTTCCAGGACAGAACAGGACGACTAAGAAAACACATGTTGAGTTTATGAGACAGCAGCACGATCTCACTGGTGGGATCCCCAGTGAAGCATGTCTCCAGAAGATATCAGACTGATTTTAGCCCTGGTACTTAGATCAATAAAGACATACAGCTTTTTTGGTTTTATTTTGATCTTTTTCCCCAAGAAGACTCATCCATTAGTTTCTGAATTGGCTTTGCATTCCATAATAAAAGTTTTTCAGTTGTGTTCCAGAAAGAGTCAGATCCATACTAAGTCAGAAGCCTGGAATTAGGAATTGCAATATCCAAAGGTGAGAGCCTGGAGAAAGGCTAAGTGTCCCATATAACCACTGCAGACATCTCTGAAAGCCTTCAGAAGGCAATTTAGACAAATTTGCTAAACAGTTACCTGTCTCTGCTGACTGTGTGGGAAAGTCAGGCTTCGCACTGCTGCTACAGAGCCAAGGAAGCCCTCCAAAACAGTCAGTAGCAAACATCATCTCCAAACGAATGTACTCACCCAAGATTAAGATGCTCCAACATCTAAGATCTTTTCTAGGAAATGTTTGTTCATTACTAGAAAAGAGAATGCATAGTCCTGTGAACAAAATCCTTCAGGTTTTCTCCTTCCAAGCTGGGTGAGCTTGCTATGGGTGCAGCCAGTCTGCCTTCTCTGTGCTGTGCTGTCACCCTGCTGCAGCAGAAGAGGAGCCCAGGGAATTAAGCATTAGGTTATTATGAAAAAGGGAGGTAGTATGACAATGTTTTGGATTGAAAACAGTGCAGTGCTATGAAGTTAACGTGTCTAAATTCTCTGTCTTCCCTGTGGAGTCATGTGGAATTTATATAAGGGGCGATTTTGTCACCCTTGTTCTGGATGCTTTTAAGAAAACATGTGCATTAACTTCATGGGTAACTCAGACGTCAGAGGTAAATCAGGGAGTTCCTCATGTTCCTGGAGAGCTAGCTGGTGCTATAAAGCAGGATTGTCTTTGAGGGCTGGGTGTGATTTAATCCCTTTACATAGGAATGCTTTTGGACTTTTCTAGAGAGGTACAAACTCACAGTTTGAATCTGGTTTTTGCCCAGAGCATCTTGTTCAATACGCCTACATTACCAGCCAGGCCAGTTATTGTTTCCTTCATCTCATCCCCACTATAAGTTTTGATTCATCCATGCCTTCCTTTTGGGACAATGGTAGTTCCTACTGTCCTGTTAAGCTGCATGAAATACCCTTCTCCAAGGTGGAGCACATCCTTTTCTGATCCATTTCATACCAATGAGAAGGAAACAAAGAGAAAGGAAGGTGAAACACATGAGTAAAGTCTTTGATAACAGACATGCCAAATGGTGGAAATGCAGGGAATAATCAGTTCCATAATATCAAGTACATAAATATTAAATGTAACTCAGAAGCTGTTCTATAGGCCAAATAGGGGCTACATGTGTCTTTGTGGACAGGATGGATCCTATCTCCATGGACGAGTTAAAGAAGTTTTCTGCATGAAATAAACTAACTTAACGGTAATGCAAAGAACTAGTCAGAAAAAAATAAATCAGGAGGAATCACAGTCCTATGTTTGCCTTGGCTAGTTTGGATGGGCTGATGAAAATATCCCATTGAAGCCCTGATGATGGCAGTGAGGGACCAGCCTGCATTAAGGGAGGAGAAATAGCCCTGAAACTGAGGATTAAAGCAACAGAAACATATAGCCTGTGTTTAAAGCTTTTGCCCTGAATAGCAGTCCTTTGCCTTAAGTGTCTTGTTAGCTAGCTTCTGTGAGAGCAGAGGACCAGCACCTACACCAGAACTACTGCGCGGACTACGGTAATGGACAGGAGGAACCATAAATGCCTAGGATGGGGAGAAGGACATCAGGATCCATCCCAGAGGGGTCAGAGCTGAAGGAGGAGTACTTGTGCTGAGTGGCTTCAGAAAGCTTCGGAAGGAGGAGGTCATTGTTTCCGTTTTTCCTTGGTTTGTAACAAGAGCTCTTGAATCTAGTGAATGAAGCATGACAATATCTGGTGACTGGAAACTGAAACTAGATAAATTCAGGCAAGAAACAGCATGTTGTTTTCCTGAGGGAGGGTAGCCATCCCCTGGACAGCCCCCCGAGGCTCCTGGTGCAGTCTCCACCGCTGACGCGGTGGTCTGCCAGGAAGCTGTGCTTCACAGCACTGAATTAACAGCAGTTCTCTCTTCTACAGGGTGTTACTCTAAACAATCTGTTCTTTTAGTAGATAGAACTTCAATTATTGTTTTCCAGCATCTCCACAGGACCTTATTAGTAATGCCTCCCTCAGACCTTCTCTTTACAACTTCCTTCCGTTTCTGATCACAAACCATTTGAGGAGCCACCTGTACAATAAACTCTGTGGTTGAGGTTTTTGAATCTCCCTCCATTTATTAGAAAATTCATTGTCCAAAATCCTTAGTCACTTTTGAATTTCTCAGCATTTATGTTTTAAGTGCCATGCAGTCCATAAGTGTTCACTATTAGGAAGCCCTTTGTACTCCAATACCACTATCTGGCAACAAAATTAGATTACTAGAGAAACGTTCTGTTTACCTTTTGACTTTCCTTTCCTTCTCTTCAATCATCTCTTTTAAAGAATTATTCCAGAAAATGAGTTACTAGAGTAACAAGAGAAGTGAGACACCGCTGCAATTGAGTAGTGGCCAGTATGAATAAATTGTTTAAATATGTTGTTAACACACTAGTATTGTTCTTAACCTTTAGAAAAATCTAGTGATCTGCAATTATGCATAGCAATTCATGTAAGCCTGCAGGACCAGACTAATGATTTGCCTACCAAGGATCCCCAAAGGGATCTGTATTCTCACTCGCAGTCTCTGATGCAGTACATTAAAAACTGAATTCCTTTCATCTGTTTGCCCAGCATTAGGTTTTCATTCATGTTGGTCGTCTCCCTTCAACAGAAAATGTAAAGTTTAGAAAAAAGGAACAAAGAGAAACCATTTTTTACCGACACAGTAAGTAGGTGTGACTATCCAGTTTTCACCAGTGCCTTATGCATTGCAACGCATTGAAATGACTGCTAAAAGTTGAGAGTGTCAGAAGACTCTGCATAAAATTAATAAACAAGAAAAGAGACAAGAGTCTGGTCAGATTTTTTTTAAGTACATGTTCGGAGAACAGAGTTTGAGAGTTGTTGTTACATTTTGCTCATATAAATATATTGCCAAAGCCTGATACGTGGTGCTTCTGTTTTTTTCCATCAAAGCTATATGTAAGCATTAAATTTTTCATTCTGCTTGTTGGAACAACAGTTACCATCTCATATGCGGTGCAAGATGCCACAACTGGAGCTCTTTGCAGACTGCAAATGCTGAACCTCACCATGGTGTGTTCACACCATTGTGGTTCTGCGATGCAGGGGATGGGATATAACCCAGAAGAGGCTGCCCTACTACCCAGCCTGCCAGGGGCTAAATTCCCTTGCAAAAGCGGTTATCAGAAGTTTCATAAAAAAACCACTGTTCTAATGAAAAACAAGCATATGAGAAAGCTTCCCCTATTTTAATTCTGCACTTTTTTCTTTTTTTTTTGCATTGTGCATACAGAAGAATATAAGGGTAAGAACTCTTTATAAATAATATTTGAGATTGTCAGACTAAAACCAAAAGGTGTAATACAGGGCAAGTCCGTATATTCTTTGTCAGTTCCGTGGTGACTTTCTGAGCTACACCTAAAATGGCTGGCTTGGAGGTTGTCTTGTGGGTTTTGAAAGTCAAAGCAGAAGCTCAACTCTGCAGAAAAATTGTTTGCATGGGAGGAAAAACACTGTGTTGGTTTAGATCTAAGCACAGCAGCAACATTCATCCTTACTTTAGAGAAAGCTTAGACTTACCTGCGGAAGGTACATTATGAGAAAAATAAAGACAAGCAGAACGTGAACAGAGTAAATATTCAGGTACACGGTGGCCAAGGAGAAAACCTGGGTAACCTACACCTTCATCTCACTTTCTGACTTCTTTCATTTGATCCGACTGCAATGGTCTTTTAATAACATTGCAGGTTACCAAGTGCTGAGCATTCCTCAAGTTTTGATAAAATAAGAGAAGCTTGAGATTAAACTATCTGACACATAGCAGGTATCACTATCCCTTTTCTGAGTCATGTTGGGCATCTTTAACTCTGCATAAGGAAACTGTGTGAGAAGGATATGCACACCTAAAACTAAGAAGCAATTATTCATTGGCTAACAAACACAAAAGGTATCTGGGATTAAAGGACCCTGGTGACACTCATCACTCCACAAGGCACCCCAGACCCTTTCCTGGTGGGGCAGGAGGGGAAGGGTTGGCCCCTGGAGCTCTGAGGCTCGGTCCTCGGTGGGGCTGCTTTGCCATCTCCTGTTGACCCAAAACCTTATGAGACTGACAACCAGGTGTTTCAGCCCAGTGATGCAGCTGGCTGAGTCCCTCGGTGGAGGGAGGCTGCAGAGGGGCTTGCAGAGGGGTTTACAGAGGGAGGGGTTACCTGTGGAGCATGAATAATCACAGAATCACAGAATAGTAGGGGTTGGAAGGGACCTCTGTGGGTCATCTAGTCCAACCCCCCTGCCGAAGC
>Ga0065711_1003289_pt1 | contig 28734 bp, 38 predicted proteins | sample Hoacrofraction12_FD_59098 | JGI IMG/M metagenome (GOLD analysis project Ga0065711, IMG submission 59098) | Hoatzin crop microbial communities from Cojedes, Venezuela - Epithelial fraction 12 v2 (version 2) | ecosystem: Host-associated > Birds > Digestive system > Esophagus > Crop | place... | reverse complement strand
GCCTGAACAAGGACTTCGAAGCTGCCAGGCAGCTGCCTGTGAGCTGCCTGATCCTGAGGGCGTACAGGGAGCTGATCCTTCCCTGGGGGCAGCTGTGATTCGCACCACGCTAATGGCTGCTGCAGCCCGGGAGTGGCTGGGGATGGAGGGCTCCTTCCACGGGCCACAAGTGAGAAGAGTGAGGAGAAGCTGCACCTAGGGCTTGTTAGAAGGCTGGGGGGGAAACAAGGAGAAACTAGGGGGGTTCTCTGCAGGAGATCTCCAGGTAATGCCAAAGTGAAGAGTAATGGCAGTTCTTGGTACCACCAAGTGCCTTGATCCCCCCGGTCATAACTTACGTAGTCATGACTCAATGTAAAGTGCTTCCCGCACCTACTGGCCTCTATAAAGGCTAAATAATAACAGTTTGCGGTTAAAATATTACCCTCAGATGATAATCTGTGGGATATGGTTTATTTAGGGCAGCTTTGCCGGGGGGGGTAACCTCTTCGTCCTCAATGAGAAGTGGATTTGTAGTTGTGGTGTTGGCCCCGGGGCTGTAGGGAGAGGGATGCTGTCGGACGCGGGGTTTTGCAGGTGCCGTGGTGGCTCTGCACCCCCTGAAGCAGGTGAGGTGCAGGGAAGGGTCTTCTATAATTTACAATAAGAGTGGTTACCATGCTTGCAGACAGGAATTATATCAGTGAAACCTCTGCAGAAGTCTCACCCAGATGAACAGATTATGCTATAAGACAAATCCATGCAACACCATTTTCCCTGGGCCGTTGCCTCCCTCCGAGGACAGTGGTTCCTCGGGGCTGGGTGATTGGGATAACACCGGGGCTGGATTCCAGCCTGGCTTTTGAGGTTCGGAAGAGGCTTGGGGACAGACAAGAAAAGTCTCCTGCAAGTGGGTGGCGGTGACGCAGGGCAGAGCCGTGGTATTGCTGGTATGCTGAGCACCTTGTTTGTTATACCTCAGGCGTGTCGCAACAGCGCTGGGTTGTGTAATGGCTTCCAGGAGATTTTCCTGCTTTCGGCTTTCGGGGCTCTCATTCCCAGGGCTTGGTTTCTGCCAGAGGTGGGATGCGGTAGAGAGAATGAGTTAAAATCAAACCCTGCTCAGGTGGAGTTTTGCGTGGAGATACCAAATGTGTGATGGAGAGAGGGAGGAGAAAATTTCTGTCTTCTGAAATAGTTTACAGGCGCAGGGTGAAAGCTGGGTGCAGTTTCCGATCTCGGTAGTCTGATGATACTCCATTTTGTGCAAGTTGTACGCGCTGACACCATGCATTTCGCCCACAGGCAGTTAAATATTTCTTTCTAACACCAATAAGAGGTGGTATTCAACAAATGGTTTTGGCTTCTCGCTGCAGGAATCCCATGATCCAGCCCGAGCACTTCCATGGCTCCCCTCCCGCCCCCTCCTGCCTTCCCCCACCGAGCTCTCGCCCTCCCCAGGCCCGATTTTGCCCTGTTCCTCCCTTTCCCGCGACTCCTGTGCAGTTTTCCTCTCCCTTCACTCCTTGCCTGGGATGTGAGAGTTTGCACCAGGCAACACGAGTCCCCTCGGCCACTGCAAGGTGCAAGCGCAGAGAGAGCTCGTCTCCCCCCAGCATCGCCAGCTTGGGGCTCAGATAAATCCACAGAGTTGCCAGTCAGCAAACCCGAGCTCATTGCTCAGCATGGGTGACTTGGGAGTTTCAGAAGCTTAAAACATTGCACAACTTGGAAGAATTATCACGGGGAAAATTGCTGCAGCACCTCGGGGAAATTCAGCTCTCCGCCACAAACACGGAGGCATTCAAGCTTCTCCTTGAAGCAGCTGCAAAAATTTCTTACTTTGGCCATCTTCGTTTTCCAGAACCTCATTTGGCACTTTGGCTGAAATCTTCCTGGCCCGGGTTGTGCCCCCAGCTCCAGGGCATTTTCTTATTTCTGAAAACTCTAGCTAAATGCTGGCATGGTTATAAGGAATGCAGGGAATATCTTAAAATGGAAAATATTGGGCAAGTCCGGATAGCATTGGAGCACGTGGCACAGCGAGGAGAGCCTCGTCGGTGGGGACCAGGCTCCTTCATGCTGCCGACTGCCATGCTCAGCTGGCCACAACACAGATGGGGTCTGGGAGTGGGAGGGTGCTCCCATCCCCACTCTGACTGAGCGCAGCAAATAGCGGGGTACAGCAAGCCCAAACCTGCTTCCCAGCACATTTCTGTGCAGGGAGGTGCTGGGCAGCGGCTAAGGGGGACCTATCCGGCTCACAGTGGTGTCCAGGCTTGTTGCCCACTCGGGCTTCAACCCTCAGAGGATGAGTTGCACCATGTTGCTGAGACCACGGTGAGGTCCCCCTCCGCGCTTCCCTTGCAAAGAACAAAATAACCTGGAAGCTGTTGGTCTCTGGAAGCAATTTAGCATGGGACGTGGCTATTAATTTAAATAGATTACAGAAATTTGAACTAAGCTGCATATAAATCTTCTGACCGGCTCTTTGGGCTTTGGTCTCTGTTGTTTACACTCTTTTTTTTTTTTTAAATTGTGTTTTATTGATTCCTGAAGCTGCGATGTTTTGGTCGGAGCTCACTGCTCCCCTTTCTGGGCGCGGATGGCAGGCGGCTTCGTTCTTCCACACGTATCACCTTTCAGAGCTACTGTGAGTAGGACACAGATGTTGTTAGGTCTCAGGTAAAGCCATCAAAGGTGGACGTTCAATCAAGTTTGACATCATCTTCAACCTGAAGGCAGACGGGTTGGTTTTGATTAGCAGCCTGCGGGGCTGAGCCTAACCCGTATCAGAGCTGCTGCTGCTACTTTACCTGAATGGCAAAACCACAGATGGTAATTATAACGATAAGTACTTACAGATTTCCTAACAACAAAGATAATTTGTTTGCTCCATGCCTTGTTAGAAGGGGAATTTTGTTCTGGTGACTGGGTGGTTTGTGAATCAGTCATTGCCCTTTCACCCCTCCGTCCCCAGGCTCGGCTGTTCCCCCCAGCGTGGCCATTAGACATTGATCCGACAAGAAGGGTCCCACCGAGTCTGGTCTCCACAGCGGCCACAGAGACGCCGGCACAGTGCGAGGAGCCGTCCTGGCTTGACGAGGAGGAGGGTGACGTGCTGACGCCCCCAGGATGGCCTGGGATGCTGGGCAGGGAATCTTCCAGGCTGAATCCCCCCCCCCTCTCCTCACCCCACACTCATGCATGCAATTTCTGGGGTGATCAGGGTGAAAACTTGCTGCCAGGCTGCCCTTGAGCCGCTGGACCACTGCTGCCGATCCACAGCAGGGTAAGGCTTAGCTGCATCCGCCATGCTCGCCCCATTGCCCCGCCACAGGGGGTGACAGGGCAGCATGTGAGCAGCCAGGCTTGCGCCTCTTATTCTCCAAACTGCTGCCAAAAAATGTAGCTTCCCTCCCGGCTGAAGGTGACCTGGTATCCGACGTCTTGGGAGGAAAAAGGGGAGAGCTTGTCACTGCTGATCTCGGAGAGCTGGAGGTCTCTCTCCACCCTGCAGCCGCTCTCCGGCGCTGGAGACGAGTTACCTGTAAATTAAACCAGATGATGCCAGGGACCGGGGGCTCGCTGGCAGCCCTGGCCCACATCCACAGCCATTCCCCGGGCAGAAAGCCCGCGGGTCGGCTCGGACCTCGGCTTGGCAGCAGCCGAGGGCAACATCTCACCAGTCGTGTGGGCAGGCAGATAACAGCTTTGATTTCTGGGTCTCGCTTTAATTATAATGGAAGGACGCGGCTCGTTAAGTGCCCGCTTTGCTTTCCAGCGGTCCCTCCAGGCTGCCAAGTGTGCTGGGCTAACAAAAGCATTCCTCTCCCCGCCGGGGCCAACCACGGCAGCCCGTATGGCGAGCAGACGGAGGCGATTAATCCACGCAAGAACAGCCTGCCCAGCTCCCAGTCCCTGCGCACAGCCTGAGACCCCTGAGCAGCCTTCCTGCGAGGAGAAACTATCCTTGAAAGAGAGCTCTCCTCCAAAAAAAACATCCTTACGCCTTTATATCAGCTCATCTTCACTTCTCTGCCCGGTACTGGCAGAATACCTGCAGGGTCTTGCCCCAGACCATGTTTCTCCTCTCCCGCAACTCGGATCAGATGATTTTTTCCCGGCCAATAGTACTTGGAGTTGTTCAAGGCGGTGATATCGATCTTCTTCATATTTGTTGCCTTAATGAGTCACAAATTCTGTCTGTGAGCAGAGGTGGTTTGGAGGTGCCGGCTGGCTGCTGCTAACCTGCCTTTCTGGAAGGGTAGGAATTTCAGCAGATTTGGAGAACTGGTGTTTTCTTAGATTCCTAAGGGATATTACATTAATTGCAACAAGCCCCGTGTCCCCGTGGGGAGCAGATGCAACAGAATCTCCCCAAATGTCTGTTCCTGATGACAGTAACCTTCCCACAGCTCTTCTTCCACCCCACAGCACTGAAGGACCTGCAGCGGGCGATCTGCCAGACCAAAAAATTTCTGGCCCCTTTGAGACCAAATTGTTTCTGTGCTGGTTCATCTTTTGGCTGTGGATGGTTAACCAGGCTGAGCAAAGACATCAGCTCACCGCATGGGCAGGGGACTTTGTCCGTCGGCTGCCGCTGCTCTGATCTTGGCTGTGGCCGAGATTTCATTATTTTGAAATGGTTTTAATATTCAGGCTACACTAATATCCGCATGCGGGCATGGTGTGCGGGGTCACAGCGCGGTGCTAGTGTGGAATTAATATAGATACTCCGTGGGGTATCTCTAAACAACGGTCCCATATTAATCAGCTTAATATTAATCAGCTTTCTCCTCCGATCTAGCAAAGCCCCGGCTCCAGAGCGGGACGTGGTGCTGGTTTGGGGATGCAGGCTGTTTCCGGAGCGGTGGCAGGAGCAGGACAGTGTGCTTCTCACGTCTCTCGGATGCTCCTCAATGGGCTTAATTTAAACATTAACTCCCAATTTGCCTCTGGGCTCAGAGCATGGAAAAAATTAGGGCAAAAGGAGGTTTTTTCAGGAAGCTCTGAGTGACTAATGCAGGGTTATAATAGAAATAGTTTTTGACCTTAATTATGGCTTCTAATGGAAACAGTTGTGCAACCTCAGCAATGGGGTTTGGTACGTACAGGCAGATCCGAGCCGAGGATGGTGACGGGAGGACAGCGAGGGCTCGGTGGCCTTGGCTGCTCGCTCGCAGGAGATTCTCAGAGAGCAGCGCCGAGGCCAGCGCGGGCAATGTCCCTCATTGCCAGCGGCCACAGGTCTGGCTCACTTCATCCAGAGCTGAGGCTTTGCCTCATTTCTGCTTCAGACAAGAATGTAAGTGGCCTCGAGTCCCGCGTCACCACCAGCCGGATGTGCAGCCAGCACCTCTGGACGGAGGAGCAGGGAGAGCCTTTAATTTCCCACTGGGATCAGCATAGCAAGTCCCAGCACGATGGCACGGCTTGGCCCACTCGGCTGCTGTCCCGGGCAGAGGCAGGGGGGAGCAGGCTGGCAGCCTGCCCCTCTCCTCTCCTCGGGGAAGAAGCTCTCAGCTGTGAACAGCGATACGATAAACTCCGGCACTGCTCTCCAGGGATAACCGACGCCGATGAGAACTGCCGACCTGCAGAGACACTTGTTTGAAGGATCCGGATGGCGAAATAATGACACAGCATTAGCCAGGGGTGGGAGCCAGATGGATTAATTACCGAAGAGGAAGCACATCACCTTCGGCATCAGGTCAAACCTTCTTGCTCTCAAAAACTGCTGTTACTATTCCTGCTACAACAGGTCACTTGGCACTGCCTGGAAGTAATGGCGTGTGGAGCTAATGTGATTTAGAGACTTCTGTTTGGGGCAAGAAATTGATGCTGGCCCTTTGAGCGGCCAGGGATCGCCTGGCTCATCTCCTCTCCCGTCACCAAGGCATCCGAGCTCCTCAGGCAGTAGGTCCGGCAAATGCTTGCTTGTGGCTGTGGAAGTTCAGGCAGGACGAGTGGTTGAGTAACACAGCTGCAGGGCTGGAGGACGCCAGCCAAGACCACTGCTGTCAGCAGGAATGACTGGGATGATGGGAGACCCGAAGGGACTTCGTGTGACCTTCTCCTGTGCCTGCATGCTGTCTTCCCGCTGCCGGGAATGGTCATGGAAAATGACGGTGACATCTTGCATGGGGTCGCTCTCCTTCATATCTGCAGTGGTGCCGGGGTGGGTGGGGAAGCACAGCCCCTCTCCCCAGAGCTCCAGGTCACGCAATCCCCTTGCCAGACCTCAGCCAGCTTTAGGCTGTCCCCAAAGGGAGCAGAGCTATCTCCCAGCAACACCCATCTGTCTCTTCCAAAATTAAACACAAGTCGCTTCCCGGTCGAGAACATGTGTGGGATGCAGCAAGCCCTATCCCAGCCTCCACAGGCCCTTCAGGAATGGGCTTGTGGTGTGTAGCCTGATTTTCTGCTGCCAGAAGCAGTGTCACGAGTGTGACCCTGAGGAGGTAGCAGGGCTGCAGCCTGCCACGCTGCCAGCTCGGCGACCGCTCGCTCTGTGGCTCCGCTTCACCTCCCAGCCTGGCAGTCAGTAACCTGCAGTGTCCCAAAGGCAGCTTCTGCCTTAGGAGAGCGGAGGGACGATGCTCTGCTCTTGGGCAAAGACCAAGGGCAAGGTCTCCCCAGGTGCTTGGAGCCCGGCAGCTGCCACAAAGGCAAGTGCCGTTGCATTTTCAGTTCATAATTCTTTCTTGAAAACACTGGGAAACACAACCATGTATTTTAGTCTTCAAAAGGGTGCTGGAAAACCCTCGCCCTGATGTCGGGATTGAGCTATTAGGAAAATTCAGGCTTTCTCGCTGAAGATGCAAATATGTTAGTTCCCCTCCATTGCCCGTGTCTCTGTGTAGGCTGCAGAAAGCAAGTGTTTAACATGCAGACATTTAACCCTTTCGAGATTCCAGTTTATACATAACATTAACTAATATAAAGAATCGTTCAGTGCGTTTTGACTGTTACTGTTTTAAAGCTCCTATCACATCTGTTTCTTCTTTTATCGCAGTTTTTGTATTGTGTGGTGAAGATTCGTCTCTTTCCTTACCTAGTTTATCTATAACTCAGGACATTTTTACACTTAGTTTATAATTGACTTTTCCACGCTTCAGCGACTCAAACAATAACTATTAATATTCGGCAGTCTATAGTGATAAAGATTTCCATTTACTCTCTTTTACTTAACCGTGTGAATATACAGCATCCTATCTCACATAGTTAATGTTGAATTCATTTATATCTACTCTCCATTTTTCTGTATAACAATACTGAAAGAATGAGCACGAAGGTTTTGGGGACATCTGACTCCCATGCCCGTTCTCAGCTAGCCAGCCCTGCTCACGCAGAGAGGAGCTGGCACCGGTGGGTCCCAGCAATGCTGTGCTGCTGGGTGGCCATCACCCTTCGGGTCTTCCTAAGGCTGGGGAGCAAGGTGGAGTGGAGCACAAAGCACAGCACCTCTGCCCTCCTCGCCTCCTAAGAGCAGGACCGTGGTCCTGCCCCCGATGAGGACGCTGCATTCACCTCCTGCTGTGTTTGCAGCCAAAAAGCAGTCGTCTCAAAAACCCAGCGGGGTTTCAGACGGTGTAAGAGGGCTGTGAGCGGAGCCAGGGGAGGCTGAAAATGGGCAAAATGCTTTGGTACCTCACCCTGGGGTTTCTGGTACGTCTTGTGGTGTGCGGCAATGCCATGGATGAGCGGGTGTACAGGGCAGATTGCTGGTGGGAGAAGCTAGGAGCCATGCTTGGGGCTGAGAAGGCAGAGCAGCATGTTGTTTAAGGGGACTATGCTGCGACACAGAGCCAGGAGCCGGGTCCCCTGACCCAGGGGCTTATGGTGTGACCTTGCACAGGACTGGCGAGGGGGCCTGCGGGCACACCAGTCAGATCCCCCCTGCCAAAAATGCACGACGGCAGCAGGTTCAGCTGGGAGGGTCTGAACACTGGTGCTGCAGCTGGGCTCTGACCCACTGCTGTTAGCCCACAATCGCAAAGGCGTCTTGGCTCTCCCTCAGGGGATTTATTCTGCTGCAAAGCCTCCTCCTGCGGTGCAAAGGCACCCTACGGCTGGGTGCTGCTGGGACCAGTGCCAGGCTGGTGGAGCAGCCGGCGGGGGGGAAGCTGGGTGGGAAACCCCAAACCTCACCGCTCCGATGCCGGGCAGCAGCAGATCAGCAGCCACCAGCAGAGAGGACAGGGCAGCGGGAGGGTGAGCTGCCCCTCACTGCTGGGGTGCAGGGACAAAGCCGTGCGTGTTTCCTTCCCATCGCTTCCATGGAGGTTGGATGCCTTCACCCCACTGCATGAGGTCCTGTGTGGGACCCCTCGGAGGGACTGGCAGATAGCTGGTGCCGCAAGCATGGGGAACGCTGCCCCGGGGAGATGCCTTCACCTCCATTCATCTCCCGGGTGGGAGGTGGACCGCGCAGTGCAGCAGAGCAGGGACCGGCTGTGAAAGCTGGCAGCAGGCTAGGTATTAATTGCAGCTGTGTTGAGCCGTTGTGACCGAGCTCTTCCTTGTAATGATGAAAAATGTCCTGCACAGGGAAAAAGTGGCAGGGCTGCTCCCCCCTGCTTGGAGAGAATGACTTTCCCAGGCAGCTTTCCTCCAAAAGAGAGGGGCTCTTCATGCTCCACGCCCCAGCCACCCACAAAGTGGGGCTGTTCCCACCGGTGCCATTGGTGAGCTGTTCCTGCGCTTCACGGCTAGTTAAGGGCTAGTGGGGTTAAACGGATAGTCCATTAATCTCGGCCCTGGCGAGGTCAGAGCCAAGGGACACACATGCGGCGGGTGATTTATGGCCAGCCTGGGCCCATGCCCCCTTCCCAGGGCTGCTGTAAGAGTTCCCCAGCATGGTGGGCGCTTGCCAAGCACTGGCAGGAGCGACGGAGTGCCAGCAAGCTGCTCCCCGGAGGTGACACCGCCGGGGTTTCTGCTGTCTTCCCCCCAAAAGGGCCGCTCTGGCTGCAGCCGGTGCTGCTGGCTGCCCTGGCTCAGCCTCAGGGAATAACTTGCCTTGCCAAGACACCGCGGGAGTCAGACTCCCCACACCGAAGCTCTTGCCCCAGCGTGGCCGCAGACTCACGGTGCCACCTCCACTGCCCTCCCTGCCTCAGTTTCCCCATCACCAGTAGAGGTGCAGCCCTCTGTGGCCTCGTGTGACCCAACCCGGCATGAGGGAGGGCTCCCACACTGCCGGAGCAGCCGTCCCCGGTGCTCAGCGGGTGGGATGGAGCCGGCCGGCGCTCCGGTGTCACCACAGCCGCCAGGAGCCAGGGGCTGTCCCTGCAGCACGTGCGGTGATGGGTTTCCCTCTGTTTTTCAATGTTCCTCTTGGCCTCTGATCAGAAGCGCGCGCTATCTGCCTGCTATTAGCCTGCCTGCTGCTCTCTGCCCCGGGAGCAGTCGCAGGGTGAATGAATAAACACAACAGCATTTAGCAAGATCTGAAAGGAGATGTGATGATAATTTCTTCCCTGCAAATTGTACACGTTCATGTTTTTAGCGCGCTGAAGGCAATTAGAGCACAGCAGAGCTGGCAAGACGAGGGGCAACGCTGAAGAAGCCGCAACTATGGAGCCGTAATAACAATTTAGATTCTATTTAGATACAAGCGGCTACAAGTCGCGTCTCAATATTGAATCAATCGACACAGACAAATGATTTAATATGGAGGCATTTGCCTGAGCGGAGGGAGAAGGACCAGCCTTTTCGAGACGGCCAGGTGGGGACAAGCGGATGGGCGGCCGGGACAGATCCAGAGCTCCCGGCAGAGTAGAGGGGAGAGGGGAAGGGGTGATCCTGCGGGGAACAAATGGCTTTTCTCACAGCTTTTGGCACTCTGGGCTGCCTTACGTTCGGCATCGATTGGGGAGGTATTTTTAGAGGCAGTCTGGTATTTGTTAACCTTCTCATGCGGAGTGGAGCTCGCTTCTAGAAAGCATGTGTGCGCGCACGCGTGCGAAAGGCAGGAGAGATCCTGCCAGAGATAAAAAGTAAGTAGCCAGCCCCAGCCAAAGGCCGGGCGCAGCTGTATAAATACACGGCGACCCCCCTCGCCCCCACCTCCTCGCGGCGAGTGGGACTGGTGACACTGGAGAATGCTTTGCTGTCATTAGTTAATTGAGCTGCTGATGTTAAGAAAAGGTTATGTATTTCTCCTGGTAGTTTTTCTTTGTAAAACTCTGACAGGGATCCCTTGCAATAGCGGAGGTAATGCCTCAGCTGGGGAGTCAGAGCAAATCTTGCCTACGGTGGGGATTTTTTCCTTTTCTTTCCCCTCTTTTCCTTTGTTCCCTTCCATGCAGCGGTGGATCTGCGGAGGAGCGGCGAGCCCCAAGCCGCCCTGTGTGCCTGCCTCCTGTAAGCGATACCCTCGCTGCTGCCCCGTGCAGGGTCTGCCCACTGGCCTGGGGACCACCGGCAGCGTGGGCCATCCGCCCCCTTACCTGCTGCGGGAAACAGCTCGGGGACTGACGCACGGTGGCTGGTGTCCCCTCGCTGCTGGGCACACGGCACCCGGGAGGGGAAGGGGGACCGGATCCTGGCTCCGGTGCTGGAAGTGCTGCAGTTTGCTGGGGCTGCTCCCATGGCGGCTGAGGGTCTCCACCGAATCATAGCCGTGTGCGTGGTGCTGCCTGCGTGGTCCCCGAGCATCCACGGTTCGGCTGATGCCATGAAACTCGTCTCCCTGCCAGTTCTTTTGATGCACATCCCTCGAGACCAAGCACCGGGGGCCTGGGAGACAGTGTCCCCCCTCTGCCTTTGCTCCGAGTTGTTCTGCCGGGAGGTTTTCCTGGTGGGAAAAGGGTCTCACCTGGGATTGCTGTGAGCGGCGAGGCAGGCTGCTCTGCAGGGCAGTTCCAGGAGAGAAACAGGGTGCGGGGGTCCTGGTGGGCTGGTTGCTGCTACAGCCCCCAGCCCTTTGCTGTGGGGAGAGCAGAGCCCTGACAGAGGGGCAGGCGGGGGGTCGGATCTTGGGGGGAGGAAAGGACTTGTTGGCTGGGAGCGCGGCGGGAGCTCACATTCACACCAGATGCTCACCTGAACCCCCCAAGCGTGTGAAGCGCTACCTAGGCGATTGGCTCCTCCTGGGGACAGCCGGACCGGCTTTCGCGATGATTCATCTCCCAGCCGCCATCCCCGAGCATCTCTGAGGTGTCCGTGGCCACATGAAACGGAGGGCTGTCATTATCCACCCCCTCGGACGGCGAGGCGGAGGAGCAGGCTGGGCGAGCTGCCGGCTGGGACGGCTGCACCCACGGTGAGAGCGGCTCTGGCCGTGCCCCACGGTGTGGCCCCAGGCCTGGCTGCCATGGCCGTCCTCACCCCTCGCTGCAGGAGCAGCCACCCCCAGCCCACCGACACCCACCATTCCTCACAGAGGGGGTGCGTCCTCCCACGGGGGCCAGGAGGGGAATGGCCGGGCACAACAAGCTGGTGGGAAAGCACTGAGCACCTGAGATTTCACCTGTGCTTCTCCGGTGTGCTGTGCTAGCAGAGCACATCTTGCTACAGCTTTTGCTCAACCAGTTGCTTCCCGCCTCCTGTCTTCAGGTTTCCGCCAAATCTACCTAAACCTCAGTGCTTTTATTTCCCAAAACACCTGCATTCAGCGCTCTGAGCTCCTGAACCAGGAGATCACTTGGTAGTTGTTCTGCCAGCAAGGCAGCACTCTGCCACCCTGGCCAAGGAGCAGAATCTTGCAAGATGCCCACCATAAAACCAGTACCAAGGCGGGGAAAAAAATGGTAAGAGGTGGCCGGGTGCAACGTGGAGGTGATGCACTGCTGTGGTCCTGCACGCCGGTCCTGGCACCGCGTCTCCACAGAATGAAATATGAGCCCAGGCGGCTACCGGGCTAGCGCCGTGTCACCGCGCCGGGGTCAGAGCCTGGCCTGGTGGTGGCTGTGTCCATGGAGGAGGTCACTGACCCCGGCTTCCCACCGCTGCCTGCCACAGGGAGGTCACCACGGCCCCCTCCACCGGCACAGCAGTCGCTGGCTGCTCCTTAATTAATCCCAGGCAAAATTAATCTGTTGACATCCGACAGCTGAAGAGAGGATGGCAATCGCTCTGGGGCTGTGCCTCCTCCGACCGGCAGCGCTGGACCCCTCCGAGTGCCTCTGACCCCAGCCTTGGAGCCAGGGGCCGTGCTGGGTCTGTCCGGTGCTGCTGTCACGCAGCCTGGCCAGGACACAGCTCTGCTGCTTGCTCCGCCTTTGGCTGCTGGCCCACAGGAGGTGGAAGCCACCCCACCGCAGGTGTCCTGGGGCCCTGCCCCATTGCACAGAGGGATGCTTGAGCAGGAGGTGCTCTGCAGCAAAGAGTACTATGGCCATGGGTCAAGCTCCTGAGAAGGGTGACAGTTACATGGCTCCAGTGCACCCGGAGAGCATTAATTTACACCACACAGCCTGGTTTGCTCACAGACGAGATGGCATAGGGCAGAGCCCACTCTTGCCAGGACCCTCCGTACCCTCTTTGCCTGGAGGGTGGAAGAAGCGTGGTCCTGGCAGCACTTTGGCTAGGTGGTACTTGACACCAACCGGGTTTCTCCTTGGGGACTCCAGGAGGTCTGCTGGTGGCAATGGGCGATGTTTCCTGCCAGTCCCGTCACTAGGGTCTTTCTTTCAGCGTGTTCACCCTGAGCACTGCCGGGGTACAGTCAAAATTTCCTCAGGAAGCGTTTGCTGGTCTTCATTCCCAATGGGAAGAGGCTGTCTCACTGCAGAGCAAATCAGTCCTGGGACCATGGCAGCAGCTGTTTCGGTGACCACGCTGCTTTCCCCTTATCGCAGAGAAGATGACTTCCCTGACATGACTTCCCATTTCCCACTGCCTCGCTCCCTCCTCCTGGCCTGAGCCTTTAATCCTTCCCCAGCAGGCTCTGCCAGTTTGGATTGCTACTCATGGCCCGTGGATGCTGGAATTAATAATCTGATCCAATCGACACCCATGAATCCGTAACGAGACTCCGCTTTAGATTAATCGATCATTAGGCCAAAATGCCAACACGGTGCCCACAAATTATTTGTCTTTACTGCCACACTTTCCTTTTATTTATTTCATTTAAAAAGACTCCAAAGGGCTCGGCTCTTCCCCTTTTCCTCCTCCAGAGAAAGGTTTCACTGCCACGAGCACCAGCCCCGGGTGCTGAGCCTCTCCAGTCCCTTACAAGCAGCCTTGGACACTGCTGGCTGCGCTTCGCTGCAAATCTGCTAATTTGGCACATATAAAGAGGAAAGTCAAACCGGACCCTAAGTGCAGCAACGGGGGGTTGTTGCGGGAGCGGGCACACACCCTCGCTGGTACCAACACTGCTGGAGGGTGCCAAGGCTCCTGCTCCAGCCCTGGCTTGTGTTCCGCCAGTCTCCGAGCATGGGGGATGCTGCGCAGCTGTGGGGTCCGTGGGGCGGCCGCAGTCCCAACACCACGCACGCTGCTGAAATAGGGTGCGGCACGGATGCCATGGGTGCTGCTTCGGAGGCCAGGGTGGGAGCAGCCGGGGTCCAGTTTTGGTGACCTCATTCCTGCAAAGGGTATCGGAAACCAGTAAAGGGATCAGAAACAGGCCGAGATACGCGCGGCAGGGCTGAGCTGCGAGACCTGCTTACCGTGAGAAATTTAAGGATCCCAATCAGTTGATCAAAGGAGAGGAGACCTGAGCTGCGCCAGGGGAAGATATCTGATAGCAGAGGCTTCTCCAGCTTAGCAGGTAAAGCAGGATGCCACAGCTGGAGGTTTCAAAGGAGGAAAAAGAAAATTGAATTCAGGCACAAATATGTATTTGGGAGAGAAATTAACCACTGCAGTAAGGGGATACTGTGGGTCCTTCAGGTACGGGGTGCTTGAATCTGTGGGTGTTGTTCAGATGCTGAGGTCTAATTCCCTGCACACGGTACAGGAATGGATGGGGAGTTTTCTCCGCCACATGCAATGCAGTGCTGATGCCTGTGGCCTCCTCTGGCTCAGAGACATGAATAAAACAAAACCGGTTCCCAGCTCTTTCGCGCACAACTTGTTGGAGATGGAGGGGGCAGGAGCAGGGTTTGCAGCGTGTCTCCGTGGCTCAGCCTGCTCGTACCTCCTCCATCCCGGTACCCTCCTGCCAGAGAGCTGGGTAAATCTACTAAGGCACCCAGGGTTGGACTTTATCCCACCCATGTCATTTCTGAAGCATGACTTGGTTTTAGCCAGACCTGCTCCTTTTCCTGGGAGCTGCAAACGAACCGTGCACAGCTCGCAGGGAATAGCAACCCATCTGTAAAACACGTTACCAGCAGCGCCGCGGTGGGCTGAGCGGGCACGGGGGTCGCACCGGGGAGAAAGCCTGGCTGTGCCCACCACCCTTTGGGGAGCAGCAGGAAAGCAGAGGGGAATGTGCAGCTTGCACCAGACTCCTGCCGTCGGCTTTGCTGCCTGACACAAAGGGTGTCTGGCTGTTTATTCTCCTCGGCTGCTTTCAGAAAGAGGGCTTCCATCACTGCAGGAGCTAAGCATCCTTCAGGAGTGGGGCTGCAGGCAGGGGTGCGGGTGGATGCTCTTCCCCCTTGCCCCCCTGGTGCTCCCCGGCCTGCCCCATGCTCAGCACGGCAGTGAGACTGCCAGGGCAGAGTCTCTGCCCCAGTGCAGGGGTGGATGAAGGGTTCCCCTCTCCCTCAGCAGCAGGCGCAAGGGCTGCACCGTGTAGCGTTACAGTGGGGCTGGACCCCCCTCCGCAGCTGGAGACAGCAGACTTCCCTCAGTCATCCATAAAGGCGTGGGGAGGGGGAGGTGGGGATGTAATGGGGACGGACAGCCACCCCCTGACCCTGCAAACCCCATCTCCCACCCCACACTGGTTCCATACAGAACCCCCTCTCCACCCGAACTTGCAGGAGTCAACCCTGGGAGCCAGCCTGGCTCCAGAGAACTATCCCCCATGGCTGTCCTGCACCCCTCAATTAGGAAAGCCCCCCCAGCAGCAGCAGCCCTGGCTCGCAGCCTGAGTTTCCCACCCCAGCAGCAGAGGCTGGGAGCAGGAGGTGCCCCGCTGCGGGGGCCACCAGGCCATTCGCCCCCAGGGCCAGCCCCTTCCCTCCGGCCTCTCCGAGGGGGGTGCGGGACCGAAAGGTGCCGGGAGCTTATTCAGTCTTCTCACTGGAGGAGGGGAGTTTATTGGAAAACACCTGGAATCTATTAGGCCTGGAATATGGAGTCAAGGTTTTGCCGCCTGCAGGCAGCTCAAGTATAAATAGCGGCAAAGGGTTTGTTTTGACTACTTTAAATTGTGCAGGTTTCGTGCCCTGAGAATTGGGAGTTTGAAGCTGCTCCTAACGTAATAATCCTCCTGCTTCCCCCTCCCACCCCAGCGGCCAGGAATCTGCACCTTGTTCTCTTCTCTTACTCATTCCTCTCTTTGTTTGACTATTTTCCCTATTTCCCATCTGTTTATCGCAAACCTCCCTCTTCCTGGAGCCTTCGGGAGTCTCTGAGGAGGGGAGGGTTGGAAATGTTGTTGCAGGCAGGGAAGTGGAGGGGAAAGTTTGAAGCTTCACAATAAAAACCAGAGAGCTGGGGGTAAAGAAAAGGAAACAAACCCAAATGCCAAAACATCGGGACAGACCCCGGTGCGTGATGGGGTGACCCCTCGGTGATGGGGGACGGGTGTCCCCACAGCTGGGTGATGCCATGAGCCTCGCCACTGCATCCCAGCTGGGAACAGCACAGGGGGGTTTGGTGCGGAGCCGCTGCCCCACCACTGCTGTGTCCTCGCCCACTCCCACAGCTGCCGCGGCGGTGGTGCTGCTGGTGCCGTCCTAATAGAGCAGTGTGAGGCTCCTAATGGAAATGCTACATCACTGCCAGCGCGGAGTCCCCTCGGTCCCGGCGCTAATGATTATTGCTACTCTCTCGTGCCGACGCCACCGTGCCGACGTATCTGGCGGTTCCAGGCAGAGACTGATGCAGCCTCTGCTCCAAGGAGCTGCTGCTCCAAATTAGACCATATATCTGCGAGGAGAAGGAGGAAGGGAGCTCTGAGGGCCTCGGGCTCCTGGAGGAGAGGCAGGCTGTCGGCACCGCTGTTGCGTGGGACCGAGGGGTGAGTGTGGCCGCCGAGCTGCCTCAACCTGCCCTGGCCTCCCCGCAGCACCATGTCCCCCCATCTGCACCATGCTCCTTGCCTGAGGTCGCCCCTTGTGTCCTGTCCTTGGCGTGGTGCCAGGCTGAGTTGCTCCTCAAAGGGTTTTGGCATCACCCGGTGCAAACAGAGCTGCACAAGAGGCAGCACGTGAGAGCACTGGCATGGTGACACCCATCTGGTGGAACAGCCAGGTAAGTGGAGCCTCTGCTGAGCACATCGTGGTGGGACACATGAGACCCCGAGGCTGATGTGAGGCTGAACCACAGCCCCCAACCTTTGAGGAGACAACCACAAGGGCTGGCGTGTGCCAGGGCCTGCCGCACACGGCGGGTAACAGCTCTTCCCCTGGCTTCAGAGGTAGCCATCTGTGCTGTAGACCTGAAACCCTGCTGACAAGCCATCTGGGATGTCCAAACAACTGCACATGGTGCAATCCTTTTTCCTACTTTTCCTTTTAATCAGTGGTTTATTTCATTCATCTGGTGAGAAAACAGCCTTGAAAACCAAAGGTTTACATCCTGGAAAGAGCCGGTGGTGGCAGGGGGGGCTGGGTACACCACAAATGCAGGTGTTGGCTTCTTGGCCATTCATTGCACGATGGCTGAAGTCATGCCTGGGGGCTTGGGGGGGCCAGGAACCGCAGCCAGGAGCCCCAGCATGGGGAGCGGGGTCAGGCTGCCTGGAGACAACAACAAAACGCTAATCTGCAGGAATAACAGTGGCCATGAACCACCCAGGAGCGCTGCGATGGTGCGCACGACTGCATGAGGGGACGGGGCGTGCCGCCGGATAAACCGATGTTGCCATGGAGATGGAAATTTGGGACTGTCAATCCAAAACATCCCACCACAAGACGCAGGCTCTCGGGGGGAATGTAGCAGGCTCAATTTACCTCTTATGTTCATTTCTGCTCCTCATGCTCTTTGTTCTTATAATCCAGTTTAAGAAATGAAAGTGGATGAAACCAGGTTGGACGTCAGCTGGTCCAGCAAAGCTGAGCCCAGCCCTGCGAGATGGGAGCTGGGAGATGCTTGTGGCCCAGCTCAGGCTGTGACCAGCTGTGCCCATCACTGGGGACGTGATGTCCCCAGTGATGGGCATGGCACTGCACCCCAGGCACAGCGTGTCCTGCTGCTGGGTTTTCCCAGCTCTCTGGCTGGTGTTTGCCTGCAGCCATCCCGTGGGCTGGCCATGATGTATCAGCACGCGGCCTCAGCAGCTGGCAAGCCCAGGCAGCATCCCTCCCTGAGCCACTGCGACCAAAGACAACACTGCATCTTCTCACCAGCAATGCCCATGGACCCCGGACAAACTCAGGCCATGAGCTGTTCCCTTCACACTGCTGGAGCTCCAGCTTCACCCCGCTGCTTCCCAGGCTGGCAGCGCTCCCAGCACCCCAGCCCCATGCACGGACGCCCGCAGCACGAGCTGAGGGTGCTGTTGTGGGGTAGCATCTTCCCTCACCCCCCTGCACTGCCCAGCCCTGGCGTCTCTCTGCCGCCCACCCATGTGCACCCCAGCGTCCCCCAAAGCACCCATGTTGTCTGCACAAGACCGCTCCACCGGTCATCCCGGGTCATCCCGTTATCTCCGGAGCAGTCTCTGTCACTCACGCCTGGGCTGAACATCACGTGGGCAGCACCGCGGTGACCGGGCCGCCGCGGGGTGGGGGACGCGCTGCAGGCTGGGGTCCTGCACCCACCGTGACTGCGCACGTGCTCAATCTTGTCTCCTTTCACATGGAATTAGCGTGACACAATTAAACCTTCTCGTTAGACGGCATTATTTACTCCAAAGGAAACGTGGGGCCAGCCGCGGGGAGCTGGCAGCTCGGCGTTTCGCACATCATTATGTTCCCCTCGCAGCTTTGAAGTCGGAGAGCCGAGGCAGCTCTTATTCCCTCGGCAGGGTCCTGTGTGCCGGGGTGGGGGCAGTGGCAGGAGGGCCCGGGCGAGGGCATGCAGCACCCACCAGCCTCTTCCTACCCCTGGTCGTCACCCTGCGGAGCATCTCCCGGAGCCATCACCACACGGCTCGTCACCCCAGCGGGGCGCCTCGTGACCACTGCGCAAGGCTGCGGGGATGGGGACATCTCCACCCGCTCCTCTGATGTGTCCCTTCTCCAGATGCCTGGATAACCCCCCCTTGACGTGCCACCCGTAGTGGGCGAACAAACCTCCAAAAGCCCCGATGTTGCCCTGTGCTCTGTCCCCAGGAGCGCTGGTGTGCTCCCCCAGAGCCGCGGGCCGGGACGGGTGCGCGGGGCCAGAGACGAGGGCTCCTTTGATGCCGTGGGTTTATTTACAAACGAGGTGCGATATCCTGTTCCTCTCGGCGCAGCGGGAATCGAGCAGTGGAGGGCGCGGGTTTGCTCAGCCCGCAGGACCCAAACACTCCTTCACCTTTCCCTCTTCCCGGGGTTTATTCCACCCCTTCTTCGATCTTTCTCTGTCCTTGCTGCTCCTCTTTTTTTTTTTTGAGCGTGACTTACTGCTCAGTGCTGGCGGCGTGAATGCTTTTATCCCTCTGTGCCCGCGCAGCGGGGCAGGAGGAAGCTGCCTGGGCAGATGGGTCATCTCCAAGGTTAAGCAGCATCTCGGCTTCGCTCCCAGCCGCTGCTTGCCTCCGTCCTTGCATTAAGGTTGGAGGCATCTGCCAGCGTGGCTGCCTCTGCCTCAGCTGCGGGGATTTCACCAATTATTTCTTTTAATAGGACTGGGGGAAAAAAGAAAACAAAACAAAATGTTATTTTCACACCTCTTTAACCAGCCAGCTCTTCCTTTCTGTTAGGCGCTGGCTGCGGGTTGCCTTCCCTGCGGCATTTCTGCCCAGGCTCTGGCGTGGGTCCCAACCGGGGCCAGGCTCCCGTCTGCCCACGATGACCGGTGAGAGGGACGTGGCGAGGAGGCACCACACCGCAGGAGCAGAGCACGGCAGGGCGGGCACCTCCTGCCCGGGGCTGTCCCCAGGGTCCTGTCCCACCATGGGGACCCTCAGCAGGTTCCTTGAAGTGGCTCCAGCCCCAGCGGACCCTCGCGAGTTTCCGCCAGGCGCCGTGTCTCAGCCGCCGCTGCCAAATGTTTGGGGGAGAGGAGCCAAGTCAGGCAGTCGGGAGATAAATCTGAGCTCTCTCTGGCTGCGCTGGGACTTTGCTCGGGATTAATTGGAGGCAACGGTCCTCCTCCTGCTCCTTTCCCCCCTACACAGGGCTGGGGCAGCCGGGTTGGCAGCCCGGGCTGGCCTGGCTCCTCGCAGGGAGCTGCCGACATGTTTTCAGCATGAGGAAGGTGCGTGTGTGTTTGAGCTCCAGCGCAACGGCTTGGGAAGGTGGGAGGAGGCGGAGGATGTGCTAAACTATGAATGAGCGCAGATCAGAGCCTCTCCCCTGCAACCCTGACAGGCTCTCTCCGTGAAATATTTAGGGATGCTTGCAAGATGTTGTTAGATCTGGCTGCTCATGGGATTGGTTTTTTTCTCCTTGACGAAAGCCTGGAGTCCACCTGAAGTTAAAGCTAATCTAAACAGTAGAGAAAAATAAACCCTGGGATGTAAAGGCGGGACGATAGCCCCAGTGCTAAAACAGCAGGAGAGTGGGAACTGGCAGCGGCTTGTTTGCCAGCCGCACAGCACCAAAACCAGCCGGTGCGTGTTACAAGGGGTAAAATACGGTCTCGGTGCAGCAGGATAAGGCACAGGGAGATGTCGGTGCTTGTCGTCCCGGAGCACCGCAACCCCGCTCCTCGCAGCCTGAATTAATCAGTCTGCCAGGAGCAGCCTTGCTCTGACCTCCGCCCTCCCCTCCGCCCTCCCCAGCAGCAGAGAAGCTGGGACTTCAATGCAATTTAAAGACTACCTCTTCCCAAACGTAAAGCATGGATACACCCGGGGTAGCTGCAAGCACCCTGCAGCCACCAGTAACCCCCACCCTGGGTGCCGACGGCTTCGGTCCGAGGGTGCCGGTGCATGCTGAGGAGCGGCCCCAGCCCGCAGCCACCTGGCAGCCTTCTCTGGCGTGTTATGGCGAGGATGTAATTTCTAAAATAACACGTTACTCTTGCTTAATTATCCCACTGTATAGAAGTCACTTCCGGCGCCGAGCTCGAGTTATGAGATGCATTTCTGAGCCGTTGTCTGGGTGCCAGGAAAGAAGAAAAAGAGAGAGTCAGAGTTATGATTGTTATTGGAGTGTTTTATTTTGGTTTTTAGATGTCTGGGTTTCTGTTGTAAAATGTATGAACTGCAAAGGAACTTAAATCTTTATGTTCACAATATTAGCTTCTCATTTCTAGGCTGAAATAGTTATGGCTCTTCTTAATTCTCTTGGAAATATTCCGCATGTTTATTTTTTTCCCCTAGATGTTTATGTAACTTCCTCTGGAAGCTCGATTTCTAGTTAATTAACTTTTTTGTCCAGAAATTTCTTTGCTTGGTTTCTTTGTTAATATACCTGGCATTTCCAGTTAAGACCGTAACTGTGTCTCTGCTAAGTTCACTTGGTTTCCACCACATAAAATATATGACTTGAAGGGTTTTGGCTTTCCTAGGAGCAGCCCCAGCCCAGCTGCAGCTTCGAAGATGCTCGGGGAGCCGCAGGAGATGTGAGTCCTCCGTGGTCCGGCACATTCACAGCCGGCACAGGCATGGGGACAGCGGGAAGGAGGACTGGGTGCCATTCCACCGGTGATGGTTTTGGCAGCACCAAAACCCGCTGGGACCAGGATCTGGGGGGCAATGGGATTCTGGGGCTGCAGCCGGTGGGCTGAGGTCACTCACGAGTCAGCTCCATGGCTGCAGCACGAGGCTGGGGGGAGAGGGGTGCCTGAAGAACAAGCCTCCCCCCCGGCTTGCCCCGCGTCCTCCTCCCCCAGAGCCAGCCTGGCTCTCTCCTCGCTGCGCCGCTGCCTTCTTCAGCCCCTTCGCACGTCCCTGCCGGTGTCTAACACCTTTTCACTGTAATGTCATCTGAAGATTTAATTAAGGTGCTGTTTGTTCCCTCTCCTAGATAATTAATTGAAGGTGTTAGATAAAACCAGGCCTAACACCAATCCTTGCTGGGTCTGAACAGTGCTTTCCAGCTCAAGATATTATTGTTCCCTTTTGTTTCAGATCCTTCAGCTTGTTCTCAGCCCCTGTGAAAAGGCTGATATTCAAACCAATTTGAATTAATTTTTCAAGCAAGATATCACAAGACAGAGATACTATTAAAGGCTTTGCTAGAAATCAGGGTTCATTAGAATACACCCGGCTGCTGTTCTCTCCCCTACACATTCTGCCCTTCAGTAAAAAGACAAAAAAGAAAAACAGTTTTAACTGCCAGGGCTTTGGTGTGTAAGCCAAAGGAAGTGTGTGGCTGTAGGGAAACCGACCCCTCACGTGCCAGGGCAGCGAGGGGGCTTGCGGTGGTGACCTTGTAGGTCCTCAGCAGCAGCGGCTCTCCCGGCAGAGCCCTGTGGTTGTCCCAGCAGTGGCATCTTGCCCAGGGAGGTGTGCGGTGATGCCGGCATCACCTCGGGCAGTGGGAACCCAGCCTCCAGGCATGCTGCCCTGTTCCCATCACACAAACACCGCACCACGGCTGGGGTCAGGGCTGAGAGTCGAGTTTTGCCACTTGTGGACTTTACAGAGCAAGCTGCAAGGGCTCCTCCGCCTTAACACGGACATCGCGTGTGATCGCCAGCATCGTGTGCCCCCCCTCACAAACCCGCCAGCATTTCTCCTCTCCCTTCCCCAGTCTGTCCCAGGGGCCAGGACCATCCAAACCCAGGCAGTGGCAGCAGCAATGCCTGGCTCTGGAAGCGTGGCTGTGGTCTCCAGCAGCGTGCGCGTGGTCGAGGGACATCTCCTCCGAGCAGGCGAGCAGAGCCTGGCCAGGAGCAGCCCTGACAAGCATCTCCCTTGACTCAGCACAGCTCCTTTCCTCCTTGAGTCAGGGGCTCGCTCTCTCCCATACTTGAAAGGACCCTTATAAACAGTCAAAGCAGCCGGAAAGCTTTTGTAATTTCTGCTTTAAATGGAATTTTATAAAGCAAGAAGAATCCAACAGTTGTTACTTAAGGAGAGGGCCCTATCGGCAATGGGGCTTTTGTAATGAGTCAATTTGAGAGTGCTCCCACTGACAGCCCGGGTGCCTTCACCCTCATCTTAATGCAAGATTTTTAATGTAATCAGTAGTAAGCATTCAACAGCAAATGTACTCCCAGCCGACAGCACCCCAGTTTGCCTGCGCCGCCGGCACCTTGCAGTCCACAGGCGGAGATGGATGGTGTCTGAAGGGACTTGGTCCCTGATTCTTGCCTCTCTCCAGCAAGATTTGGTTCATGGCATCAGCACAGTGAGGGGCTGCACTGCTCCGACAGCTCCAAGGAGCAGTAGCAAGCGGGGCAGAGCAGGGTTTGGAGAGGATGTCTTGACAGAAGTGTCTGTCCCGACAGCCGCGGCGGGAGCGGGCTGGAGGACCCGCATCTGAGGTGGCTTTTGATTCAAACCCCTGGAAGCGCTGACGGGTAGATGGCAGAAGGTGCTATTTTCAGCCCTGGTGTATTCCAGCAATGTCCCCGGCCTGCCTCTGCTGTCGGAGAAAACGCAAACTGCCCGCCCAGCTCCCCGAACTGCTGCAGGGAGACACGGGATATTCTCCCAGCCCAGCTTATGTCACCCCACGCGTTGCATTTAAATGGAGCTCCTTCTGTCTCCTTAACAAGAATGACATCACATTGCTTATTGCCTATTAGCTCGAGAGGTGAACACATCAGCCAGTAGAATCAGAAACATTTACCATGAAGAGGAAAAGCTGAAATCCTATTTTCTACCACAGCTCGAGGGGAAATGGTCTGTCAGGGCCAGGCAGGGCTGCGTGCGGCTGCCGGGTCTGCAGTCTGCACTTCCCAGCCAAGCTGGAGGCTCCCCAGGAAGGAGAAGCACCTCGGCAGAGCCAGCTTTGAGGACCAAACAGATAAAGTCCCCCGTGTCTTCCCAGTTTCTGTCCCCAGTGTTCCAACTTGTCCACTGGTGCCCCCACCCGTGCACCCTGTCTCCTCCGGGGACAATGGCACCAGGCAGTAGAAGCCAGAGAAGGTCACATCACCATCCAGGAACAGCGGCACAGGAGACCCCTGCTCCCTTCCCTCTCCTCCGAGCATGGCCTGTTAGTTCTGGGGATTTGGGTTTCCATTAGTGCCTGTTTGGTGGCCTTTCTCCTTTACACTGGCATTTCCACGGCTGCTTAACTTCAGTGCATTTCATTAGCACAGAGGTTTCTGTCGATATTAGAAAGTCACTGTAATCATCAGGGGGATTTGCACGGCTGTTAGCCCAGGAGCTTCGCTGCTTGGCAGCACTTTCAGCAGCATTTTTGCAGAAGAAAGCACCTTCGTCATGCACCCTGTCACCAAGGAATTCATACCCTGTGTCCCGCTCAGCACTGAGGGTGCTGCAGCTGCAGCTCTGGCAGAGCAAGGGCAGCGGTGGAGATGCCAGCTCCAGGCAGGAGCTGCCCGTGCTCACCAGGATGCCTATGCCCACTGGGATGCCCATGCTCATTGGGATGCTTTCTGGGACACCCATACCCTCCGGGATGCCCATGCCCACCAGGACACCCGTACACACCATTGCTATGGGTAGCCCCATCGGCAAGCGCTGCTGCCCCTTCCCTGCTACAGGGATGCTGCCAGGTCACCCTCCCTTCTGGCCCTTCACTGTCACCCATCTCCTTCCCATGGCACCCTCGTCTTCATCCCTGCTCACCTTTCACTGGCATTTTGTGAGCCCCAGTGACAGCAGAGGCAGGCAGAGGGATGCAGGACAGCGGGGAGTGCAGCAGTGGCAGGGCGGTGGGGCTGTGGAGGTGGCCACCCGTCCCTTTCCACCTCCCTGGCACTCTCTGGGGCCGGCCAGCCTTTCATGGACAGTGCAGTTCTGTTTTGCATCACCGCTTTGAAAAGCCCTTGGAGAGAGCAGTGATTTATGAGAGGTTTCTTGTACGAGGGGAAATAAACCTCTGACCAGACCCAACTGAAATCCACACTGCTTAATTTTCTGTGGAATCAGGATTTTACCCCTATCTGAGGATTTTGCCTCTTTCCAAGAAAAACAACCAGTGCCTTGCTCATAAACAGCCACTTTCTCTCCCTCTTCAGAAGCAGGGCTGGCTGGGAAGGGCTCCTCTCCCCGCCAGCCCGCACACCCTGGTCCTTGCTCCTCCGCAGCGGAGCCCTGCGGTTCGCAAACCACCGCGCTTCCGACCAGCGCCGGAGCGAGAACATCTGCTGGGAAAGTCAACTGTAATTAATAAGCTTTTAACTGGAAGATAGAGAAGCAGGAGAGAGACACGGACCCCTTTAATGAGAATAAAAGGTGTTTAAGTTTAGAGGAGCATAGAGGCATCCCGGTTACTTTGTAATATGATAACAGGCTGGGAATTTAAACCAGAAATGGAGGGGCTTGGGGGGGCATTTCGGGTGTGCTGGTGAAGCCAAGGAGGGAGATGGTGCTGGAGAGCTGCGGTTCCCAGAGCAAAGGGATTCCAGGTGGGAGCGAGAACAGCTCATCCCTGGCCATGCGCCCAGCTGTGTGCAGGGGGGGTGTGGAGGGTGGGGGGCTCAGGTGCTGCCGCACCCAGGTGATGCTGGAGCGGGACCGGAGGTGCTAAAAGGCAGCAAGGCCAGGGCTGTGGGAGGGATGCTAGAGGTGGCATGGTCAGTGTCTCCAGTGTGTGACAGAACCAGGATGGCTTGTTCCTGCAAGACAAGGTTTGCTGGGACTGTGTGGCACTGAAGGGGCTGGGGTGGCTAGGCAGAAGCCCCTCGTTGGCTCAGGGAGCTGACGGTGGGTGCAAGGAGGGGGATGTGCCTGGATTTGGGCATGGCTGAACCAGAGAAGAGGCTCTGTGAGCTGCTGGAAGCAAACACTTTGAGACCCTGTTAAAAATAGCACAGGGAGAAATGGTAGAGCAGGCAGCGAGTGGAAAGGAGGAGAAAAAGGTGATGCTGGGGGCCATGGGGTTTGGGGTAGAGGTGAAAAAAGACATGGAGGGGCTGGGGATGAAAGGCAGGAGTTGCATCCAGGGTTCGCTCTGCTTGCCCTGCACAGCCCGTGGGTAAAACAAGGGTGGGAAAAGGGTGCTGAGGCAGCCCTAGAGAAAAGGGGGAGGGCTGCTTATGGGAGGAAAAAAATTACCAAAGGCAGCTGGAGGTGTATAATTACAATTACGATATGTTAAGTGTTAGTGCAATATACCCTCTGCAAATGGATGGCACCGAATCTGTGAGGGAAGGCTGGTGTAGGAAGAAACTCAGTTAATTAGTTAATCAGAGCTCTTTAGGAAATGTTTCCTCTACTTGCTTTTTCCCCCCCTCTATTTCTGTAACTATCAAATCGTTTGTTGCTCATCCTTAAAGTGAAACACCCCCCAAGCCTGCCATGGGAGGCTGCTCTTTGTGGAGCAAAAGGCGGAAAACCAAACAGCTTTGCTGTCAAAATGATAGCTCACCCAAAAGATTTTTAATTTCTGTGAAAAGCCTGATTTTTTTCTGATACATGTGCAAAGCTGAACCTTGGAAATTCCCTCTGTGTATTGAAACCATCTCTCCACCTCACCTTGGCTGCTGGGGTCTGTCCCAATGTGCCCCTTGAGCTGTCCCTGCACAGGAGGGGTGCCTGGGCAGGGGTGTGAGCCCCTGGCTTCCCCAAACCAGTCCAGAGCCCCCCCCCGCCAGTGCTGCCAGCACTCAGGGCTGCTGTAGCCCTGCCAGGGAAGCAGAGGGAGAGCATTAACCAGCTTCGCACAGGGGAAATGATATAATTGGAGCTGTTTGGATTTAGAAATTAAAATAATTTGGGTTTGCTCGGAAAGGTTCACACAACGTCAGCTTCCATCAGGCAGATGAGAAGCAGAGATGCCCCGGGAGTGAGCACTCTGACAGGTCTCCCAAATAACACCCGTTTTCCCGGGGCTCCCTGCTTATATTCGCCTGTTTGGAGGGGGGTGGGAGGGGGCTTCTTCCCATGCTGAAGAAATCTGTGTGCCCTTTCCCAGAGCAGAGGAGTCATCTCCCTCGGATGCCTGTCCAGCCCTGGCCATACCACAGGAGGCAGCCAGTGCCGAAGTCCCTTGGACCCAAGGGAGCAGCTCTCTCCTGGTCCCCAAAACCACCCTTTCTGCCCCAAAATCTCTAGGCAAGACAGCAGGCAGTCTCCTCCTTGTGCTGCAAAATGGCTGGGCAAACCCTGCCATGCCAGTGACTATTTTGCGGGACTCTTATGCCTTTCAGAATGGTGAGAGTGCAGGACAGATGCGTTGAGAAATCCCACCTAAACTGCTGCTTCCAGCCACCTCCCATCCCAGGGCTGCCTCCCAGCTTGTCCCCACCACCTATGTTGAGGACACCTTCTGCTCCGAGGTCCCTCCATCCTTCTAGGCTCATCATTTTCCTGGTTCTACCCCTGTTTCAAACCATCCAGCTCTTGTTGCGTTATTTCTGTTTGCAGCATGACTTAATTAAGCATCATCTGCAAATGCAATTACTTTGCCATTTATCTTCTCCATTGCTAACATTCATCCCAAGCAAGACCAGGCCTAGTACCGGTTCCCGAGCCGGCCGCTGCACCAGGCGGGCTCCTGAGCTGGCCTCACTGTGCAGCCAGTTAAAGCCTCCAAGAAAGATCTCCGAAACATGGGATAAAATGCTGTCTGTCCTGCCAGCTTTTATCCACCAGTCCCTGCCCCCAGAGAGGGTGCGATGCCCTCTAAAGCACTAGTCAGCTTTGACCGCCATGGTTCGTCCTGAATAAACTCTTCCTTTGCGTTGCTCGTGGCTTTGCTCTCCTCCGGGAGCCAGCAAATGCCTTTTCCTTAATCCCTGATTTTTGTGGCATTCCTCGCCTGGCGGATGAGACGAATTTCCTGGCTACTAATTGTCAGTCTCCTTTTCCAGTCTCCTTCTTTTTTTTTATCTTTTTAATTTTGCTTTGTATTTATGTCCTTCCCTGCCAGTCCCCGCCGCCCCTCCCGAGCCCTCCATTGATTTGTTACGGCAGCTCGGAATTTGGCCGACTGCAATTTTATTTTTGTTGATGGTGGTGGGTTTTGAAGTGGCAGCGGCTTGCTAAGTTCGTTAGCAAATTCCCTTAATAATTCAAAACGCATGTTGCTCACCCCGGCTGATTTGTGTATGTTGGGTTTGTCAAGTGTTCCCTTACGTGCTTTTTATCAGTAAGTGTATTTACAAGGTCTTCATTACTTCCTAATTGACCATGCCTCTTCTCTTTAGTTATTGCCTTAAAGAGCAATTTAAAAAAGCAATTCAGCAACAGCCATTTTAAAGCTCTTCATTCCTTCCAGCCCCTTTCTCATTTATTATTATCCTTCTGTCTCGCTAGCACTTCTTTTCCCTGATGTCTTTAAAATCCTTCGTATTCCCTGGAACACTTTATCAGCTCTAACTTATTCCACTCGTCGGCTGCCATCCCTGCAGCTTCACCTGCCTCTCGTCCCTGGGCTGGGGGCTTCCCCCCTCCTTGCTGACCATGCTTATTCTGCGGTTTCTCAGCCCCAGCCCCACCAAGGCTGCGGTATTTGGCGGTGCGATTTCTTCCTCCGTACATGGGCATTAGGGAATGGGGAGTGACACTGCCTCTTCCCCTGCTCCGTGCTCCCATCTTGCATCTCCTCCCGGGTCCCGCTGGCTGTGGGGCTGATCCTGGTCCAAGGCAGATGTTGCCTCCCACCCCAGCAACCTCCTTCCTGGCTGTCCTCTCACTTCTGCAAATCGCTTCTCTCCAGCAATTGGTCCCAGTCACCAGCCCCAAGGTTGGTCACACGCTGTGCAAAAACCAGCACCTTAAGGTGGCCTTTGGGTTTGCTCAGCGCTGTGCTCCCTGAACTCCCCTCATCCCCTTCATCTTCCTGTGCTGCTTCCGCTGCCCGTCTCTAATTTCCCCTTCTTCCTGCTGCATCATATTTTTGCAGGCTGGGAGACTGGAACTAAACAAGTATTCCCTTGATTTATTTATACGTTCATAGGCTTTAAGGCCAGGAGAAACTATTAGCTCACTTCGCCTGACCTCCTGCGTATTACAGGCCATTAAACTTCATCTGGTTATCCCCGTACCGAGCTCTGTAATTTGTTTGGCTGAAGTGTATCTTTTTGGAAAGGCCCCCAGTCTTGAAGCGAAGACAGGTTTATACAATAATATTTTCTATACCACCCTTTATATATTCTATAATGTTGTATCTGGGTTTTGAATGCTGCTGCATGATGCATAGACACATTTGGGGGAATATCTGCAGTGATGTTCAGGCATTTTCCTTTTCACCTTGGCTGCATTCGAAGCCTTTATTGTGCATGAACAGCCCACGACATTCCCACGACAGGCACTGGTTAGGCAGCGCTTTCCTCCGCACCACGACTCAGCCGTGCCGGGGTCAATCTCGAGTCCTGTGCTGCGTTTGTTGCCCTCCATTAACCCACCCCAAATAGTTTTGCAAGTTTTTTTCACTTTGCCACTGACTTCCCCAGCCGTGGTAGGGAAGGAGGCAAGCCTGATTCTGGCAGAGATCTCCAGGCACCCCACGGTTTAATGTTTTCTTTCTCTCTCCTCTTTGAAAATGCGTCTTCCCCCCC
>Ga0065711_1031786_pt1 | contig 28735 bp, 18 predicted proteins | sample Hoacrofraction12_FD_59098 | JGI IMG/M metagenome (GOLD analysis project Ga0065711, IMG submission 59098) | Hoatzin crop microbial communities from Cojedes, Venezuela - Epithelial fraction 12 v2 (version 2) | ecosystem: Host-associated > Birds > Digestive system > Esophagus > Crop | place... | reverse complement strand
GGTCCTGTGCAGCCTACTGTAGGTGACCCTGCTTCGGCAGGAGGGTTGGACTAGATGACCCACAGAGGTCCCTTCCAACCCCTACCATTCTGTGATTTCAATAATGACCAATCTTCTCAGTTCATGTGGGACTCAACTTTTATGAGGACTATTTGTGAGTATTGCCTTAGCTGAAATCTCATCTGGATCCATTTATTTATCTATATCACACCTCTTTGCTCCATGGCTAGACACAGGGTTCATTTGCTATATGTTAGTATACTGTGAAGGGTGGGTGTTAGCTGTTGGATGCCATGATCAAACTCAAAAGCCAGTTGTGATCATGATGTTGAAGTTAGTCATCTAATCTACTTGTAAGAGCATACAAAGGATCTTTGGTAGGGTATAAAATGTATGTATTTTGTGTGTTCATGTGTCTTTGGACACAAGTAATATATTGAATTGTGTTTTGTTCCCTTGCAAAATAAACATTTTTGTATGTGTCTTTCCTTAGGACTTGCTATATGTGATAGCCTATGGACCATCTCAAGTTAAACCGCCAGCGGTACAAATGTTATTTCACTACTGGCCCAATTTAAAACCCCCTGGGGCAATCAGTGAGTACAGAGGACTGCAGTACACAGGTCAGTGCAGCTGTTTTTGTCTAGGCTGAAATAAATATAAAGGAAATGATCAGAAGTGTGTTCATGTCACGTGTTTACAGTTCTACGATATATTTTGAAACCTTTTTTCGATAGGTTGGTACTTTCATAACTATATACAATATTAATTTCTCTGTATTTTCAAAAGGTTTTATGAAAAATAAAAAGTAAATAGTGGCTAGTAAATATATTGTGGCTAGTAATATATATTGTGTTACTGCTGATACTAACTAAACCAGAACAGGAGAAGAAATAAATATAGTATTACAAGTGGTCTGTGAAACTGCCTTTTTGGCCTCACAAGGATTCTGGCTTATGTTCCTTTCAATTATTGCTTGGTTGCTTTTGTTGTGCCGGCTGCAATCACTGCTGCTGTTGCTAAGACTCCTTATCTGGCTGTTACGGCCTCACAAAAATTGGTTGATGTCAGGTGCAGTCAGTATAATGGATTAGTTTTCAAGGTTGACTATAGGGTGAAAATGAGAGACGAAGTCAGCAGTGCAGCTGAAGCTGAGTAGGTGGGTGGTAGAGAGTCCTCTGTACACCAGACTCCCCAGTGATGCTGATGGGATTGTGCTTCTACGGTGGGGACTGTCCAGCAGCAATTCGTGACTTTCTTTTCCTGCTTACCAATCTCAACCTGTTTCATATAATCTCTGTCTTATGGAGTATGTTTTGTTCACTTTTAAAATTTCTGGACCAGAATGCGACATTTTAAATAATAAAAATGAAGAATCAGAAGATAACTTAGAAGACCTCCTTGATGAACTCAAGTACATCCTGAATGTTCCTGATACATGTCTGTGTGATCTGTTCTAAAGCCTTCCCTTGAAGGGTTGATACATTTTCTTGACTTTTTTTTTAAAATCATTTTTCTTGTTCTGCTCTGCATCACTGCTTGCATGCAGGCAGGTCTGTAAACTAAGCATGATACTCAGTTTGAACTGTTACTAGCACTGGAATAATTTTCGTAAATACAAATTTTCTGTTAATAAATCCCAGAATGGGTTAAGTATTATCTGCAGTTGCATGGCCTTTTGGCCTGGGAGCATCCCGTATAGCATCCAAGTGATGCCACTTGAACAACATAACCTGTGTTTACTGCTCGTCATTACAAAGCGAGGGCTCCTTACATGGCTGGACTGCTTTTCCTTTATAATACTGTGTGTTCATTTTGCTTGAGAGTGTTCCTGAATTTACTCAGCTACTCCTGCCATCTTGCTTCTGGAGCAGAAGGATAATGAGTTAGTTCATGGTGTTGGTGAGATCAGGAAGCGTCTACGATGTGGATGTCTAGGTCTTACTTTTTCAATTTCTTGGCAGAGTTCATGGTTCATTTCCTAATGATGTCCCAAATAAGTCAGTAGGCATATATGTTCTAGGTTGTTTACTGTAATTATTAGCCTTCCTGAGGAAAGGCTAGGTCTTGTCTCATATTCATATAGTACTTACTGCAAAACAATCTTGTTCTCAGTTGATACCACTACACACAACAAATATAAATATATTTTCTCCATTTATTAATCATCTTTTTTGGTTTTGCAGCCTGGAATCCTATTCATTGCCAGCATATTGAATGCCATAATGCGATTAACAAACCAGCTGTGAAGGTACTACTATTTATTCAGGACTCAAACCCAACTATCTGGGAGATGGGGGGGTTACACTTTCAACTCAGCCATATGCTCTGGTTGTGCACAGGTGGCCAGGAGCAGGAGCTAAGGGAACAGCAAAGCCTGTTGAGACCAAGGGGGCCAGAACTTTGTAAATATGTTCTTTGGCTACCTAAGGCAAGATGGAATATTTCTTCCAACTATTGTGGACCAAGTCTTGGTATTAAACATGATGATGATTGCAGAGCACCTTATAAAATTCTTAGCTGGCTCTGGGCTCATCCACGTAAATATTTTCCTGAACGTGTGTGTGTGTAAATATGTGCACAAATATTACTATATACAGTAAACAGTATGTTATAGGTACATATTCAACTTGGTGTCTTGATTGAGGTCATACAATGCACCTACTCTGGTTGTGAGCCTTTCCTTGGAATGTGTCTTAAAGCAAACAGCAACAAAGCTTTACTTATCACTTCTACAGCCATCTTTGAGGGAGGTGAATGATATCTTTGCTGTTTACATGCAGGGTAACAAAATAAAATGGCTTGACCAGGATCATAGTGCAATTTGATCATAGAATCATAGAATGATTTAGGTTGGAAGGGACCTTATAGATCATCTGGTCCAACCCCCCTGCCATGGGTAGGAACTCCTTCCACTAGACCATGTTGCTTTAAGCCCCATCCAGCCTGGCCTTGAACGCTTCCAGGGAGGGGGCATCCACAGCTTCTCTGGGCAACCTGTTCCAGTGCCTCACCACCCTTGTGGTAAAGAGTTTCTTCTTTCTATCTAATCTAAATCTACCCTCTTTCAGTTTAAAGCCATTCCTCCTTGTCCTATCACTCTGTGCCCTTGTAAAAAGTCCCTCTCTGGCTTTCTTGTAGGCCCCTTCCAGGTACTGGAAGGCCTCTCTAAGATCTTCCCAGAGCTTTCTCTTCTCCAGGCTGAACAGCCCCAGCTCTCTCAGCCTTTCCTCATAGGAGAGATTTTTCAGCACTCTGACCATTTTTGTGGCCTCCTCTGGACCTGCTCCAACAGGTCCAGCTGGATGCAGGACTCCAGGTGGGGTCTCACTAGAGTGGAGTAAAGGGGCAGAATCCCCTCCCTCAGCCTGCTGGCCACGCTGCTTTTGATGCAGCCCAGGATATGGACGGTTGGCCTTCTGGGCTGTGAGTGTGCATTGCCAGGTTGTGTTGATCTTCTCGTCAGCCAACACCCCTAAGTCCTCCTCCTCAGGGCTGCTCCTAATCCATTCTCCGACCAGCCTGTATTTGTGCTTGGGATTGCTCTGATCCATGTGCAGGCCCTTGCACTTTGCCTAGGTGAACTTCATGAGGTTCGCATGGGCTCAGCTCTCAAGCCTGTCAAGGTCCCTCTGCATGGCATCCCTTCTCTCCAGAATGTTGAGTGCACCACACAGCTGCTTTCCATGTCACTGACAAAGATGTTAAATAGTGCAGGTCCTAATACAGGTGCTCCCTGAGGAGCACCACTTGTCGCTGGTCTTCACTTGGACATGGAGCTGTTGACCACAGCAGTTTGAGCGTGACCATCCAGCCAATTCCTTATCCACCAAGTGGTCCATCTGTCGAATCCATGTCTCTCCAATTTAGAGACAAGGATGTCAGGCAGGATAGTGTCAAATGCTTTGCAGAAGTCCAGGTAGATTACATCAGTTGCTATTCTCTTATCCACCAAAGCAGTAACCCCATTGTAGAAGGCCACCAAATTTGTCAGGCGTGATTTGCCCTTAGTGAAGCCATCTTGGCTGTCACCAGTCACCTCCTTGTTTTCCATGTGCCTTAGCATAGTTTCCAGGAGGATCTGCTGCATGATCCTGCTGGGCACAGAAGTGAGACTTACCGGGCTCTCGTTCCCTGGGTCTTCCTTTTTACCCTTTTTAAAGATGGGGGTTATGTTACCCCTTTTCCAATCAGTGGGAACTTGACCAGACTGATGGAAAAGGCAAGAACAGCATCACAGGTCCAGAGCATACTAGTTAGGTGTACTAATTAATTAGATTTGTATCTACTTAAATATGTAGATACAACCAATTTTCCTGGCATCAGTTCATATACTAACATAATTACATTAGTCAAACAGTTCTTCAGTGAGCCTTTTCCACAGGCTATGCTACTGATAGGGCATAATGGTGACACCTATCTCGCAGGTCCTTCAAGGGACCAGTTTCCTGACCACTGGAATCATTCTCCATGATGCCTTTTCATAGGGAAAGAGGACAGGTGTTGGTTTATGCTGTAGGATCACTGGATTCACACTAATCACTGAGTGGAGCAAAATATGAATGAAATTTACAGTTCCAAACTTTGCAGATGAAATACCTGAGTATTTTTGGATGGTCTCTTAGCTTAACTTTGATATAACCAGTCTTGATCAGTCGTGAGTCACTCAGAAAAATGCAGCCTGTTGTCTCTTGGGTAGATGAACGTAGGTTTGGTTAACAAATATAAGAAACATTCAAAGAGCATTTGTCTTTATAAATAAGATCTTACACTTGAATGGAGTAAGAAACATTTGATTTAAGTTCTTAAGATATTGTGTATACATACTACTGTTCAGGTTTTCCTTAAACAGTACGGAACACTTAACAGCCAGTTACATACACATTTGTTTAACTGTAACTATTTTCTGTAACTGGCTAATGTGGAAGGATAAAAGCTAATGCAAGACAAAGTTTTGACCTATGCTGACAAGGGAACTGTGGGCCCATAGTCTTTGTTCTGTCACTGGAATTGTGCTGTCTAGTTAACAGCTACGATGACTGAAAATTGGATTTTACTGGAAGAGGTGTTGCTGAGAGAGAACAAAAGCTAGACTTGTACATTACCTTGTCCTAAGCAACAGATCCTCTAAGTGACTATCTCTTTGGAAAAAAAAAGTCTGTCATAACTATGTAATGTAAATGTGTAACACAAAATACACTTGTCTTTGAGAGAGTGATAATACTGATATTGAAATATGTCCTGTTCTCTTCCCATAGGCTCTTATTTTCAGTTACATCCCTCTTTGTTAGAAATAACTTGAGATCCTGTACTGTCAGATGCTGAGTAGCGTCTTTCAGAATACTAAATGCTCTCAACGCGTATCAAAGCTGTGTTATATTGTATATCCTAGCATTAATATGTTGAACTTTCTCAGTGAACTTCAATGAACAGATGTGTTAATTCTTTTTCTCTGTGTTTCAGATGTGCATTGACCCATCCTTGTCTGTGGCTTTGGGTGATAAGCCACCTCCCCTTTATCTTTGTGAAGAATGCAGCCAGAGAATTGCAGGGTAGGTAATCTGTGACTGGAAAATGATCAGGTACAGTCAGACTCCAGAGTTCAGAACTCTGGAGTTATGCTGTATTTCAGTATGATTAACATTTAATTTATATAGGTAACCCTGTTGAAATATATGGAGCACGCTGCCACTCAGTATGAATAAGGATTACAGAACTTTAAAACTCACTACTGTTCAAGCTAAATGCAAATGCCCATCATGTGGGCTAAAGTGAAGATCTCTGAATATGTAGTGTGGGATGCGTTAACTGTGATAGGGGAACCTTGTTAATGTACAAGCTTTTGCTTATGAAACGTTTTTTCGCTTCATCCCTTAGTTGTTGTTAAAAGCAGGACATAACAATGAAAGCTCTTTCACAGACAGTTCATTACTTTTCCATAAGATGTATTTCAGATTATTCTCTATGGTATACTGTGAAGCAGCAAAGTAAAGAAATTTGTCCCTGCTTGTCTAGTACCCAGAAGGAATATAGCCTGAGATAAATTAACTTCACTTAATCTTTTTTTTTTTTTTTTCCTGAAATTACTGGTTTGGTTTGCATTACTTCAGAAGATATGGAGAGTTCCAATCGTTAGTTCAAGCAGACAAGGTTACAGGTAGTTCAGAAGCTACAAAAGGTTTTTTTGTCCCCAGTTTGACACCTTTATATCATACCAGCTGTGGGGAAAGCAATTGCGTCTCAGTAATCATTGATTTAAAGCTGCAGGAAAAAATAATTGGATTTGGTAGAAGCATAGCTTCTAAGGAGACTCACAGAAAATGGTACTGGTGCATGTTTTTTTTTCTATGTTCATCTGTTATTCTTCACTTTTGTTTCTTAGCCATCAGACTTTCAGGGCACACGCTATTTTAATTTGATAAATTTATGCCTTAAAAGTAATTTTTTGAAAGCCTTGAAAACATGGACCAATGTCAGCAAAGTGATAATTTGCAATAAGCCAGGCATAGCAAAGAGAGCTAATGTAGAGCACCCTGCAATTTATAAAACTACATTTGTAAAAAGCAGCTTCAGTACAATGTCAGTTCTACCACATTAATTTGGATAAATTTCCTCTGTGCAAAAGTAAATGCATATATAAATAAAAAATGGAAACCTAATTAGATATACAATTTTTATAGGGATCACAGTGAATGGTTGATTGATGTTCTTCTCCCACAAGGTAAGAGGTGTTTTAAGGGTAGGTACAAAATCCTATGTTTACTGATATTTCTGCATACGGTATTGCTTAAAATGCTGCATTCTGTTCTAAAGGGATTTTTTAGAATTTTAGTGTAGCTTGTACTTAATGCTGTTTAATGTCATTAAAGTACTATGAAAAATTGGCTAATAATCTATCTGAAATAATATGCAACTCTTTATGTGTGAGGGAACAGAGACAATTGAACAGATTTTCAAATCTTGAAGCATCCACAGTTGAGGCCAAGGTTTTTAAAAGTATGTGTCCCACACTGGTGTCCAAAAAAAGGGGCTAGTTGTTCCGGTAACCTGGGTCTGATTCAAAAGCTCATAAAGCTTCTGAAAATCTCTTCTATGAACAGAAGACTGTAAAGGATAACAGAAAAAGACATAAAACATTTTTCAGTGATCCAGTCGTTGATCCAAGCATTGTCCTTTGGCCAGTGAGAGAACCTGATATTCTGTTATCAACCAGAATGTAGACAAAGCTTGTTGACAGACTAATCAGAATTTCCTGGTTTTACAAGGACAGTCATATTCTCCAAAATAACTCTTTCAAGGACAGAACAAAGACATTCCTTCTCTCTTTGTTCTGCAAACTGAAAATTCTTAGCCAGCGGCTATCTTTCTGCTGTCTCCTTGTAGCTGAAATCTAATCCAAATTAAGAATATTTTGTTGACTTAAGGGAGGTACTTCTTTTCACTCAGCCACCTGTATTTACTGAATGAGATGTTGCCAAGGCAACAGACTGAATAGCTACAGCTTACAGGTTGAATCTGCACACATTTCGCTATGGAGTTACTGGCCGCAGACATAGCGGCTGCTTCTACGTTGTTCAACCACGTTCGCTAATCTTTCATCCTGCGAGCTTTCACAGGTGGTGTAGGCACATCTCAGCCATGTCTCCTACAGCATGCTGCCGCAGTGTGCCTGCAGGCATACTTTTACAAGTCAGTCCGCAAGGCAGAAGCATAGGCAGAAGGTGGATGGGATGCAGAGCACACCACACGTAATGCACCAAGGCTGTTCTTTCATTTCAGTGTAGAAATAGCCAGTAGGCCTAAGTATACACTGTCCTACTTCATGCAGTCCAATAGGCTTAGAGGTTTCAATAAAACTTGGAAACATAAGTTTAGCCTTAGAGACTTCCTTGCAGCAAGTCCATTTTCACATGGTTGCCATAGTAAAACAGAAGGATTGTCATTCTGTGTTGATGTTTTGTATGCCTTCCCCTTACAGCTGAAATTTCTGCTATATGTCAGAAGAAGGTAAGATTCGGTCATTTGCTTGATGGGGCATGATTTGATGTTGTGTATAGTGTCATTCCATTACTTTGTGGTGTTTTCTTTTTTGTACCATCCAAACTTTTGGAATTTATCCACGAATGCATTTGTTGGTGTGTGGGAATGGTCCAGCAGCAAGGTTTCTTTTTGTTAAAACTGCTGATGTTTGATTTGAGTTGTAGGTTTTTATTCAAGTGGCAATTAGTAAAGCAGTTCAATTATGCTGTTGAGCTCAGTTTTTATTCCATAACTCTGCTTATGAAGAGGATAGAGTAAGAGATTAATTTTAAATCTAAGTGTTTATATCTTCTCATCTCCTTGAAGTCTTAGATTAATCCTAAATTTGACGAAAATCCTACCGTAAACTGTATATTTTCAAAAATATATGAACTGAAAGTCTTCAGTGCTTGGCTATAAAAAGATTGCTGACAAAAAGAATCTGCTTGCAACATATACCAGCTAGTTTGTTTTAATAACATTGTAATAATGAGGAATACAGTGTATAACATATTCTAGATCTTGCATGGTAAATTGTGCCAGATTACCAGGTGGCAAAAATAAAGGCAGAGCGTATTTCAGAGGCTTGGACGGTTACCTATGACATGGCAGATCTGTACATAGCATGAACTGATATGGCACCATTGATTACACTCTTGAGGGTCTGCCTGTTGCTACACATAACTTAAAAAGACATTCTGAAGTATAAGCAGGGGTTAAGAGAACTACTGTAATTTTTAGAGATTGCTCCAAGCCAGAAAGTTGAGTTTGATGACATAAATGTTGGTTTGGTCTGCTCCAAAGGAAAGGCAACCATGACTTTTAAGTCCAGGCCCAGCATTTCAGTCTGAGCTCATCTGTCTGGAAGTTCAGTGACACTTGGCATCAGGAGTTTGCATACAGTTGTGCTTATATATAGTGATTTTGGAAATGACTGACACTTGAGCCAGTTCCCCAGTTCTGACTCTCATCCCTGTTTTCAGTTCCACTTCCTGATATTTGTGGCCTGATAAAATCTTTTGTATTTTCCAGAACTGTAGTTCCCATGTCAGAAGAGCTGTTGTGACGTGCTTCTCAGCAGGCTGCTGTGGCCGCCATGGCAACAGGCCCGTGCGCTATTGCAAAAGATGCCATTCGAATCATCACAGCAGTGAAGTTGGGGCAGCCGCAGAAACCCATCTTTATCAGACCTCTCCACCCCCTATCAATACCCGGGAGTGTGGGGCGGAGGAACTTGTGTGTACTGTGGAAGCTGTGATCAGGTAATATGTCAGGTTATGAGGCATCAGTATGTAAAGCGGGATCAGGCTTTCATGTAAATATTACCTCCAGATCTTGTGTAAGTTGATTTTAGTTTCACCAGGATAAGTTCAGAGCAGGGCCACTGAACTCCTGCTGCATTAGCAGAGTATCGGTTAGCTGTGAGTGTTGCCATCATGGAAGAAGTCAGAGTGGAATCCTAGAATTTGATATTATTACTGTTCTTAGGAAAATGATGAATCGGATGCCTTAACCTCTAGTTATTCTTGACCAGATACCTGTATCCAGTGCAGGAAAGCTGCATTCACTGACCAAAAGCTTGTTTTATAGCTTGCTGAAGGAAGCAGAGTTTCATGCTGAGCAGAGGGAGCATGAACTCAACCGCAGGAGACAGATGGGCCTCTCCTCTTCCCATCACTCCCTGGACAACACAGACTTCGATAATAAAGATGATGACAAGCATGACCAACGCCTTCTGAGCCAGTTTGGAATCTGGTTCTTGGTAAGAGATTCTTGCTCGTTTCTCTTGCTTCACTCTCGTTTGCTTTCTGAAGCCTCAATTTTTTTCTCCTTTTTTTTTTTTTCCACTCCTGGCTTTAGTTGCATACTTTTCTGATTTTTAAGCAAAAAGAGTTCTGTGAAGCTGTCAGACTGGGAGATTTCAGAACTAGTTTGGGTGGAGCTGCTCACTGTCTGCTGAATCCTGTATAGAATGTGTAAGAGAATTACTCGCCCTCTCAGTTTTTTTATTGACTTTCTGTGTTCCACCATCTTCTGCTCACAAGTGCCCTCTGCTGAGTGCCACTATTTTAACTGTAAAAGGCAATTCCCTGAAGATCTATCACCTTCCATCTTTCAACATCTCTCTCTGGAAGCTCAGCTTTTTCTCTTCTGAATAGGCTGGAGGAGTCTTAGTGGGCTGCTCTTCCCTCCTGCCTTCAGATTGGTCTAGTTGGTTCAGTCCCAGTCATTGTACTCCAGCTAATTCACTCAGTGTGGGCTGACAGAGTGAAGCCCTTCTGCTTCCACCCCTCACAGTAGCTAGAAGAGATTGTTCCAAAATAGCAGGGCTGCTGCTGGCTAGTTCATAAGCAGGCCAGGCTGGAGCCTGATAGATCATCAGAAATTGGGTTCTGCGGTTCTCCTTAAGGAGAATTCTCCTTCTCAGGCTCTTTCCAATTCACCTTGAGCTCTCAGGTGCTCTCCTTCTTGGTCACCCAGTGACAAGTGGGGAATAGCAGGACCCCTCATCCATCATCTAAACAGATATAGGAACAGCAGGGTGGCAGGTCTAGAATCCCATAATACCAACAAACAGCTCTGCTGTTCCACGTGACTACATGAGTAAACTTTATATTCTGTTCATATCTTGTGGATTTTGTTGTCTAATGTTGTTCTAGATTTAAAGCCTTTTATTATTATTTTGTTTTTATTGTGCCATATTCATCTATTCTGTTTCAAATGATGTTTTGTAGAGACTGAAGGCCTGCATTTCCAGAAGTAGAATTGAAGGGAGAACAGAACAGGTTTTGTTACAATAAGGTTTTGTTACCTCATCCTTGACATTGAGAGTCTGTCTTTCTGTGGTAGGGAGGGGGAGCTCACTGGCTTCATAGTGTTCTTATAAAATCTCTTGATCTCTCTGTAGTGAGTATTGGCAGAGATGACAGCACAGATTGTGAGAAATAGCAGGTTGCTGTTTTCTTCCATAAAATTAATACCTTTCATCTAGAAACTGGATAGGAACTCTTGAGCTGTATTGAAAAGGCTGCCACCTGATACTGCCTTTGAGTTAACACTCAACTGAGACAAGCACCAGGAAGCAAACACCTTAACTTCAACCTGCAATGAAGTAGAACAATGAAGACTGTACTTTGAATTGGCAAGGTTGTTGTTAACTGCCTCATCTCAAGAAAAAACGTGGAGGAAAAGCACTTGTAAGATGGGTTCTACTCTTCTCTGGGAAGCAGTGCTGTCAGCTGTTTCCCCAGAAATGACATGAATGTTTCTCCTTTGTTCACTTGCCACAAGGCAGCGGTCACTGGTTTCAGGTTACCAGCTGCTGAGTGCACAGCTTTCACTAGAAAGTGGCAACAAACAGCTGGTGGGTGGTTAAAGGAGCATCCTAAATCTCCTGTCATCAATTATTTTCTATTCTTTGGATTCGGTGCGGCAGTCTGACTTGAAACTTTGTCTCCTGTCCCCAGAAGATACCAAGAGCTCAAATAGCAGGTGATTAGGATCTTAGCATTGTGCCTGGTCTGTGAACTGGGGTACAGTCTTGGTCTCAGATTTGGGACAGTTTTACAGTGCAGACATCATTTTAGAAAGAGAGAGTTTGCAGAAAGGGAGAAGAACATTAATTATTGTGTGAGAAGTTTTGAGGACTTAAAAGTCATATTCCTGCACCAAATGGGGATGAAAAAAATCAAAATTGGAATCTTTTTGCAAAGCAAACATCACCTAGTATACGAAGTAGACATCTTTTTTCCGACTTTTTGAATCTTTTAATTTGCCTTGTCTTTTTCTGGTACTTTTTGTATATATGTATGTGTATCACACATTCTACCAGGCGTTACATTACCTTTTGAAATGAAAAGTAATTTTAAAGTTCAGACCAAAAGGTTTCAGTTTGTCAAAGCATTCTGTATTGATATTTTCAGTGTTGAAGCAAAGAAATGAAAAATTCAGTGCTTGATTTTTTTTTTTTTTTTCCCCCCTTAATGGTATTTTCTGTTTTGGAAATGTTTTGTCAGTTGTCCTGTGCCAAACTCTACTTAAAACTGTCTTCTGTGTAATCTGCATCCTCGTATTTCTGAGAATATGCAAAATACAGCAGACAAGCAATCTGCCACCTTTAATTCTAGAAATGAAACTTCATTTGTGTTTGTCTTCCAGGTGAGCCTTTGCACTCCCAGTGAGAATACACCCACAGAGAGTTTAGCAAGGCTGGTTAGCATGGTATTCCAGTGGTTTCACTCTACAGCTTACATGATGGATGATGAAGTTGGTAGCCTCGTTGAAAAGCTCAAACCCCAGTTTGTTACTAAGTGGTTGAAGACTGTTTGTGATGTCCGATTTGATGTCATGGTTATGTGCCTCCTTCCTAAACCAATGGAGTTTGCCAGGGTAAGAATAATTTATCTGAAAGTTCCTTGATTTGCCAGAGAGATTAAAAGTAGAAAAACCATTTGTCCCTCACCTCTGTCAAGGCAAAAGAAATCTCAGTGGTTGAGGGAGCAGTGGAGTACCGGAATTTTTCCTCTGCATAGGGTTTCTAGTTTTACTGTGTTAGAGAGCGGGGATTATGTACAATAATACGAAGACAGGTGGTTGGAATAATATTATAGGTATCAAAAGATACCAGACAACATTTTTGATAGCTTCACATTTCCAAGGTTGTCTTTAGTAAAAGGTATCATTTGTCTGCTCCTATATATAAGCCTGTCCTTTACTAGGCTGCTTTAGTAATGTTTCTCTGTTCTTTGTATACTTCATCTCTGCAGCTGTGAATTAAGGTTCATGAAATCACACAGTTGTAACTGAAAAGAACTCTGGGCATACTGATGCCCTGTAGCTTCAGATACCTAATTTAGGTGACTCAGTTAAGAGACTAGTCTGCCATGGTTCGCCTCGTTGCAGATGGAGAGAAAGACTTATCTGGAAGGTCATTCCGGGTGCCTGAGAGATCTTTGCTGGAATCCCTGCTAGAAAGAGTCTTTCCTTCTGTCCATTAATTATGAAGCAGAACTCGCCACTGAACCTGGGTAGCGAAGACAGGCAACAAAGTGAGGCATGTGAATATTCCTCTATAGAAAATGAAACATCAGCGTGAAAATAGGAACTTTATATTTCTGAAGGCTTTAAGACTTTTTCCTCATTTATCACTGCCAGTTATACCACATGTGCTTTTCTAAGACTTTAATTTTGTGACCCTCATGTAAAATGTCCAGGGGACATGTTGACTTTGTTTCCTAAAATTAGGTGGCTAGACTAGGAAGGGCCATAAAGACTTGATGTGATGTAGTAAAACATCTGGAATGAAGTGTGCATCCTTGGATTTGTCAATCCAAATATGTGGGATTTGCTGTACATATGCAGACCAGCATGTGTCTTACTCTGAACCATCGATCTGAAGATACACCTGGCTGTGGGAGGATTGGAGAGCAGCTGAGGAAATCTGAGAGGTGGATGGATTAATTGAATGTTAGAACTGAAGAAAAGAGATGAGAGCTTTGAGGCCAAAGGGGGAAAGAAGGACTGAACCTCATGCTGTAATCTCTTATGGGTATTTTGCTTGTCTTGGATCCAGCCCCTTTTTTTTGGTTTTGTTACCCCCACTGCAATACGTAAGACTAGACTGACAACTTGCCAGGTTTGCAAGGCTTCACTAGAACATGAAGACAAACAGCCATGAAATTAGCAATGATGAATGGAGAAAAAATAGTGTGTTGGCTGAGATTACCAGTAGTTGCTGCCAAAACAGCAGGCATCTCTAGAGCCATTAGTCAGGAGCAGCAGATGTGAGCTGAGGTCAGTTAGAATAATTAATCTCTGTAGGCCAGTTACTTATTTACTTAGTATTTTTTGGCTTCCAGTGCTTAGAACGTTTCCTCAAAATAACCCCAAAACAAACCATCACAAAAGAACACCTGGTACAGACCAAGTTTTTCAAAATAAAGATGTAGCACTGTAACAAGTTGCCCAGAGCAAATAATTGAAGGTGCAAGTTTGACTAAACAAATCTGTCCCCTGTCGAGAACTATAAATGATGAGAGGTTACTCTGTGTCATGGCCTGGAACTGGGCAAACTTCATCTAAATTTTGGACAGTGCTTTTGTGTACTGTGGGTCAAACGAGAGAGGAAAGCAAACAATGGCCTCTCCATGGCTGAATTCTAAATTCATGCTGGAAGGTGCTGACGATCACCCCCCACAAGTTCTTGACTGCAACACACTGAGCAAATTTATGGTGCTGGGCAAATTATAGGGACTAGAAATATTGTTCATCAGTATGATTCCTGGAAATACCCACAGGTTGGTGGATACTGGGATAAATCGTGTAGTGCTGTGACCCAGTTAAAAGAAGGGCTGAACCGAATCCTTTGCTTGATTCCGTACAATGTGATAAACCAGTCGGTGTGGGAATGTATCATGCCAGAGTGGTTGGAAGCTATAAGGACGGAAGTGCCTGATAATCAACTGAAAGAGTTCCGGGAAGTGTTGAGGTATGTAGACATATGTAGGAACCATTCTGTTGTTGCATATGTTGATTCTAGGAGGTTTTAGCACAAGAAGATGGTGACAACAAATAAAAATGCCTGTGTGCAATACACATTAGTGAGTGAATGCTTCTGAATTTTTTGTGATTTATATTTAGAGTGAAGCACTTAAGCTTTGGGGAAGTTTCCTTTTATTGCTCCTGATATCCTCGAATCTGTAGGAAGAGCCAACTACATGTATGCTTCTTTGCTGTGAGCAAGGCACATTTTCAGTGGCTTCCTGCAGCATGCCAGAAGAAACATCCTTCTGCTCCTGGTCAGCTGTTGAAATGGTGGGGATTAGTAGAGCTGGCACTGAAAGAGCCATGATGTGTATTGATTTAGCTAATATCCTCCCCTGTTGAGCAACGAAAACACCATAATAGAAATGGTGGCTGTCTGAGCAGAATTTCGTGTCTGGTGTATGCCTTTGATAATAAAACTTCACATTGCCTTTTAACTGATGAAGAGGCTCTGAAACTGACCATAAGCTTATATTTGTAGGTATTGATGTAACCTTTTCTAGTGTAAACATGGAATAGTGGAGGAGTGGTGAGATGAGAAATATTCCAGTTTTTACATTGGATGTTGAAAAAGATCTTGCTACCAAACGAAACTAGGCATGACGTGAAATGTGATGTGAATTCTTAAGGTGCATCATCAAATTAATAGATCACCTTGTGCAGTCAGGACAGGTGGTATCAGCAACCTAGCTCAGCTCCTGTGGAGGGTGGGGATGCAAGTAAGATTACAAAAGCTTCATCAGTGCTAGTAGTGAGATTACCTTTCTACCAGTTTTCTGTTATATTTCACACAGTGTGTGCCATGGTGGTGCTATATTTTTTTTTATCTACTTTTCAGCAAAATGTTTGACATTGAACTTTGCCCTCTCCCTTTCTCCATGGAGGAGATGTTTGGCTTCATTAGCTGTCGATTCACAGGGTACCCATCCTCTGTGCAAGAGCAAGCATTGCTTTGGCTGCATGTAAGTGTCCTTTCTTGACAAGTCATGCTGAAGCAGCTCATGATTTTGAAAGGGAGGGGAAAAAAAAAGGGGTGTTGGGGAGAAGAAACCATTTTTCCAAGGATCTTGCATGCTTTCTGCCCTTTGCTTAGCCTCAGTATAAGGAGGGTTGGTAGACAGATCCTGGGAAGCTGTATGTTACTAGCCGATCATGGGCAATGTAATGGAAGCTTGGAAATTCCTTTTACCTTTGAATGCCAGTTGTGTCTTTAGGGCCGTTCAGCTGTCTGACGCTTTGCCAGCAGTAGTTCTTAGCCTCCGCAGATTTTGGTCTGTAGATTCCAAAATTAGTTCCAGACTCCAGAAGTAGCTGTAGTTGTTCCCGCATATGGAGATCTGGATTAGACTAGCTCCGTGCCCATCAAGCTTTCTGCTGCTCTGTCCCTTTTGTGCTAGATTTGCCCACAAAGCTGGCATTCACCCAGTGTTCATATTCAGAAGCTACAGGGACAACCTTTATTCTGTATTTAATCTGTATTTTTCATTATCACCTCTTTTCTGTTGAGGGTTATTTTGGTTAAGCCTCTCCAAAGACCGGTTTACCTGATGCCTGTAGCAATTGTCACATATGCAGAGTTTAAGTAAAGCATGATTTTTTTTTTTTTTTTTAGATTTTTCTTGACCTAATAACAGTTAATGACAAGTATGAATGAGTTCATATTTGTCTGAGTGTTGGTGACAAAATAGATGATGAATATTCCCTCAGTGCTTTGCAGATAACTGTCCTGTCACTATGTTGACACCTGTAGGCAACCATTCTGACTAGGTTCTTAGATTAAATACAGAAATTCCGTTTTACGTAATAATAAATATAGTAAATAGCTATTCATCCACGTATTGGTAATACTTTTGGTTTACAGAAATACTTCTGTGGAACAACCTCACATCCCTGTGTGTTTGTGCGTAAAACTGATCTCAAGGTACACCAAGTGCATGCCAACAAATACTTTGAAGAGACTCTTTTTGCCAGGTCTCTCTTGCCTTAATTCTAACAGAAATCTAAGCTCGCAGCTCACCTCATTGAATCCCCAAATTACATGCATGGAACTTGCCAAACTGAGGATCATATGACAAAGGTGCTTATAAAATGGCTGGCATTTTTTATCAAACTTGAAACTCATGCTTTGTTACTTACTGTTTTTCCTCAGGTGTTATCTGAACTAGACATTGTTGTTCCTCTTCAGTTACTAATCAGCATGTTTTCTGATGGAGTTAATTCTGTAAAAGAGTTAGCAAACCAAAGAAAATCAAGAGTCAGTGAACTGGCAGGAAATCTTGCAGCTCGGAGGGTAACTATTCTTTATCCTGCTTGTTATTTTGCTTGGAACAGTTTTCATAACAGAATGCATATGAAAAATTAAAAAGTCCTCTTTTAATGTGACAGCATTGATTTGGAAACTCTGTAGACTTTGAAAATGGAAGAAAATTGGGATGACTTCTTCAATTAATATCACTCTGTCACATGGTCAGTGTAAAGATTATACAGATAGGAACTGCAGAAAAACTGCAGTTTTTCCTTAGTGAGCTGGTTTGTTTGGGATACATTTGGAGTGTTCTTGGTATCTTTTCCAACCACTTCTATTAATAACGATCAACAGCAAGTTGTTATGGACAATTGGTCACCCAGAGTGAGCTGTTGTAATCTAGTACAAATTTGGTGGGCCTAGGTATGTTTTGGAAGGGTGACATAGTAGAATTTTTTTCTGTTTCCCTGCATTTTTTTTTCCCCATCCAAGAGATGCAAAAATTGATCTAGAGTTGTCTGCCAAAGGCTTGTGGTCTGGAAGAAAACATGTACAAATCTGTAGGCACTACACATACTTGGACTGGTGAGACTAACTTCCTAGTAGTCTTGGATGAAGTGCTTCAAGGACAGCAGGAACAAGAGTGCTTGACAGGTCAGATCTTTAGATTTAAGGAACTACAGCCTCTAGGCAGTTGATGGTTCCTTACATATGGTCTGCCTGTCTTCTGATGTAGCCCTGCAGAGAGTGCTCCAAAACCTAGCCCATGACCACTTCTGAACAAAGCAGAAAAATGAACAAACTTACTGTCTGGTCTTTCAGACCATAGCTGGCCTAAAAATAGACCTCACGTGCCATCTAACTGTGTATCTCCTTGCAACACTTAGAGGTTCTCAGGGTGTTTTAGGTGGCTGCTGTGGTGTGGACATAAATCTGTGCAGACATGCACATCTTGTTACCATTGTGTCTAGTTCTTTTCCAGCTACCTGCATCCTTGGTGTAGCCTTAGTTATACTGTTCTCTTGAGATAGCCTCCTACTACTGAAGTTTGTGTCCCTGGATCATGGAGCAGATCGTTGTAACCTGATGGCCACTTTACGGCCTGCACCAGTTTTCTGTTTGGTTTATGTTAAAATTCCTCCTTAGTAGGAACAAGATACTGGACGTGAGCCACTTAGCCTAAGAGAATGTATACATCTGTGCAGAATATGATTTCTGTACTTCTGTCATATTTTATCATTTCAGGGTGTTAAGGGACATGTGTAGATTTTGCAGAAAAGTTACAGAAGGGAATAGTAAGGCTGTCAAAGTTTTTGCCACTTTCTGCATTTTCTTATACAACGAAATTGCTTAAAAGCTGAACAGTCATGTGCACTTGTTGATTCTTTATATCTTCAGGTAAGCGTTGCTTCTGACCCGGGGCGCAGAGTTCAGCACAACATGCTGAGTCCTTTCCCAAGCCCCTTCCAGAGCCCATTTCGGAGTCCGATACGTAGTCCTTTTCATAGCCCTTTCAAGAACTTTGGACACCCCAGTGGAAAAGCAATTGATTTTGACTGTGAAGATGATGAAATGAATCTTAATTGCTTTATTCTGATGTTTGACCTCATCTTGAAGCAGGTACTCACAGAAGAAAAAACACATAACGTTGATCAGACACGGAAGTTCTGTAGTCACTTTTGGCTCTCCTTTAATCCTGTATTGAGTCCCTTTCTGCTAAGGGACTGACATGAAGCAGAAGACATTTAAATCGCTCTACAGCTGTCATCTGCCTTTACCCACACAGGAGTTATAGGTTCATGTTCAATGAAGAGGAGTTGGATACCTCCACATTCATGTTAGCTCATATGAGTGAAAAGAACTTCTCCTTGGAGATTTTCTACAGACTAGAAGCAGAGGCGTGTTAGTAGGCTTAGATTAGATACATAGTTTTTGGATAGCAAAATTTGTACATTGTGAATCCAATGCCAAGTGTTTTGGCTAACTGTCTCCAGGTAAAATTCCTGGATACTGTGCTTGAAATTGTCTATTTACTCTAGCTGTTCGAGCTTGGGCCTCGACATCAGTGGCTGTTTAAAATTGTGAGTTCCAGTTCATCTCAAACTCTTCCCAGTTCTGTAATATAACACAATCGGAAATGTAGGAATAGGCAGAATAGTTAGTGCTCTGGCTTCTAAATAAATAATAAATCCTTACCCTTTTCACTGTCTTTCAGATGGAACTCCAGGATGATGGTGTCACTTTGGGCTTAGAGAACAGCATTTCAAAAGATATAATATCCATCATAAACAATGTGTTCCAGGCACCCTGGGGTGGTTCTCACACCTGTCAGAAAGATGAAAAAGCAGTTGAGTGTGGTCTGTGTCAGTCCAGCATTCTGTGTTACCAGCTGGGTTTTGAGCTGCTGGAGCAGCTTGCTCCAAAAGAAGAAATCAGGCTTGTGGTAAGTAGAACAGGAAAGGGCCTGTATTATTGGTGTGTTGAAACTCCTCTTCTTCATTGTTCCCATTATATTATGCACAAGGGAGCAACGCTGTGCTCACCTTTGGTGTGGACCATTTGGGAGTTTAAAGGAAAATGCCATTGAATTGTAAAATTTCCTAAGTTTGAATTCATTCGAAGAACCCAGGGAAGATGACAATATTCATCCAGTATGAACTCTTCCCCCATCAATGCTGAAGTGGTGTTTCACTTTGGAAGGACACTCCTATGATACTGTGTCTTAAATGAAGTGTGAAATGTTAATACTTAGTGCTTTTCATCTTCTTTTAAAAGCTAAAAGTGGATATGATTTTTAGTGAATCAGTTGTCAAGTGAGCAAGCCTTAGTTGGTGCTTAATTTTTGAAAATGCTGAGCACTGCTGACATACGGAATATACTTCAGATTGAGTATCCAACTTTATCAGATACAGATATGTACTCTCCAATCGCTAGTCATCATTAAAGTCCTCTAGTCATCATTAAAGTTTATTTTAAGCTGTATGTCTTTTACGTGTAGCTCTTCCATCTGGTAGTTGAGAAGACAGCATTGCTTCCATTACTCTGAGCACTGCTTTGCTGTGGCGTGGTAGTGGCAGGATGTTTATTAGAAGCTTTTTTGGTGGCGGACATAATGATGCCTTTTTATGTGTAAAAGTTTCAGAGTTCCATTTGGATGTGTATGCTAATAATAGGTATTATGCATGTGGTATTCAGTAACTTGTGCTGCAGAAATCATCTCATGCCCTTTCAGTTCAGATTCTCACCTCTACTGAAAAGCAGTGAGTGGTGAAGTCTGACGAGTGCTGGGGCTCAGTACCATTTCGATTGTGCTTTATAACATAAATGTCACAATGGCAACCTGTAATCCTGAGCTCCTGGCCACAGACAGAAGTGACTCTAGTCTGGTCTTTCTTTCAATGTGAAAGTGATTGAGGTAGCTCCTGCCTCTAAGCCTGTAGCTCTACAGCAGTGTGGGAAACTACCCTGCTCTTGTCTGATACTCCTCTGAGGCAAAGATGACAAGTACAGTGAAACGCTAGCCCTGTGGTTGGATCCACCTCAGCTCCAATATGGATGTACAGTTTCTCTTAAGTGGTATCACTGAAATCCATGCTTGAAACATAGTCTTGCTGTCTGTATGTGTTTGCTGATGCAGAATTTTAGGTATGTAGGTGATTTGAATGCACAAGTGTACATGGAAACAGAGCGTCTCCCTCATTTGAGCTCAGCTTATCACACTAAATGTAATTTAAACAGCAGGATATGGCCTCATGTATTTAGATAACATCAAGAAATGAATTTAACTTATTATATTCTTAAAGGAGCCCACAGATAACCTCGAGGATAGTCTTCTGTATACTAGACCTGAGTTTATTATAGGAACAGAAGGAGAAGAGGAAGACAAATTGGCACCAAAACATGGAGAAAACCCAGGAAATCACACAGAGACCGCAGAAAATGCTGGTAGGTGGTGGGTGAGAATGTTGAGTATTTCAGTAAGGCTTTAAATTAAATGCTTCTACCCACATAGCATACAATGTTCTGAAGCAGTCTTTCAAGTCCAGCAATTCAGAGTCACTTTTTTCTTCATGCATTTAATTCTTTCAACATTAATTAAATAGGAAGGCTGTATTTATATTGATAGCAAGTGTGAGTGTGTCTCAAAAAAGGTTTGGAAGAGATCGTGGCTTTTTGAACATACGAAATAGCAAAAATATTACATGCCAAATTCCGTGCTGTTGTAACTTTACTGACTGCAGGGTTACTGTGGCTAGAATTAATTTATCTCTCATCACTTTGACATTTTTTAGTTTCATTTTGAATCCACAGAGGAGAGAACTTTAACAACATTTTATGTAACTTACATTTTTAACAGCGATAAAGAATGACACAGAAAGAAAGTTTTGTTATCAGCAACTTCCAGTTACCTTGAAGCTCATATACACTATATTGCAGGTAACATTGATTACTTGTTTGTTTAGTCTGAATTTTTGGTTAAGTGATGTCACTGTGTTGAGAGTAGTACATCTATTTACACAGGAAATGTCAAGGTTTGAAGAACCGGATATTCTTTTTAACATGTTGAACTGTTTGAAGATCCTGTGTCTTCATGGGGAATGCCTATATATAGCAAGAAAGGACCATCCACAATTTCTTGCCTATATTCAAGATCACATGCTGATTGCAAGGTAGGTTTTTATTGCACATTTTGTCTTCATACTTTGTTGGTTCTCCAACTCTGTTGTTGGCATCAAAGATTTACAGGTTTCGTACAGAAAATTAACAAGGGGTGGTAGGGAAGCGTGGAAAGGTTAAGTAACTGTAAAAGGGCACATCGCAAAGGCTAATTAAGAAGTTGCAAATGAAACCAAGGTACCCTGCACTGTCCATCATGGCTAGTCTGTCACGCACCACTTGTTTTGCAGTGAGTCAGTTTCTCATGTTGAATAATAGCATTGTCTGAGACTGAGGTATCTTTCCTGACTCTACAAAATAAAATAAAAGATGTTGTAGTGGCAGGAACACAGTTTATAGGGCTTTAGTATTAAAGCTGAGAGAACAACAGTATTGCACCTTGTTTTTAAGCGGTAAAGGAAGTTTTTTCATTTAGTCAGAGTGAATTGGATTGAAATATGTGAATTTTTGGATTGTCTTTGGAGAAAGGGACTTTTACAGAAAAATCACTGAATAAACATCAGCATATGATGTTCTGAAATGGAGTGTGTGTTCATCAGCACTTACGGCTGCTCTGTATTAATTTCATTGAGCATCTCCTGAGACTGTAGGGTTTTAGCCAACTAGAGAATCTGTCCTGAATCTAAATACCAGCAAATTGTGAACACCCAACATCTTAGCCTTTCATGGATGCACATGATTCAAGGTGCTAACACAGTTCGTGTGGCTTATGCGCTGAAGCTGTTCCTGTTGAAAGTGCTGATTAATAGCATAGATCATGTTCCATGGCAGTTGTGCCTGGATTTAGGCAAATTTGTCAGATCTGAAGTGTTTCAAGGTATGGAATATTTGAACCTGGATTTTCAAGAAAAACTACTGTAGTTGAAGATTTGCAAGTAGCTGTGTTCGCTTACCAGCAGCTTTGTAGTATACACATAAATGCCCAGGATGGCCAGGATTTTCATGAAAAATACATTCCCACCAACAATACAATGTCGACATTCAGAAGAAAGGATGTCAAGGGAGTGTTTTTATAAGCAAGCTTGCTGTTTTTGGTCTTTCCAGCTTATGGGGCGTTGTGAAGTCGGAGTTCTCTCAGCTTTCTTCCCTGGCAGTTCCACTTCTTCTTCATGCGCTTTCGCTTCCCCATGGAGCTGACATTTTCTGGACAATCATAAACAGCAATTTCAACAGCAAAGATTGGAAGATGAGATTTGAAGCAGGTAGGCCCGAGAAATGTACACGCTTTGTTCTTTGTTGCTTCACTGAAGATATAGAGCTTTCTATGCTGTAACTCAGGAGACCTATAGTAGATTATTATCTCTTTGCTGCTGTGGGGAATTTTGGACACAGTCTGGTGCAAAGCTATTGCATATCAATGCAGTAAAAGAAAGGAGAACAGGAGACATTTTAGATAATCAAAGTAAAATCAGTATTACAACACATGCCAGCTATTTTTTGTTGTTACTTTCTCAGATGTGCATATTTCTAGGAAAGGTATATTAATCAGGGCATAAAAAGCTATTGCCTAAATTAACATGCATATTTTCTTTGTCTGGGGTCATGGCTGCTACAGTGGAGAAGGTGGCTGTGTTGTGCAGATTTTTAGATATTCACTCTGTGACAAAAAATCACCTACTGAAGTATTCTTTGGCTCATGCATTCTGCTGTTTCCTGACTGCTGTGGAAGATGTCAACCCAGCAGTAGCTACGAGAGCTGGGCTATTACTTGACACCATAAAGAGGCCAGCTTTACAGGTAGGTTGGTTAAATGGGGGGAAAAAATACATTCAAACAGGAATCTGGGATTTCACCCAAAGTTCAAAGCGGTTCAGGCATACAACGTCACGGTCACTGCTAATACCTCTTTAGACAAGCCTTACAGGTCTTGGTAATTCCCATATGCAGAGTAGCCAAGGGAAATGATACTGCACTAGCCCCAACTGAGAATCATAGAATCATTTAGGTTGGAAAAGACTTTTAAGACTGAGTCCAACCGTAAAAACTTTGATAGAATGCAAAGGATTACGATTGCATTTGAACTGCTATCATAGAGACCTGTAAATGTTTTTTATTATTTTAACAGTTACTGGATTTTTTCAATTAGAAAAAAATTTGTGAATTTTATGATACCATGCTGAGCTGACAGTGAGAAAATATAATCAAGCAAAACCAAACATGGTCTTCATCTTTTGAAGATTTACTTAGGCGTGTAATTTTACGCATGTGAGAGACGCTGCTAGTCAAAATTCTCATGATTAAAGCAAAGCACACATGAAAGTGGATCGGAGCCTATGTACACAAGAAAGGCTAAAAAAAAAAATCTCATAGTACACAATTCAGTTCTGGTTCTCTGGAGAATAGAATGAAGGTGTATTTTAAAAAGTTCAGTGTTACTGCCTATAACAAGCTGTTAATACTTGCTAGTTTTATTCCATATAATGCCTTTTCAAAATAATTTCCAGAGAACTTGAATTCATTGAGTTCACTGAGACTGTTACTAGTATACTGCACTTTCATATTTAGTATGTGGGTTTTCTTCTCAAACATAAGTCTTGACACTACACCCAAAATTCTAGTGCAAATAAAATACAAAAGCATCTTGAGGCAACATACTTCTGATACACTTCACCACATAATCTTTCTTCTGTTTGGGCTTGGTGATTCATTCTTTTTGTAGTTAAGGGCTTGATTCAGTTGCCTAAATATAAGCTTTTTCTCAGGCAGGGGTGTGTGAAGAGAATACTTTGATATTGTGTACCAACAGTGCAGTAGAACAGAACTTTGCCTATAGCTTTGTGTTCCTCAAAGTATTAGCAATTTCTGCATTCTAAATATGATGTTCATTCATCTCCTTACTTACCTTACTTTTCCACTGGTATCAGTGACATTAGGTCTGGTTTAAAGGACTTGGCAGGAAAAAGGAGCTAAACCTTTATCCTGTACTAATTAACAGAAGTTGTGAGCTTTGACCTCCCTTTACTTTAAAAAATGCTTAAAATTTTCACATCTCAGTTCTGTGTTTTTTTGTTTGTTTGTTTTCCTCTATAGGGTCTCTGCCTCTGCCTTGATTTCCAGTTTGACACAGTTGTCAAGGACAGGCCCACAATTCTTAGTAAGCTTTTGCTCCTTCATTTTCTAAAAGCGGATATTCCAGCTTTGAGTTGGGAGTTCTTTGTGAATCGCTTCGAGACCCTGTCTCTGGAAGCACAGCTTCATCTGGACTGCAACAAAGAGTTCCCTTTCCCAACAAGTAAGCAGAGTCCAAATCAATCTGAACACCTTTTATCAGCTTCTGAAATTTCAGCTGCCTGCAAGGGTCTGAGAGATGTAGGTCTCACCTGTATAAATTCTATGAAATTAAGTAATCTTTCAGGCCGAAAGGGAATAATGTGAAGTGAGCATTTTTTTTTTTGACTGCCCAAATACAGACCAGGCTATATTCTGTCGCATCTTTGGGTGTCATGTTTTACTCTCAGTACGATGTGGTTGCCAGCCTTGGTTGTAGCGATTGCCAGTCTTAGCTAAAATGCGGTCTGGTTCTGTGGTCAGCTGCAGCCTGCCTTAACCCACTTGTTCTTTTGTAGATGTTCTTATGCTATCAGCATGGCTATTCTCAAAGGCCTAGGTCATGTGTGACCCTGTTCTGCAGTGGTCTGTACAAAGACAGCTGTAGGAACTGTATCACCCTCGAAAACCAAACAAATGTATGCGGCACAACACAAGAAGCACATAGACTCTCAGAGATGGGGCTCAGTTAACTGTTCCTGCAGTGACAAGTGGTTGTAAATGTTTGTACTGTTCATATCTGGTTTCTTCATGAGACACCATGTCTCCTTCCATTCATTGGGGGGGGGAGGTAAAAAATAGTTCATGTATGACTGTTTAACATGCTGAGTAATTGGAAACTTCTTTACCCAAGTGGTGGCCCATGAGGCAATCTATCTCCATTTGATTTGCCTGGAGGAGGTGGGGACAGCTGTTTGGACAGCATGTGCTCCCTCAGCAGCCTAATGCCTCCTCCTACGCTTGTATGGAGCCCAGCACCTAAAAAGCCCAGGTGCTACTGCTGCACCCATACAGGAGATGAGTGAAACTGCAGACATGTTTTTTTGTCCATATGTGAGTAGCTTGACCCAATGCTGGGAATGGCTGCTGTGGCCTGACCAGGGAATCTCGGCACTTATTTCTAGCACCTCTGGCTGCAAATGTGGGGTCATGTCTTTAAATATGAATATTTGGCAGTGATTGAAAATTTAAAATACACAGAAGATAATTTTGAAGTTTCTTTTTGAAAATGCAAAGAGAAAGGTTAAAGGATGGGCTCACCGTCTTTAGATAATTAAATGTAAAGGATTTGAATGCACTATAGACAGGAGTATAGAAAAGCATCGGTCACTCCATTAAGACATGCTGTGATACTGCTAATAACACCGCTGTAAACGCATAATCACACTCACAGATTTTTGGAAGTGCTGTTCAAATCCAGGATTATAGGTGTAGGCAGGTCAGGAGGTCAGTGAGGCAAAACTAGAGGCCACGTTTGGGTATTAGTGCACTAAACTTGATCGACACATGTGAAAATTCTGACATTTAAATGGAGGGCACCTCATATCCCCTTAGCCTCAAATGCAGGTTTTGGTTTCAGGAACCTGTTTTTGTCCAATCTCTAAAGAAATAAGTAACAGCATAATTTTTAATCAGTTAAACCATTTGGGGTTTTATGGATTTCAGAATGAGAGCATGCAAATGAGTACCTTGCAGATGGACCCCTTGAACCCATATGAAGCGCTTTTAACTTGAGTGGGACCTGGGGCCCAGCTGCATTTGGCACTTGGCAGCATTAGGGCCTCAGCATGCTGTGGAATGAATCCTAACTTGGTCAATTGCATTTGCAAAGCTATCACTGCTGTCCGGACAAATGTCGCCAACCTCAGTGATGCAGCAATGTGGAAGATCAAGAGGGCTCGTTTCGCACGTAATCGTCAGAAGAGTGTGCGTTCCCTGAGGGACAGTGTGAAGGGACCAGTGGAGTCAAAGAGAGCGCTCTCCCTGCCAGAAACCTTAACCACCAAAATTCGTTGAGTATCTATTTATATTTTTGTGACACGCCTGTATCTTCTCCCTTAGGGTACACATTGGAATTGTCAATATTTATCCAACTGGAATAGCAAATTTAGGTTTCTGACTGATTTGGGCATTATTCAGATAATGAGAAGTTAATGAGTTTGACAAAGAACATAGACAGACATTATGTCTGTGCTGTGTTTTTTAAAGTGCCAGAACAAAATGCTCCAAGACTGGTTTGTGGATAGATCTTAATTTTAATTTGTGGCTAATACACAGTAGTTTTGTCTAAAATAGTGTTTACAGAATAATTCCTCTGTTACTAATTTATTAAATTTAATTATTAATCAGTGTATGCAGCATGTGCTAGACATCTTAAAACAACTGTTTATGTCTCAGGTGAGCTTTTTGATATCTTCAGAACTCCTTTGTGAAGAAAACAATGTCTGTGCAGCACATCTTGCCAGCTTGTATAGGACGACCTAGGTGCTGAAAATCCGTAGGCATGTATGGAGCGCTGTACAGATATCTTTCCAAGCAGAAATATAGCTTACCCATTCTCATGTAGAATGTTTTACAAACATAAATTAGATCTCTCACGTTGCTCCTACCCATGTAATAGGAACTGATAAAATGTTCAAACCTGGGTGCTGGTGAACTGTTAATTTAAAAGGTAATTTATTTTCTCCAAAACAAACACCACCATATTTTGGGACTCTTAAGTAATCCTTCTTGAGTAATTTCTATCCTGCATATGGGCTCCTGTGTGGTGACTTTTGTACCAGCAAAACTGAATGGTGGAGAATACTAGAGTTATAGAACATGGTGCACAGGAGTGGCATGTTTCAAAGGGTTACGCTTACTGCCTGACAACAGTGCATGAGTAAATGAACATAAATATGCTAGCACTGAATATATGCTGAAGTATAAGAAGTCACTACTGCCTTTTTAAACAGAGTTGCTCATTGTATTTTTTTATTTTTGTTTTTTTTTGAAGCTGTGAGCTTGACCAGACATGAGCAGTCTGCCCCAACACTTGGAGGAACACCAGAGCAAACACCAGGTGGGTTTGACAAAGGAGATGTTTTGATGGAACAGGAAGGCACTAGTGCTGGCTATCTTGCTGACTCATGAGATAAACTTACGCAAGATGGAAGTTGTCTAAAAGACACAGTGAATCATGTCTCAGTGTGGTTCCAAAAGGTGTAAATTGAAGTTCTGCTCTCAATCTGTACTGAAAACTGCCCCAAGTTGTAAATAGTACGTTGAGACTGGGAGGAGGTTATTCAGAGGCAGTCAGCTGTGCTGGCAGTACCTCACCCTCCTGTGTTTGATTGCCCACAGGAGCAAGTAAATCTTTAGTAGGCTGCCCCCATGGGTCAATAGGTTCAGCCTGATCTTTGGTCTTCAGATTTTAGAGACAGCAGACAGAACGTGTTTGATTATCAGTACTGTAAATTACACTTGTCTCCTCTGTATGCTTACAGATATCTGAAGTACCTTATTTTATGTTTACTGACGTTCTGTGAAGATGTCACCCTTCTGTCAAGCATTTCTAGAATAGTAGCATGTGTAGAATAGCTAGCTCAGCAGAGTCCAAGTAATCTGTAAACAAATGTGACTACTGACAGTTCTTGCTCTGAGTCCTGTGTAGACTCACCATTTGAAAGTGAAAAATCTCAGGTTCCTTCTTCAGGACTTGCAATATTTCCAACAGACACAAATTCAGAATTAGAACAGATCAGCTTACTGGGTGACCAGCTGAAAGGAAAATACCTTGCCAGCACAGGCACTGACCAAGCTGTGAAACATACTAGGAGAACTTCTGAATTAACGGTATATAGCCCTATCATACTAGACAACCAGCTGCTCCAGAAGGGCAGCAATATCTTGCCACAATGGGGCAGCCCAGATAGGTTTGCCTCTGCGCTGCCAGTTGTTCTTCTTCCACCCCCACAAAGCATTGGCCACCATCCAAGAGTCGGTGTAAAGATAGAGCACTGGCCACTTCTCTCGACTGGCGATGTCTAAAGCCAGCTGGATGGCTTTCACCTCTGCAAACTGACTGGACTCTCCTTCTCCCTCGGCAGTTTCTGCGACTTGTCGTGTAGGGCTCCATACAGCAGCCTTCCACCTCCGCTGCTTCCCCACAATGCGACAGGACCCATCCGTGAACAGGGCATACGTTTTCTTATCTTCTGGCAG
>Ga0065711_1031785_pt1 | contig 28735 bp, 11 predicted proteins | sample Hoacrofraction12_FD_59098 | JGI IMG/M metagenome (GOLD analysis project Ga0065711, IMG submission 59098) | Hoatzin crop microbial communities from Cojedes, Venezuela - Epithelial fraction 12 v2 (version 2) | ecosystem: Host-associated > Birds > Digestive system > Esophagus > Crop | place... | reverse complement strand
GGAATAGGTTGCCCAGAGAAGCTGTGGATGCCCCCTCCCTGGAAGTGTTCAAGGCCAGGTTGGATGGAGCTCTGAGCAACCTGGTCTAGTGGAAGATGTCCCTGCTCATGGCAGGAGTGTTGGAACCAGATAATCTTCAAGGTCCCTTCCAACCCTTATGATTCTATGATTCTGTGATTCTCCTTAAAAAGAAGATGCTCATCAGCTGGTGAAAACAGGTCCATGCTTCCTTCAGTCACCACTGGTTGTTCCACTGACTTTTATGCGGCTACTCTGATTATTACCTGGCTATCAGTGCCTGGCGATAGATGCAGAATTAATCTGAGACATGCTTGTGGTTTTCCTCTTATGCAAGCATGGAATATTTTTATTCATCTGATTTTTATCATGCAGTGTTCTTTTATCTGACATCCATGCATCGCATTTCTTTTGTATAATTCCTCTTTCTTTGATGCTGGCATGCACACTTCCTCCCAGCTATCCACAGATTTCGTTATGTCTCTGTTTTCTCCTGCTTTAGGATCATTAATGAGGATGTTGACTAAGTCAGGATCTGCCATTAATCTCTATGTTATGCTACTGGATAGTGCCTCTCTGTTTTATGTGCGGTTACTTAGCATTACCTTTTGCCATGGACTTTTTGCCAGCTCTCAATACACTGGAGGGCAGAGCTGGTGAATAATTTATTAACGAATTTGCATCTTACTTTCCTTCATGAAGTAAGTACAAATAATCTGATTGTTACTGATTTGTTTCTCAGCTGAAAATTTTCAGGAAACACTTCATGCAAACATGTGTTAGTATGTGGGTTTCTGGCAAATTAATACCTTCTAGACTAATACTTTCTGTGATACGATCAGTTACTTAAATGGTACAGTACAGTTTCACCTCATTTTGTGCTAAGTGGTTATTTTAAGAACGTCAAAAAAGAAACCAGAAAATGGCAAAAACGTAGCATTTACAGAACGGTTACTACCCTTTACCAGAAAAAGTACCTTGCAGGAAAATTTCAGGAGAACAAAATTAAAGAGTTTGTCAATGCCTGAGAGCTGGTTTCCTTCTAATGAGCGATCACAAACACCTGGCTTCTGTAGTATGCATAACTCTACTTCAGAGTCTGTGAATCAGTTTACGTTTTTAAAATAGGGGTCCATGAAAAAAACAACTTATGATACCACATTTACCAAATACCTTTTACTCACTGATTTAATAGTTCTGTTTATATATATGTATATATCTATATATCTCTATGGGGATTTATTCTTTATGAGATGTGCCAGAGATGTTACATTTCTTTTGCCTTTATGTGTTCAGTGATAACTCCATTGTTATTGGCTCTTTCATTTTTTGTAAGGATTTATTTCACTATGAAGCACTTTCACCTCTTACTTTTGTTTTCCTTCTGAAAATCAATACCATATTCACCTTTCACTAATATATTGATGGATCTCTGGTTGTTTTTGAGTTTTTGGTAGTAATTGCTGTCCTATAGTAGAAAATTAGGCTGATTTTCTTTCTTCAAATACTTCTTAATGACAAATTGACATTATATTACTTTTTTTTAAATAAATTATCTATTCTGTCATTAACGGCTTTGCCCTTGTCATAAAGCCGATTTTAATTGATCAAACAAAATGAATTTTTCAGGAATTCGTGTGAAAATATTACAACATTAGATATTTTTTCCCCTCTTACGTTACTTGGGCAGGGAGGTGGGAGGGAAATCAGTTTAGTACCTTGAGATCATACAGAATCAGTGATTTATATACACTCGTATTTCTCTAATATTAATACACACATTTCTTAGTTCCCAGGACTCTTCCTTGAAACCTTTTTTCTCCTTTCTGTTTCTTTTAGTAAACTCGTGCCCTACCAGCAGAAAGACAAGAATCTTCAGGAGGTTTTCTGCTCCATCTCTGCCTGTCCCACCCCTCCATGCAACCCAGGTGCTGTTTCCCCATATATATGTGCATATATATATACACACACATACACACATACACACACACATATGTTTATACATACATATATATACAGATACACAAGCATACATGCATATATGAATTCGTTTGGAGCTTGCTGTTCTCCTGCTTGCTCCTTGTGCTTATCAGAGCCAAGAGGACAAGCAGAGTCATCGCACCACAGCTGCATCTTCTGTAGGCCTTTCCTATACGCAACAGCTGGGATTCTTTGATACCTCTTTTTGGGGTGCTGTGTTATTGGTGCACAGGTCCTGGATTGGTTTATTTTTGTAGCAGAAGGGGATAAGTGATACAAATCCACATGCACCATCATAGGGGTTGCATGTGGCTGTAGAGCAGTTATGCTATTATCAATAGAAGCCACCATTTCCAAAGGGAATCCCTGTTTCTACAGCAATGCGGACACAGAAGTTAAAATTGAAACTGGAAGTGAGCTCCTCAGCGAACCGAAAAATCCAAAGCCCCTGTGATATAAACTGACACAATGCACACAGGGAAAAACAAATCTCCGTTTGAACTGTATTGCACTCAGCCCATCTGGACTCACTTTCAGCTTGATACAATATTTTTATTTTATTGCCCTAGTGTCACATGCTGCTAAACTGTGGCCCTGCCATGCCCTAGAAAGAGCTGCCTCTCACAGGTAGGTGGAATGATTCCTGTAATACCAGCCTTAATCCAGACTTTTGCTAAGCAGAGGATGTCTCATTTCAAGTGCCCAAGAAGCAGCAATATCGGTGCAAAAGGTTGCTATACAGTGGCAGAGGCTTCACCACCAGATCAGTGAAAGAGGATGAATATAGAGCAAAAAATAAAAAAGCACAAAAAATCCCAACAACGAAAACCACCCAAACCCAGACTTGAAGCACAGCATTACACTACTTCAGTATATGTTCTATTTTCAGAAGATGCTAAAGGAGCTGAAACACAATGGGCAATGATTTCTTACATTGTTCACAACAGAAAGTATTTGCACAGTAATGCAAATACACAACGACAGCCTGCAGGGCTGTTGTTGAAGGGAGATGTTTACAGGGACGCTGAGTGTGACTCACTAAGGCTCTGCAGCAGACCATGCTGCGGTGCAGCTGGGGATCTGGACCGCAGGCAAAGCACAAATAACCGTTCTCCTGCCCTGCTGACGGGCTGGTGGTGGGCTGCTTAACTGGGTACGTGGAGGACCACAGTCACCCTTGTCCTTCCCCGAGTAGCTGCATGGGGACTTTTCTTCACATTGTTCTCTTTCCTTACTCTGGAAGGCAAGTGGTTTCAGTGTGGCTGCCTACAGGGTAAAATACTACCCAGCATGAGAGGCAGTGAGATGCTGTCTCCAGCACCTCTGTGTTCGAGTCTTCAGAGCCCACCCAGGCTCTTCTTGGACACAGTGAATGCCAAATTCTTGGCATATGAGCGTGCGCTCAAAACTGGAAGGCAACTGTGGTTTGAGAAACACAGGATGTGGGAACAGAAAAGCCAGGAGAACCCAGTTTTTCATGACTAGGGTAAAATTTTAAAGTGTCCTAGTTTTGGTTAAAACAGAATCGATTCTCTTGTAGTGAATCTTCCTTACAGCAAGTTCTTCTAAGTAACTGCATTTTTCTGAAGCTGGCTGCGTATTTTACAGCCACTGTCCGCTCCAAAGCTGATAACACCTGATGTTTATGGTTACACTGAGCTAACGGTAGGAAAGGAACGCAGGAAAAGGCCCCTGTTTATAATTAGCACTGTAGCAGCCAAGGTCACCAACAGACCTCTTAGGTCTCGCAAGTGAGGAGTCAGAGTTGCACTTGCAGGGACGGGTGGATAGGACAGGTGACCCAATATGGACAAGCAGTATTCCATGCCATGCACGTCATACTCATTTTAAAGCTGGGGGATCACGAAGGTCTCACTCTCCTCATCCATGTCCACCTGCTGAAGAGGACCCTGCTCGTTGTCCTGCCCGCAATCGTGATCCAGATTCTGATCCGTGCATTCCTGAGTCCGGTTCCTGTCTGCTGCCGAGGCCACTCCGGGGCTTCCTGGTGCTGCCCGGCAGCCGCTGGTGGGATGCGACTCCGGGAAACTCAGTGTGGGTTTTGTACGTTTTGGTTTATTTTTCGTATTATTAATATTACTAGTATTATTAGTGTTATTAGTAAAGCTGTTTTAATATTCAATTTGTAAATCTCTCTCCCTTTTCCTCCTTTTTCCCTTCCCTTGGTGGGGGGTCGAGGGTTAGCAGAGAGCATCTGCCACTCTACTTATTGCCGCCCTGCTCTAAACAGTGACAGCAACACATTCTTATTTGCCATTATTAACTTATTTTCTTAAACCTAGAGTCCTTCATAGGAGAGTCATTGCAATATATATAGCAAGGTGGCTGAATTAAGAATAGTGGATAGGCTTACCAGACCTTGAATCAGACTGCAGGTAGCCTTTAAATAACACTCCTTCATTTTTTTTTAAATCATTAGGATTAAAACCAGCTAAGGCAGCTGTACTGCTGGAGAAAAGACAAAAAAGAAACACCTACTGCTACAAGGAGTCCCACTCCGTTGGGAAACACCAGTCACCCACCACAGGAGCCATAAGACCCCAGTGGAAGGGGGCACGTGCCTGTGGTGCATGAGCTTATTTTTAACCTTACTGCCAAACCTAACTGATAAGAAGTTATTGGAGTATCAATCTTGCTATCACTCCAATATTCTAAACTATGTATTATATTTTAAATTATATATATGTTTAAACTATATTTATTTTAATATATATATATTAAACTATCATTGTTTTTTTAAAATGTGAGGTGATTTTATTTATTTGGTAGTCTTTTAACTGCCAAACTCTTCCTGTCCACCCTACAGCGTGTGGGATAGTCACTCTTGCTCCATCTCCCACTTTTACTGACAGAAGTGATTTTTTTTCCTTGAGGTTTTTACAAGCTAAAGCAAAGCTCCTTTCCTTGGAATGGGGCAGAGGTCTAGGAACAGGGATGCTCCCTCACATTCGCTCTTGCAGAGTTTATAAATACTCCATGACTGCTCTTAGAAAAAAATGAATTTAGAAACCACTTTCTTTGGGGCCAGATCTTTGGCTCATGCAAACTGTCAGACCTGAAATGAAATCAGTGGTGCAGTATGGCATTTTGCTTCAGCTCCCTGCTAGAGGCCATTAAATCCCAAACTGCGAATGGTTGGATCGAAACTCTCAAACCGCCTGCTCAGCTAGAAAAACAGCAAAGTCTAAGGATTTAGCCACCTTAGATGCACACCTCAAGATAATGCTGGCAAATTAAAATCCTGCAGGTGGGACTTGGGTGAATTTGTGCCATTTGATTCTGAGAGGAATTTATATTATAAAGAGGGCATATAAATTGTTTAGGTGTACAGGTGTGCAAGACCCTTTGCCTTTCAGTTCAGATGGGCTCACCACATATCATCGATAGTCATCCCAGCTGCTGTAAAACCCTTTGTACCTACAGCCCTTGTAGTGCAGCTGTGGGTAGCAAAAAGCATCCTAGCAAAGGGAATATTTTCATTTTTCTGATTTGGCTTAGGACCGTAAAATCACCAGAAGGTGTGGAGAACAGGAACAGGGATCGATGTCCTCTGTCTCTTCCAATTAGAGAACTAGAAGGCATCAAATGAACTAGGCAAGACAAGGTTCAAAGCAAAGAAAGGAAGTGCCCCTTCATGGCACATGGCATTAGACTGGGGGGCTCATGGCCACAGAGTAGTGTGGCTGCTGACGACTTATGTGCACGTGAAAAAATGATGGGGCACATTAAAAAAAAAATGCTTTAAGAGTTGATAAATGCCAAGTCACCCAACTCAGGTCTAGCAATGCACCCTGCAGCATCTGTGAGAGCATTCTGAGGAAGCACCACATCGCGCTGGCCCCACACATATTTCACTGGGGAGGATACTGGGGTGACAGGCAGATCCACTAAAGTATTTTCTTATACTCTGATTCTTCTATACCATAGTTCTTTGGCAATAAGATTCTTTGATTCTTGCATATTGGTAAATTGTATGGTGGATGGAACAAACCACTGGATTCTCTGGAAACTGGACTACAAAGGATATCTTCACCATCTTCCTTTATTTCTTTAGCTTGCATTTAGCTTTTTCCTTTTTGCATTCAGTTGTGTCTCTTCACCAAACTTACGCTGACTCATGAGTAGCCTTGGGTTGATGGAAGCTGCAATTTTCCATGAATAAATTATTTATGGGGGGAAAAAAGTACCCCTTCAGACTGTTCTAATTGGAGGACTTCCTAAAAATAAATAGAGAGAAAAATATGTCAAGAGTTAGCCTAACAGCAAAAGATTAATTAATCAAAATAAAGACACCTAAAGGAATGGGATATTATAAATGCATCCATAAGCAAACTTACATTAGCAAACTTGATACAATATATTTCTGTGGGATGCTAACGTAAAGAAGTGTGTTTCCCTTGTGAAAAATGTGTGATAATACCTGCTTGTTTTACCAAGTCTCAATCAATCACTTTTAAAAACTTAGTATTCCTTATTTATAAGGTTTATTCAGGATGGGCTCCATATGTAGTCCTTATTCATGCTCCATTCCCATGGCAGTTAAAAAATCAGGGCATTGTCTGATTATGTCCTAAGTCGGAAATTCAGGTTTCAACTTGTTTTGTTGTTAGAAAGATTCCTTTTTTTTTTTCTTTTTTTCTTTTTTTCTTTTTTCCCCTTTGGAGAGGTCTGCTTGTTGCCATAGGCTTGCGACTGAAGTGATTCATCTGGATGGGAGAAATAATCTCTGTTATAATGGCAAAGGGAAGAGCAGGCTTAGGTTAGTATAGGAATGACATCTTGTGTGAATGATCTATTTATTATATTTTTATTTTCATAGAATTCTATTCTATTCTATTCTATTCTATTCTATTCTATTCTATTCTATTCTATTCTATTCTATATAAATTTATTATATACTTCTATAATCTAGCAGGAATTAGATGATCCTAATATTGCTGATGTCTACTGGAGCTTATGACTCTCCCCAAAGATCGCAGGGCAGAACCTCACCTGACATGTGAAGCCGTTGCTTAGGTGGTAACAGACTCACAACTTCTGGTTCAGTCTCACTGGTTTGAAGGCTGTTGGGATTGTTTTATGCAACATGACTTTTGCTTAGAGGCATTACATCCTTTTTCCCCAGAGAAAAAAACTCTTTATCCTCAAGTAATCCTGCAAACTTTCCCACTTCCTTGCACTTTCCCAAAGTGGCACAGCACTTCGAAGGAGACACAGTTTCTCAGATAGGGAAATTAATTCTCCGTGCCACCCATTCCTGGGCTTTCTGAGGAGAAATCTGATGATTAGTGCTACAGAAGCAGGGTTGTTCTCTGAAATGTCAATACCTGCCCTCTAAGAATTAGAGGGAGCCCAAGCTATTTGACTAGCACACCAGTGGTAATGACTTTTGGTTACAGCAGATAAAATACACACTGCATGTAATAATTTTTGGTCCTGATTGTACAAAGCTGTGTCTTTGTGTTGTTGTTAACTAGCCTGGGAAATGAGGCAGGAGAGTCACTAAACAGGTACAGCAACAAAAAACTGGTTAAATTGGGGTCAAGTGATATTTAGTTAGTTCTCTTTAAAATAAAGCAAACACTTGCCTGGTGAGGATGATCAGACCAATAAGTAGCAGACTGTGAAAATGGTAAATAGAAAAATTAATGGGAGATGATCACTAAGACCTGAGATTTGTAAGAATTATAATGGGGGGGACCTGTGTCACACCAGCTTTTGGCTTAACTCTTTCCTTTTCTGAGGACAGGCTGGGCTGGCTTAAATGGGAATTGAGAAAATCCAAGACTGAGTGTTTTGCAAAAATCTGAGGAGCAATAAACACAAGCAGAATGTCACTATACCAGCTCTAGAGCTAAAATGATCCATTTCATCATGTCAGGCTCCACTTTCCAGGTAGCCTTGCGAAGGTGGTTGTACCCAGCAGACGAAAATCCCAAGGAGACATGGGACCAGAGTGATTTGTGTTTTGCAACATGTCTGGAGCCCGTGATCTTCCTTGCTCTTTAGGCTGTTCCTTGCTATGAGCATCAAAAGATTTTGGAGGTCCTTCACTGGGATTCAGAGCCCCATTTGTGCCACACCCTACCTTAGCCCTATCTTTGAGAGGTTGTCACCATCTCTGAACACTGCTGTTTACCATCTACACCATATGGTACACAGAGAATATGGTTTTTTATTTCATTTCCTGGTTGTTAGAACACCCCTCTGCTCAACTTGGCCAACTAGTTGCTTATATTTTATTTAGAATAAAAGATTTCCTGTTCCTGTTCTTGCCTTTAACTAATACTTCGACTAACATCACCAGTTAGCAGTGACCACAGTGAGCCTGTATTATGGTCCGTGTATTTTTCAAGTGGTTGACAAGGAACATCTGTCCAGGCAGGAAAAAAGCTGTGGAAAAAGTGATGGGGATTAAGTTTTCTTCATTTTACATTATAATGACATTTCCAATCACTTGAGAACTGCATGACTGCCTTTCATAGCTCCTGGGAATCTTGACTCAGTGAGTGAGAAATCTACTCCGAAATAATGGCACTCGTTCTAGATTTGCTCCTTAAAAATGCATCAGACCCTGATGAATCAGCGTCTTTGTGCAATCTCTGTCATTGTGTAAGTCTGCCCTCTGACACTGCCCGCATGCAAATACTTCACGCACTATTGTTAACAAGCCAAACCCTTTTGGTGAAAAGACTGCAGGTGGTTGTCAATTTCAGTAGTTCTCCAGGTCTGTGAGATCGCTACCATTTTAGTTGCTATTTATTTGGTTTATTTTTTGTCTTGATTCTGTTTTTTTGTCTTTGTGATACCTTGTCCTTCTTATCCAACCAAGAGTAACCATATTCCTCCCAACCTTGGGAAAACCAGCTCCTGAAAATGAGGATAGGAAACACGATAACGGTCTTTCAAACAGAGTCTTCTGCCCTGCACTTTAAAAACATTAATTTACACTATTCCACAGACAGGTCTGAGCCTTATGGACCTTATGAACCTTATGGTTGACCACGTCTCTTACTGGAGTTTGGACTATGTAGCTTAAGCATGAAGGTGACTCTGCCTTCTAAGAATACCTAGAAAAAAAAAAGGGCACCCCCTTTCTCTCCTTGCTGTCAGGGGAACTGTCAGGGATAAGCCACTTTGAAAACTTGATTGTCTAGAGGCTGAAATAGGGAGATCAGGTTTTTGGAAATTCTAACTCCAGTTATTGCATCATGCTGGTACAAGCAGGGAGCTAAAAGCTAGCATTAAATTAATATTTAAATCAGCTACAAACTCACAAAAACACAAGGTATAGTCTTTGAAGTTGAATAATGAGAAACATCTGATTCCTACTTGTATTTCCTGGTTTTTAGACAGAGGGCATAAATTTTGTATGGTGGTGTTACCCTATTATGCGTTACTGCTTTACTGCTACTGCACATCTCCCACCCCCCAGCAGTGCTGGTACCTCCACATTGCTAAACCCACCAGACTACTGAGAACATGTGTCTAGAACTCGGAATAATCTACTTTAACTATTATTACGAACAATTGTACTTATGAAGCACACGTATTTATGATGAATTGTCATGTTTTCCTTTACTGATACATAATGAATATATTACAGTTGGGCAATTTAGTACACACTTGTTTTCAGTCTTAACTGGATTCTTTTTAATGCCCATACTTAACCCTCAAGATGAAAGGTTGGTATTTCTTGGAGAAGTGTTTTTTTCTTCTTCTATTTTATACTTTTAGATCTTTTTCTTCCTTGTGAAAGATTTAGATGTTCCAGGTGGTTATGAGGTTAAAAAGCAACTAATCTTTGCATGTAATAAGGCAACTTATTATAAAAGCTTATCAAAAACATAGAATTAGAGTCAATGTATTTTTGAACTTTGAAAGCTACTTTCATGTGGAAAAGATTTTTCTAATTTTTGCTAAGTACGAAGTCATTTAAAAAAAAAAATGAAGTTAGTTTTAAACATGTGAAATTCTCTTTTTTTTCCTAAAAAGAAGAAATTGTTTATATTGCCTTTCTAAAGAAAAGATTAGAGTAGTTTGAGATAAAGCCAGAAATGGCTTAGATCAAAAATTTTAAGGGGAAGTAGAATTACTATTAATGTGCTGAAAGAAATAATTTTCAAAAAGAATTACAACTAGCAAATTGTACTTATCTGTGATTAAAATGACTATTTTTTTCTTTCAACTAAATATTTCTAAATCTCTTGGATTTTATGAATTTTATAAATGCCAGATTCAATACACACTGAATGGAACAAGAAGTTATTTCACTGTTTCAGTGCCTCCATATAGGTCTGACTGTATGTTCACACTGATGGTAATGGGAACTTATTCCCACATCCTCAACCACACTTCCTGCTGAAATCCTTGGGAGCTGGTTACCAAAACACCTTGGAGAATGTGGTCTTTAATGATGAACACGATATTCACATCAGGCACCAGCGGGAAAATAACTGTTGTGCCTTGCTGGAGACTACGCTTCCCTAATTTCTTCTGCAGGTTTTTGAGAGAGGCACCTATCTCCAAAGAGCAATACTGAGCGTGCTGTTATGGGTATGACTCCTAGCTGATGACGATTTCTACATCACTCCCTGGAGGTGGCCTTCTTCCCAGCCCAGGAGACCAGTTTCTATAGTGTTGGCTTGAATACTCCCCTGTGCTTACTCAAGAGAGTAAACACTGTGGTGTCACAAGCCCTGAATGCCATTGAGTAATCCTCCTCACTAGTGAACCCTCTCCTTGAAAGCAGCAAAACCTCAAGCAGTGAAATCTCATGCTTTGCAACAGCTCTGATGAAAGCGACAGGCCTGCTGATGGAGTAAGGCATGCCTCAGCAGCAGGGAGGGCATGAGGGTCTGCCCTTCAAAGTCAGGGGTAACTTCAACTGTGCCTCATTGCCAGAGCAAGTCTGTTTTGAATGTTTCTGGCATCTTCTTGCAGATCTGTCTACATCGTTTGGTTAATTTATTAAAAAAACCCACATTTAAAGAATCTGGGATAAATATTACGTTCCTGTCATCTCTTTGGTGATTCTGTCATGTTTCCTTCTGTAGTTATGTTTCAATACAAATATTAAATAATTTGGGTTTGTTTTTTATTAGACTCTAGATACAAGGAGCATAATGTATGAAGAAAATGGTCATAAAACTATGTCAAAAGATGCATAAGATCTCATTGTTGCTGTGTTTCTTCTCCTTTCATGATCAAGCACACAGCATTTCAGTCAGGAAACCCACCAGCCGTTGTTCATATTTTCAGCAAGAGGTTTTCACAGAGCTGAAACTTTTAAGAGTTTAGGAGGTGGCAAGCCTATTCAGTTTAGCTGTGTCATTAAATGCAAATGCCTACCTTAGTACAGCATTAAGGTTCAGAATTCAAACACACATAATTCATGAAAACTGAAAGCTAAGGTTCATGCACGGATGTTACATCAATCTTACTGTTCAGATTATACACATTAAAATGTATATTTAATTGCACAAACCAAGCTGTTCATATAATGTCTGCACACCGTGGCCAACTTAACTTTAGCACAGAGCATTAGCAGCTGGATGAACTGTCCCCTTCTCTTTGACAAGAGAGCCTGGACCGAGTGGAGGAGACATGGGGAAGAAGGATGCACAGGTGCATGGGGCTAGGGGTCACATCTGACAGTCAGTTTCCACCCACCCTGAAAACACGAGGAAATGTTCCTGATGCATTTCTCCACACCTTTGCCGAAAGGCTGTGCCCTTCCTTCTACTTAGACACAAAGCAGTTCAGACAAAGAAACAAACAAGTTTCTTGTAACAAAATGCCTGAGAGATGTGTTTCGAGACAGGAGTTTTGTTTTCTTGGTCTTGAGCTGGCAACCTAGGTCTGTCTAAGCATTTCAATACATGACCTCTACTAGGACCTGAGGGCACTAGCCATGCTGCTTGAATCTGAACAACACACTGACTTCTGCTGTTAATTTAAATCACATCAGAAAGCAGCTAAAGAGTTACGGCTCCAGCATCATCTGTGGATAATGCTATTTTGAGTACTGCAATTTTATCCCACCCTTTCTTGTCTATTTACTGCTACTACTTTCTCTGTCCTCCAGTCCTGGAGCTTCCTCCAAAATTTAAACACGATGAGTTCTGAATATAAACAAGAAGAAATACAGCGTTTTATTTCCTTTCCAGAAACTGACACTTTTGGTGAGAGGATTAACAAAACTTCAGCAAAGTTCCACTGCCAACCAGAAGACTCCGTCTTTTGCTTAAATGCTATGCAAAAGTCTGCTAGGCTTTTGGCTTGTACTGAGGATTTATTAGCGAGCCTACTTGTGCTCTGCTTTATAACTGCAAAATCCTACTGTTTTGTGCAAGGCAAGATTTGTTGTGTGAAACCGCTATTTCCAGTTATGAAGCATGAGCAGGAAGAAACTTGGCCTTGACTTTGCAAGCATGCCATGAAATGCAACATGTCAATGGGTGACACTCAGTGAAAATCCCACTTTTACAGTCACCTTTTCCCAAGATAGACTTAGCCTTCATGTCTTTCTCTGTTGTGGGCATCCTGGAGGGGTAACACACACACAACCCCCTACTTGCAGCCTCCTACCCTGCGAAGACTGGAGTGCCACATCACCAATAATATTCACAAGACATTTAATGCTTGCGGGACTTTAGATGTATAGGATGAGGAGAAGAAGAACCAAACCAGACAAACCAGTAGTGTAATATTACCCAAGAGATGGTGGCGTCAGCCTGTTTAGCTTCTTGCAAAATTTCACAAGTGGACATTTTTGTCCTTTTAAAACTGGGTGAAATGTTTTCTGGGTTGCATACTCCCCACTGTTTTTTACAAAGCCAGCATTTCATTTTTGTGGCTGACTTCTGACTATTCAGACTTTGCTTTAAGCTGCATCAATGCAAGGACTGTTCTTGTTTAACAAATTCCTGTTTTGTTTCAAATTCACTGGAATGGAGCTTTCCTTGAAAATTATTTTACATTATGAAACATTAAACAAATGTAAAAGTAAGGATTGATACACATATACTGCATGTTACCAAACCAAAATCTCAAATTATTATACACTCAAGTAACTGTAAATTTGTTGTGCAAAGTATTTCTTATTTTTAGGTGTGTTCCCTCCCCCCCAATGTAAAAATGCTGTGAATTCCTGTAGAAAGGAGATGTGTTAACTCTATGATTTTCAACTGACTTACAATAGATAAAAACAGCGAATCATCTGTGAATAAGGACACTAGTTGATGGTCTGGTTTAATTTAATGTATTTAAGTTGCAATTTTCAACTAATGTTTAGAAATTTTCTGTTTGGTAGCCCAAGCAAATTTAACTTTATTGCACTACTGCTATCAAAACTATGGCCAATGTTTTTTCCAGTGTCAAATGAGACTCAGTGTGGGCTGCAGTTTTCTCATCTTGAGTGTTCTTTTAAATTTCAAAGCAAATTTATTTTGCTCTTGGCCTATTAAGAGTTTGCTTTTCACTACTTCGACACCTCTGGAAAAACACATACATTTGCATGGGTGTAAATATCTTTTTGCATTTCCATGTTTGTTTTCCAAAACCAGTACATGCAGTTTTGCCCCATGGCTGGGACACTATACTCTGTGATTTGGCTGGTCAGCAATGATGACCACTCTCGACAGCCTTTCCAGCCCCGGGTATCCAAGGGGGAGCTGGAAGAGCTGTGACACCCTCAGTGTTGCTGGAGACTGGTGAGGGCAGTACACTGAAACATAGCCACAACCCCATCACAAGGTACAGGAGTGTTCACTAACATTGCACAACCTTATCACAAGGAGAAGAATAGAGCAATTATAATGCCCTGTGCAACTTGGATTGAAATATGCAGAATGCCTTGTTGCTGTCCTCTCCTCTCTGCTTCAAGCTGTAGAGGAGGATGCACTGGAATTTCAAAGTGATTAATTTTATAAAGGGGTCCACTCCTTCCTACCTCCAGCTCAAGCTCCAAAGATATTCAAAGAGTCAGAAAAATAGGTAAATCAAAACTCTTAAAAGAAACTACATTTGTTGAGTGATCAGCCTACACAACTTGTTAACACATGGGAGCCCAGCAAGAAAAGGGTGAGATGGTTACACAGGGTGTCAAACCAAAAAAAGTAACCAAAACCAAACTCAAAGTCCAGGCTTTGAAAACACTTGAAACGTTTCTGCTTGAGGGTGTGAATCCATGCCTAATGAGTAAGGAAAATTTTCCTAGGTACAAATTATCCTGGAACACTTTTACTGTGCATTTTCTTCTATCATCCTTGTGCATCAAATTCTAACCACTGTTGGAGATGGGAACAGGGGAGAGGTAAACATTAGTCTGAGCCAGTCTAGTAATTTACAAGATCATTTCTAAAATCCTTTCCTTTGCCAGTTTTCTACAAAATCTGTCTGTTCATCTGTGCCTTAGTATATCCAAGAAGGTAATTTTCGTGCGCGTGTTTCTGTATATTCTTGCCTCATGGAGGCCATAGAGCAACAATGTTGCCGAGGTTATATAAAAAGCAGTTTCAAAGAAAGAGGTGGGATATACATTTCAGGAGGTCACTTTTTGAAGAGAGAAAATGGATGTTGAATGGGGAACAAACAAATACTGGAGCAAAGCAGCACACTGACAGCGTCACAACAACCTGGACAGTATAACCCCTTAAACTCCTCCAGGAGGTATTTATAGGCAATTTAGGCAAGAACGCTTTTCTGTTTTGCATTCAAGTTCAACAGCAGTGTTCCATAAATAGGCTATACACACAAAAGAGAAGCATAGCTGAAGCCTAAAGATAGGAAGATGTTCTTTCAGACTTGCAGATTTATCATTAGCTTAGTTACAGGAAAGCTTATTTGGGTGACTTGCAGTGGCAGAGAAGTGACAAAGGCAAACTACTTGAAGTTCAGTGCCTCCAGAGCACTCATGTAGGTAACCCACTTTAATTCTTTACTTTATACCATGCTTATTGGAGTTTAAAATAAAGATGCCATTGAAGATGAATTGACACTAGCTTATTTGCTAGGAATTTTCATAAACCCATTTGCATTAAGACAAAGAGCAGCAATCATACAAGGTCAACGGGCTGCATCCTCCTTTCAGTTCAAGCAGCATTAATGTGGCATACAGGATTTAATACAATTGACTTGATCTTTGCTCAGAGAAGAACAATATTGGCCCAGATACCCACAGCACCTCTACGTATAATGCAGATAGTTTCACCAAAGCAGGTTACATGGATAATTACATTGCGGTGGGTTGACCTTGTCTGGCTGCCAGGTGCCCACCAAGTGCTCTGTTACTCCCCCTTTTCAACTGGATAGGGGAGAAAAAACAATGAAAAGCTCGTGGGAAAGCTTGTGGATAAGGACGAGGAGGCCGCTCAGCAACTACGGTCATGGGCAAAACAGACTCATCTCGGGGATATTAGTTTCTCCAAGCCCACTGATGGACTCAGTTTTGGCCAGCATCAGGTTCATCTTGGAGGCAGCTGCAACTGGCTCTGTCCGACATGGGGGCAGCTCCTGATGTCTTCTCACACAAGCCACCCCTGCAACCACCCTGCCAGCAAAACCTTACCATGTAAACCCTACACATAAGTGAAAATCCAGCTGGCCCCAATTGAAAAAACATCCAACTTGCATCACAAATCACCTGGTTTTCTTCTGGTACCTGATCTTCAAAATGATGAACAACATGTTTAGTGAGGAGGGGAGGGGGACCCCAGGCATTGAGTTGGGTATTTTCCGGGAGGTGTCCTGAAAGAGGCTACATAGGAGTCAGGCAGATCCTCGAGGGCAGTAAACAGAAGTGTCTGATGGGTCTGGTACTAGAGGCAATTTGTTGGTGTGTGAAAGACTTGGATTTAAGTCCTTAATCTTCCACAAGCAGTCCTGTGTGACCTAAGGCAAGTCTCTGTATCTTAGATGTCCATCTGGAATGCAGGATGCATAGCACTTCTCTGCTTGATGCTGGTGCACTGAGAATCAGTGCATTAAAGGTCAGGCAAGCCAATAACAAGGTAAAAGGGGACCTAAGTATAGAAGACTGGAAATACTGAAGGTAAGAAAGACTTTTTCTGTACCATATTTCCTTTTTAATGCAAGAGTTAGAGTGAGATTTTAGCTAACATCTATTCTAGAAGATAGAGCATAGCAAGGAGGATGATTTGTGTTACAGAGATGACGCAGCGGATGGTGGCATTGCACAAAAAGGCGTTATTGTCTCAGTGATTTTTCTCCAGACTCAAACTCATTAAATAAATCTCTATATATGCATATCTAAATATGTTAGAAAAGAAATACAAAAGAATGGAGAGTACTGCAAAACACATGCATTAACTCAACAGTAACAAATAGTAAATAAAACATAGGATAAACGAATAAGTGTTTTATTAAAATAGATTGCTAAATAGCCAGCTGAAAACCAGTCTTTTTTAGTAAGATATTGGGGAAAGGTCTAGAAAATATCCCCAACCTTGGATTCCTGAGTGTGCACACTGGAACCAGTGTGCCTTCATACATAAATTAGTGCTGAAAAACAAGTATGTGTCTTTGTTTATGTCTTGGTAATCATTAAAATCTGAGATGTGTGGAAAAGTGGGAGTCAAAGTTCCTAAACTTTACTCCCTAATATTACTTATTGCAACTAGCTTCATTTCTCTCCATCATAGTCTACAGAGCTGTAAACAGGCGCTGTGGGTCTCTCTCACAAGAAAGTCCGTGACTCCAAGTTAAACAGCCATTGACTTTGTGGAGAAAGGCACTTTGTTCATACCAGAATTAATGTTATTAAAACAGAGCCTTCTGAATTTAAAGTTTCCTTCTTTTTTTCATGTGAAGTTGAAGCTGACAGCTTGCTTTTCTCTAAGTCACCGGGAGTTTAGCTATGAATTTTGGTGAGGCTAGGATTATGAATGCTATATACCTGCATTATTATTCTTTGCTGGTCATTCAGATAATGCTGAGCACAAACCTTAGTATCATAGGCTTCAAAGATGGAAAGCAAAAAAAAAAAACAACTGACACTGTAACCCCGTCATAAAGATCAGCCACTAGCCCTTGGAAAGGACACAGTACCTGGAGGGAAAACTAGATACAAGTATCAACAGCTGCCATCGAACTAACATTAAGTGGGTGGGCTAGAAGAAGGCTGAGCAGCAAACATCTCAACTCTGATCCATAACTGCCTCTGATCCCAATGCTCCCCCTTTCGCTGCAGTCTTGATCTAATTGAACTCTCATCACACTGTTAAAATAATGCTTCCCAGGCTTTATATGGAGCTTGGATGAAGTGGAGAGGGGGAAAATGCAGGATTCATTGAGTCCACAACACAAGGGATCACACACGTGCATGTTGGTATCTAATCCCCCCGTAAAGGTGGAATAGATTTAGAATGAGATGAGGAAGGGGGAAAAAAAAGAATGTTTTTCATGATGAGTTAGTTGCCTGACCTGTTTTCACAGGGGGTCACTGCCAAGTTGAAAACCTGGCTTTGAACCTTTTTATGCTTAACAAGGAAGAGCTGTATCAGCTCAGAGAGAGAGGAGCCGTGAGCTTTGGTCCCAGCAGTGCCACAGGGGCTGTTTCCCTCATGCACAGGACCAGGGGGTTTCCCCTGGGAGAGATGGGCGTGCAGAGGAACCATGGCAGTACTGACCTCCCAGAATCTCCTCTACCTCTGCCACTAGAAAGGGTATGCATGAGTGCACATGTGTATGAGACAGTTTGTTCCTCCCATTCCAAAAGGAATACGTAAGGCAACTGAATTTTACATCTTTTCACCTTGGCTGCATTGCTCTCCCCCTGCTACCTATAATTTCCTCATTTTTTCGTGGCTGTATGCAAAGAATTAATGTGCCAACACCTCAGTGCCAGACAAAGCCTAAACTACATGATCTGGTGTTTTCCTACCCCACCGGCTTGTTCTATGTTTGTTTTTTTTTTTTTAGGCTTTGAAGATTCAAGCTGTTTCCAGTGCTTAGCTTGTAGGCTCCAGGAGACGGTTCTCATCACTAAGTAACTCCACGTCTTTTATTTCCATTTGTGTCCTTCAGTTCACTTCAGCATACATCTTTGTACTATGTGTTAGTACAGTAGGAAGCACTGAGCAGTCACATGATAGAGAATAAGGCTTGCAATTTTATTTTCACAAAGCTGTTTTTATGACCCCAAGGGTTTTCTAATTGTATAAATAACAAATATCTGCCATTATGCTCCCAGGAACAGTGCTTATTCCTGCTAAAGGCCCAACATCTCCTGAAGCAAATGGGGAGCCTGGTGATGCTTAATTATCTTTCTAGTTTGTGTTTTGCATGTAGCAAAACTCCCTGTTGAAAAACTCCCCGGCCTTCATCTGCTGCATCCGTGGCACCAGACACAGCTCAAATCGAAGGGCAGCAAACCACATGCAGCATAAAAAAATAGCCAGCTCCTGTGATTGTAAAGGCCAGGGTTCCACAGTGCACCTGTTGTCATGTGCCCTGAAAAATCCCTTGTGCGTATGCCAGAGAGAAAGAAAAATTTCTGAAGGATCATCACATGTCTTCAGATGCTGGGATGAGCTAACAGCTGGTGCTCTGACTGCTACTGTTTTTTGGTTTCTTTTACACCTCAGACTATTATTAATAAATGTACATTTTGTAGGCGGTAGCTCTGTCGAGCTTTGAAACATGTAAAACACCATAGCTGAAGAACTCAAGGGTGCTCACACAAGTGCCTTACCCAAGATCGCACTTGTGACAACTCAAAGGTGAAATGGCTGCAAATAAAAACATCAGGAGAGAAGCAAAACTGAAAAGCAAACCCACTCCCATTCATGGGAACAAAGGTATTTTTCATCAGATACTTTTGAAAGCGCTAAAGCGATCCATTACAGATAGAATAGAATACATCTTTAAGGAACTGTAAACATACACGTAGATTCGCTTTCAGTCTCAGTGTAACGGTGGCAGTTGAGCCATAACAACAAGCTACCCGTTGTTAACCACCACTCTTGTAAATCATCAGAGCCACCCGATGTGCTTATGTGTAGCCTTTTAATTCATACTGCTGAGGTGTCTTGTTACTTAAAAGAAAGCCACTGAAGGGAATATGACTGCCAGAATAACACACACTTAGTTCTATTCCAATTACCATGATGCGCAAAAAAATCGTTGTACTAAAAAAAGCAAGAAGAAGGAAACTAATAACATGAAGCACAAACTGGAAGATTTCCAACAAAACCTTTCTTTGTCAGAAGATAAGGCTTGGCTAGAATCAGAATCCATTTTGGACACGTGTCAATCCTGATAACAGATTTTTCAGAGGTTGGTTAACTCTCCAGTACTTTTTGGAATTGAAATAGGGTGGATTTTTTTCATACTCTGTTCCTATTAATTTCAGAATTTGATTCAGGCTGCGTAACTCGTTTATAAGCATGGCTCTGGTACGAAATGCTCCTGAATTATTGTTGTTGAACACAAATAGAAACATAGCATAACTTCCCCATATGTTCTTCAACTAACTGCTCTGGTCCAGTGCTTTGCATCTTGCACAGCTATTTAGGCTGAATTCAAAGAATCATAGAATGGTTTGAGTTGGAAGTCACATTTAAGTCACCTAGTCCAACCTCCCCTGCAATAAGCAGGGATATCTGCCACTAGATCAGGTTGCTCAGAGCTGCATCCAACCTGACCTTGAATGTTTCCAGGAATGGAGCATCTACCACCTCTCTGGACAACCTGTTCCAGTGTATCACCACCCCCATTGTAAAAAATTTTTTCCTTATACCTAGTCTAAATCTATCCTCTTTAAAACCATTTCCATGTGTCCTATTGCAACAGGCCCTGCTAAAAAGTCTGTCCCCATCTTTCTTATAAGCCCCCTTTAAGCACCGAAAGGCTGCTATAAGGTCTTCCCGCAGCCTTCTCTTCTCCAGGCTGAGCAACCCGAACTCTCTCAGCCTTTCCTCATAGCAGAGGTGCTCCAGCCCTCGAATCATCTTCGTGACCCTCCTCTGAACCTGCTCCAACAGTTCCATGTCCTTCTTGTGCTGGAGGCTCCAGAGCTGGACACAGGACTCCAGGTGAGGTCTTACCAAAGCATAATAGAGGGGCAGAATCACCTCCCTCGACCTGTTGGCCATGCTTCTTTTGATGCAGCCCAGGATACAGTTGGCTTTCTGGGTTGCAAGCTCACATTGTTGGCTCATGTGAAGCTTTTCATCCACCGGTACCCCCAAGTCCTTCTTGGCAGGGTTTCTCTCAATCCCTTCATCCCCCAGTCTGCATTGATACCAAGGGTTGCCTGACCCAGTGCAGGACCCTGCACTTGGCCTTGTTGAACTTAATGAGGTTCATATGGGCCCACTTCTCAAGCTTGTCCAGGTCCCTCTGGATGGCATCTTCTCCCTCAGGCGTGTCAACTGCACCACTCATCTTGGTGTCATCTGCAAACTTGCTGAGGGTGCACTCAATCCCGCTATGTCATTGACGAAGATATTAAACAGCAGTGGTCCCAGTACAAACCCCTGAAGGACACCACTTGTCACCGATCTTCATTTGGACATTGAGCCATTGACTGCTATCCTCTGGATGCAACCATCCAACCAATTCCTCATCCACTGAACAGTCCACCTATGAAATGCATATCTGTCCAATTTAGAGAGCAGGATGTTGTGGGGGACTGTGTCAAAGTCCTTGTGGAAGTCCAGATAGACGACATCTATAGCTCTTCCCTTGTCCACTGATGTAGTCATTCCATCTTAAAAGGTCGCTAGGTTGGTCAGGCAGGTCCTGCCCTTGGTGAAGCGTGCTGGCTGTCTCGAATCACTTCCCTGTCCCTCATGTGCCTTAGCATAGCTTCTAGGAGAATCTGTTCCATGGTTTTCCCAGGCACATAGATGAGGCTGACAAGTCAGTAGTTAAAAAATAGGAAACAAAACAAATTGGTAACAAAAGCCCACATTTAATTCACTAATTAATTAACTTGTTTACTAAAGTGTGCAGAGAACGAAGAAGCTCCTGTTCAAATCACTCTGGAATTAGAGAGGAGCAAGTCAGAGCAGAGTCTGTCCCCTGAGGGTTAATCCAAAGACACTTGAACCTAATGGGAGGCTTTAAACTTTTGTTCTATATTTGTTGTGGGTAGGATTTTAATTGTACCTTTTCTTTTTTGTCTCACTCAGAGAAAAAGGGAGTCTTTGAAAGACTTTAAAAAAAATTTTTACCTCCTTGCTGCTTTAAATAAATGAAAGTCTGAAATTTTGGGGTGAATTTTCATTTCAGTGAATATTATTTTGTTAAATTAAAGCCATGAAAATGATGCAGGGGAGCAACAAATATTTGGCTTACTCAAAGTCTTCCCATAAATATACAACAGTTTTTCAGTTCACTGTGTCATGCACATTTTAGGGAGAAGTAAGTTTTTTGTTTAGCTAATTGTCTCAAGTTCCAAAGAAAATAAAAGAAAATCATGTTGAAGTCAGAGATTTACCTAAATACAGTAGCACTAATGATTTTTGCATTACTGTAACAGGAGGGGATTTGTGTTGGTGTGGCCAAACTGCTTTACAGGAAAACCTGATGCTATCTTTAGTTTTCTTATTTAGCAAATGCATGAAGTTATATTCTGAATATGGACCTAATGGCTTTTATAACCTTTTGCAAACTAATTAGAGAACAACCCCTAGATGGGCTTACACAGTCATAACTAAGCTGGTGAAAGACAGATGTGCACTAACTGTAATCAGAAAGTGATGCGTTGTCTTTTGACACTGTCATTTTTGGTTTTTCTGTTCCACTTTCTGTTTATGTTGTCTACTGTAGTATGAGCTGTGCAGGCTATTGATGCCGATCCCATCTTGAGAAAGAAAGCCCAGCCTCCAAGGAGAAAAGGCTTTCAGTGTCCAGCCCCACTGGAGCCTTGGTACAGCAAAACCCTCGGCCAATATGCATAACTAAACACAACAGGGTGGAAATTGTCCGTAGGACAGAATTAAGTGTGCTCTAACTGCTCATGAAGCCATGCACACTGTTTGCTCTCTAGGAAAAACAGGATGCTGTCCATGTGAATCAAACCCAAATTTGTCAAAGGGTAATTATTATTGTGTGTTATTTGATTACTATATTAGTTACTACATAATTAATTTAAACAATATATTAAAATTATTATATATTACAATTATATATTATTTAAATACATCATCATATATTATTTAAATAAACAGGTATTAAGAAAGTATTTTTAAGCACTGAACCCTAGCAGCTAGTGCTCTGTCTGTCTGCTTCGATAGCATCTCTGCAGGACCCGGTAGGCCAAAGGCTGTTTCTTTCCTGGGTATTGCGTCTGTGTGGCTTGGTGGCACACTAACCCACACGCGAGATTGCGGAGAAACGCTGAAGGATTGCTTGGAGTGGAGAAAGGTTTTCTGAGAGCTCCTGCAAAGGCACGGTGTCCACAGGCAGTGGATAGACAGTGCTCCCTCTGCTCCCTCTACTGGGCAACGCAGTTGATCATCAGAAAATAATCATCGAGTCCAAACTCGGCCTCATTGCAAAGGAGTCAATAAAAGCACACATTAAAACCATTTTCCTTTAAATTATAAGGGAAGTTTGCCGAAACATTTCTGGTGACGAGAGCAAAACTTGCCCGCTGCCAGCAGACACACGGGCATAGGAAACCGCTCTTGAGTTTTCAACATGCACGAAAGGAAGAGGGCCGAGCCACCACCTTGAAGAACGGCTGCTATTCAGATCCTACTTCTGCGGCTCTGCGGGTAACTTTTTCTGCTATCTTCATTAACAGGACGATGCAAAACGCAGCCCATTTTGTATGCACAGGGGATGTAACAGAGTTTAGGCAGCAAAACTGCCTGGGAAACTGGGAAAAAGCGGCTGGATGGAGGAAGCGGAAAAGGATCCCTCTCTTCCCTACAAAATTCCTCCCTCTGCTGTGGCCAACAACAGGACTCAAAAAGTTGCTTTTGAAATCCATAGCTGTAATCTGCCTGGTAACATTATGGATAAGGATGAGATGGTAAAGGCGATCTCCCTTAAAAGTGAATGCAAGTGTGAGACGGTAGGGAGGCACTTAGATTCTTCCCAGTGGTATTATGGTTTAAACAGTGCTACTAAGAATAAAAATAATGCCTTAAATTGTCTCGTAATCTGCCAAGTGAGTAGTTAATCTTTGCAGCATCCCTGACAGGCAGGAAGCTGTTACCAATCTGGGGCTACAGAAGGGTAAACGGAGGCAGGGATTTTAAGAAGTGGATGCTGTGATTTCAGCCATTCTCATCTGCTGCAAACTTTCCAAAAAACAGGTAACTGTGTCTTTGTTTATGAGGGCTGTGATGTTCTCCTAAGTGCCAAGATGACACAGTAGTGGGTACCCTTTTTCCAGCAGTTTAGGATGTTATTACAAAGACTCACCACCCTTTAAAATCAGACAGCTAAGGGGTAGAGGTAAAGCAATGCCAAGTAAGTTGAAGTCAAAGCCTTGCAGCCTGCCTAAAACCCATCTCCCTGCTCAAGCATTGCAGCCCATCTGTTCCATCTATCACGCACTAATAGGATATATACCAGTGCCGAGGAAAACCAGGACACATTAAGGGCAAGGTGACATCTTCGATACAGAATTTCCTCTCTGAGCTTCGATATGCATCTTCAGTGCTCTGGTAACCTTGAAGTTAGACAGGAACTATCACAAATTACTCTCCTGATTTTCCTCTTCAAGCAAATCACAAATATTTTAGTGATCCATTTTGGGACTGTAAGCTACAGTATGTACAAAAACTTAAACTGAGTGAATTTTGAGTCACAAGCTTATCCTCACTAACAGTGTCTGTGGGGCAGCAGACCAGGAGACAAATGCTAATCTGTGTATTCAGGCCTCAGTTTCAGGGGAAGGGATGCAGCAGGACCACGGACTCAGCGGAGGCCACTGGGACTTCCATAAGACCCAGGTCCAGCCCTGCAGCTTTGCTGCTTCACCACCACCCTCCTCTCCTTACAGGGTCAGAGTCAGCCCCAGATCCTATTTTAATAATTATGGGTAGAAGATACACCAAAAGTACTGTTGTCTCTACTACAATAACAGTAAATTCTTTTTGTAACGAAATGATGCAATCGAAACCACAGTCTAAAACCAAACAGACACACTGAAGAGAAGTATCAGTGCTGGGGCATGAGGGTGGGTAGAAATGGGAACAGCAAAGAAAATGCTATGAATCTCAGCACCAAAGTTCCAGCATGCTGCTGGGGCATGATTCCCCATCCAACATCAGGACACAGCTACTGCCCCTCCCAGTGCCACCATCAAACCTGTTCCTCATCACCTTGTGGCTGTGTTACATCTGTCCATTGAGTTCTGCAGTCTTGCTTCAGACTTTTTTTCAGGATGAGTTCTGCTTCAAAACCAGGACCCAGTGCTAGGTTCTCCCAGAAAGAGGGTGGGAGATGGATGCCCACTCTCCCTGATGCCTTGGAAAAGCTGCTCCCCGAGACCTCAGGGGCACAGAGAGGGCTCCTCTAAAGTTGTGCTCCTAAGACTGATTATGATATATAACTGTGCTCCTTCATCACTCTTATCCCATTTAACTGGACTCCTCTAATCTCGCCACACAAGGAAAAAAAAGTAATCCCTTTAATCATTGTGATGGTTGTGGCACAGTGTGATTATAAGGCAGGATATGGATGTCACAGATATTGTAGGAGACCTGCATATATCTCGTGAACAAGATGACACCAATAAAATTTATAAGCATGAAAATGCTGTCTTTGAAAGCCTCACTCTCTCCTTCCAATAATTCAGTGACTGGTAGTGATTATGGAGAAAAGGCTTTGTACATCAGGAGTGGATGAAGACAGAAGCAGTACAGACATTTAAAGTGCCTGGACAATCTCATTGAAAGATCTGGTTTATGATTTCCCTGATTTACAAGAAATTGGAGACAGCCCACAGTAGTGATTTCCAAGATTTCTAGAAGATTGATAAAGCTACAGTATTCTGATCTGTTGAGCACAGCAACAGTTTTTGTCCCAGACAGAGGATTACAAGCAGGCTTTAATGAGCTCTTTAAGCATCTCAGTATTATCTTTATTTTTTTATGCACATAATGCAATAAGAACAAAAAGATAAACATGAAAGAATCTTTAAAGACAGAAATAGTACAAAAGGAATAAATAAATTAAAAAGAAATCAATTATACAGCAAAAATAATGGCTAGAACAAAGCAATTCTCATATGACAGATAAACAATCTGGTGTATTTAATTTTTTTGTATTTGCAGACTATCTGTGAGTAGATCATGACTTCTTCAGGTTTAGTAATACTTAGTGCTCCTTTAATGAATTACTGATCACTTTCTAAGCTTCATAATTTGACTTCTTTTTTCTCTGTGCGTGGAAGGTATTTGCTCATTCAGCTGTAGCCTGAGAGAGCCCAGAATCCCAGTGTGACACATTTTCCTGTGGATTGTGTGCTGTAAGCATTTGCTGTACTGTCTGTGGGCTCTGTAGTTGCCCAAGCCTGGTCTAATGCTTCTGCATCTGAAAGCAGACTTGCTTTGACACCCAAGAAAATGCAAGCTGCAAGTGGAGCTTTTCCTATAGCCAGATTATTTCTGATGGCTCCCTCCTGTGCCGTCACTCTGATGGCTGACAAAGTGTTGGTTCATTCCCAAATCACCTTCATTTAGCCATTTCCAGTGAGATCGGTTGCTTCCTTCCACAGACTCTGCAGAAAATGAAAATCTTGGAAAACTCTGCCCCATGTCAGATTTGCTTTAGAGGGGTCAAAACAGTCCAAAAATTTTGGGGAGTAAGGGAACACAGATGGACAGCAAGATTGCCTAGCCTTTCTTTCCACAGGAAAATACAACCATTAAAAAAAATATCAGATTATCATGATCATTAATGACTTGTGAAGGAATACTTAAAAGGAAGCAGCTGAAACACTTACAGACATTATATGAAAATGTTCTCCTACGTCTAACATGATAATCAAATAAAACTTCCCATAACTTCAGTGGGAGCTAGTTGACAAGGCAGGTTGAATGCGTCCCTTGGTACAGCACAAGATGCAATTACAGCGCACAGTAAAGCTGGTAGAGATGAAAAACAAGTATTTTTCTCAACCCAGTATCAACTTGCATACAAAAAGCTGTGGTGTATTTTTATTCTCTAGATATAATCATTTAAGAAGCCACAGCGAAATGTTATAAAAAAGATATTTTTTTCCAGCAGATCCACTAAAATGTGCTATAACTTGTGTTTGGTGCCTTTCTACAGAACCATGTGGATTCTTTTTCAGTGATTCATCTCTGTTACCTAAGAAGACAGTGCTTTAGTTGCCAGTATCATAACAGTCTTGAGCTGTCTTTTTGCCTAATTGGCCACTGATCTTGTAATCATTCCTGCTGTCAAACGTGCTCTGCTCCATTGATTTCAACACAGCTTTGCTAGGGTACAAAAATATGGGTTAATAGCCCCAGCTGCAGGATTAGAGTTTATAGGACTCTCATATTGAAAAATACCAATTATTTTTCACAGGAATTTTTTCATCTTAAAAAATGCCAGTGAAAACAGCCTTCTTTGTTACCAATGAAAAATGAAACTGAAAATAAAAAAGACTGACCTATGGCGATAAAAAAGTGCATTTTCCCCTATTTTATTTTTCTGTAAGATTTTTTACTAAAAAAAAATAGGGAAACAAAAATAATGCCCTTCACATGAAAGCCCATTTTACATAGAAAGTGTTCTTTTGAGTGAAAAGATACCAGTTAGCTCTTCCAAATAAGGCCATGGGATTGCTCTAGGCACAAATGGTCTGGACCACAGTTACATGCAGCCGTGGAACAGATAATCCCTTTAGCTGTGCAGTTACTAAACTACACTGCGGTGCTATAACTATGGAAAGTCCTTGAGGAAAGCAATAGTTCCTAAAATACCTCTCTCATGTCATGCGAGTCTGTTTTTGGAGGCCTCTCATTGAGACCTGCCTGGGCCCTTTCTTGCTTGAGTTGCATGTTTGGGAGAGATCATAGTCAATGCTTGCCGTAATTTGATTGGAAGACTATTGGGCTCAAAGTAATTGTTTCAGTGACATTCTCAAACCTTCGAGATCAAAGGTGCTCACTGAAGTTGGTTTTCACATCGAGATTACAACACTATTTGATTTCGTAGTTGGGTAGTCCCCAGAGAAGACATAAGTTGATTATGCAGTAATTCCAGGAGTGCCTCAAATCTCCTGAGAAGAAATGAATTCCACAAAACCAATTTTAAGGAAAAGAAAATTGACCCTAGTGGCATTTTTTGTTAGTAGTGGTTTTTTTTTTGGGAAAAACTGCAAGTCCTATTAAGATACTTTGGAAATAATTGAGTCTGACAGCCCGTGGCTTCAACACATGCTTGGGGTGGGGGAAAGTGTAGAAGCCATCTGAGGGCTAGATTGTGGATCACAGCCCTTGCGCTCTCATTTGAAAGGTATACTGCAAAAACAGAGGCAACAACCAGCTTACGAGACTCCAGGGAGAATCATGCAGCATTTTGCTGCAAGTCTACAGACAAGTTCATGCCACTGCATGTGTTGTGGGGTGTTAGGTGCAAGTTTATGAATGAGGAAGACTAAAAATGGGACTCTGAGTTTGTTGGGAACTAAATCACAACCCAGAAAGCCATGTACTTTCCCAGACAGTGTTAGGTCAAATTACAGACCAGCAACAGATACAGGCTAGCAGTGAAGACTTCCATGCCAAGAATTGCTGTGCTGTATGGCAAAAATTACTGATATATGCTTTGCTTTTTAAGATTTTCCTCCCCAGAGGAATGGAAATCACATTTCCCAGGCCTGTTATTGTGCAAGGATATGGGCATGAATTTCTTTATAGAAAAAGATGGGTAAGACAGAAAGAACATCAAGCCCATAAGCAGAGTTGGTTTACAGGTCTATGGACCTCCTTTTGGGCAGGCAGTCATGGAGCAATATCTCCCATTAGCGGAGGCATTGCTCTTCATATATATTTATACTATATCTTATTTCTAAATGGTATTTAAAGATCATTGTTAAAAAGCAAGTATTTAATCCATTTCTGAAGTTGCTTTTGTCATATATTGTTTTTAGAGTGTGAAGATAGATACACACCTGGCCTGGAGGAGGAAAATGGTATAAACAACTTCTTGAATTAAAAAAAGCACAGTAAAATTTGTGCAGAAGAAGAACAGTGTGCTAAATGCATTGGTCATTGTCGTTCAAGGGTCAAGTGTTGTGTAACTATTTACAGTTACTGATGTTAAAAAAAAAAAAAGAATAAATGCTAAATCTTTCCGAGATGTTGGGTCTGAAATTAAACCATAAGCAGAGACTGTGCATGGCAGAATCCCAGGTCAATTAAGCTGTAATTTTGTGCAAAGCAATGACCAACTTTCCTGTTCCAGCTGATGAACTGGAAAGAGATCTGTTTTCTCAAAGGATGGTCTGAGGCTGCTGAAATACTGCTTTCCATAAGCAACATATGTTATGAGAGACCTATCATCTGAATATTAGAAAAGAAGACAGGCTGAGAGAGTTGGGGCTGTTCGTCCTGGAGAAGAGAAGGCTCCAGGGTGACCCTATAGCAACCTTCCAGTACCTGAAGGGGGCCTACAGGAAGGATGGAGAGGGACTTTTCACAAGGGTGTGTAGTGATAGGACAAGGGGGAATGGCTGTAAACTAAAAGAGGGCAGATTTAGATATTAGATATTCAG
>Ga0065711_1031784_pt1 | contig 28737 bp, 28 predicted proteins | sample Hoacrofraction12_FD_59098 | JGI IMG/M metagenome (GOLD analysis project Ga0065711, IMG submission 59098) | Hoatzin crop microbial communities from Cojedes, Venezuela - Epithelial fraction 12 v2 (version 2) | ecosystem: Host-associated > Birds > Digestive system > Esophagus > Crop | place... | reverse complement strand
GGGCCGGCCTCGCCGGGAGGCTGCTGCCCGGGCCTGGCGGTCCGGTGCGGGGCCCGCCGCCGCCGGGGGAGTGGGGCCGGGTCCTCCTCGGGACGGCGCGGCCGGTAGCCGCTGTGGTGCCTGCTGGCGCGGGCCAAGTGCCGTGAGTGCAGCACTCGGCTGGAGTAACTTCGTTTTGACCGTTTTTGACGGCTTCATCCGGTCCTTCGGTAACGAGGAAACCTCTCTTCGGGCATCTACCAGATCTCGTTGTTGTTTGCCAGGCGTGCTAACTCTTCGTTTTCATTTCTTTTTTTAAAGCTTTCCATGCGGAAGAGCCAGCAGCGAAGGGACCTCTGGTAGGTTGACAGCTGATCACGGCTGACGCGTTTGCGATAAAACGTGCTTCAGGGTGTGACGATGAATCCGTGTGCCGAAATTGGGAAGTGGCCTGTGTGTAAGGGGGAGGAAGCAAAAGGGGAGTTAAGGGCAAGAGGGGCAAAAGGAGTGAGTACACCTGTAGCGCACAGGAGAGCATCGTAGTAGAACAGAACTCTTGTTTTTAAACGGTAGAGTGGTGAGGTATTTAAAAGCAAAGTTAATAACTGAACTAGGTGAACAGGTGGACTTCTTTGGATCCTAACTGTTGTTCCTGTCTAGTAAAGCCTTCACAGGTTGGGGGATGTCCTCGCTTTCTTCCTTCTCGGTGTTGGATTGGCAGAGGTTGGGAACGTCCATCAGTCTGGTGTCTGTGTGGCCTGGTAGGGGTAGAGTCAGTTATGTGACTGCCTGTCTGCTGGCAGCACCTACCTGAGTGTCCTCTCAAGTCATCCTGGAAAAGGGACGTTGATCAACTTTGGAGATTTTTTTTTTTTTTTTACTCCTATGTCCAAAAGCAATGCTAAAGTTAATGAAAGCTCAGGGGGAGCCGTACTCTGGAGAAGCTGAAGGCAAGTACTTCACAGCTAGGTGGTAGCAGGAGGAAAGCGCGTATGTACAACTTCTGTTTAGGGGGTGTTTTAAAACCAGCACCATTGAGCTCAGAAGAGCTGCAGGAGCCTGGGGCCACTTCTAAGTCAGACAAGAATGGAAGGGAACCAGTTTTCTGCTGCAGGAATGAACTTTCATCCATTCTGACGCCAGAAGTCTGTTTAATAAGTATGTTGCTTCTCAACACTGGTTGTGTGTATTTTTTTATGCCAGTGGAGGTGCTGGGGAAAGAAACATGCTGTTTGTCCTGCTGAATGAATGGAGGCCAGTTACTTCACGCAATGACTGGTATTTGTTAAATAATGGTATGCAGATGCTACTAGGCATGGCTAGCTTCAAACTTGTGCCTCAAGGCAAAATGTTCACTAATCCATCATCGGAGTAAGATCATCTTGATTTGTGTGTGTGATAAGTCTGTATGGGGTGTCCGAAAGGAAGGAGAACCCACAAACCCGGGAGAGAGTTTTGTATGCAACACATGTGATGTTTTCAGCAACTCCGTGGTTCCAGAACTGTGCTGATGAGGGCACTGCTGGAGATATTGCTGAAAAGGAAAAACAGTTGTGTTCATTCCAGTTTGCTTTGGAGAACACGGGAAATGTGCAGTGTGTATAATTAAAGGATGGGGTTTGGGGAGAGAGGAATATATTGCATTTTAATTGTGAGGGTGTTGCACAAAGAGTAATGTCTTAATGTGGCCTTAATCCATAGTATTAGCTACTGGGTATTTATGAAGTGTAACAACTCCATCAAAACCCAAGTCTCATCAGTACTGGAAGAACTGGCACCACCTGACTAGCTGCCCTTGGCATATTGATCTAGTCTAGCTGCCAGAAGTGAGCTACAGGGAAGAGATAAGTGATGCTGAAGACTCAGTTCAATATCTTGGGAACAAAAAACACATTAGCGTTCAAATAAATATCATTGTTCATACAAGTTATATATATATGGTGGTCTTTTTGGGTTTTTTAGTTGACAGTTTCTTTTAACTGACAGCTCTTAACATTTGGAAAAGCAGAACAATGGCATCAGAAGACATCACTAAGCTTGCGGAGTCACTTGCCAAAACCAAAGTGGGTGGTGGACAGTTGAGCTTCAAAGGCCAGAGCCTTAAACTCAATACAGCTGAAGATGGTAAGAGAAAATACTCTTGTGTTTGGGAATCGTCTCCCTGAATTTCTGAAGTCTTGCGGTAAACCACCTGCTAGTCCTGTGTAGCCAAGTTGTCTTAATGTTAGCTGTGGTGGAAGGGTCTTTTTATCAGAAGCAGCGGTAGCTGATACATTTCCTCCCCTTCTTGTACCGTGCTTTGACCTACTGTGTTGGCAGTGCTACAGCTGGCAGAATTGGGGTTTGGCGCTCTGGTGTCTGATTCTTGTTTTCTTGCTGTTCTCTCCAAGTGCTTTTGACAGTCACTGTGCGTTACAAGTCAGTGCTCCTTTTTAAGAGTGAGCAAGTGCGTGACAACACTTGGAACAAGTACATGCTTCAAAGACCTCCACAGAGGAATGGTCTTATGTGTTAGTCTGCAGTTTCTTCCAGTTTCTTCCCAAATTCTGGTCAATTAGACTCCTATTGTTTTTTTTTTTTTCAGAGTATCTCTCTTGCTGATGTATGTATTTCCCAGTCAAAAATGTCTTGCAGTGGCTGCTAATGCAGTAAATATGTGGAGAATATGTATATATTCTTACATCAACGTTTCTGCCACATCAAGAGACAGCATGTTCTTCAGAGTAATTATTTGCTATAGTGCACACCTTTTTCACTGATTCCAAAGATGATGCTTTTTTATATGCTATTTTAGTATCATGGAACCATAGAATGGTTTGGGTTGGAAGGGACTTTTAAAGGTCATCTAGTCCAACCCCTCTGCAATGAGCAGGAACATCTTCAACTGGATCAGGTTGCTCAGAGCCACGTCCAGCCTGACCTTGAATGTTTCCAGGAATGGGGCATCTGCCACCTCTCCAGGCAACCCATTCTAGTGTTTCACCACCCTAATTGTAAAAAATTTCAATGTAGTGGAAAGCCACTGAACTATGGGGAAAGGCTTTGGAGCCTGGGAATGATAACAAATGCCTAGTGACAGGAGACAGTCTGCAGCCTGCTCCTGTGTCTTGCATAGAATTACTCAAGAGTTAAATTATTCCACCCTGACGTATTTGCTAAACAGGCATCTATTTTTGTGAGTCAGTGGGAACTTCTTCCTGTTGATGTAGTACCAATTCCCATCAACTTTTAGCTTAGTCCTTGCGTCTTTGTAGGATGGCTATCAGAGAACAGATCTAGAAACAAATTATGAAGAGGCAGCGTGGGGGATGGATAATGTTCTCTCTAGTGACCTGATGTTTTAGGTCTGTTCTGCATCACAGTTTCAGGATTCTTTCAGATAATGTTGCTCAGCTGTTTTTGCTCGGGGAGGAGCTGAGCAAGTGTCACTGCATCAGTGTATTCCTGTGGTACCTAAAGTGATGGTTAAAAGGCCAAAAAGACTGTCTGCTTTTTGCAGCTGAAGAAGTGATCAAGCAGATTGAGGAATTTGATGGCCTAGAAGCATTGCGCCTGGAAGGTAACACAGTGGGTGTGGAGGCAGCAAAGGTCATCGCCAAAGCCTTGGAGAAGAAATCGGAGCTTAAGGTGAGATCTTCCCCTTCACCACCACCCACTTGAAGTAATGTAGAAATACTGAAGGCCTATCTGTGCTCTTCCTGCAGTAGTCTGCTTAGAGTTAGCGCCAAATCTTGCTTCGTGGTTCTTTCAGTAGGAAGAACAACCATGTGAAAATATGGCAGAACTTGGGAACTTTGGGGTACTGGGAATGCTTTCTGCATTCCTGACTGTTCCTGTTCAGAAGGCTTCCAAACATAGAGCTTGGAAGCTGTGCAAGGAAGAGCCTCTCTGCAGAGTAACCATCTGTAAACATAGAACTGTGGCAGCAGAACTCAAGTTCTAATGGAAAAGCTGGGTCATATCTTCTGGAGAATGATCAGATCTTCTGAAGAATGAGTCTGGGTAATTTTCCCAGGGGAAAAGAGTTGCAGCTTGCATGCAAGCGAGAATTCTTGTATAGTGTTATTTAAAATGTATATTTCAGTGGCTTTATCTCCTTGCAAGTGAAGTGATGGTAATGTTAGTTCTCACAGCTCTTTAGTACAATTGAATGATGAGCCCAAGGGAAGGCAGACAGTATTAAGCTGTCCCCAGTGATGTAATGCAGCTTGTATGTGTAAACCTTTGTACAACTGCGTTGTCCTAAATATTTTTAATGGTTTCTATCTGTATGTTTCTTATTTTAGAGATGTCATTGGAGTGACATGTTCACAGGGAGACTAAGGTCTGAGATCCCTCCTGCTTTGGTAAGTAAAAACTAGATCTGAGACTCCTGACTAATATAACTTTTCTCACCTGTCATGCTTTTTGTGGGAGTCTGTTTTTTAGCACAGAGCTGATCTTTCTCTACACTGTTAACACTAAGTGTCTCAGAATAGGTGAGTGATTCTTTTTTGCTCCTTCTGTGTGAGGTGGGGAAGAGTTTATAAAAGGCCAAATACAAGTTCATGCTAGTGAAAAATCTTATCACTGGGGAAAACATCCTCATGATCTGATAGATGGACTGGAAACCAAGCTTTCTAAATAAAAGCATATGGCCATCTCTTCCAAGAGCATTACAGAGCTCCCCGCCTCCTTGAGTTCTGTGAAGCAAGAACATGATAAACTCAACAGAATGAAAACAGTATTTCTTTTAGCAGTGTAGAGGGGAAAACTCACTTTGAAAAATGTGTATTTGACCTAAAAGGATGGGATAACTTCTTGAAATTCCTTAAGGTTATCTTTGGCTTAATTTGCACAACTTCTTCTCTGGCTTTAGCTATAAAGTTTTATTTCCCCATGCAGCTTTGCCCAATGTCTTTCAAGTGGAAATTTTTTGCAGCATCACTGTCATACCTAGCCACTGCAGTGATGCTGTCACTAGAAGTCAATCCACTCCCTCCCACCCACTGCCATCTGTTCCCTTACAGATCTCTTTGGGGGATGCACTCATCACTGCTGGAGCCCAGCTGGTGGAGCTGGACCTGAGTGACAATGCCTTTGGGCCAGATGGTGTGCGTGGCTTTGAGGCGCTGCTGAAGAGCCCTGCATGCTACACACTACAGGAACTCAAGCTCAATAACTGTGGCATGGGCATTGGTGGTGGCAAGGTAAGGGTTGACTCCTTTTTGGGAATGAAGTTGGAGCCAGGACTTGGCTTCAGACTGCCCTGTATGGAGTCACAGTATGGTTGAGGTTGGAAGGGATCTTTGGTAATAGTCTAGTTCAACTACCCTGCTCAAGGCAGCTAGACCAGGTTGCTCTGGGCTGCGTCTAGTCAGGTTTTGAGTATCTCAAAGGATGGAGAATTCACAGGCTCTCTGGACAGTCTATACCAGTATTCAACAACCCTCACAGTAAAACAGTATTTTTGTCTTTAAATGGAAGTTTCTCTGTGTTGGTTTGTGTGCATTTATGTCTGGCTTTGCCTTCTTTACGCCACCTCCTCCCCCCAGCCTGTTATGCTGGCTGTTCTTACACATGGATAAGGTCTTTCCCAGAGCCTTCTCTTGTCAAGCCTTAATAATCACAGCTCTTAGCACTCTCCCAGTATGCAAAATTCTCCAATTCCTTAATCATCCTTGAGACCCTTTGCTGGACTCACCCTAGTATGGTCATGTAGGAGCTTGGAACTGGACACAGTACTCAGATGCACTTCACAGTGCAGAGCAGAGGAGAAGGATCACTTCCCTTGACCTGCTGACAATGGTTTTCCCAAGGCAGTCCAATAGACTTTCTTTGCTGCAAGCACATATTGCTAGCTTATAGTCAACTTCTTGCTCGCTAGGACTCCCAGGTTCTTTTCTGCCAAGCTACTTTGCCCCCAGTTGATCCCTAGCTTATGTTGGTGTGTGGGGTTATTCCTCCCCATTTGCAGGACTTTGTGTTTCCCTTTAAACTTAATGAGGTTCTTGTTGGCCCATTTCTCCATTCTCAAGATCCCTTCCCTCTACGTTTACATACAATAAATGTCTGAAATATGAAAAGCTCATTTGTTCTTCCAGGATAGGAAAACAGTTCTATCCTAAACATTGGATTCCATGTCAAGAGAGCTAGTAGCCTTGGATTTGGGAGAACGGTATTACCAAGCCTAACACTGAAGAATGCCTGTTGGATGAAGCAGAAGACTGGGACTAACTGTTGTTATTATCACTAAGACCCTGCGTGTTTGCCTGTTTAAGAATCAAATGTTCTTAATGGGGTCAATGAGTTCTAGTGTTGTAAAATTATCACTTTTTGCCTAAGACTGTAGTGTGCAAGTGTTGTAGTTACAGACAGTTTTATTGTGTACCCTACTGCAGAAGCAGGTGCATTTCAGCAGTGACTGAAGTATTTCTTGAAAGCTGGATATACAAACTGTATTTGAATTCCTTCAGAATGAGGTGCTGAGGTGGTATAAACTGCTTGCTTTATCTCTAGATATTGGCAGCTGCTCTGAAAGAGTGTCACAGGAAATCAAGTGCCCAGGGCAAGCCTCTTGCTTTGAAAGTATTTGTGACTGGCAGAAATCGTCTGGAGAATGATGGTGCCACTGCGCTGGCTGAAGCCTTTGGGGTACGTACCAAACCAGAACTTCTTGACAGCAAATTGGAGCAAGGTGTGCTTAAGTGCTAATGTTAAAGATAATGACGCAGAGCTTGCCTCAGCTTGGAGGCAGGGGCTGGTTGTTGGTTTACTAAAGTCATGTTGTTGTTTACTGCTGAATCTGGAGTCTTCAACAAGTGCAATTAGAAGTGACAACTGAATGTCTGTGACATAAGTTTCCAAACACATAACTAACTAGTAGTTGTGTAAAGTAGTTACTTGAGGGAGAAATAGGCATCTCCTGAGTAGATTAATAGTAGTTCTATTCCATCTCCTCCCTCTGTGCTAATGGAGGTTGTCTGGCGCTGGGGTAGGTGTACCGGCTGACCTCTTGAGTGTTTCTCTGCCTAGTTGTTCAGTCATCTGGCAAAAGCAATGTAGTATTTTCTCTAGGATCATCCTGTGAGGGCTCTAAATGGTGCCTAGCTTTTTCTAGCTGTCACTGGCTAACTTGCACTTCTGTTTGAGGAAGAGAATTCACTGTGGCTGGGGCCACCTACCTTCGTTTTCCTTCCTCCACTGCTGCTAAAAGCAACTTCTGAATGATAATGCTTATTTTCAAGTATATTAACAATGATATTGCAGGTTATAGGTTGTTCTGTTTTGTAAAGAGCTGTCTGGATGTGATTTAGACTAATCAGCAATCATGGCAAAAAGAAGACTTCTTAAATACTTGAGAGGCACATAACAAAGTGATTCACGAGGAATTCGGACTGAATGGCACTACCAAAATCGGATTCATTACTCTGTTTTGTGACACACTGTTTAGTCCATAAACAGTCTTCACACTAATTTTCTTATGGGTTTGCTTCTGCAGTCAGGGCAATATGTAGATCTTAGTTAAAAAAAAAAAACCTGTATCCAGTGATGTTACTTGATCTGGTTCAGGGTTGTTGAACCACAGGTGAAGACCTCTTTGTAAGGTATCCTAGAGCAGGCAACCTAGGAGGATGCTACATGTGAGTCTTAAAATTGGGGGCTTTATGTTAATTTGACACTTGCTGTAAGCCTACAATTTCACTTAGATTTGTGACGTGATTGCTGGCAAATAGTTCTGTGTAGATGAGCTAATGGAGTTTTGAGTTGGAGGAAAATAATTTTAAGCAAATTCTAGAGTGGAGCACTATACTCTTGAGTTGAAGTATGTCTCCTGACAGCTTTTTTTCGTCTGCATCCTCTCCCAGATCATTGGCACTCTAGAAGAGGTTCATATGCCACAGAATGGAATTAACCATCCTGGCATCACGGCACTGGCCCAGGCCTTTGCTATCAACCCACTGCTTAGGGTTATAAACTTGAATGACAACACCTTCACAGAGAAAGGAGCTGTGGCCATGGCAGAGGTGAGTTGTTGGAAGTAGTTCCTTTGGGTTTGTCTTCTGCCTCCAAGTCTTCTCAAATGTAGTTAGCGTTAGCACCTCTGGGTTGGTGGAGCCACATGCCACGCTGCGGTAGGAAAGATGACCTTCCAGGATTGATGGGACATTCATTTACTTGCATGTCTGTACTTCCAAATTGGTGCTGTTTTGCAGACTCTGAAGGCTCTTCGGCAGATTGAAGTGATCAACTTTGGAGACTGCCTAGTGCGTTCAAAGGGTGCTGTTGCTATTGCTGATGCTGTTAAAGAAGGGCTGCATAAATTGAAGGTATTGTGTTCTTGCTGTTCAGCTTTGAATCTCTTTTGAAAATGTCTTGTTTCCCATCTCCTGGTTTTCTGTCCATTCTCCTAGCACTACTGATTGTCTTAAAGTGGAATTCATTTTAGTGCGGGCTCTGTGCTCACAACTTGAAAGCAATAATCTGTATTGTAGACTAGTGGCATCACCACATCCAGCTAAGACTATTCTAGGTGGAGGTGTACTAGTGATCTGTTTAGACTTCACCTGATGTTTAGGCTAGGTTTAGGCTAGATATAAGGAAGAAATTCTTTACAATGAGGGGGGTAAAACACTGGAACGGGTTGCACAGAGAGGTAGTGGAGGCCCCATTCCTGGAAACATTCAAGACCAGGTTGGACAGGGCTCTGAGCAACCTGATCTAGTTAGTGGTGTCCCTGCTTGCTACGGGGGGGTTGGACTAGATGACCTCTAGGGGTCCCTTCCAACCCAAAACTTTCTATGATTCTATGTTTTTGAAGCTGTTGGTTCAGCTCAGCAAGTGCTATTTGAGAAATCTGATAATGGAAGTATCTGATTTTAGAACCCCTAAAGGGGGTCATGAGCATGAACTGAGATGTTCCTCTTCATGAACTGTGTGTTGTGTCTTCAGCATTTCAGAGTTCAGACAGTTAATACTTTTTCTTTATTAGGGCATGTATCAAATGTCTAAATATTTTTAGCTTTTTGGCAATACCACAACCTCCTGCATCAGTATTTGCACAGGACTTGCATTTGACAACATTCTAGATAGGCTGAAGTCCAGCCAGTAATGTAAATGAACTAGGACCTCTAGAAACGCCTGCCATGGGTCACAACTGCACTGGGACAGGTGCTGAACACATGATTCCTAATCTTGCAAGTTTACAGTCAAAAATTCAGCTGAGTGCTAATATATACATATATGAACCTGGTACAGAAAGAAGTAGGTGCTTTGTGGTGTGAGATCCCTTGCTCAGGCTTCTGCTGGCTCTGCTGGAACTTATGTCTGAAACTCCCAGCAAAACTTAAGTAAGGATTCTAATGGGGGTATTGAGATGAACAGCCAGAAGTTAAATCCTTTTTTCTAGAGCAGAAGTGGTTAAGGGAGGGTAGCATGAAGCAATCACAGCTGATTCATTCTGTTCAACGACTGCTTCCTTTTTGCTGTTAATATTAAATCTCTTCTCAGGAAAGAATTGATTGCGCACAATGTGGAATGGTGGGGGATGGTGCCTGGATGCTGAATAGCTTTAATCTTACTACTCTGTCAGCACTATTTCACTGCTGGCTGTGTTTATCAGAAGGTAGTACAACTCATAGTCTGTCTTTTGAAGGCCTTAACTTGCACCGTATGTGTTCAAAAGCAAATGTGCAGTTCAGTTAGTATAGTATGGTGTTTGTTAAGACTTGCTGGTGTGTGCATTGTGGAGTGCTCTTGTGACCCTTGCAGAAGTGAAGATCTCCAGTCAGCTGATTGCTAAGGACTGGAATGTCTGCTACCTTTTAGGTGAGCAGTCAGAATGGTCTGGTCTTTGTAGCTATTCTGGTAAGGTGGTTACCTTCAGTAGTGCTGCTCTTAATATTATGTTTCAAAATGCCCCTTTTGGGTATATGAAGTAGGAGTATGTGTCGGGTTTTACTTCCAATTAAAAATACTTTTTTTTTACTAAGCGCCTATTCAAATGAGATTCTTTCCAGAACACTTGTGAACACACAAAGCTTATGGATATGATAGGTGTTAATAGGAATTCTGCAAACAAATATTCTTCTGCTTCTTAGGAACTGAATTTGTCCTTCTGTGAGATCAAACGAGATGCTGCCCTGACTGTTGCTGAAGCTATTGAAGATAAGGCAGAGTTGGAGAAGTTGGATCTCAATGGTATGTAACTTTGCTAGACCAAAGTATGTCTAGTCTGATCCCAGCTAGAAACCACTAGGAAGAATGTTGACAATATCACATATTCTAGTCTTGCAATTGTCAGCATTTAAAAAATGGTACTCTGAGAGTAGCTGAACTTGGATGACCTCAGGACAGGAGGTGGTTATATCTGAAAGTTTTCTTAAGCCATGAACTCAGTTAATTGCTAAAGTTGAGCGGTTTTGGTACATCTTGTAAGGTGGAAAGATTAAACTTATACCTGTTTTCAGTAACACTTTGTTTAGTTGTTCATTGTGAGCTTAGATGTTTCATACTTGCAAACAAAAACCTCTGTGCACATCTCTGCAGAAGAGTGGGAGAGCTTTAACCAGTGTTGGCTTTTGCTGTTCATACCTTGGGTCACTGCATTTCAGTGGTACTGTGCCATGTGTCTTTGTTCTAGAATTGCTGAGAACAAGAGCTGTTTACAGAACTAGCAGGAAATCTCTCAAATACGCTCTGAAAAAAATTGGGGGTGGGTTTGTCTCCAATCATTGTGTAATGCTGCTGAAATTTGTTTAACCACTGTTTGATTCTGATAACTGAATGCTGCATTGCTGCCTTTAAGTGTTGTGTAGAAATGACTGATAACTGTTCAATTTGAGAAGTAAGAGGTAGACAAAAATCTATAGTGAAATCCTCCAGAACAAACTTCTGTGCCTCTGAAGTCTACTCTTTCCCCTGTCAACCTAGGTAACTGTCTGGGAGAAGAGGGATGTGAGCAACTTCAGGAGATCCTTGAAGGCTTCAATATGGCAGCTGTGCTGGGATCTTTGAGGTAAGCGGGGTACCAGAATTTCAATCAGAAATTTCCCAACAATTTTCATTGATACTTTCATTCACCTATCTGTTTTAAAATAAGAACTGTATCATTGCAGATGGATGTTGGTTTCAGTGTGCAGTGTGGAGCACCATTAGGGTATTCCACAAGCAGGATAAGCCTTGTGTCTCGTTTTTGTCGATGGACTTATCTTTAGTCTTAGTTATTGTTTGCATTCCTTGCTCTTTGCTTGCCACAGTCAACTGGGTGACTGAAGCCTGAGTGTCCTCTTAATCTGTTGTAGGTGGAGATGCACTTCTTGCAGTAAGACTTGAGGGGAGGCTGCTTTTTTGTTCTTGAAAGAAATGTTTTGAGTTCCAGTGTACAGGAATTGCACCTGTGGAATTAATGCATCATGTAACTCTCAAACCTTAGTGATGATGAAGGGGAGGAGGAGGATGATGAAGAGGAGGAGGAGGAGGATGAAGAGGAGGAAGAGGAAGAGGAGGAGGAAGAACAGCAACAGCTGAAGGAGAGAGGACAGGAGGAACAGGAGTCACTGACTCCTAAGAAGATAATTGATTCACAGGTGAGCTTACATCCAGGTGCATTCCTGTTTCCTCAGCTGGAGGAGAGTAAAGAAGGAAATGAGATCTGGAATGAGTCTGAACTTGGAGTGCTGGCAGGTGTTCACATTCCTGCATGGGCTGGCACTGTAGTGGCAGTTGGAGAGATAACATGCAGGAGGTAAAGAAAATGGGTGATGTGGAAACATGTATTTTTTAAAGTGTGCATGGGGGGAAAGGCTTAGTAGCAGTTGTAGCAAACATGGGTAGAAAAAGTCTTCCCATGTCCAGAAAATGGTGGAAACATTGTATGTGCAATGCCATGCAGTTGTGCGAGCATATTCTGGCTGTTCCAACTCTGGGCTCGCTCTAGCCTCAGATAGCTTTCAAACAGAACAAATCCTGACCTGAAGTACCTGTGTCCTGACCTGTCCTATATACCTTTGCTGGTGAACCAATTTATTTACTTCCAAGAGTAAACTTGAGATGGATCCTGCCTGTTTCAGGATTCAACTCCAGTGCCGTCTCCCCCTGTGGACGTTGCCACGTTCCTTGCTTTCCCATCACCAGAGAAGCTGCTGCGACTAGGACCAAAGTGCTCTGTGCTGATAGCTCAGCAGGTAGGTGAGCCCATGGTCTTCTGTGCTTTATTCCCTCTCAGCATTGTTTAATCCCCAGAGGCGGTAACTTTGTCTTGAGACCTAGATTTGCATCTTCTCCCCAGTGATCCTGAGGAACCTTATGGAAGCAGATGATGCAGTTAATGCTTACGCTGGCACCAGAACTTCTGCATAGAGTAATTTTGTTTCATAGTGTTGCTTATGCCTCGTGATATGGCCAAGGCAAAACTGATGTCAGTTCGCTGAAAGCTATAATTCTGTTCACAGCTCTAGCAGAGGACAATCTTCTGTAGCTGGTGAGCAGTGAACTGAATGGCCCCTGATTTTCCTCCCCCTCCCACCTTGTCTTTCAGACAGATACATCTGATGTAGAGAAAGTAGTTACAGCTCTCCTAAGGATATCCTCGGTCTTTAAAGATGAAGCCCCAGTGAAAACAGCAGTGCATGAAACAACAGGTGACTGGGCCTTTCTTCACTTCATGGTGTGACCTCCTTCAGTGTCAAGGACACCAGTGTGATGCACTGGGCCCTGTGGGCCAGGCCATTGGACTGGTTTGTCCCTGGCAGTTGGAACCCCAGATAACAAAGTACCAAGCTGTGCCGTGCTGTTGTGGAGTGAAAGCAGGGATTCATTCTGAACTTAGTGTATCTTGCGCTTCCAGAATATTGGTCCTGAAGGAGCCCAGAAAACAGTTGAACCGCTTTTCCCATTGTGTTCTCACTCCTTTTCGTTTGAAATGAAAGGTGAATTCTTGCTGGCCTTCAAAATTTTAAGGCTCTAGCTCTTGCTGCTCTACTTCATCTGATCATATTTATATGCATGTATGCACATAGCATGCATGTTCAAATGCATTGAGTAGAGCATTTTGTGATGCATAAGACTGAGGTCAAATTACATCTGAAGTTTGGCAGTATGTGAATTTGGGGTGTTTTTGCATTTTTTTTTTGTTGGTGGTTGTTTGGTGGTTTTTTTCATTTGTATCAGGCCTTATACCTAAGGACTGGGTTTTATCTGTCTTGGTGTTTCAGAGGTTGTATCTAGTCCCTGCAGAGACAACTGGAATCTTAGCAGATACTAGCTTCCAAAACTCCTTTAACAGCTGATATTCACTGAAGTCCTGTACGATCAATCTTGCTCTTAAAATCTGTAATATCATCCCTTTCTGTATTGTTTAATATGATAGGTTTATTTCTTTTTAGATGCCTTGATGAGAAAAGCCTTCACTTCTGCCACATTTAATTCGGATGCGTTCATCACAAGCCTCTTGATTCACATGGGACTACTTAAGGTGAGGAAGCAGGAAAGAGTTAAGTTATGGTCTGTTTAGGCTGTTGAAGACCAGACTGGCTGGGTTTTGGGTAATTATGTTGCCATGGAAGCCACTGGGTGCCTGTGCATGCCTGATGCCCAGGGACAATGGAAGTCTGCAGGTCCAGCAGAAATTGCAAATTGCAAGGTTGCATTAGAATGAAGGAGGTGTCAGCTCTTTGTACCTCTTCTGCTTAATGTGCTCTGCATTTGCTGTCATCCCCTAAAGGCAGGGAGGCTCAGGTAAGGAAATAGTGCTGCTGCTGGACTATGGTGTCTATGAAAAGCTATGTCCAGGAGTCTGATCTACAATATTATTAGTTGATGTGGTCCTTTAGGAAATATCTTAGTAGCGTGGCTCAAAAACATATATCCAACTACTCATGCTAGATCAGTAGCATTCAACTTAGTGCTTTGGAGTATCTTTGCCAAATACTAGAGTTAAATATGTAGTTACAGAGAATAAACTTTCTTGCGAGAAAGATGGAGGGCTGGTAGGAAGCCTGCGAATTGCATTAGAATTCCCGTGGCTTTACTTTGTGAGATGACTGGGAGAGGTTCTGTCTGCAAACTTAAGAAGCACCTTTGCCTACTTGTGCTACAAGGGTTAGTGTTTCTCACTGCCTCAAGACCTAGAAGCTGAGAATGGAAACTTGGGACAAAGACAGTTCTAAACCACAGAATAGCCATAATCTATCAGCCTGCTCTTAATTAGGCTTATGGATTTCCTTCTGGTAATATCCAGTTTGGGGTACAGACAACTGTTGATATGCTTGGATGCATCTTAATTTCCTAAAAATCAGTTTAGCCTTTCCCCGTGTTCACTGGACCAATGCTGAGCTTCCCGCTTCTCAGACAGGTCAACAGAACGTGAGATGTTTTTGTTCTGCAGAATGCTTGTTTCCAGGACTACCTTTCTTATCACATACAGAAAATAGCAAATATACATGAGGCACAAAGCACAGACTTGTGCTCCAGAAGAACTCATTTCAGACCAGGAAGTGACATTGATAATAAAGCACTTGAGGATCAGCCAGATGATTGATTGTCCTCTGATACAGAGAACTGTTGATGAAAGGCCTGTATGCAGAGGGAGAAGCTTCCATCATTTTTTGTACCACATATCTGGAAGCCTTCAAGCAACAGATATTCTTACCACCATGAAATACAAGGTCATACACCTGGGAACACAGGTCCAGATCCTGCCTACGGAATGAAAGGCTGTAGTTGGGATGGCAGTGGAGAAATAAATGAAACCAATGTAAGAGTTGGGACACATAGGTTAGTGTCATGTTAGGAGCAAGAATAACTAATGCATCATGTAAGCAGGAGGATGCCTATTCACTTTATCTTGTACATAATTAGACCAGTTCTGGGAATACTGTGCCAAGTTCTGAAGGAAGCCTGCCTAGGAACTGGAGATGGTGTAAAAATGAGCTACAGAAAAATACAAGAAAAAAATTATATAATTAAGGCAACTGAATTATTAATGAATTGAAATGTGGTGAAATTCATTAGGAGAACACTTTAACACAGGGCCTCTGAGAAGATTTGGCTGCTTCACTTGCAAGTTCAATACTTCCCTTTCCCTGTTACTCCTGCTGTTAATTGATAAGTAGTAGAATGTTCTTGATGCTGCTTTATTTCAGATGCTGGTGCTGGGAGGCTATGGAGTTGGCTACCTTTGTCTTAAGGAACATTGCACTTGATCTAGTGAGCAGCTTTCTCTCCTACAGTGTATGGGAGCACTTAATTCAACAGAGAATTCGTTGCCTCTGTGGACTACAGTGGATTAGATGAAATGGTGATTGTCTGATATCTGACTTCATCTTCTTGTCCTTTTCTCAGAGTGAAGAGAAGATCAAAGCTGTCCCTAGCCTCTATGGTATTCTTATGACCTTGAACCATATGGTCCAGCAGGATTATTTCCCTAAATCCCTGGCCCCAGTTCTCTCAGCTTTTGTCACAAAGTGAGTATTGTACTTTTCATGCAGTTTCCTGCATGGGAGCTAGTGAAACTGAGGGTCAATAGCTACATGCAAGTTGTTCTGTTAAAGCCCACTAAATATCTGTTCCGGAATTGAGGATTAATAGTTTAATGGGCCTCTACTTTTATCTTGCTTTCTCCAGAATGCAAGGTTCAGAGTACAAAAAACTTGATCATAAAGAAAAAGTAGTGGAAAGCTGGCTTTGCAACTAACTGCCTCTGAAGCGGAGACTGCTAATGCCAGTCACAGAAGAGGTGTTTTGAGCTGAAGGAAACCTACTGGGTTTCTAGCCACTGCTTGAGTGAACCATGAGTACACTGGATCTAACCATCCGTCTGAATGTGAGGGTCAGCAGAGCTCTGCCTGAATTGTCATGCTGTGTAACACACAACACCAGCAGATCAAAACAGTGCAAAACACAGACTGAATTTGTTCCTAAATGAAACTGTTCCTAATGTGACACCAACAAGGTTATTGATTTTTTTTTTTTTTTCCCCCAGGGACTAATTTGGGCATGTAAATGTTAAAGAAGCTGCTTCTACTGCCAGCTTCTATATAATGTTGTAACTTCTAGTACAGGTATAGAATCAACCCCCGCCCTCACCAGCTTTAGTTTCTTTAATGTCTTAAAGCATACATAATGCAATAGCAGTGGAAGCTGTATCTCTTCTGGGTTACATCAGTGTGAACTTTAGTGTTGGTGTGATTTAGAAAAAACACCCCAAGAGAGCAAGGACTTCAGCAGTCAAGGGGAGAAACAGTCCCAAATTGTCACTTTAGACAAAACCAGTGAAGGTCTGAAATCCATTTGGAGCTCGGTGGCTGTTTGGCTCTGTGTGGCCCATGTGCTGTGTAGGGTGAGAGCTGCTTTTTAACAGGTCCCAGGATGAGGCTTAAGCCTTGCTGTTTTCCATGGTGTGGGTAATATGCAGATGGTTAGGATCTCTTGCTGATGAAAGGCAGAGGCATCAAATACTTATGGTCAGGACGAGACGTGGCGATAGGGATGCGGCCAAGTATTGGTAGCCAGTCTTCTCTTAGTTCTGCTGGGATTGGAATCAGGCCAGTTGTGATAGGGGAGAAGAATTTTTCTAAGCATTGGTGTGGCTGAAGCTGTCAAAGCCTGATGTGTAGCAGTGGTATGTGTCCAGCAACCAGGCATGCGAAGGTCAGTTTTGGAAAACAAAACTGTAACTAGCTTGTTTACATATGTGCAAATGCTAACCCAGAGGCCCTTCTGGTGAAACAGTTCGTCTGTTGTCTCTTCTCTTTGGCTTGATCAGGCTAAGAATCAGGCAATTACAAGCCAAAGAACATATACTTTACCAACGCTTTACCAGCTGAACAAACACACCTCCAACTCAATTATTACAGGTTTAAGCAAGAGCTTGCCATGTGAAGTTGTCCAGCCAGATCACTGGATTTTTGCTGTTTCCTACACCACTGCCTGTGCCTATGGTCTTGTTAATCAAATAGATCTGTATAGCGTAAGGATCCAGTACCAGCCCTAAAATAAAAGGGTGAAGAGAATGGTGGCTTACTTCATCAAGCGCTGGTTATGCAGAGATCCAGCTTGGTCAAAACAAGTTTGTGTCTGTCAGCCTCAGCCCTCCAAACAGAGGATTTAAATCACTTGAGTCTGGGAGTACAGAAAAGGGAACTTGGGTTCAGTGCATTTGACCCTGCTAATTGCTTGTGTCAGGTTCCAGTGCCTAGAGTAGCTTTGTAACTCAGCTTGACGTGTCCTTCTAAACAAATCTGCTCACAAAAGACACTTGTCCCCCTCACCCTGTGTGTGTGTATGTAGCCCTCTCCTAGGTTACAGGCCTGCGAAATAGCAATAAATGTTTTTCATCTGTAGATGATGATGTATGTGGCAAAATAAGAGTAAAATTCTGATCTTGAATATGTCAACAAAAATTCCATTGAATCCATAGCCAGCATTTCACTACAATTACAAGAGGGGAAAGTCTCTTTCTGAAAGTGTGAAATCGTTTAGAGATCCTGCACAAGTTGAGAGCCAAGTGCCTATCACAGTAGAAGGCAGATCTGTCTGCCTGCCTTCGGTGTGTGATGCTTTCCTTTAGGGAATAAAGAGAACAGCTATTAAATCTTTTACAGTTGCCTGGAGAGAACAAGGAGCACCATAAAGTCCAGTTAAAACAGCTTCTTGATTAACCCGTGGCCCTTGTCTTTCCTTGGATTTCAGTCAGAACAAAATCACATCCTCATCTCAAATCAAACCTCTGACTGGTTAACTTGGTAATCTGCAGAGCTGCTTTGGGCTTGGTTTCTGCAACAAATCTAATTCCACTCTGTCAAACCCGCAAGTCTTTCGTTTGCAGCAAACTGGTATTTTTGTGATGTTTTCTGTGTTTTTCCTTTAGGATTGCAGTTAGCTCCTTTGGGCTTCTGGAGCCATAAGGTTCTTGGTAGCTCTTTAGGCTACAGCTCTGCTGCCTCTTGCTGCTAGGGGCTTTCTTCTGGAGTAGTCATTCTTCTTTCTTTTGTGACAATTTGTGATGTTGTAGGTAGTGTTCTCCGTTCAAAAATAATAAAATTATGAATGTGGACTGTAAGCAGCCTCCATCTTACACTGCTGCTGTCAGTCCTTGTTTTCTTTTTTTTTTGCCACAAGAGGGTGCTGTGAATCCACATGTGCTTTGCCATAATTCTTTAGGTGGAAACCCTGGAAGTATGTGGGTGCCTGCCTGCTTGTGACTTGCTGGAGGTGGTGGTGGTTTTATTGTAAGGGTTGGGGTTTTTTGTTTGTTTGGGGAGTTTTGGGAGGTGGGTGTTTTTTTTTTTTGCTGTTCTTTGCTGCAGGATTGGATCATATCACTGGCCTTTTTCAACAGTCTGTAGCACAGTGTGGCGGGCAGTTGAACTCCACAGCAAGTAAGGATGCTCTTAGTGTCAGAGGAGGCTTGGTGTTAGGAGTGGTGGCTGTGAGAGAGGCTGGCTGTGATCAGCATCAGCAGTTCAGGTTCTTTATTTCCCAAAATGGGGAGCTGTCTAGAAAAAAATCAGCCTGCTCATTGCAAACAGGGCTGGGTCTTCCAAAGATGACAACCAGAATACCCCACCCAGACACTTTGAAGTTAAACTGCAAGTTGTAATTGTGTCCTGTCTGTTCAGTGTGGGGCATTCAATGGCTCTTGGGGGGACAGAAGGGGTTAACTCTTGTCCAGGATGTGGTTCCGTTAAACCGTAGCGTACATGGAGCCCTATACCAAAGAACCTCTGCAGCTATTGCCTGTGTACTATAAATTCAGAGATTAATTTTTTGCTTCTACCTAGATACTCATATCTTTATTTCAGCTCCCCCTTCTTTCCTAAATTGAGTAGACTGCACTGCTGTTAAGGTTATTTTGCTGGATTTGAGTAGGAGAAAGGTAAAATTAACGATTTCTGTTCTCAGAACAGTGGAAAACATTGGATTAAAAATCTTTGGAGGAAGTTCCCTGATGGATGGGTACAGACTGTTAGAAGTTGCAGTGAATCTTGGAGAACAGCTAGACTGTGGAAACAGAAATATACATTACTGGGAGGTGATGGGAGATTTAGCCCCACATTAACCCTGATGTGCCTGTAGTTCCATCATCTAGTTTCAAGGAGCAGGTTCTTCTATGTGAGGTAGACCTCGCTGTTGCAGTCTGTGCCAGGCTCTTCCAGCTGATGATGTGCAGGTTCTGTGGGCTGTTTGTGAGGCCCCCGAAAGGTGGCCCAGCAATGCTAGTCAGGTGTTACTTGACCTCAGGGGCAGGGAGGGCCTCTTTTAGACTTAAGCCCCGAGACCAAAGTCACCATCCGGTCAAAGATAGCAGATGACTGGGTGAGAAAAGATTTGAGCGCGAGAAGGCTTGTCTTCTGTGTTTTGGGGCCCTAAACAGGGAGTCTGTATGGGAAACACCATCACTGGAAGGGAAAGGGGCTTCTGCCCCTGCCCACCTCCTGCTGCCCAGATGGAGACACCAGGCTGCAGAGATCAACAATCTCTGCTGATTTTTGTACCTGTGGAAATACATGTTCCGAATCTTGGCCAGTGTCTTCCTGACTTGGACAGGAGAGAGAATTTTCAAAACCGTGCTCTGGATGGGAAACAGTGATATGAGTACAAGTCAGGGAAAGGTTTCAGAAGAGATGACCAAGGGAAACAGAGACTTTTGGGCATGCAAGCCCAGTGTGTTTGAAACCGTGTTCATTTGCTCAGTCAGTGTCAGATACAAAGTAGTTCTTAAATTTAGTATTTTAAATCTCTCTCTTCTCTTTCCACAGACCAAACCGTGCTCTTGACTCCTGTTCATTTGCTCGCCACATGCTCTTAGAAACCCTCCACCAGCTGTAAGAGACAAGAGACGTGCTGCTGTGCCCTTCCCTCCTCATAGGACTGTTGTCAGCAGAGAACTCAGAGCTGCGTGGTGGGAGAGGATCCCAGAGCCCATACAGACCTGCTGTCCTTTCTTTTTTCTTTTTTCTTTTTTTTTTCTTTTTTTTTTTTTCCCCCCCTGTAGGAGGTCTGTCCTTTCTTCTGCTTTCATAAACTTGGACAAATCCTACTGAGGTGTTTTTTTTTTTTCTACTGCTCATGAAGTGACTCCCTGGTCTGCAGGGCAGGTGCTTGTGTTAGAAAAAGTCAGTGGTCAGCGCTGCTCTGAGTTCTGCATGAATTAAAAAGAAGAGCCCTCCACTTCAGTCGCGTTGGCAAGGTTGTGCCAAGACTAACACGGGGCCCAGAAGCGGTCTCATCAGGATCAACCCAGCTGTGCATTTTATTTTATTTTATTGAACTGTGACTCCTGCCTGACAGCATTCAGCCCTGTGCAAGAGGGAGGCTATGCTGCTGCTGCTGCCCCTGCTTCTCCAGGCCAGGGGAGCGCTTGACCCCCTTTTTGCTGCTGCCAGGTCAGGGGGGCAAGGTGTGCTCCCCTTAGTTTCTTCTTTCAAGTCCGTTTGTTGAAGGCAGTGTGTGGCTGATATGTATTTTAATATACTACTCCCCTGCTGCTGTGGCTTGGAATAGTCGTGTAGTGTGGCTGACCCTGGCGGCCGTTGCTGAAGGGAGCAAGCATATTTTTATTGTACATTTCTTTTTGCCATTGCCTGTGGTGTCCCTGTTCCTGCCCTTTCCCTGTCCCTGCCCTTTCCCTGTCCCTTTCCCTTCTCTTCCTAATTAAATAGGCTTTGTTTGGAAATGAATGCAATCCATGAATCCCTGTAGAATACATGTTCCCTTTCTCCTCCCTTTGGCAAAACACTGGGACTGTGTGCACTCTTCATGTGTTTGAAAGCTGAGCATGAAGAATGAGGGCTGTGCTGGTCGTTCTCCAGTAGGGCTGTGCTTTTTACTTGCGCTGGAGGAGTAGCGGCAGATGCCCCTAAATCTCTGTATGGAGGATTGTCCATGGGCCTATGCGTGCTTGTGGCACCGGCCTGTGCCACTCCTGAGCACACAAGCTCACAGTCTGGTCCTGCTCCGTCTTCTTTCAAGCCTCTGAGAATCAACACATCTCTTGAGGTAGCAAAGAGTTGTTCCTTCCCTCTCTGTTTTCGGTTGGAGGAGACTTCATCCTCCCTTACCGTGTTGACATGCAGTATAAGTAGGGCCAGTGCCAGGAAGAAGTCAAGGAGACGGAGTCGGCTGTCCCCTCATTCGGAGAGACAATGTGTCCCAAAGCTGGCAGGGTGCCCGGCCTAACTGCAGGAGAAGCTGGTGTGAACTCGCAGCGTGTGCAGGCAGCAGGAACGGAAGAAAGGGCTTGGGGCGCTGGACTGAAAGGAAGTGCGTGGTGTGTGCAAGGCCTAGTTGTGTGCACTCTCTGCTTCCATTCCTTGTGTGCCTGTTCAAGGCGACCGCTGGCGAAACTGAGGTGGCCGTGGGAAGTTCTGTGCGGCTGTGAATCCAGCGGGCACAGGACTGCAATGTCTGTCGTCGCTCTGGCAGGGAAAGTGCTGGCCTTCATGTAAGAGCAGGGTCCCCTCGTTAAAAAAAAAAAGTTGCCCTAAGGCTGAGAGCGAAATGCATTTTCTCCCCGTTTCTGTGACTGAAGCTGGAACTCCTGTGTGTCCAATCTGGTAAAAGTCAGCTGCAGTGAAGGTACCTGCACCTACAGGAGGAGCTTCAGTCACTGCAGGCTGAGCTCTGCCTCCTTCGCCTCATGCTGTCCCCTTCCTTCAGCTGTCTGCTGCAAAAGCAAGTCTGTTCAGTTTCGATAGGAGCTTGAGGGCAAAATCACGACATAAAGGAATCTGTATTTTTCTTTAAGTCTTGAGCCTAACATGGCTTTCCTTGGAGCTCCCTGGCCTTTTCCTGCTTTTCAGGCCCCTCTGCTCTGGAAGGGGTTGTGGAGAAAAGGAACATGATGCAGAACAGAGGTGTAGAGACCAAGCCAAGGGGTTAACCTGTACAGGAGGCCATCAGCGATGGGTCCCAGGGAACACGCCCTGTGTGCACGGCTGTCCGATGGAGCCTGCGAAGGTCAGAGGGACGCTGCTGCTGCTGGCGCAGAGGCCTGTGGGCCAGGTTGTGGGGAGGACCTGTGCAGGAAGCTCTGAGTAGCCAAGCCATAGCAGAACAAGTGTGAGATGTTGATTCCAAAGTTTCTTCTGAAAGCAAAAGATATTTAGAAACAGGATTGTCCTGGTATTCAGTGTCAAGGTTAGATGTCTATAGGAAAAAAGGGGGTGTGAGGGTAAAAGTGATGGTCTCTGCAGAAGACAGCTTTGCTTTGAGGTAGGACATGAACTTGGAAGTCCTTTAAACTTGGTTTGTGCCTCAGGATCAGGAGAAAAAAAAATTGCTAGCGCTGGTCTCAATCAGAAACTGGATGACTGTTTCCCAGCGGTGCCCTGGAGGAACGTGGGGTCATTCCAGGCCTGGTTCAGCCTCTCTTGTGTACCCATCTCAGCCCAAAAGCACCACAGCTGTTAGAAGTATTTTTGATTTGAACTTCACTAGTCCAGCAGAGCACTGGGGGCAAAGAGCTCTGTCCATGTAGGGCAGGTTTTGGGGCAGCCATGAGTAGTGAATCCCTGTAGTGGCTGTAATGGGAGCGTGCTCCCTGCAGGCAAAGGTGAAACATTAACGGAAAACAAAAGTATCTGGCCTGGCAGAGGTGGGTTAAACCCCACCACATGGAAGTTCAAGTGTGCTGTCCTCGTGTCCCACGCCCCGACGGAGAGTGCAAAGTCTGGCACTTCCCTGTAGCCGCAGTAGATGTCAGAGATGGGGAGATGGTTGCTAGGTAAATGAGCAAACTAAAAGCCGAGAGGAGGATGGGGAAAGGGCAGATGAGTTATTTGGCACCTGGTGGTAGCACACCTCGTCCTCCGTGTGGTTCCCTGTCGGTGCCCAGGCCGACATGAGGAGGTGTTGCTGCCCATGCAGTTGGCCAGGCAGGGCCTGGGGAGGTGGTGGTGGGCCCGGCTGTGGGGAGCAGTGGCCAGGGCTGTGGTGGGGGTGATGGTGGCGGTGGAGGTGGTGCGGTAGAGGTTGTAATTCAGGTGGAGGTGGTCAAGATCCCCCCAGGCTCCCAGAAGTCCTCGGCCAGAGCTCCTCCACCCTGCTGCCCCTCCAGCAGGGGTCAGTGATGTTCGGCAGAACTGGGAAGAAGGCAGCCCCTGGTACAGGGAAGCGGTAGTGGCAGCAAGGAGAGGCTGGCGCTGGGGCAGCGGACGAAGCACTGCTTGACGGAGTGGGAGCAGCCTGGGGGGCACAAGGGCCTGTCCTCAGCTGGCTGTCCCCGAGGCCCTGCTCACATTCCTGAGCAAAGCCCTGCGTTCCTCCTGCTGCTGGCTCCCCCCAGCCTGGTGGCAGCTCGCCCCCCTCGGGGGTCGTGGCAGTGCTCGGGGCCGGGGAGAGGGGATGGGGCTGTGCTGAGCAGCACGTGTCGCTCGGCCTTAGGGCTGCTGGCCTGGGAGCAGGGACCCTCGGGGAGCCCTTGCTCAGGAGCAGCGGGTGGGACAAACCCCTCTCGGCCGCAGACCTTTCCCAGTGCCCCTCAGACCACCCTCCCGCATCCCGACGCTGCTGTGTCGCACCCCATTCCCACCTCCTCAGCGCGAAGCATCCTCACAGGAGCATCGTCACCATCCCTGAAGGTGACTTGGGCCAGCTCAGGGAGGGTCTGCGAGCAGTCACCCTGCAGCGTGGGAGCACCAAGCACCCCTGGGAGCCCTGGGGACGGGGCAGAGGCCATCCCGGCCCGAGGCGGTGGCCACGGAGGCTTTGGCCATCCATTGGTGGGGAGCTTGCAGACCCCATCGTTCGCAGGTAGCACCAGGATGGGACGTACAGGTCCTGGCAGCTGAGGTTGCTGAATACGGGAAGGGCTTGGTGGGCAGAGACATTCACATCAAGTCTAGATTATTTTTTGGTCGAGCTGCAGAGCTGCTTGCGCTCCCCGGGAGAGCGAAACGCAGAGCTGAAAAAGGGAGATGGCAGAGTCGAGGAGGAAAACAGAGGCCTCCATGGCCCTCTGGAAGCCAATGATGTTTCACAGGGGCGCTGCCACCCCCGGCCTCTACAGAACAAACAGAGAAGCAAAGTTAGGAGCAGTGGGGGCTGTAAACGTGGCACGGCCCTGCAGCCCCGGGTGCCAGCTGCCGCTTTCTGCTGCTCAGGCTTACCGCTGCCATTCGTTCTGACTGGATGTCACCTTTCTGCCCTGCTGTGACTTACACAACCAGGAGGGACAAGGCAAAGCCCAGGAAACAGTGAGTGGAAATCCCACGCGGGCTCTGGCCGGCACAGCCACACGCCAGGCTTCGGCTCCCCAGTGCCGGTGCTCCCGGCCCCTGCGCGGCGAGGGGGAGGCGATGCACAGATCACTGCCCTCTCTCTAGGGGTGCTCTACCCTTCCTCCTCCTCCTCCTCCTCCTGCATTTCTGGCTCCGTCCAGCCAGCGCTGCCGGGAAAGCGACACAACGGGGCCCATTCAGCTCTTGCTTTTGCGAGGAGAGCAAACACCGGCGCAGGAGCTCGGCAGCCGCCGGACAAGACAGGGGACACGCTTTCCCCTCTTTCTTTGTCACTTCTTGAGGTCCAGGTACCCCCAGCCCCTGCGTGCGTGACCCCCCCTGGTGTGTGGGAGGGGGTAGCAGGACGATGCCCGCACGTGGCGGTGCCCGGGTTGAGCTGGTGGCATCACGTTTTGGGCACTGGCTGGTGGCTGCACGGGGCGGGGGGGGTGACCCCAGTGTGCATGTGGGCTGACGCAGGGCTTGGCTGTGGTGGTGGCAGGAGGGCAGAGTGGGGGCACGGGACCATGATGAGCCATGGTGGGCAAGGGGACGGGCACCGTGGTGGCTCCACGGGTTTGAGCCTTGCAGACCCCACTGCTGCTGCTCCCCAGAGCTTGGGAGGGTGGGGTGGGCTGCTGGCCATAGCTGCAGCCCCACCACCACTCTGTGCTCGCCCAAGCCTTGGCCTCTCTCCCGCACCTCCGCCCCATGGATTCGCTCCTGCCAGCCAAAACCAACCCCTCCTTCCTGGAGCTAAACAGTGGAGATCTGTTCCAAAAGCTGCTATGAATAGCTTCGGCTTGGGGCAGGGGGACGGGGGGTTGTGCAGTGTGGCAGGCACAGAGCTGGGAGGTGGAAGATGGGGCATTTGTAATTAAAAGAAAGGTGGCAGCTCAGAAATGTGCTCCCAGCCCCTGCGTGGCTGTACCTGCCTGCTTTACAAAGAAACAAGCCTCGATTTTTAAGAGGAAGGTTGGTGCTCTATATAGATCATAAGAATTTTATGCTACTGATATAAGAAAAACAGGGTGGTGTCTGCTCTAAGCCAGTTCCCCACAAGTCACCCTGTGCTCCTACCGAGCACCTCACAGGTGCTCCCAAACCTCCCTCAAGGAGTTCAGCTAACCAGGGTAAAAGCTCTTTCCACGTGGAGTCTTGCTATCTGTGACCTTCACATTTCACTCCAAATACTTTTTTTTTTTCTTCTTTCTGCTCTCTTTCTCATTTGTAACCTGCAAAATTGCGGTGTGAGAGCACGGGACGGTGAGACCTGCCTCACGAGGTCACAGCAACGGCCCCCATGGCATTGCTGTCAGGAGATGCTGTTTGGGGATGGACCCCCCTCTGCCATCCCTCCCCAGGTCTCACTGCCGCCTCTCCCCGGCCCCAGGGGCTCCCCGCCATGAGCCAGTCCTGGGGGCTCCTTCTGCTTGCGGCAGCCCTGGCACTGAGGGGTTCAGCTGCTGCCCGCTGTCCCATGCCCTGCGTCTGCAACAACCTCCACGCTCACGTCCTCTGCCTCAACGGGAACCTGACAGACATCCCTGGCACCATCCCGCAGGTAGATGAAGGGATGGGCAGGGGACGGGGGCAAGAGGAGGTAGGGAAGGCAGCCCTGGGGTAACTTGGCTTTGTATTTGTGTGACTGACAGCTCACCAAAAAACTGGACCTTTGGGGCAACAGCTTCACGGTCATCCCGGCGGGAGCGTTCCTCGCCACCCCGTACCTCACGCACTTGGACCTGCAGCGCTGCAACGTGGAGAGGCTGGAGGAAGGGGCGTTCCGGGGGCTGGGGAGGCTGGTTTACCTGAACCTGGCCTCCAACGGCATAGCCCTCCTCTACCAGGAGTCCCTGGACGGGCTGTCCTCCCTCCAGCAGCTCATCCTGAAGGGGAACCGAATCGAGGAGATCCAGCTGGGTGCTTTTGGCCATCTGGGTTCCCTCACTGTCCTTGACCTGAGGGCAAATGCTTTGGTCTATCTCCCAGACATGGTCTTCCAGGGTCTCCAGGTCCTCAGGTGGCTCCGGCTGTCCCACAATGCCCTCCATGTGCTGGGCAGTGAGGCCTTCACCGCCCTGCCCGCCCTGCGCAGGCTGAGCCTGGACCACAACGAGCTGCAGACGCTGCCCGGCGAGGCCCTGGCCAGGCTGGACGGAGCTACCCGGCTGGACCTGGGCCACAATCCCATCACCTACGTGCCCGAGGAGGCCCTGGCCATGGCCTCCCTGAAGCACCTCTTCCTGGACCACGCCGCCCTCCAGGACGTGGCGCCCGACGCCTTTGCCCGCAGCCCCCAGCTGCGCACGCTGGACCTCCGTGAAAACCAGCTGCAGGGGCTGCCACCGCTGACCGGGGTCGGGGGGCTGGCGAGGGTCAGCCTGGCCGGGAACCCCCTGCTCTGCTCCTGCCTCCTGCGCCCCTTCCACCACTGGCTGGCCATGGCGCGGGTGCAGGCAGAGGGGGCCTGCGCCGAGCCCCCTGCCCTCCGCGGCCGGCCCCTCGACTCCCTGAGACCCCCCGAGATGAGATGTGGCCGCCCCCAGCTGCCCCCCAGCCCCACGGCGCCGTCGGAGCAGCCGAGGGCGGCCGGCAGCGGGCAGTGCCCCCGGGGGTGCGCCTGCTCCCCCGATTTCGGCCACGCGTCCTGCGAGAACAGAGACCTGCGGGAGATCCCCCGGGGCTTCCCCGGGGACACCCGCCTCCTCGACCTGCGCCGAAACACCTTCGGGACGGTGCCCCCGGGCGCCTTCCCTGGGCTGGTGGAGCTGGTGTCCCTGCACCTGCAGAGCTGCGGCATCGGGGCGCTGCGTCCCGGGGCACTGCGGGGGCTGCAGAGCCTCGTCTACCTCTACCTCACCGACAACCGCCTCGCCACCTTGGCGGCCGCCGCCTTCGAGGGGGCCCCGCGCCTGGCCTACCTCGACCTGGACCACAACACCTTCACGCGCCTGCCCGCCGGCGCCTTCCACCTCCTGCCCGCCCTCATCTCCCTCCACCTGCAGCACAACAGCATCGGGGAGCTGGCGGAGGGCGACCTGGCTGGGGCAGGGGGGCTGCGCTGGCTCTACCTCGCTGGGAACACCATCGGGCGCATCGCCCCTGCCGCCCTGGCTCCCGCCAAGATGCTGGAGAAGCTGCACTTGGAGGGAAACCTCCTGACAGAGGTGCCCACGGCCTCTCTGCGGGGCCTGCCCGCTCTGAGCGAGCTGAAGCTGTCCCGAAACCCCATCAAGCGCCTGAGGGACAGCGCTTTCCTGCCGGTGGCCTCCAGCCTGCAGCACCTCTACCTGGACAACATGGGCCTACAGCAGGTGAGCAGGCTGGGGACCCCGAGGGGCCGGGGCACTGCGGGGCACAGCTATAGGTCCCATCGTGTTTCAGTGCCCGGGGCTGGTGGCCCCCATAGGGACAGCTGAACGGATGTCCCTGAACTCCCAAGGCTTCAGGAGATGCTCCATAGCCTGTCCAGAAAGAGAGGCTTCCTTGGGCTTGGCTGGAGTGTTGTCTCACTCCAACCTACCCCCCCCACCTCCTGCATGTCACCTTCCCAGGAAGACTGAGCAGGGTCTAGCGAGTCCCAGAATGTGACCAAAACTGGTTAATTAACAGTCCCCAAGCACGTGTGCTGCTCTTTAAAACAGCTCTTTGACGAGGCTGACAGGTTGAGGACAGGCTCTCAGCCCCTCTGGCTGATTAGCAGTGCGGGGGCAGAGATTTGCTCCCCTGGCTCCATCAGGACCCCCCGACTCACCGTCGCTTCGTTGCAGATTTCCCCCAGTGCCTTCGCCGGTCTCGGTCCCAAGATCAGAAGCCTCCACCTGGAGAGCAACAAAATGAGCAATGTCCCCGACATGAGCAACTTCACAGGGCTGGAGATCCTCAACCTGAGGGACGTGCCCTTCCACTGTGACTGCCAGCTCCTTCCCCTGCACAGGTGAGTGCCATGACGGGGAACAGCCCCAGGGGGACAGGTGGACTCTGCCACACCAGAGGCATGAGCCCACGGCACACTGGCATGGAATTTCACCTCCCCCTTCTCCCCATCCCGCTCCTTTCCTTTCCCTGATCTCCTGCCGCATTTCCAGGTGGATCGACAAACTCAACCTCTGCATAGGGGCCACCTGCGGGTCCCCTGCAGAGGCCCGGGGGCTGAAGGTGAAGCTTTCCACCACTTTCCAAACCTGCGCTGGCTGGGGCCGAGGCAAGGCCGGGGGAGCCAGTCCTGACAAGACCAAGGCCGCAAGCAAGCCCAGCAAGAGATCGGGAAAATCACCGGCCAGAGGCTTCCAGAAGAGCAGAGGGTAGGAAACGTGCGCAGGGTGCAGCAGGGCCCTACCTACAGTCCAGTGAGGGCAGTTTTTCCCGCCTTGTCCCCACCACAGTGACACGGATATTACACAAGCTGCACAGGAGGGAGCCTGGCGCCGCTGAAGTGATGCTGATCTGCCAAAGACTTCTGCAGGACACAGAGGCACATTGCCCTGGAAAGACCTGGTGCAAAAAGCTTCTGTAGCGTTTGCAACAAAGCCAAATGCTTGCTATTCTCACCCCC
>Ga0065711_1031783_pt1 | contig 28739 bp, 19 predicted proteins | sample Hoacrofraction12_FD_59098 | JGI IMG/M metagenome (GOLD analysis project Ga0065711, IMG submission 59098) | Hoatzin crop microbial communities from Cojedes, Venezuela - Epithelial fraction 12 v2 (version 2) | ecosystem: Host-associated > Birds > Digestive system > Esophagus > Crop | place... | reverse complement strand
AAAAAAAAAAAAGGGAAAAACAACCGTTTTAGGTTTTCGTGCTATTTTCAGGGACTACATTTTTCTCCGTATTGTAGTAAAATTAAAAGTAGAAATCTTTGGAAGTAGCGAGGAGAACAAGGAAACTTGCCAAATTTTGTGGAATCAACAATTAATACAACAGTAATTAATTCAGAAGACTAACTACATGACACTGTAGGGTTCCCTCTGTGTTGTCCCAGTGATTGCTTAAAAAATATGTTACGTAAAGAAATTAAATGTTACTGGTTTATTTTTTTCTAAATTACCAGCACTCATGCTGGTGTTTGAAAGTCAGTCTGGGCTCTTCTTAGTTATACATCTTTATTATCATAAACATTCCACAATTGGAAATTACTTTTCGTGATGCTTACGCCAAAAAGAAAATAGCTGTCTTGCATCTGCCGAACCAAAAGTAGTAAAATGTAATAAACATTCATCTTTGTCAGCGGCTCTGCAAACCAATCTGTTCGGCACGTAGGTGCCATTTTTACACAGGCGCTTTATTACCACGTAATTATTGATGGATCAGCCAAGAGCTCTCTCAAGGAAAGACTGTTCTTAAAAATGAGCTTGTTAAAAGTTTAAGTGTAAACCGTAGGGTAAAAAACAGCAGTTAGATTTCATGTGATATAAACTTAAAAAGAGTTAAAAAAAAAATGGAGGGACAATTTCAAAAAATGATATGTTTGAGGCAGGCATGAAATTGAAGCAGACAAGAAACTTTAATGCGATAGAAAGAAAGAATTGGGGACATCTGTACCGAGAATAAGCTGTAAATAGCAGGAGGAATTATCAATCTAGTGATGTGCCAGCTCTCTGCATTTCAATTGCTTCGCAGGCCATACCATAAAAATTGTTTGCAATGAAAGCAGCATGAAGGCTCCCTGGATTTTATTGCTCCCAGTGACATTCCACCCAGTCTGTATGTGTACGCCGATTGTAGCCTTTCAAGTACAACACCATTTCATATTAGTACCTGTCTAAATTACTCGCCCACAAACATCGTTCCATGTTCAAAATGCCGCACTATTAAATTTTCTGTTTCAGTCAAAGTACTGCAAGAGTTCTTATCAAGCTTTCAAAGGCAAGAAAGTTTCATGCGAGTTTTCTGAAAGTCGAGATAAAGCAATAAACTTTAAATTTAAAAGAAGGCTTTTTCAGGAGAGAATTCAACGTGCCTTTTTGAATTCCCTCCCCACCTTGTTAAACCAAACTCCTTCATTGCTCCCAGATTTCCGAGTGGTGCCTTTCTGGAGCTGAACTTCAAGCATCAGCCTTACTCTCTCTACAAAGACCCTGCGTATCAAACGATCCTGGGCCACAGCACACCCGAGGCTGCCCATTCCTGCTCACCGGTGGATCATAAAAGCCTTTCCAGCACCGACACCTCAGTGCGAGCATAAATGCCACTCTCAGCCTCCAAAATATACGGCCTTTGCCACCGCAAAGACATGGTCCAAAGCGACCCTCCAACCCCAGCTGATCTGGGGGAGCTGGTCTCAGCCCTGTGCCCCTTCCCTCCACGGTGGGTACCACCTCCCTCCTTCCCTCCCTCCCTCCCGCCTGCTGCTGTACCAGCCAAGACATCACGCTGTGACATCCGTCTGTCAAAATGACGCTGTTATTAAAAACGGCTGCACAAGCCCGTGACATTTCTGACAGACCCGGGTGAGGGAGGCAACTACGCGTGCATTAACGCCAGCGGAGAGGAGGGGGATGAGCCAGGCTGAACCTCAACCAGCAGCACCCGCAACATCACATCCCGCCAGACCTGCTCCACGTTAAAACTCAAATTCAACCAGTGCAGTGTAGAACAGGGATTTTGTCTTTGCTCTTGGGGAAGAGCTCAGCGCAGGAGCTCTGCGTTAGTTCCGCAGCAGCGACAGAGCCGTGAGACGCGGTGGAAGCACAGAAAGCAGCACTCCCACTGTGTGCAAAAAACTCTGGCTTGAAGTGCAGAGAGACTTCACGGAAAAGCAACTTCTCACTGAAGTATGTTTTATTTAATGAAAGCACTGCCAGAACACACCACCAGTGACACAGCTTCATGTCAATCTGGATGTTGCTGCATTTCAATACATGACTTCTATGGTAACGTGGATTGGCATTTTTTACCTTTAGCAGGAATTTAGTAAGGACCATTAAGCATAACTTCCAAAATCAGTCACTCGCCTGGTTCCCACACAGGTGTTAACGGTTTGGTCACAGGAGCACTGTTTTACTTCCTTCCCATCTGTGAGCACACAGTGGCTTCCCCACCGTAACTAAATCAAACATGGCATTTAAGTAGCAAATTTGCTGAAAAATGGTATTCTTCACCCACTGTACAGCTGTTTACTTCTGGCTTCTGCGTTTATACTTATCTCAAGAGCCTTGTTTCTTGCTCTGAATTTCTTTCCTGGTACTACTTAACAGCATTATTTAGTCTCTCTTCTTTCATACTCATTCCCTTATTTCTGCAACACAGCAGTAAATGTCCAGGCCTTCCATCACAGAAAACAACTTCTACAATCTTAGGCGTACACATACGCTTCAACACCAACTCTGAGCCTTAAACTGCTGACTTTAAAAGTTGATGAAAATATTTTCTGCTTCCTTTTAGCAAAACTTGGCTGCAAAAAACCAACTCTATGCAATTCCCACCCCTAATTTGCAGCTACCCCTCCCCACGCAGCCTGCCGGCACCTCCTCCTCCGACTGCTTCAGACACCCTCGACCCAACACAGCCCACGCAACCCTAGGTAACACATCACGATTTCTGTTAGTAATAACCAACCCAAAGCTGGTCTTATCTGCCGGTTTCTACAGCTTTGCACCACTGCAATTAATGAACACCGAAAACTCTGAATGCAATTTTTTCAGCCCTACTGAATGCATTCTGGTGAGTGCATATGCAAAAAAAATTTAAATTGAAGAGCTGAAGAGTACAGTGGCCTCATGTTGACGGGTCACTCTGATTTGAGGTCAAAGCAGAGTCTATATTTGGCTGCTTTGATTATAATTGCATACAGGATAAAAAATAAATAGCAATTATCTCATTGTCACACAAGAATAAAAGAACTAATAAGTGAACCAATCCTAAAGTAACATTGAAAAGCAAATTCTTTCAAAAGCAATCAGAAGTAGTAAAATTCAGGTTCCAAAATTGCCAACAGTGTCAACATTTATATCCACTTTCATTATGAAAGCATTTAGCAAACCAAAAATGTCAAACTACGATTATACAAGGCTCAACTCCTGACTGTTTTCATCAACAGTCTGTAGTGCCATAGCTGAAATCCCTAATTACAAGGGACAAGTCACAGTCCAACCCACGCACACACGTTTATCTTGACTACTGTGACAGTCCCACGGATTGCAGACCAACAACCAAAACAGATGAAGTCTGTAGAGGTGTGATGAAGTTAATCCTTAAGGGGATATAGGAATTAATTTTTCAAACTAAATTCAAAGCTACCAAACAAAAGCAAACAACAAACCGCTACACAAAAATCCTAAAACCTTGCAGAAACAGCACTCCATGTAAAGGGTGGATTTTCAGTGTGCAGGTATCGCCTTTACCAGCTGAACCTGTACCACCAGAAAATAAAGTACGAAATGGAGGATTATTTTAGCTTTTCCAGAAGATGCAAGACAAACGCAAAGTGGTCAGGATCCACCACAGCGCTGTACATGGATTTATTACCCATCATATTAAACCCAAAGTAGCTAAGCCTTGCAAATCTCTCTGCACTGTATTTCCTTCTTCCAAGAGCATGTTTTGCGGCTCCTTGACCTAGGTTAATAAGTCTTTATTCTCCATAACAACTGGGACCATGAAGCCTCCCTGAACTGAACCCAAGCCTCCACTCCTGACATTTCAGAGACCGTGATGAATTGCTCAAATAACATCCTCCTGAGCGGGGTAGCTTTCCATGTGAATTTAACGTCCTCTCCATAGCCTCCACGCATCTCACTTTCCGCAGCTCTCTAATGAACAATTTCAGTTTTCAGTGAGCTTTTTGGTGAAAGAGTTTTCCTTCTTTTTGGCAAAAGGGCAGGGCAGGAATGTCCGTTTCTTCTGCAAACTGGCCACCTAACCAAATAACTGTGAGCAGCAAATTCTGGCAGGTGCAGGAAAGGAAATATCATATAATTCTCACACTAGAAAGGAGTTATTCAGGTTTTTTAGCCAGGTTTCCTGTGTGCCTGTAAGTGTCTGCGTCATCACCCCCCAACACTACCTCCCCCAGTCTTGTTCTAATCCACAGCCTATTTCAACCAAGATTTAGAAGCAGGGCAGTGATCCCTGAGATGGTTATGTTTCCCCAGGTTCCTGGAAAGTCAGCCCCTGGAAAGATGGGAGCAATTACAAATGCCCCTGAAAGTATCTCCCACGTTGAGAATCAGCATCTTTTCAGATGCTCGGGAATGTAGACAGGAGAAAACATTGAAAAGAAGCCCCAACAGCATGAAAAACTTAGACTGGTGTCTACTAATGCCGAGGCATCTAAGTCAACCACCAAACACAATCTTCCCATAGTATTTGGGGAACAACTGTTTTTGTAATTCTGCTATTGAGGCACAGGAAAAGGACCATTTCTAAAGCCCCAGCTGAGTTTCTCCTCGTCTGCCTGCCTGCCCAGCTCTTTGCTCCTGGACATTTCCACCTCCGTAAGCCTAAGCCTAGGTAGAGCAGATGATGGCAGACCTGGACTTCCCTTGAACGCAAGGGAAAACAATGCATAAAAACTTGCTTGGGCTGATTGCTTCTCCTTCCTCCATTCAAAAGCAGTATCAATGCAGCAGCACACACATGTCAAACACCAACATGCAGAACGACATGCCAGACCCCTTTCGGCACATTCACCCTCGTCCCCCAGCCACGCATCTCCAAACCGGAGCCACAGCCATGCTGCCGCCTCCTTCTCCACAGAGCCTGAGGCCATCAGCCAGCTGAAGCAGCGAGAGAGGAGAAAGCGGATTTTTCACCTTTTTTTCCTCAAGCAAGGGAGGACGAGGCCTTAAGCAGCTGGTTAGCCTCATCAAAGAGCAGTGTAAAGCTTTTACGCTACTCCAATTGAAAATAAAGCTGATTTTCCATCACGCTTTTATTGGAGGAATTCAAGACAGCAAAAGACACGTTGCCCACTCAAAAGTCGGGATGAGGCAGGAGTCAGGCAAAAAAAAAATCCAACCCTGGAAAAGCTCTTAAAGATTTTAAAACATTTCCCATTCCAGAGCAAAATTTTATGAAACAAAAAATAAGAAAGAAAAGAAGAGAGGGGAGGGGAGAAGAAGGGCATAAAGAGATACCACCCCACCCCCACCCCGCCCCAAACAGTCAGGATAACAGTTCAGCCAGGCTGGGCAGCCAGGGGCTAAGGCCATTCATTCACACGGGACATGGCCACGTAAGGTTTAGGAGATGGGTCTGCTCCGTTCAGATCAGGAACTCATACCCCACTCTCCAGTACCTTGTCTCAGCTACAGCATTCATTACTCTGGGGTAGCTCTTCTTGACCAAGTTTCCTGACAAAAACGACACACGTTTTCCTATAAGGGGCGTCTGCACTGATAAACCAACCCTTTGGAAAATTCTTAAGACATCCACAAATGTTCTAAAAACGTATCCACGTTACTCAGCTTATGCTTTCACTCAAATTTATCTCCCCAATGGCTCTAACAAACTGCAGGTTTCTCTCCAAAACTCGTCTCTATATTTGTTTGGAAATCTTTCAGCCAAACTATATTAGTTTTCACCCCTTAACCTTCCCAGTTAAGGCATGAATATGGAATGAATTTATAGCATTCCTATCCTTTAATGAAATGCAAAGATCCTGCATGAAAAAATATGTACACAGATTTTGGAGTAACACATGCACACGCAATACTTGTGTGCAAGCGATGTACACAGTCAAGTAAGAAAATCATGTCATCTGTGATTCATATCCAAGACTTCAGGTACCAAAAAACTGCATGGGAAGCAGCTGGTGTTCTCCTATTCCCACGCTGGCTGCAGCAAGCTCTTCACACCTCATTAACAGTGTAATGAAGGCTCAATCAGGGATACAGTCTATCAGGACTGCCCAACATAGGCATATAGAGGCTGGAGTAAAAAGAGTAGCTTGTATCGGGGGTTTTATTTCTTAGATCTCAAAATTGGGAAGGCTAGTCCTGCCACAGAAAATCTCTTCCAGTGAGCAAACGGCAGACGGAGACAACGATCAAACTCTCAAAAGTGCTCGGAGGGCACGGCACGAGGAAGGTGGCACCGAGTAGGTCACGCACACCGCTCATTTCCACTGGTGGGGCTTAAACCTACAAAAGCAACCACACTGTTGAAGCCAGAGCCAGAAGAAGAGTGATCAGGATGGGGACACACATGCTTGCACTGATGGCCAAGTGTACTTTGCATATGTAACACAATTAGCGCTAAACTCAGCAGCTTTACTTCTCGTGCATGCGGTAATTATGATTTAATAGGGCTTCATAATGTTCTCTCTAATTACTGATTATATCTTTTTGTATACTTTTCTATGCATGTATACCCTTGTATATTTTCAAACAGTTGGCACTGATCTACTCAGACAAAATCTGAGGAAGAAAGGAGGATGCTAGGAGAAGAAACCAGCCCACAGAAGGGATCAACACCCACGCACCGACGGAGCAGCGATGGCGCGAGCAGCGAGCCTGCCCCCCGCCACGCAGCCATCCGGGCTGGGGTGACCAACCCTCCCCGGCTCCCGCGGCCACCCAACAGCCGTTTGCCAACCGTCTGCAGCCTGCGGGCCCTGAAGCATCCTTCCAGGGAGGCCGAGACCCTGCTAGATTCATCACGTTTCTGCGAACTCCCCCACCCACAGCGCCGCTGGCACTGCCTGTCTGCCGCTGCCCAAACAAAATGAGGATCACGCACGCGTGTGCTTTTCCTCGCTGGGTGAGGGAGCCGAGTCTGCCCACGGAGGGATCGGGCAAGCCTCAGGGTCAGGACGAAGTACGAGGCGGGAGCTGGCAGCTGGAGGGGATGAAATTCAGAGGAAAAGAGTAAGTTGCTGGAGGAGGAGCCCACCCCTGTCTCGTCTGGCTTCCCCTTTAGCCACTTTGCACATCCTCCTTGGGTAAGATGTTGGAAAGCACTGGTACATCGGGATGACGACTATTCGATCGATGAACACAGCCTGCATGGGGTCTTTAACACCCACAGAAATCAATGGCAACATTTTTCGACCTCAGCTCATGTCAGATTATGCTGGCAGCAGTAATGGAGGCATAAATACAAGGAGCAATAAATGAGCAAACTATTAATTATGGACAAGCACAAAACCTTTCTCATGTATTCTTTGTGAAATTAGCAGCGAAGGCAGTTAGCTGGCTGCCTAACCAAGCACAAGATGGTACATGCACGGTGATTTCTCACTGTAAAAGCCGCTCACTTTCGTGAGGACATGCAGGAGCATGTTACCACTCACTTCACCTGCCTCCTTTGAAACTACTGCCCTAAATGGCTGCATGTGAATTTTGATTCAAAACAAAAACTAAACCAGGTCTCAAACACTACCTAGATTATGAAAGGAAAGTTGCATAAAGTCAGTCGGTAACTTACACCCTTTATCTCTGTTATTATCAGACCTTCCTCACTTTTAGCCTTGGCCAGAATTAAGTTTACCACTTCTGATTTATGTGGCAAGCAGAGATGAACTGGCAGCGTGCAGCCCAGCAACATGACATGGGAAGGACGGGGCGGCAGCCAGCAAACATCAGAAGGACAGAAACGCCAAGAAAGATGATAAGTTATTTGAATTGATATAAAAGGGACATAAAAATAAATTGCAAAGGGAAATTTGACACTGAAGAATGTGATTTCTAGAGAACGAAGTCCATGGTATTTGACTGTGGCAGTCTGCTGAAGGAAACGGTGCCCTGTTTTGAGGAACTGCAGAATCAGAAACACGTAGAGCGTGGAGAGGGTGCTGGGGTGGATGCTGCACGGCCAGGAAAATGGACAGACTGGTGTACCCCATCCCCATCTCTGAAACCAAGATCTCACTACAAAGCACTTTTGTCATGAAGAATAAGAAAGAAGCAGTTTGCAAAGACTCAAACAGATTTCAGCTTAAATGTCTCTGCAAATTAATACACTTTGTAGGAAAAAACATAGTCAAATGTAGGGTTTATTCTGAGCACTTCACTGCCTCAGACTCATTAACCCAGTACCATACATGTTCTCTTTGTAATGCAAATTTGCTAAAATACTATGCTTTCCATAAAACATTCATATAGACAAACTCACACTGCTCAAATACCAATTGTAAGCAGAGCAAAAATACACTAAATTTTTCTTAATACCTGGGCTCTGCACTGAAGTCTTATCTGCATAAGTAGTTTGTGAGAAACCTTCTGCTGCTGCTGCAGCCACCATAGCACAAAGGTGGAAGATTTCCCAAAGCAGCTGATGTAAGCAATTATGAACTGAATTACCACATGCACAAGCCTAATGTAAAGATTTTGTAGAAGGTACCTACAGCAGAGGGTTTTTTTGAGGAAAGGAGATCATCACGGAGAGGAGAGGAGATACCCTGCATGTAAGGAGGTCAAACATTGCACACATACTGCACCTGCTTGCTGAGCTCCTATTTAATAGCCACCTGCCCAACCACGCAGTGCATCCCCACGAGGGTTTGCTGGGAATCCTCACCACGCAGCACCAGGCATGCTGTTTCCGACCGCTGCACTGACCGGACACGATTAACCCATCTGACAACACATGGAGCCCAGCAGATACAAGATTATTCCAGCTACGGTCTCCAGCCCAACCTCACCCAGGTGGCCCACATAGTGGAAGATGACTCAGGGCTGGAGAGGGCTGATGGAAGGCAAAGGTTCCTGGTTTATGACTTACACAGCTGTGGAGAAGGACCAAAATGTCACTTTAGGGATGCAATGTTATGATGACTCTCCCTTCTCCAATGGACTTAGGTGTTGAAACATGAAATACCATAGCAAACATATGGCCAGCTGAGATTCACAATATAAATTACAGTAAGTTAAATTCAAATACACCAGATAAATGCGGTAAATTATATTATCTTTTCCTCTTCCCTCCACAGGTACCAACTACTTTTGTTTCAAGATGATCTACGATTGTGCCATCTTTAATTAAACTCTGAGCAACTGCTCGCAGACTATAGTAAGTTTTGAAAACTGCCACTTCTTTTTCAGACTTAAACAAGGGCTCAGAAACCTGGGAATTGTCTAATTTTTACAGCTGTACCAGCTGGCCTGATAGAAGAAGATACTACCTCCGCGTACAAACCTTTCACAGATTTCCCAGAACTGTGAGGCAGAACTTGAGACATCATTGCCTGAGGTGACAGAAACATCTGCACTGGTTTTCATCGGGGTTCAGAGCTAAGACGCACAGGTGACCAACTGGGAGGCATCTTAAAAAGAGGTCTTCTTTGTTCTGCATAATAGCACGCCAACTGCAAGCCAGGTGTACCTCCCAGACCATCTGCCAGACCCACCCAGGCTCCAGGTCCTCAGGGGGGTGATGCACCCGCATCATGCAGGCACCGCATGGCAAAGGGTCGGAGACTGGGAACCGCGTCCCAGCACAACTACCCCGCAGTATAGACACAACCAAAGCAAATCTGACCACACAAAACTTTTAAATTATAAAAATAAATTAGCAGATTCACTGAAAAAAGAAAAAAATTTTTGGTGCAGGATCTACAATCAAAACAAAACCGAAAGAGTAATTTGGCCTATGAGCTTCACAACATGTTAAGAAAGTAAGTACTTGTTCAAACACCCACAATGATTTCTTAGAGGCATTAAAAGAGAATGAACATACTGAAGTCTATCTGATTTTGAAATTCAGTTCATTTGGCACATCCTCCACTTCTGAAAGAAAAACAAACAGCAAACGCAGACAAGCCACAGCATGAGTAGCCATGCACTCTCCTGCCCACTTGCCTGAAGCCCGACTCAGAGCATCGCACCTGGCTACACCAGCTTTGTTTCAGCTTTAAACTCAGTCCTCAGCCTGGCCATTACAACGGTCAATAGCAGTGCCAGCGAGAAGCGTCCATCACTGGGAACTCATTTTTACAGGTCACTGGCTAGCCAGACAAGAACAGCTTCTAGCCATTACTGACCTCTCTTCGACATGAACCACTGATTTCCAAGAGAAAGATGAGCCATAAGCTATGCATTTTCTTAATCGTAATTGAAACAAAACCAAAACCACTCAACTGTTTCTGTATGTTTTCGTTTGCACAAAATATAAACGTGCAATCATCCTGCTACATTGCTGGGATGCAAACACTACCACAATAAGAATCTGAACATATTCAGTTCATCTGTTGAGGCAGGGAGTACCTTATTATAAGTAGGTGCTGTTGAACAGAAATTAGCATCAGAACAAAATGTTCTGCTGCATCGACCCCCCAAGTAAGGTGACAAACGAGATTTGTACAGGTGTGTCTTATGACAGAAAAATGAACTGCAATAAAGAAAAAGAATAAAATGCCTTTTAGATAAATTCCCAATGTCATAAAGATGCAAAAGGAATTTTAAAAAAGCCATCTCCATAAAGCTCAAGCACACATAAGAACAAGCAAACAAACCTGCCCGGACGAGTGGCCATTTGCAGTACTGTCTGCCTCAATGGCTCTGGCACAAATGGCTTCCTTAGTTGATCAGTCTACTGTACTTACACAAAGCTGTATGTTAGAGATAGATCTGGGGGTTTTCAGAAAAATGGAGCAAAACCACCAAAACACACACCAAACAAAAAAGCATAAACTAGTTATTTCCTCTTACAAACACATTAAATATTTGCCATTTGTAAAACTTCTCAGAGAGACAGACTGCATCATGTATGACTCCCGTAAAATGTCTCCTGAGAAAGTCTGCCTTGATCTAAAATTCTCATACTTGTGTTTTAATTCCCAGTCATATTTACAGGAATCTGCTTCCTCCAGTTTCCTAATTGAGGCTGCATGGCTTGAAATATGCCCATCAGCTATCATATGACTGCAAATCTACTTGACTAACAGATACACATTCTCAGGCTTCAGAATATAATCAGGCACTTCAGATCTTCCTGCAGCTTCCTGAGGAGCAGGCACCAACAACCAACATCCACAACCAAGGCCACTGGTCCCATCCAGCCTCGCAGCTCCTGTACCTGGGTATTACAGTGATTCACAGAATCGCTACCACAGTAACCATCAAGACACACGGAAATTGCACAATGAACCCAAACAGGCTGCACGTCTCCAGTTTCCACTCTGAGCTGATCTCCTACTTACCAGGCTCTTGATCCTTAGTGGATATGCACTCTCTTATGGACTCTGTTATGCCAAGACTAGCTGCAGTGGGGAGTGGGCCGAGCAAGGATTCCAGTGCAGGTGGTCTTACAAGCGTTTCATTTCCATTTTCACATTCTCCATCTCCGTTTTTTTTTACTCTATCCTTATCATGAAGTTCATTATAAAAGTTTTTGTTTAAGTGATTAGCGGCTGCTTCCAGTTCCTCATCTTCTGCCTCCTCGTCTCCAGCTACACTAGAGGTATTATCTTCTATAGAATCTGTAACAGAAGAAAACCCCCAGCAGATCACTGCACACCATCTGTTACAGAAACTAAATAAATACAGAGGCACTCACTTAAATACTGTGTACTTCTTCTACGAATTTTCTCTAAAGGTTTTTATTCTTTTAAGTACAATGCATGAATGCATGGAGTTTCCAAATGCTCTTCAAACTCATTACCTTGACTATTAAAATGTATTTTTGTGAATACAGTCATCATTTAAAATACAAGTATTGTGTTACCAAATTACGGCAGGTAAAAAGGCTTTGCAGGAGAAGCCAACTACTTACTGGTACAATCACAAATGAAAAATAGCCAGTTCAACCCACACAAAGCCCTTCCATATCGCTTAGTCAACTGAGGGATTCGGCAACAGAAGGGTCCAGATACTGGTCCACTGCACTTTCAGTGATGAAAAGGAACATTCTTAGGTGCCTGTGACAAGCTCATACTGCACCAGCAAAGAGAAACAACTGAAATCACTAACGAACTGTCATTGTAATGAGCAATGTAGTTGTTTTGAAGGCTAATACATGAACCAGCTAAGTGGCAGAGAGAACCCCAACACAAGAGAGATCTTGTACTACTCAACCATATATATGACCACTTTTATGACAATAAAGTTCATACACTTAAGACTGCCTGCAGGATCTGTACCCATTACTATTTAACTAGTCACAAGACTTTATAGACTTACCATCTTTAGTGAAATTCGCAAATACACCTTTTGCTCTCGGTCTACTGTTTTCTAATTCAATTTCTATTTCATCTTGATAGCTCGATATTTCACCTGTGGTGTTGAAATATAAAAAAAACTCAGCAATCATTGATGTAATTTTGAACAAATGAGTGACATGTTACACTAAACACAACTTTTACCTTCAAAATCCTCCAGCTTTTTTGATAACGCCTTCTCAAGCTGAAATGAAAATAAACAAAATAAATGTGAAATTACTAAGGAAACCCAACTTTTTACTGTCTGTGAACTGCATACAGAGACACAGAATTGAGGTGTACTTTAACAGCAATAAGCAGGTTTCGAATCCCAAGTCAAATTACTTTATAGTGTCAGACAGGTAAGACAGACAAGTTGCAAAATACTGACCAATTTCAAATGTTACCACGCCCATCTCTCTACTTCAAAAGGAACCATCATTCTGTCAAGCTGCAAATAAAAGGCCCCATTCTTCAGCAGTCGGACTCTATGACTGTGCCCGCAGACGTGAGCAAGTGCAAGGACTTCGCTGAAATGGCAGTGCCCGGGCCAGACGTAGCACGCAGGTGATGGCAGAGTGAAGGACTGACTTACAGCACCTGGCACGCTCTTGAGAAGATCATAAACATGCCTACAGACCTTTAAATGCTGGCCTGTTTAGAACAGTAAAAACAAAAACCCTGAAAAACTAAGAATGTAAGACTTAACTATGACAACAGTAAAATCTCCTCCTCTGGTGCTAGCTTTAGTTCATGCTTTGTAAAGAAATTAAGCCCCAGGAGAACTAATCTCTGTGGAAGCAGGTGCTGTACCACACCAGACCCCCAGCAGTCTCATTAAAGCAACTGGGTTATTGTTTTCACATGTGTTTGAAAAAAAAAGTTGTATGTAATGGCACTTTCTCCTGACCATGGCTATCACCTTAAGAAAAGTGCACGGTTGCTGATGCAATTTGAAAGCTTACGCCTTTGCAACCCCGATCCTTGCTAACCAAGGCAGAAGAGTGCATACAGCACATAAAAGAGAAGTGCAGACACTAGGACAGCTACTCAATACCTCCATGCCACAAGCTCAGCTTAACTTGTCACGTGAGAGGCTCCAGTTTTCTAAGGACAAAAAGATCTGCTGCTTCGGTAAAAGGTCAGGGCACAAGAAGGGAAACGCGCACGCAGCAGGAAAGCCAGCGTGAAGGAGATAACAGCGCATCAGCCTGCAAACGGGGGAGCGTCTGGGCTGAGCCCTCACCCACAACACAGCAGTCATGGGCTGAGCACTGAACACTGGTATCCTACAAAACACCAAAGCCCAGCTGGTGCTCCTGCGCTCGGCCACCCAGACGTCCTGATCCCCACTACCTGAGCCAGGACTCTGTACTTCCCGCAGCGGCTGCCTGGGACGGCAGACATACTTCAGTCCCCCATCAGGGGATGTTTAAAGCTACATTTGAAGCTACATATCTGAAAGAGCACGCCTCTTTGGAGGAGCGAGCAAAAATTATATAGGAGACAAGCTTATATATATGTAATTTTTTTTTTTTTTTTTAAACAGGGAAGCTATCCTTTGCCAGCAAACCAGAAAAATATCCTTTAGTTAACGGGTATCACGTGCACTAATGCTCACCCTTCTCTTAAGAACCTGAAAATAAATGTAACTAAACCTTATCCAAGGCTTATCAGTTAGGATTTAGTATTAACTGACTCAAAAAGGAATATACAGGGGGAGAAGAGAGGAGAGAGATACAGAGAGCATCTGATTTAGAATTCACCTGCTGTATCTTCAATTTTTTTTGACCAGCTGTAAACGAAGGAGGATCACATTCTTCTTCCAAGTCAATCTTCATAAACTCATCTATGGTTAGCTGACTTGTTGGTGTATCTTCAAACTCTGTCAACCTGCCAAAGCATCCACCATAAAATCTTTAAGAATGTGTTTAAAAGTAACAAAATTTGTCAAACTGCAAAGTTACAGAATAAACATGTCATCTTTAGAAACTTTGGCTCATATGCAGAATACATTAAAACTGAAGTGATACTAATTATTTCATCTGCTGCAAAGACAGTACCTTTTCATACCACAAATAAGCTTTTGATTTATTAGAGTATGTAACACACCCTTTTTTTGACGAACAAAGACTGAACAGAAATACCACAGCCACTACAGTCAATTAAGTACAGACCGACAGAACTGAGGCGAGAAGCACAGCTCATTCCTCCTGTCTGGGTGCTTTTGTTATCAACAGCTACAACAAAACAGATTCCCAAACTAAAGTATCTGTCATCACAGTTTAGGAGTACACTCAAAAATACTCCTGATATGTTAACATGATTAATTTATGCAAAGCAAATGTTAAAGTTACAGATCTTCAGCAGACTTGAAGAGGGACAAGAAGTAATCTTCCCAGGACACACAGAAGCAGTACTGAAATAAAGGGACCGTCTGGACATTGCACAGATGGAATAGACAAATGCATGTAATTTTACATTAATATACTCTGTATTTGTTTAATGTTTGCATTTTAAAAGTTTCTACCTATGTGAGAGATAGGACTAGCTCCACGGGGAACTGCCACGAAAGCAGCTGAATCTTTCAAAGGAACTGAATCTTCAATGAGACCACGTTGTCACAACTCCATCCACAAACTTCAGCGTTTTACACAGGTGGTTAAAAATGAGCACACCCATGTTCCAGATGGAGCAAGCGAGACAAAAGGTTCAGTACAAAGCCAGGTCAGGAAATGTCTGGCAGAATGCTTTTCTGATAGAAAATGCCCTTTTAAGAGTATCAACATTTTCCACGGGAAAACAGCAATGATGGGCCTGCAGCTGCTTCACTGGAATATTCCCATCTTCCAGAGGAAGCAAAGCTGACAACAGCTTCCATCTGCAAAGCTAGGAAACTAAAAATGGTGATTCAGTACTCCCAGCACAGGACCCTTCAGCGTTTCTCCTCCCCAAAACGCAGTCATGGTTTTCTTTGTTGCCTCCGACTGCAGCAGAACTCCTTCCAAAGGAGGAATTTTCTCTAGGATAGAAATTCAGTTTCCAACCAACTCTAGGGTCAAAGCAGAGAGCCCCTCACCGTGCTCTCTCCCGATATCCCATCAGTACCTGTAATTCTTTGTTTACAAACTGAGGAGCGAGACACGACAGCGGGACGTGACTCCAGGCCGCTTTGCCCGGCGGCAGCCTGCTCCCGGTCCCCCGGCCACGCGCGGCATCTCGTGCCGTGAGCGGCACAGGGCGAGCCGGGCAGCGCTGTGTGAAACCAACACGCGGAGCCCACGCACAGCTGTGCCGGCCCGAGTCCATTTCTTCTCTGAGGAGAAGAAAGCCTCTGAAACCCAGTCTTGCTTTTGGAGCTCAGGCATCTCCACAAAGTCCCAGATTAGCCACGTATTTGAGAGTGACTGACAGCCCAAAACCTTCCCTCAGAGTACCAGGGGCCAGCTCCCTCCTCCTCTCTGACAGATCAAATTGGAAAGGAGAGGAGGATGCTGTTGGCAGCAGCAGCAACCAGCTTTTAATTAACAGACCAGAAATCCTTCTCTGCATTAACGGGCTTCCAGCACGCATTACCCACCCTCCAGGAGGGAGCCTCATGCATCAGATGAGAGGAAAAACCTGGCTAGGCATTGTTATTATTATTTTAATTCAGGATTCATTTGATGCCAAATCCATGCATCACTTAGGGAGCACGTATCTTCCCAGCCACCACCATTAAACTGCAGTCATCCATCTCTCCATGTATGAATCACGCACTCACAGGTAGTCCCACTTCAGCAAGACTTTTCCTCCCAAGCAGCCTCACCTCATTAAAAAGTTATTCTCCTTCCACACCCACTTTGGCAAAGACACCCGGTTTGTTTACCCCACACTTGCTCCAAGTTTGAGATGAGCAGCCAGACCCAGGGCCCAGCCAAAACAGCAACACCTCCAGGTATGTGGAGCAACACAGAACACCCCAGTAGCAAAACCAGTCACTCCTGAAGCAAGGCTGGGGCCGAGATGACCATGCCTGGGTTTCAGCATTTAATCCCATGCACGTCTCCTTGCAGACACCTGAGGCTCCATCTGTCCCTCTCCTCGTCCACTGTCCCGTGTGACTCACATCACGTACCCTGCACCCGTCAGACGACAGCCCAGGGTGAGCCAGCGTGCCGGGAGCTGGCACGGGCTTCACCCCACGCGCCAGCTTCAGCCCTGAGCTGGCATGGCAGCGGGATCTCTGCTAAGACCTCCAGTCCATCTGCACTAGGACAGGGCAGGGGGCTCTGTCGTGTTCACTGGTGGTGCTACCAAGGAGCTCCAACCCACAGCACGGCATGGTTCGACCATATGACCTGGCCACCAGCATCCAGCCCCACGCCCGTGCCCTCCTCTTCCTCAGCCCCGATCCACGCTAAATGGGTGAGGGCTGACCACCCAGCGGTGAGGGCTACCAGCGGGACGGTGGAGGCACAGCCTGCTGCCAAGCCCAGATTTCGAGCAGCATGTTGTTTCTTCACTTCTCAGCGGTGTTAGCCACAAGGCTCTAGCCTTCCTCCTGAAACGAAGAACCACCCCTGACGGGCAGGATCACAGCTTGAACATCATCCCTGTGGGAGAGCGAGTTGCTCACTCAACGTTATCTCCTTTAACTTGATATAAATAAATACCTGCATTTGCCAACCACTTGCCTGCCTCAACATTTTACATTGGCTGATATCCTGTCTGCATATTTTTAAACATTTCTTTAATTTTATCCAGTGTTTGGACACCTGCCACCAAGGCAACAAACTGATGCACGCAGCAGCCTACAACGTACGAAACCAGGTAACATTAGTTTGGCAGCTAAGAAAAACTGATGCAACCTTAATTATAAGCACAACAATTTCAGGGACGAGAGAGTGGCCTCATGAAAAAAAAAAATAGCTACGGGCTATTTTTTAAGTCCCACATAAAAATTATATTCAAGTTCATTTGCAACTTTTGTTAATCTAAAAAAATCTATTAAGAGTTGCCATTTCAAGTTATGCACAGAAGGAGGAAAATAAACAGATATACAAATTAAGATATTATTTCCTTGGCACAAATTCAAAAGGGCTCTAAAAATTGAAATTTGGCAGGCAAGTATTTTCTATTTATAGTCGAAGTAGAGGCATCTACTACAGCTGAAGCTGAGATTCAACTTCCAGTATAAGCCCTCCTCTTACAGTTTCTCACAGCAATCTCTTTCAAGCAAATTCCCCCCGGAGAAAAGTTTTTCCAGAGCTTGGTGTCATCTGCCCCTAACCCCAACCCTTTTTCAAAAAAAGCCAAACTTTTCCACAGCTTTTGTTCCACCCGTTTATGGACAAAACCACACCTCATCTTCTGATAAAGCACTTCTGTGCACAAAACAGCAAATCGATTCTGTTCACACTTAATTTAGCTCCCAATAAGGGAAAATGGGTCAGTCATTTTGAAGTTAGGAGCAATGTTTTTTTCACTTTGTTTTGTTTCAGGGATACCGTCCAGTGGAGACTTACGAATCCAGCTTACAGCTAAAGGAAAAAAAAAGATGTGCTGCTAGCTGCTTGGTTTCAATGTTTAACTGAAATTCTGTGGTGGTGGGGTGCGACAAAGCACGTAGAAGCACAAGGTCTTCTGCAGTCTAACTCATAAACGTTTCAGGAATCCAAGTTCAAAGTCCAAGAGGGACTTCTAAGCAGCGACTGTTTAGGAAAAGCCACAGTGGCCTCCGCTCCCTATTCGAAGAAGAGAGGAAAAGCAGCTGGAACTGCTGGCAAAGCTCGGAGAGAAACAGAGATGTCCAGTGAGCCAGCCACCATCCAACGGTACACACTCGGCACCTCGCTCTAGAAAGCACGCAGCATAAAACAGAGGTTTCTTGTGCTGGACCTCTGTACAGAAACGCAAACAAATTTTAACTTCAGACACAACTGTTTTTTTAAAGAGTGAACGTGAAATTGAGCCCGAGCAGTCAGCCTTTGAGTTACCTGTTGTGAGAGGTCTTTTTAAAGTAATTAAAACATTTTATTAATAGATTTAAAAACAAACAAAAAAAACCACTAAGCTGAATATTGGCATATTGTTAGCAGAAACACATGAAAAAGCTTTATTGCAATATAAGTTGGTGGTAGTAACAAAATTCCCCTGATTTTTCCCAAATTGACAATATAATTAAAACTAAGTAATAACTTAACATGATATCTACCTAATCCTATCTTATCAATTACAAATATTCTAGTAATAGATCAGCTGATTTGGGAACTCCAACATTTGCAAACTCTGGAAAAGTAAGGGATTAACTTTTGTGTCTTAGTGAAATACCAAAATATTGCAGTCTATCCCCACTGTTTTAACTTAATGTTCATCAGTGCTGTCTGCCACTCTAAACCTGCACCCTCAGAATGCGCACTGATGTGGCAAACCATCACTATTTTTATGGTACAAATTGAACAGTATATTGCATCTTCCTTCTCTCCCCACTTTTTCCAAGCCATACAACGTTTACGCACAAACTATTTCTGTAAGTATGTAAACACATACCCTAAAAGTGATACTTCATACAGAACATGTATCAGAAATAACAACTAAGTGCTTCCTGCATGACTCAAAAAAAAAGTTTTCCAGTATCCACCAGTATGGAAATAAACAGAAGTGTAATCTCCTTATATGCCATCATTGTACATGTATATAATTTCACATGTACTTGCAGCAATATAAAAACAGTATTTTTAAAGCCCATATGAATAAGTATCTCATTACTAAAGGTAAGGGCAAAATAAAAGGTGATCCAGTTACTGTGGTTTTACAACTTACAACTTATCACCTGAGCTGTGCTAAATTAGTCTGTCTGTGTCCCCGGCCCAATGCAACTGTAAAGAGAAATATTTTCACTCAAACAACTTCCACTGCATTGTTACGTTAATACATTTCACCTCTCTTTGCCAGGGACTAAGAGCATACACACACAGTCATTTACTGCAAATTAATTGCTGACTGATAATTTATGGTCCTCATTTGCTGGCAACTCTCTGTCTTTTTTCTAAGTATTAAAGAATGGGTACCTTGAAAGATTTATTGTACTAAATACAAGCACTCTTTAGAATTAGTGGCTTTTATTTGCTCACACCAAAACAGAGATTTAAAATTATCACAAATTCATTGGTATAAACGTTAAAGCCCTGATTCTGCAAACGCTTAAGCATGCGGTTAACTCGTGTGCACGCTTAGCTCACCAGTCACCCCCCCGACAGATCTCCCCGGCCACCCCAGAAGTCCACCAGTCTAAACCATTCGGGATTTTTTGTTCTTTTTTTTTTTTCCCACTGATTCAAGTGTTCACACCACGCTAATGAAACAAAATGCCTTAGCATTCCTTAAAATCTTGTTTCATTAGCACGGTTCCTCCACTGTGGTCTGCCAAAAACGCCCTGTGATCTCCCAGAAAAGAAAAATAGCGCGCTGCTTAATTTCTTAACCGCCGCTCAGATGAGGAAAGTCAAACACAGAGAAAACTGTTTACCAGATCTAAGCCCGAGCTAGAGCTAATAAGTTAATTATTGTATTAAAAGTAACAGACACCAAATAATTTTGAAATGACATTTTAAAAATAAGTATGAAGTACTAAAATATATTAGGAATCTAATTAACGTATTAGCTGACTAGCTGTATAGAAGCCGGATTTATAAAAAGGAACACTGCCTGTGAAATTGGATTCTTCAGAAACAAAACCTTTTTTCATTAAAACAGACAATCCAACTTACAAAGGTATGCAACACCAACCTGCGCGGCTCAAGTCATATTTCACTCGCCACACCAGAAAGATTTCTAGAAATCATCTATAAGCCACTTGAAATTATTTAACTGGAGACATAAAATATTTCTCAATTGACTTTCTTGGCTTGTCACAACAGCGGCGAGCGAAGGAGCTCCACGGCTGCTGAGCCGAGATGAGAGCAGACACCACCACAAGCTCCTTCACGTGAAGTAACTTGCCTAGTTTTCTGGAAGCTTCTCTCCACAGCACACTTCAACCAAGAGCACTTACACAACTCTGACGTCCTGAGCACGCTCTGCCTTTCTGCACGCTCAAACGCCTTAGGTAAACAGCTCTCACTGAGTTCATCAGACACTTTTCGCAGGATTTTAGCATGGCTTTACCCGGATCGCAGCCGAACACAGAATGCTTCGCGCCTTTCCCTTCAGTCCTGGCCTTGGTTCGGCTTCGGCGTTGTGGAAAACACAACCTCACAGCTGCCCCGCAGCTGCAAGCATGCCTGCTGCCTTCTCTTCTCACCCTGACTCTGGACTCACCCACCAACCTGCTCCTGACCCTGCCTGCGCTTGCAGAACCCACCTGGCCTCAGACTGCACCAGGAGCTTGGACATGAAGTTTATGTGAGCTACACATTGCAGAAACAAAACTAAGAAAAGCTGCAGGCAATACATATATCTCTATGCATGAATCTTTAATTTTTCCAGAAAATTACTAGAACAGTCATGGAAAGAGCTGTAGCTGGGTGCCCAGGCCATCAGCAAAGCGCCCCATTTACGAGAGTCCTTGCAGGCTCTCCACTCAGCCTGGTCAATGGAGTTCCTTTATACAAGTCTCATCTTCCTTCACCAAAAATGTTGTGAGAAAAAAACAATCACCTCAAAAATGAGTGCTTTAAACCCATTCTGGCCTTTCCTTCCAATTCCTTCTAAATGAAGCTTTACTCCTTCTGAAGTTCATCACGAATGGTTTTTTTAACAGATAGCACTTTATGGAACTGAGAAGAAGTATTTCTTATGGAAAAAGCATCTTAAATTAAAGATAAAGAGAGTAAGCCAAAGAAAGAAAATGCAAGTGCTAACAAAGATAAGCTGATTTTTTTTTATTTCTACTGAAGAAGTGCCTAAGATCTTCAAACAGACATAAGGGCCACACACTATTAGATAATGCACAATAGACAAATATCGCAAAAATTATTCTCACTGGAGATAAGACAGAATTTAGTATGCAGAGAAAGTATGTGATAGGTGAATAAACAGATGAAGGGACAGAGTATCTAAAGGTTAAAAAGGCAGCAGCGAAGACAGGTGCATTGAACACAGGCACCAACGTGAGGATTAACCCAAATAAAAGGGTTGGGTTTATTAAAAGTCAATTTCTACTATCTCCACAGATGATTGCACAGAAAATAACAATTTGACTAATTAGTTAATATTTGTACAGTACTTTGAATATATGAAGTGAAATATAAGTTAGTATCATTTCAATTAGACTGGAAATGAGACAGAATTATCAGTGCATGTATTAATATTTAATACGTTCACTTCCAACAACAGCAACAAGCTTTACATTTTAATTGTGTGCTTCAAAACCAAAAGGTAGAAGGCCCTGTGATCTAACTACAAAGTTTTCTTACCAAGATCCTACCAAAGCCCCACGCATAGTAATCACAGAATCATAGCATCACAGAACGGTTTGGGTTGGGAGGAACCTAGATCCTCCAGTCCAACCCCCCTGCCATGGGCAGGGACCCCTTCCACCAGAGCAGGGTGCTCAAAGCCCCATCCAACCTGGCCTGGAACACTGCCAGGGAGGGGGCAGCCACAGCTTCTCTGGGCAACCTGGGCCAGGGCCTCACCACCCTCAGAGTCAAGAATTTCTTCCTTTGATCTAATCTAAATCTACCCTTTTTTAGTTTAAAGCCATTACCCCTTGTCCTATCACTACAGGCCCTCGTAAAAAGTCCCTCTCCAGCTTTCTTATAGGTCCCCTTCAGGTACTGGCAGGCTGCTCTAAGGTCTCCCTGCAGCCTTCTCTTCTGCAGGCTGAACAGCCCCAACTCTCTCAGCATTTCCTCATCGGAGAGGTGTTCCAGCCCTCAGGTCACTTTTGTGTCCTCCTCTGGACCCTCTCCAACAGGTCTATGTCTTTCCTGTGCTGAGGACTGAACACACACTGGTTTTTAACTGAACAGATGGTTAAATTAACAACTCTTCATTCCAAGACGAGTGACAGGGTCCATGAGTCATGTTTTGTCACTTTTTTGTTCCAAAACATATTCCCTTTATGATCAGATCATTCATTTTTATGACCTGAAGGTACATCACATTTTTGTGAACCTTCTCACAAGAGCTACTCCTCCTGCACATGGTGGTGAAAGAGGTGACAGACTACAGGCACGCAGGGCTTGGTGCTCTCCCGCTGATGGACAACAGGGTGACCTAATCCCCTTTTGCACAGCCGCATCAGCTGCGTTGCAGAGGAGCAGAAATCGTGCCCTCCTTAGGGAAGGGCTGCCACCCCTCGCTGAGGGCCTTCCCCAAACTGGAAGCCACGCGGTGCTTTCTTAAAAAGCATTGCTCCTGCACCCCCAGCCAAGCCACTGATCGGCACGGCCCCATGCCCCCCGGCTGCCGGGCTGGGGGCAGGGCAGGGGGACAAGGCACCTTGCGCCAGTGCCGCCCCTTCCCATGCAGATTTCTGCCATGGAAATCCATCGTCACCGAAAGCAAACCCAGCTTCCGACACCCTGTGCGTCCCCAGGCACCACGCAACCAGCGGGAGCTAAATCAAACCGTACGGGAGAACCCGCAGGCTGGACGCTTCAGCGTTATGTGGACCCTCGTTTGGTTCCACTCCAAGAGCTGCCAGGGCAAAGCCATCAGCAGGGAGCGCAGCATCCAACGCCATCCACTAGTGAGCATTCACCCAACTACGCTCGACACCTTCGCAAGGCACGAAGCAGCAGTAGCTCTTTACAAACCAGAGTAACTATAGCAATAATTAAAAGGAAATAAAACTGTACATCAAACTGAGAAGCAAAGACATTTTTAAGAATGTGAAACAAGTGCTTATTAATTTAGACAACTTCTACCCGATGGCATTTTGTGAGGAATTCTTGAAAGAAGAGGAAAAAAACTGGAGTGCAGAAAGAGTTATTCAAAGGTATTTTTTTTATTTGCCTTCGTTAAATACTATATAACATGCTCTTATTTGAAAAACATCAATCAAATTTATAGATTCGTGATAAATACAGTCGTAATTATAGCTGCCTGAAAATAATTCAGCTGTCACGTTTACCCTGTCAAAGTAAATAACGCTGTCATTTTAGTTGATGTGTGTGACTTGAGTAAACATTTCAAAGCATGAATGTTGAAGCACGATTTCTTCGCTTGAAACAATCGCTCAAATTAATTTTCCTTCCAACTCTAATTTATTATGCTTATTTTCTTCGTAAGAACAAACTCTAACTATTTAAGCAAGGCATCTTGAAGTAGTTTGTGGGTGCATAAATCATTAATCATACAAAATGCATATTAAAACACATGACCTATTGACCAGAGAAAAAAAACCTGGCATTTGTACGGCTCCATCCTTATTGTTGTAGTACCTTAAAGCACTTCAAACACTTTAAATTTATCCCTATACCACCCACACATGGTAGGGAAATAGTATCATTGCTGTTCCACAAATGAAGATCTGGGGCAAAAACATTTTTCACAATTAAGAAATTAATATTATTAACAAGTATTAGACTCAACTAGATGTGCTTAAGTTGGCCTCAGTGAGGTGGAGAGAAAGAGAGACACCAGGGCCCTGGTAGAACAAACTTCAGAATTTATCAGTGGTACAAAGATTTCTAACCGGGGCAACAGAAAGCATGGTATTCCACAGTCAGGTCATTTTTTACAGAACCTACGGGGAAAGAAAATGTTACAGCTTTTCAGAACTAAAATGAAGGAAACTGGGTGACTGCTTACTCCATCAAAATATGGAAAATGCTACTAGATCTTTTTAAAAAAAAAAAGCCAAAGGTATTTAGGAAATTCCCACTTTCAGGCCCACATTCTGCTGGTAATTCCACTTCTGACCCCTTCAGTGAACGCATCATCAGACTCACTGCTCTGTCTTCTGTTTATTAGCAGTGCAACACTATTGAAATGAACATTTAGCAAAGTATTCTGAAAAGTTCTGTTCAACAACAGCTAAAGGACAAGTCTTTTCAGCATTATATGCTGGATTAATGAAAAAAGAAATCCCATAGTACATCCTCAACTTTGAGAATCAATCAATTATTTCTTCTGAGGACATGACAACACTGTTAACATTTCTGACCCAATGTTTTTTTGCCTTCAACTTTTCACCTGTTAAATGGGCACAGTGCTCCTCACCATCTCTGCTGAGCATTTGAGGCCTTACATAAGAGGCAGGTGTTAGTACTTAAAAGTGACCAGCTAAAACATGTTGTACTTATTTTATTCTTGGCACTTCTGAAAAGGAAAAGAACATGGTTTTCTCCAATATACATTCATTTTAGACTACACCGCTTTTCAGTACTGTAAACCCAAGATAAAAGCAATAAAACTGCACTGACCTTTTCCTTAATGTAGACTCACAAACCTTGACCACCCTGATGACCTCTTTAACAGTACGTCGGAAATCATGCATTCTTGCTGCCACTAGCAGAGCTAGAGAATAAGCAGGGAAAGTCAATGTCAAAAAGAGGAGAATTTCCTGAAGAAAAGCAGAAAACAGTCAGATAACTACACCCTCTCTTTGTCTCTGCCTTCAGCTAAAGAGCTGTAAATGGTTCTGCTCAGCTGTGTCCATGAATACAGGTGATTGGCTTGACTTTACAAACTTCGCTTCTTGCCCAGTAACACGAAGCTGATTGCACATGGCACCCTGAAAAACGCCGCGCTTTTGCATTTGGGAAACCGTTGTCTGCTACTTCAGTACAGCACAAGAACATCTCATTGTTCACATATTTTCAAAGTTATCATTTTTTTTAGCAGAATTTACTAGTCCTGCATAAAAAGATCTCCAGTTAACTCTTGCACAAGCCAGAAGTGAAACACTGAATCTGCTTAAGCTGTCATCCTCACTGCTGTCACCACCAACTTGCCAGTGGCCGAGTGCTCTCCTGCAAGACCCCCTGTACAGCTCGAAAACCAGTACTGGCTGCGTTTACATCAGTGTGTTGATTCCGAGCACCAGCTCTGTTTTCAAGCATCGCCCCCCGCTCATCGTGCAGTGGCTCAGCACAGTTTTAAGCATACGAAAGGATTCCTTTCAGAGGAAACTAAACCAGAGCTCCACCCCAGCTATGTGTTTAAAGTGCTCCGGTTCCTAATGGGAACATCAGGGCCTGAACTAACAACTGGTCTGTTACACAGCTCCGAACAACGTACGGCACAGACATCTGGGCCAGGGAGCCAAACTGAACCCAGCCCACAGTAAACCACATGAACTGCATCTTATGTGGATGGACATAGGGGACTTGGCACCACCTGCTTCAGCCTACTGATCCGCGGCTGTTCAATCAAATTACTTGCCCATGTGGATACAGTCTACGTAGTGCATCAAAGACCAGGCTGGTCTCCCATAGAGCCTATACTCAAATTATTAGCGATGTGCAATAAGCAAGGACTATTAACAAAAAGAAAACAGAAATTTCAAGAAGATTGCATAGTCCTGGGTTCCCTAGGGTTCGAGTGCTATTTCTCATTCCAGTATGCACATGTAAAATCTTTCAAATGAAATAAAGGGCATATGTGAACTCTGTGACTATCTAGGCACTTCGTTACTCTGACCTCACTGGCTGGTACTGACTACCTTTTAACCTAGCCCTCCCAAACCGGTACATTTTTTTGTAAGCATCATGACAGCGATGGATCTTGGAAAAAGATGAAGAAGGAGAGGAAAATAATTTCACTGAACAGGTCGAAGAGGGCATTTCTTGCATAAGACTCTGTGTAACGACACAAATCAAAGTGCTTGCACTAATGGTGTCATTTTAGCTGACAAAAAAACGTTCCAGCAGCAAGACCCTGCAGAGAGCGAGGGCGAGAGGAGCACAAGAAAGGAGGTTAAAAAATCTAAAACATAAGATACAAAGGATTTGAGCAAGTAATGGAGGAGCAAGGGCAAAAATGGAAGTTTGAGTTTCAGAAACCATTTCAGTGAAGACCTGTACGATCTGCAGGTGCCTGACAGCACCCAACCCAGAGAATACGGCATCACCGAGGAAATGAGAAAGCCTTCATCCGTTCCCAACTCCCAGGCTCTCCCGCCCAAGGCACTGCGGGGGAAGTGATGCACCCAGCGCCTGACGTACCTGCTCCGCAGAGCCCGGAGGGCCGGCGGCCGGTGTGCATCCAGTCCCGCTTCATTCTCTGTAACAGCCTGAGAGCCGTCATGGACACCTCGTGGTTCTTATCCCCAAACTCCAACATGTGTGCAAAACGAGGAATATATAAACACGGATCTGCAACAGAAAGTAGTACAATTAATTCTAATCCTATCCTTTGATGCAGGAAATGCAGTTCTTGAGCAGCAGTACTGCGGGGCTGTTGCGGCTGGCTTGCTTCACGTCTGAGCAAACGACATGGGCTGTGCTGCTGGGCCAGATCCTCTGATCACTACACTTTCGAAGCAACGTTCTGGTAAAGCTAAAACAAAATCCCTTCTTGCTTTATAGACAAGAGACCCTTAAAGCACCGCACTAAGTTTTTTTTACACGCTTTCAGGGTCCACGGCTGCACATGCTGACTCCGATACATGAGCAGTGTTACTGGTATCAGTGAAATTATGCACAAAGCTAGGCCTTTGCAAAAGCTTTTGCAGAACGAAGACATGACTTAGACCCCAAAATTTTAATATCTCCTGCAAAGTAACAAATAAGGTAACTCACATGTCTCTTCTCACACCTAGCCATGAACTAAGCTTTGAAAAAAAGTTGTTTGCTTAAAATCCCATGTCCCTAACAAAGTCTACTTACACATTCAAAGTTAATTCCAGCTCCTTCTCGGACTCATATTCTACCAATACAGAACACTGTTTATTACAGATACTGAGGCATACTCTCCATCAGCATAAATTGCTGGAACCCAATTAACGTCAGCAGTACTATGACAATTTACATCGGCCACCGATCTGCCTCCAGATGTATAAACTTATTCCAAGTGTTGGTGTTACAGCTTCAAACTAACCGACATGTGTCAGTATGGATTGTGCTTTGCCTAAACCAATTTATAATTTATCAAACAATCCTGTAAAAGCTACCCTTAACATATGTCTACTCTCATTTGCGGTATCAATTTCTCATTTCCTGCCAGCCTTTTATCACTTGACCGAAAATCCATGATGCACGGTAAATTGTTAACTATTAGCCTCAACTCAATTTCCTTAGCTGATCCCCTATGTGGGCACTTAAACTGATAATGATGAAAATTCAGCTCAAAACACTAGAACAATCTTACGGATTTACAATTAATCAAAGCAGTTTCATTTAGCACCAAGTTCTAACAATGATGCCCTGTTGCTATCCATAATCACCAAGATCACACCGAACATGATTACGCCTGTCAGCCCCGCAGAAGGATTTAAATGAAAGCATTTATCAAGCAAAAACTTCCAAACACATCTCCCTCAAACCTGAAGAAACACCAGAGTGCAGTCACCACCTAAACATGACCCCAAAAATTAAAGGTTTAGGAAAGATTAGCTGATCCCCATGACTCTTAGGGGCAGTTGTTCTCTATTTCCAAGTATGTTTTGATAAAGATACTCAACAAAAATGAGCAATTCCAAAATACAACAACAACAAAAAGAACCTCTCGGAAGTGATAGCCTGGGGTTCAACAGACATTTAAACTTTCCTCTTCACACTGCAGTGTGCTATGGTACAAAGCAATGCCCGGCGTGCTTTTCCATCCCTTCTTACCCCGCGAGGGCCCAACTTTGGCTCCGGAGCGCAGCGAGGCAACTCACAGCTGTCTCCTCTGAGCTGAGTTTTGGGAGCATTTACACGCATTTGCATTGTAGCTGTTCAGACTGTTTCTGCTGGCATTCATGCCCGCAGGTCATTTGACAAAACATTGAGCATCGTTAATTTAAATTCTGAAGCTACCAAAGAATCAAAGAATGAATACAGAGATTGGTTTGAAGGGAAAAGCTTTAAAGAGGCCACAAATGGCTAGAATATGCTACTACCGGTGTATAAATTAAATGCAGGGCCAAGGTTAACATAAACGTGTCCTGCACGGCTACAAACATGAAAAAAACCCACCAATTTTTTTTAAAGTTGTAAAACCCAAACACCTCGAACCCTTTCAACCAGCTTAAACCCTTATGAGGAGCTGCTGGAGAGAGTCCAGTGGAGGGGTACGAGGATGGTGAGGGGACTGGAGCATCTCTCCTACAAGGAGAGGCTGAGGGAGCTGGGCTTGTTCAGCCTGAAGAAGAGAAGGCTGAGAGGGAACCTTATAAATGCTTATAAATATCTGAAGGGTGGGTGTCAGGAGGATGGGGCCAAACTCGTTTCAGTGGTGCCCAGCGACAGGACAAGGGGCAACGGGCACAAACTGAAGCACAGGAAGTTCCGTCTGAACATGAGGAAGAACTTCTTCCCTCTGAGGGTGACAGAGCACTGGAACAGGCTG
>Ga0065711_1003288_pt1 | contig 28742 bp, 21 predicted proteins | sample Hoacrofraction12_FD_59098 | JGI IMG/M metagenome (GOLD analysis project Ga0065711, IMG submission 59098) | Hoatzin crop microbial communities from Cojedes, Venezuela - Epithelial fraction 12 v2 (version 2) | ecosystem: Host-associated > Birds > Digestive system > Esophagus > Crop | place... | reverse complement strand
TGCTGGCCACACTCCTCCTAATGCACCCCAGGATTCCATTGGCTTTCTTGGCAGCCAGGGCACACTGCTGGCTCATGGTCAACCTGTCGTCCACCAGGACACCCAGGTCCCTCTCCACAGGGCTGCTGCTCTCCAGTAGCTCCACCCCAAGCCTGTACTGGTGCATGGGGTTGTTCCTGTCCCAGGTGCAGGACCCTGCACTTGCCCTTGTTGACCTTCATCAGGTTCCTCTCTTCCCAACGCCTGTCCAGGTCACGCTGAATGGCAGCACAGCCTTCTGGTGTATCCACCACACCTCCCAGTTTGGTGTCATCAGCAAACTTGCTGAGGGTACATTCTAACTCTTCATCCAGGTCATTGATGAAAAAGTTAAACAAGACTGGGCCCAGTACTGACCCCTGAGGGACACCACTAGTTACCGGCCTCCAACTAGACTCAGCGCTGCTGGTGACAACCCTCTGAGACCTGCCATTCAGCCAGTTCTCAGTCCACCTCACTGACCGCTCATCCAGCCCACACTTCCTGAGCTTCCCTATGAGGATGTTATGGGACATCTCAGCCTGCGGGTCAACACAGGCTTCTCAGGGCAGGTGGGAGTAAAGGGCAGCTGCCTGCACAAGAAGGGGTGGCCAGGGTCTGCCAGAGCCCTCCACATCTCCCACTGCGCCATCTGGCCTGGTGAAGCTTTCTCTGCGTACTGGTGGTCTGCGAGGATGGCAAGGGAGGCCCGAGGGGGTCCAGGTGGCCAAAGCACAGCCCTGGGCAGGGGGCCGAGCAGGAGCGGGGCTGGGCTTGCTCGGGGCTCGGCCACGGGGGACCTGCTCCCACTGGGGCTCTCCAAGAAGTGCAGTGCTGCCAAGTGCAGCTGAGTGAAATGCTCCGTGTGATGTTAGGGGTTCCTACTTGCACACCTCGGGGAGAAATTCCTAGGACTTTGGTCAGGCCTTGGCAGGAGAGGGTGCAATCCCCATGGACTCCAGGGCCCACTTTTTATTCAGGTTGCAGTAAAATCTCCAGATTCCCTGACTTTGGGTGCATCTCTTGAAGCTTCAGCAGCGGTAGTCAGATGAAGGGACAGGGGGAGAGAGGTCTGTGAGGACATACTGCCAGAGTATTTGATCTGACGTAGGTTTTGCAGCCTGCTGCAGTGCTGGGGGTGCCCGAAGATGCGGCTGCACTTCGTGTGCAGAGTGCTTCCCCTCCACCCCATCTGTCTGAGCTGCTCCTGGGCTTTGCCAAATCCCCTCTGCTGCGTCAGGCCAATGCCATGTCCGGGTGTCCCTGCTGAAAATGGGATTTCTGGAAAAAGCAGTGGAGCCCTTCCCCTGGGAGAGATCCCCACGGGCAAAGTTTCTTCCTGATCCCATTTCTTCATGGCAGTTTTATTCCTCAAAGCATTAAAGAAGATCTCATGGTGATGTGGCTTTATGTTGTTTTCCTTTTTCATCTACTCCACTCTGGTGAGACCTCACCTGGAGTCCTGTGTCCAGCTCTGGAGCCCTCAGCACAGGACAGACATGGAGCTGTTGGAGCGGGGCCAGAGGAGGCCACAAAGATGGTCCGAGGGCTGGAGCACCTCTGCTGTGAGAAAAGGCTGGGAGAGCTGGGGCTGTTCAGCCTGGAGAAGAGAAGGTTGCAGGGAGAACTTATAGCAGCCTTCCAGTACCTGAAGGGGCCTGCAAGAAAGCTGGAGAGGGATTTTTTACAAGGGCATGTAGTGATAGGACAAGGGGTAATGGCTTTAGACTGAAAGAGGACAGATTTAGATTAGATAAAAGGAAGAAATTCAGTCCTGTGAGGCTGGTGAGGCCTGACACAGGTTGCCCAGAGAAGCTGTGGCTGCCCCCTCCCTGGCAGTGTTCAAGGCCAGGTTGGATGGGGCTTTGAGCAACCTGGTCTGATGGAAGGTGTCCCTGCCCATGGCAGGGAGGTTGGAGCGAGGTGGTCTGTAAGGTCCCTTCCAACCCAAACCATTTTACAATTCTATGATTTCTTTCAACCTTTATTTAAATTATTTTTGAGCTCGTGGACCAGAGACCCGTTTTGGCAGCACAACGCATGTGGTATATGCTCGTATAAAATTAAATGAACTTTGAGTAATTTAAAATGTATCACACTGGTTGCATTAATTTGATCCTATCTGTTGGAAACACAGATGTTAGTCAGGAAATTGAAGTCCAGGTCTGGAGTTCCTCTCAAATATTGAAAGTTTTGGCTTAGCAGTACAGGTCAAATATTCAGTGCTGGGATAAGAAACGAGCATTTGTTTTCAGCACCAATAATTAACAGCAAAGAGTTCTCAGATTTCTTCTTTTTAAACAGAGAATTATAAAATGTGTAGAGGTTGGGGTTTTTTAATGTAAACTGCGCTTTCAGAAATACAGTGACATATATGACAAAATGCCCAGTATTTCGAAAGCATTTAATTATGTTTGTATAAACCCTGTTTGTCTGAAATCCAGCTGGCTCCTTTCTCCCTGAGACCCCGTTGCAAGCAACACTTTCTCCCGCTGTGCTGCAAGCACCCCCTCTGCAAGGGAGGAGGTTTCTGTTAGGCAGGAACGCGTCGGGGTGTGAAGCAGCAGCAGCAGCGGGTGGGCGCCGCTGGCCGGGCCGCGGAGCCGCGGAGGGGTCGGGGCAGGCTCCCCGCCAGCAGCCTGCGGAGGAGCGTGGCCGTACGGGCTGGTGGTGGGGACCACGGGGTGCAGCCCCATCAACAGGCGACTGCAAAGTGAATCACTTGACTTCAAGGAGCACCGATGATAGCTGTGTTATTGATTAGCTGACAGTCTAACCAAATTTAACCTTGATGCTTGGCCCCTCTGAGTCCCTCCAGCGTCTGCCTGCCCCCCAGCGCCCCAAACGCAATGGGGGATGAGCTTCAGCAGGTCTCTCCTGCTGTCAGCAATGGGGTTTGAAGAGGATGCTGCAAAGGAGCCGGTGGTGCAAGGCTCTGGCAGTGGAGCTGGGAGCAAAGGAGTGTGCCCTGCCTGGCTCTTCTGCAGGGATGCTGATCTGCCGGCTAACTCAGAGTGACTTTACGGGAAAGCCGGATTGGAGTGTTAATCCTGAGATTACTTACCTTGGCATATTCACAAGGTATTTTCCTAAATAAGCTTTTTATTGAAATCCTGTCTGACCACATTCAGAGGAGGCTAATGATACGCCGCTCTATTACAGACATTTTGTCCATTAATGTTGCTTTTCTGGTTTTATTTTTCTCTGCTTGTCAAACAGCGGTTCCAGGAAACACGAGTGTATCAAGCAATATAGTACATGCTGTAAGAAATTAGGTTTTGCTGGTTTAATTACAAAGTGCCCTTAAACTAGCAGGCTCTGGGAATGGTCTACAAGCTTTGTATATTAATTAATTAATTATATATATATTATTAATATTCATTGTATATTAATTTTCCTCTCCCCTTACCATTGCTTATTTCCATTATTTTAAGGGTGTTTGTTTCCCTTCCTTCTCTTTCTCATCTGAGTCTCTCAAGTTTGACTGGAAGGCCTGACTTCTCTTCCTGGTGTCATTAATAATGGAATAAAACCACATTAACAATTGCAACAACGGCCAGATAGGAGCCAGAAAGCTCATTTTGCTCTCTAATGTGCTGCATGAGTCCTCTGAAATGCTTTATACAGAGAGTTTGCTTTTTTTTGCCTTGCCCTTATCCTTTGATGTCTTTTTGGAATCAACAAAATGCTTGACCTTGTCTTTTGCTGAAGAAAAGAAAAAATACCACCCGAGCTAAAAATTCACAGAGCCTCCAGACCTGCAATAACATTTTAGAGGTAATTTCATCCTGTGGGAAACCATGGAAGAAAATTCCGCAAAAAAACGTTAACAGGGACTGAGGGGCATTGCATTGGGAGAGTCAGAGGGCTGCAGAGACTGCTCACTGCTGCCTTGAGATGCTTGTGGTCGATGCACTGAGCTGGCAAACAGCCGGCAGAGAGCAGGGAAGAGCTGCAGGCTTCTGAACCGGCAGCAGACGTGTATGCCAGGCACAGGTATAGAAGAAAAATAGGTAACATCCTGCTGGGCCCTCCTCCTTCATGTGAAATTGGTGGTACAGGCTTACCTTATTCTGGTCTTCTAGAAGTGAAAAGAACGTTCACTGGGAGGTCCCAGTGTGTAAAAACATTCTTTCCATCCATGTAAGATGAAAAAAAGACTTCTTCAGCATCTGAAGTAGGACATGGCCAAATTTGCACTTTGTTTGTCAGTGGTTTCTTTTTCCCCTTTAGTTTTTTTGGCAGAGGCATAGCACAAAAAGCACTTCTCTTACCCCAAAATAACCAATAGCTGTAAGAGGAGAGACCAAGGGTGATCCCAGTCTGTCAGCATTCCTCCACTTTTTAAGCTGTCTCGACTGCCTGAGCCTCCTTGGTCTGCGGTTTCGGTGCTTAGGAAAACAGAGGAAAAAATGAAGTGAAATTCAACCTTGAAAGATGCAGAAATGTAGATCTGGGGATGCGCAGATGCTTAGTAGAAGGGAGACATTTGGAAACGGCTTTTATCAGATGGGAGGTGCTCAAAGCACTCCTTCCAGTGGGGCTGGCCGGGTGGTTGCATTTGCCCCAAGGCACTGTTCAGTGTCAGAAATTAAACGGGCTTTTGCTACATGGCGTGAAACTCTTCCAAGATGTCACGTCCTCAGCCCTCTACACCCTGCTGTAGTCACAGGGTTCGCAACACCCCGAGTTTCTTTAAACAGCAAACCAAAGCATGAAGTTGCTTTTTTCTAGGAAAGTTATGGCAAAGTAGAGAAAAAAATCCTTGCTCTCTTGAGTCCCTGGGGTTATCTTTGTCTCTTCCAGATGGTGTGGCAAGAGCACAGGGCACAGCCAGCACAGGGACAGTGACTGCAGGCTTGCACTACTGTAGCAGGACACATTAAATGACCACTGCAATTCAATGAGCTCTTCATCAGTGTTTTTTCCTCTCTCTCTGCCTTCCTTCCTCCTTCTTCATCAGTTCATCGTGCTCAACATACCTGCCTGCAGATGATGCCTAAGATGTTGGGGCATTGATTCTCAACACTAGCTGCAGTTTTTGTGCCACAAGAAAAACTGTTTGACCCAGAGAAGCAGTTACAGCACCAATCGGGGCAGGTGTGACAGCCATACTCGAATCCTGCAAAAGTAGAAGTAAATCTTGTAGGAGTTGGCTACAAAGGCTTTTTGGTATGTCTCTGCCGTCAAGAACTTCCCAGAGACCAAAGGAAGGCAGTGGCGGCATCCATGCCTCACTTCTACAACAACTGCTGGGTTGGGATTTCCAGCCTGGCGCAGTCGGTACGTGTCCCCAGGGACCTTGGAGACGCTGTGCCTAGTGACGCAGGCTGGCTGGCTCTCCCGGAAAGCCGTATCTGTGTCACTCGAAGGCTGGTTTGTCAGATTTTATAGTCTAGCTCTATAAATCAAAGAGGCTTAAAGAATCCCAGGCATCACTGAGTAGGTAAATCTATTATCAAAAACTTGTTTGGGTTCGTCTAATGCTGCTGAAGAATTTGAAACCTGTTTGCTGAATATTTTCAGGATTCTTTTCCCAGGCTAGAGTCCAAAAGCCCATAAACAGGGTATACTGTCTTTCTCCTCTTGCCTTGCATTCAACAGCTCAGGGTAGAAGCTCTCACCCAAGAAACAGGAGACCCAGGCCATATGTGGACACTTCTGGGGAGATGGAATGGAGAAGAATAACTATATGCCCATTTCTTTTACCCTAAAATGTTAACCCCACAGAACAAAGTAGGCTTTAATTTCAGAAAACAGAGTAATACAATCATAGGACAGTTTGGGTTGGAAGGGATCTTTAAACATCATCTAGTCCAACCCCCCTGCAATGAGCAGGGACATCTTCAACTTGATCAGGTTGCTCAGAACCCCATGCGACGTGACCTTGAATGTTTCCAGGGATGGAGTATCTATGACCTCTCTGGGCAACCTGTGATGGTGTTTCACCACCTTCAGGATGAAAAAATTCTTCCTTGTATCTAGTCTAAGCTTTCAACATTCTCATGGCTGTTCTTCAGAGACAGCTCTTCACACTCTATTTCTTACTGTAGAGGACAACGCCTCCACCCCTCCTTCCTCACCTGTCCCTTCTGAACAGCCTGTAGCCATTGATAGCCACACTCCAATCATGGGATTTGTCCCACCAGGTTTCAGTAATGGCAACTAAGTCGCAGCTTTCTAGCAGCATGGTGGCTTCCAGCTGGTGTTCCAACAACAACGGTTTGTTGCTCATGCTGTTGCATTGATGTAGAGGCACTTCAGCCAGGCTGTTGGCCGTGTCACTGTCTTAGAGGAACACCCCTTAATTCCTTTGAGATATTTCACTGGTGTTTCCACGTTGGCCCCTATTACCTCAGGAGCCCCTGGCTCATCTCCATAAGACTTTAAATGTGCTCTGGTGTAGCCAGCACACCTCAGAGCAACAGGTTGGGGGAAGATCCTCTTTCCCCTTTGAGGAAGGTGAAACCCATCCAACATCAGCAGTCCTGGTGCTGTCTAGACCATCCCATTATCAAAAACCCAAAATTGTGGCAGTGACACCAGCCGTGGACCCATATATTAATAGACTGTGTCTGTCTATTTCTTCCAGTGTCGCTGCCTGCAATTGCAAGGAGAGAGGAAAAAATTGCCTGTGCTCCAGATTCCCTTACCAACTGCCCCAAGGCCCTGAAGTCTCTTTTGATTGCCCTTGGACTAAGCATTGCAGTAAAAGTAATAGCAAAATAATAATGCATTTCTGACTAAATAAAAATATTTATGTTCAAGTTTGGTCAGGACACCAGAAGGTCAGTCATTCATACAACCCTTCACTTCACATCAATGTCTGAAGTTATTGTCTATTGTCTAGAAAAGGGCTTGGTTATTGTTACACCATACAATGAAAATATAAAAGGGGCTTTTATCATGTGTAAGAATCATCGGACCATTTTCCAAGGTACTCTCGTTCTCCTTTGCTGACCCATGGTACTTTTCGTTGTTGCTCATTAACAGTGTGAATATTTTCAATTGCAGAATTCAGCAAAGCAAATGGCGCATCTACCCACTGTGTGCAGAATGAGAACAATCTCAAGAAGGGGCCAATACAAAAGGGAGTCGTGTCTTCTCTTTTTCCCCTGCGAGTTTCAATTCTATCCTCTCCATTACCAGAATAGCACAAGCTTTTGTCATCTCAAATCTCAGGATGCCCCAGATGCTCAAGCCTGTCTCCCATCTCCAATTCAGTCACTGTCCTAAGATGCAGAAGTAGTGATATGTACAGACTGGGCGAGAACTTAAGTAGAATTAAACATGAGTAATCATTAAGCAAAGCAGTAATCAAGCATGATTAAGCTGGTCTAGTTGAAATGGACCATTTAAATATCTACACTTTAGTCTCAACAGCTCTTTTTATGTGGATCGCCTGACCACCTCTCCATTTCACTTGGCGTATATTTCGTGCAAAGAATTTACTTTGACCTGCCCTGTCAGCACAGCCGTGTCCTCACATGGTCTAACTGACCTGCTGAAACCAGAAGCCTCATTTTCTGCCACTGATTTAGGCTTGCTCTGGGTTTGCAGAAAGGCTGGGCAGGGGCTGCCCATGGGGTCTCTCTGGGGATCCAGGCTTGATGCTTCTCACTGCGGGCAGCCTCACTGGCCGTGTTGGCTCCCATGTCTGGACACGGCACCTCGGGGCGGCTGGGAATACCCAGCACTGCAGCAAATCGAGTAAAGCCCCTCCGGCCCTGCAGAATGACTGCAGAAGCATGTGAGGCATGTTGCCTTTCAAATAATGACCATGATTGAGCAATGGTGGTGTAATTGTGGTGTCTCCCGTGGAAGCAAGTGTGGGTAACTCAGGGCAGTCAAAGCTCACACCCTTGCACATGTACCATGGGTGGTTTCTTCCTGGAGCACCACAGATGTCACAAGGTCAGTTATAGCCCTGGCCCTACTCCTCACCTCAGCCTGTGTGTGGGGAGGACTTAGTAACTGCTCCAAACATATTAGAGATGGAAACTTCATTTCTTTTTCGCCTCTATTTTGCAGGAGTGCAGTGTGGGTGGGTGGCAGGTGGTGGAGGTCATGCAGCACTGTCACTGACAGCAGAAGACCTCCCAACAACTTCATCAGAGGCACCTAGTGCATGGTGACCTGGGATGGGCTGCGGATGCCTTGCCAGGGCCCAAAGGCCACTGGCCGCTTGGGGACATGTATATCTGACTAGAAAGTCACAGGTGGTGGTGCTTGGTGGCAGTCAGCCTCTCCTGTTGAGGACGCTTCTGGTGATACTGGGAGAGCCACGTTCAGGGTGTGCGGAAAGGCGTGCGCTGAAAGGGAATCGCTGGTTTGTGTTACTTGGGGCTGTGCTTAGGTGGTGCTAGAGAGTAAAGAGTAAAGACCTCTCTGCGATTTGGGCGTCTGGATGGGGAGTTTGGCCACATTTTTCCCTAAAACATCTTGTGAAGAGTGGTGATCGAGTGGACTCAACACGGCCCAATAAGGCACATCGCACAGGACACAGCAGGGCTGCAATGTTTAAGGAGAAAGACTCTTAAATTGTCTTAGCATTTTAGTACTGTCTCAAAACTTGATCTGAAGAACAGGAGACCGTCCAGTTTTGTCCAGTGACAAAATCCTTGCCTGGCACTCCCAGCAGAGGGGTATTAAGAGTGATACAGTCCAAATAAGAATTCACAGACCAAACAGTGGCTTATTCATTCTCTCACCTACAAGACCACTGCTAGGTGAGTGGCAAGTGCAGCCTTTATCCTACCTTTGCTGCTGGTCCTATTTCTTCCAGCTTCCCAAGAAACCTCTTTCTTCTCTCATGCCGTGCAAATCAGGATTGACACCAGGGGTTTGCATTGCCCTGCAAGTCGTGTGGAAGAGAGGAGAACTGGGTAGGGTGGTGTTCATCTTTGGCAGAGGATGGCAGGGCTTCTCCTGTATTGAATGTCCCTACAGGAATTTGGAGCCTGGGTGAGTGTTAGCACCATGTTCACCTGTGTAAGCATCCACCAGCTGGGTAAGCAACCTTGGGTGTTTTATAGCCCTGGTGCACAGAGCATTTGTGTAAGGGCTCTCGGACATTGTGCTTGCTTTACAAAAAAATGTGTAGGACCTACAATTTGGTCCTTTATAGCAACAGGGTCAGTGTATGATGGTGTTGGACTCCACAGTGGAAGTACAGCTAGAAATTCCAGGTTTTATATCCAACTAGCCAATTTTAAGTTTTGCTGTTGGTTTTAACAGTAGTGTGCCAATCTGACAGACATTATCTCCACTGAAAAGTTAAAAGCAAAGTTAAAAGCAAGGTCTAACATGGCCAAATCTAGGTTATGTGTTGCAAGCTGTAGCCCCTCGCCTTTTCTACAGCCTTCCTCAGCTGTGGTCTCACCACTTTGTGGCGTTCTTTTTGAGCTCCCAAGAAGAAGCTACACAGCAGCATGTGCAGCTGATCAGCACAGAGCCTTGTCCAAAGCCCCAGGATTTTCTGAAGCTTCATGTGTGCACACTGACCCTCACATGCAGAGGCACCCCAGCAAGACCATGACCTCAGTTTCTGTAGTATTTCCTAGATTTGAATCGCCATGATGAAGGGAATGGGATTAGTCCAGTAAATCAAGTTACACATGGACTTAAAAGAAGTGCTTGGTCCTAAGGACAGTGAGCAGGGCCAGTTCATCTAGTGCTTTTGAAAGGTTTGCCCAGCCTTCGCCTACTTTAAACAGCATTTAATTTTTTCTGTGAGTTTTACTTTTCCAAGAGGCCTTTTAGTTCTCTGAGTTCTCTGTTTTCTGCAAATTTAAGTTTAACCGTATATTTCTGTATCCTAGCTTTCTATTTGAAATGTCTAAACAATTCTGTAGATCTGGAAGGGCTTTGGAAAGGTGGTCTCTTAATGAACTGATGTAGAAACATCAATACAGCAACTGGGGAAAAATATTTGGTATGCAATGCTTATTGATCTCTGATCCTCATTAAATGTTTGATGTTTGATTCCTGCTTTTGGGAAAACTGTTGAAACTTCTGAAAATTTCAGAAATCTTCCAAGAACACTGTAGAAGATTTTATGATGTAGAATCCACCTCAATCCTTGGCAAATTGTTCTAACATTTAGAAGACCTTAAAAGGTTTTTAAAAGCTGAGCCTCATTTGTAGTCTGAATTTGTCTAGTTTTAACTTCCAGATGTTGGATCTTGTCATAAGCGCTGACTGTGAGAAAAGAGATATTATCAAAGTAACAGGAACATGCTCTGGATATGATTCATCTCATCTAAATTTCAGCATAACAGTACATAGCATCATTTGGGTCTTCCTTGCAGGACAACACAGGCAATAGTCAGTTTTAGATAGTGATTTGCCTGATCTGCCTACAGATATCTGTGTTCGACTGTCCATTAGCCCACACTGAAGTGCGTCTCGTTTGTTTGCCCAGCTGAGCAGATGATGTGGACTGCTCCTGGTTGCCTACTCAGTCACTGATAAGTGCAGTTCAATAGGATGATGCCAAGAATCAGCCTCACTAGAGATTCAGCTACTGGATGATAATTTCCTACTTGTAATCACATTTCAAGAGCTGTCAGTTAGCCAGCTGTTAATCCACCTAATGTACATGGCATTGATTTTGTATTGTGCTTGTTTCTTAATCAAATTTCTGTCTGATACCATCTTAGATGCTCCACAGGAGATGAGGTCTAAAAATGGCATGGAAAACTAAGACAATGGAAGCCTCAGAGTATCTCAGTAGATCCTGCTGGCCCAGGCAACAGTAGAGTGCTGCCCTGAAGCTGGTGTTTGCTCCTTTAAGTCTGTCTACTGCAAATATTTTATCCTCTCAGTCCAGTCCCAAGTCCTGGGCCACTGACTGTCCACTTCGTGTGAATGTTAGTGCATTCCCTGTGTCTTTTTTGGAGTGAAGCAACTGGTTTCTTCAAAATCGAAACTCGGGTGCTATTCTGGAGAAAGTTCACTCCAGACGACTCCAGAGGATGGAGATTGAACTAGATTTGACTCTTCCAGCTTCTGCAGTCTTCTACTTCTCTTACAACAGGCTTTGCACCCTCAAACATCCCCGAAAGTCTGGTTGTGTTGGCCTAGGGGCGCAGGACTGCTCCATCATGCAGGAACATTTAGTCACGTAGACATAAGCTTCGAGTACCCTGGGTCTTCTCCCTGGCCCGTGGAGTGATCCAGCACAAGCAATGTCCAAGAAGCTCTTCATCTTCTTTGAAATAGCTGACCAAAATCCAGTCCAGTCACTCTTTTAATCTGGAAGCTCTTTTCCCCATTTTTAGAAACTTTCTGCTCATTGTCATGCACAAACCACACCACCACCAGAAGCCTTGAAGAGTCCTTATCACACCCATATTCACATAAATGATCCAGACCATTCTGGCCTTTCTGTCCCAGCTTTCGTAAACAATTGTGTGCAGCTGTCTACACTGGACTTCTGTTATCTTGGACAATTTTGGGTCCAGATCATTTTACAGCAGTAAAGTGATAACTTTCAAATGAAGACTTTTTAGTATTCAACCGCTTATTATTACCAATTACTAAAGCGGGAACATATCTGAAAGGAGCCCCAGTCCACCTGACCGAAGGGATGCTGCTGCTGAAGGAGTTCAGTTTCTTGATCCTGCCACAAGACTGCCAATGCTCTCTGCCAGGGTCCCAGAACAACAGAGCGAGTGAGGTGGGAAGGCACGTCTGGGAATGATTTAGGCCAACACCCTGCTCAGAGCAGAGTCCGTGAGAGCAGGTTGCTCAGACCTGTGTCCAGTTGGCTTTGAATATCTCCAAGGATGGAGACTGCACAAGGTCTCTGGGTGACCTGTTCCAGTGTCTGACCACACTCACAGTGAAAAGGACTTTTCTTACGGATTATCCTGTGTTTCAGTGTGTGCCCATTGCCTCTTGTCCTCTCACTGGGCACCACTGAGAAGAGTCTGGCTCTGTCTTCATTTCCCCCTCCTTCAGGTATCTATGTACACTGCTAAGATCCCCCAGAGCCTGCTCTTCTGCAGGCTGAACAGTCCCAGCTCTCTCATCATAGGAGAGATGTTCCAAGCCCTGAATCATCTTCACAGTCTTTCAGTGGACTCTTTCCAGTGAGTCCATGTCTTTGGTACCAGGCAGCCCAGAGCTGGATGCAGCACTCCAGACGTGTCTCACCAGGACTGCATGGAGGGGAAGGGTCACCTCCATTGAGCTGCTGGCCAAGCTCTGCCTGATGCAGCCCAGGGGGCTGTTGGTGTTTTTTGTCGTAAGGACACGTTGCTGGCTCCCGGTCAGCTTGCTGGCAACCAGGACCCCCAGGTCCTTTACTGCAAAGCTACTCTTGAGCTGGCCGATCCCCAGCTTGTCCTGCTGCCTGGGGTTGTCACTTCCCAGGAGCAGGACTTTGAACTTCCCTTTGCTGAACTTCACAAGATTCCTTTCAGCCCATTTCTCCAGCATGCCCAGGTCCCTCTGGATGGCAGAATACACATCTGCTGTATCAGACACTCCTCCTGGTTTTGTATTATCTGCAAACTTGCTGAGTGTGCACTATGCCCCAACACTAAGGCCATTAATGAAGATGCTAAACAGTAGTGGTCCCAGCATCAAACCTTGGGGCACCCTACTAGTGACTGGCATCCAGCTGGACCTTGTGCTGTGGATCACAGAGCTCTGAGCCTGGCAGTTCAGCCACTTTCCAGTCCACCTCACTGTCCACTTATCTAATCTGTACTTCATCATTTTGCCCGCGAGGATTTTGTTTGAGGCAATGCCAAAAGCCTTGCTAAAGTAAAGATAAAAAACCTCCGCTGGTCCAATGTTGTGAATTAAACTGACCAGGAAAACGGCCCTCCAGCTATGAACAGAAGTTCTCAACTCATGCAGAATGAGTGTTCACGGTGTGTACAAGACCATTCTTCAAAAGATCTCATAATCTTTCCTGGAGTCAGTTAAAAAGCTGTCCCTGTGCAAGAGACTGGGAAAGTAAAGCACAAGTGAGTCAAGTGAGTTGCCTAAAGTAGATTTGCAAAGTCGAACTTGTGCAGCAATACCTCCAGCGTCAGATAAGATAGCTGGTGGAGGGAAACTGAGGAAAGGAGGAGGGAAATGGACACCTCTGCCGAGGCAGATCCTATATTACTTCAAGAGATCTGCCAAAGGACTGGGAAATAAAAAAACCCACAAACCAATCATTTGGCCATTTGGGCAAAGAACTGAAACAAAACACTCTTTGTTCTTGACGTTGCTGTTTAATGTTGAAGACAGACATTTCCCAGCAGAATTGAGGAAAATATTAGCTATACATCCTTTGGGATGTTCATGCTTTTATGTCTGATAACGGAAACCTTACTTCAGTTCACATTATTCTACTTCTTTTGTTTATTCCAGACAGCCCAAATTTCAGTCACAAAGACGGTCCTGGCCCCTACCTGGGGGANAGACAAAGCCATGCTTTGCTGCAGGAGCATTCCCATCCCTGGGAATGTACTGTTGTGAGAGATTAACGCCTTTTGAATTCTTCCCTTGTTGTAGGAGCACAAGGATCAGTGGTGATCCAGAGGAGAAGTTATTAGAAGACCGAAAATCTCTACTAGCTGAGACGATGTGTTCTCCAGCAGCGGTTGTAGTAAAGTCTGAGAACTGCAAGGGAAGACTGGCATGTGGCATATGGGGTGAAGCATTCGTGTGGAAATGACAGGATCATCCTGGCTGCATGCAGCTCATAGCTCACATGGAAGTATCTCCCTGGCAGTGCTACAAATGTCTGGAAAACCTGTGAGTGTTTCTTTGCTTTCTTGCTGGACGCCAGCTGTAACCCCAGTGAGGACACATTTAGGAAACCCTCAACCTGAGCATAAGTGAGAAGGGGAAGAGGTGCATATTTCCCTTCAGAAGTGCTGTGGTCCTAGTTTTCTCATCTTGGTAAACCAGACGTCCAAAGATGCCTGGTGAGGAACTGATGAGATGCTGAGAACTCACTGCAAACCAAATGCTTCCCAAATTGCAGGTATTTTGTTTTTTTAAGTAGACATGACAGATAGGGTATTATTAACCTCAAAAATGCCAAAAATATGTAGCAGCTGTCTAAGCTTGGGAAAGTTAATGAAAACTGGGACTATACAGTCATTGGCATGGACAAATCTAGAGGGCAAAGGAAGTAAATCCATGAGGATGAACCGGGGCCCTCCAGTGCCCAAGGAAATTTTTTTACTAAGGGGGGGAAAGGAAAAAAAAAAGGAATACCGAACTGGAGGCAGTAACCTGTGAGAGGAATAATTTCATGGGAGCTGGGTCATTATGCCCCATACTGGCAACACCTCAAGGACTTTGGGTGTGCTGGGCTGGAACAACTAGGCATTTTGTCATTAAGTATAGGCTAGAATTGCTTTTATATTTATTTTACTTACAGCTAATTGCTTTCAAAACTTTGCCTGACCTTGATGAATGTTTTCTTTTTAAGCTTGCTGGGGGATGTTCTGAGGAGGGAGTCATATAAAGGTGGAAAATAGTGAACATTCAGGAGAGTTACAGTAATTGTGTCTTTGCCATTTTTGTTTCTCCACGCAAAGCAGAGTGCATTTTGGTGGTATGAAATTCTGAGAAGCTTTTCAAGGGCAAAGTGTCTCTGCTGAGTATGCCAGATACCCCTCACAGTGCTAAGACTTTCCTATTTGAAGTCGCTGTGAGTTTTCTGTGTGACGCAGGGTGGTGGCGTGACGGTGGTGGTGATGCTCTTTAGCAAGGTCCTACCCCAGAGCGCTGTCCTTCAACGCTGTCTTGGGAAGCTGTGGATCTGCTGCCCACCAGGCCAAGCGTGTGAGCGCGGAAGGGCTTTAATGTCAAACTTTGGGACTCTGCAGAGGAACAGCAGGATAAATTGGGCACCGCGACGTAGAGAAAAGATATCTCCAGACGTAGCCTTTTCCCTTTCAGAGCTGCTGGGTGGGATGGTCTGTGAGTGGGGATGCTCACCCTGACATGAGGACTCTGGAGTTTCACTCTTATCTGGGCCATGCAGCAGGTCTGCACCCTTAAGCAAGTGCACTATGCCAGCCTTGGTTTGCTCCACACAGAGGACCATGCAGGTCCCCAAATAGGTCGCCCTAAATCTTGCAGGGGAGTATGCTTGAATCAGCATAGAGCAACCGTGATTTGGCAACAAGAGCCCAGTTCTTCTGGCGCTACGGTAATGAGAGCTTTGGTGTCTCCCTTAGCTAAGCACGACCTCACATGCTCCCACTCAAATCACTGGGGTGTGAAAGACTTCAGTCCATAGTTAATGGTAATGCTTTTAATTTTTAAAACAGGTTTTTTCCCCTTTTCTAGGCACATGTTATAGTTAATGTTTCATGACAGCCTCTGGAGATACAGGAAAGAAGTTCTGGTCTTAGTTTAAGAAAGCATATCTACAGGACTGCTGTGTATGGGCAGATAAGTGTGCCCAGGTGTTTGCTAGCACTAGGGCAAAGCATAAAGTTCTGTGATACTTTTCTGATGAGGAGCAGAATCTCCACCTTGCTGAGGATGGGTATTTTAAATGTTCTGGTTGCTCCCCGTGGGGAACAGAGTCATCAAAGCCGTATCTAGAGCTTAGGCCTGCCAGTCCTCCTCCCGAGCCCCTGCACTTGCCTTGGTACAGTTCAGAGTGACACGTGGCTCCTCGCTGAGCTTGCTGTGGCCATGCATGGTGGCACCAGCAGAGTTTCTCGCCTTGTGCATGCACAGTGGGGTGTTCAGCATGTGCTGGAAGCAATCCACCAAGCAGCACATTGTTTTCACCCTCGTCAGCTCTGTTGGCTATAAGGGTTTCTCTGCTGTGGGGTATTTTGGATATGTCAGTAAATACCTTCCCTCCAGCAGTGACAGGTATTTCCACACACAGCAGCCCCCACAACCGTTTTGTAAAAGTTGTATGACAAGGGGCTGCCCAGAGCATGGTTCAGGCTGGCTGTTGTGGGTGGATTGCGACTGACCATAAGCCATCACTGCAGGATCCTTCTGAATCTTTATTTCAGCTCCCATCTTATCAGCCCACCCTGCAGAGGAATGGTCTCAGTCTGTCAGACTTCAGACTAGAGGCCAAACTCACGAGTTAGCTGCGGTGCTTGTCTTCTGATCCATTGAGAATTTATGCAAACATGGTTTCAGGGGCATCTCTGTACAGACCTGGGGGCTTGAGTCTTTTGGGATCTTGCCCTCAGGATTTCATATCCCTGCAGGGAGGTTCAGCACCGGTCCCCAGCACCTTTCTGTCATCACAGTCCTCTGAGGTCTCACACACCAGTTTGTGTATGTGTACGACAGCATCCCCCCCACTCTGCTTGGGTAACACCTTTACGTGAGTGATTTAACCAGGGGTTTTAGAGAATACTCATTGAAGAGTCTCTCAGGCATCTCCGTTTTTCCAGCTGGTTGAATTTTTGTAAAGAGTGGCAATGTAAAACTTTCTTATCCAGTAACTGAGGGCTGCTCCTTCATCTTGCTCATCTGCTTCTGCCCTGCCAGGTCAGATGAGAGGGGATGTCCTCTCCTCAGCCACGTGGCAGCAGACTGGCTGCATGCCCTGCGACCGCGGCTGGGGAGAGGCATATGCTATAGTTTTTGTGGTATCGAGGAAAGCTTTCTAAAGCATGGTGCAGAACGGATATTACTGCTGGACTGGTGTAGTGGTTGCACTGCATTCAGTAATCTGTGATTTTAAAGGTCTGATGTGCTCCCCAGGGAAGATTATGCTGGAACTCCATCTGTTGTAATGGGAACAGGTTTGCTCACTTTTTTTTTTTTTAATCAAGAATACCCAATCTATTAAACATTAATTTGTCTCCTTTGTGGTGAGAAAAGTATGTGACTTGAGAATGCCATAAACGTTGGAGCATGATTTGTAGCCTTGCCTTCGGGCGGGGTACCAGAGGCACCCCAAAGCAAACACTGCTGGGGCCCGCGGTGCCCCATGGTCACCACCACAAGATTGTGCTCCATCACCATGCGCCTTTAATCACTGCAGACTTTGAGCTCATACATTCTCCTCAGATGAACAGAGTGCATCTTTATTACTGTGTGAGGACTTCAATAATTCATTATGGGAGAAAGCAAAGAGAAGAGCAACGCTGTTTGTACTAGGATCTAATTGCTGAATGCACCCTGACCTTTCAAAGGAGGCCCCACATTTAATCACGATTCTCTTCTAGTGGCACTGTTGGCGAACCCATCTGTTTGTCCATCTGCTGCAGTGAGATGAGGGTGCTGGTTCCCCTCGTGATATTGCAGACATCCCACTTGCGGGGAAGGAGGTTTCTCTGAAACAAAAGCGCAGCCAGGTACGAAACAGCAACGATTGTCCCCAAGGTGAGAAGCACTGTGAATGTTTTAAAGGGGAAAAGCTGACTGTAGGTCCCGTTCCCCAGGGAACAGGCTGGGTAGCAGATGATGGGGGGGATGCTCAGGGCAGGCTCCCCTGCCAGCAGCCTCAGGACGAGCCCAACCAAGAAGCCGGCAGCTGAGCCGTAGGTGTTGGTGCTCGGAGCAAAGAGGGCACAGCAGAGCTGGGGGAAGAGCAGGGCGTACACCAGCTCCCCGCTGAGGAACCAGAGGTCATAGACAGAGCTGGAGTAAAAAGCCAGACCGGCAGCCCCTGCCCCAAACACCAGCATGGAGGTCCTCATGGCCCATAAGACCTCTGTCTCTGTAGCCTGTAAAACAGAGATGGTAACATTACAGACCTGGCATTTACTGGCAGGGTGACCAGCACTGCCCTGGGCTGGTTCTCACCAAGCCCTCGCTGCTTTCAGGCAGTGCTTGCCACCAGCAGCTGCCCAAGGCAGGCACCCCTGGAGATGGAGCTGCCCTCTGTATTTTTGAGGGTCATGGTTTTATGCTGTCTCCATTAATATACTAGTCCAAATTTTACATCAGTCATTTTGTAAAAAGGAGAGCTCAAAGTGTGGGTATTAGTAACCCCATCAAGGATACAAACACCCCTGACCTATGTTTGAAGATCTGGCTCCAGAACTCAGGTCAGCTGCTGGCAGACAGACGCCTCTAATCACAGACCACATAGACTGGATTTGAAACGCTCTTGAAGCAAAAGCATGTTTCCTGACTCCAAAACTACTGAATGCTGTAACAAAGTACCTTTTTCCTCAGGATTTTCCGGTAGATATTGTGAGCGAACATGGAACTGGCAGAGAGAAGAGCTGAGTCCGCAGAAGACATTGCGGCAGCAGCGATGGCTCCCAGACCAGCAATGGAGATGTATGCTGGGCAGAGGTAGCGTAGAACAAGTGGCAGTATCATAGCCGATTCCCCTCTCTCAAAAGGGCTTGGAAGACCATAGCTTGTCTGGTTCCAGTCTTTAAAACAGAACAAGGAAAAGTCACAACAAATCCTTCACTGACATTTCTGCTGTCTTTGCAGCTGCCTTTCCACAGGGACCAGTGACAGCAGGGCTAAGGGCAGAGGCTCACTCAGGATTTTCAGACTTGGATTCATTTTTTGGATCTTCCTTATCTCTTGTGATTCCCCTTAACATGCTGCAGCTCTCACTAGATCAAAGATTTTCATTTTCCCTGGCAGCATCTATAGAAATAGCGATGCTTTGTGTGTTTCCAGGAATGGAACACTTAAAAGTCAACCTTTTAGACCTCGCTTATGAGGAGAAGGGAGTTTTGCTCTGATGCCCCTAGTCACAGGTGAATTCATGAGTTCAAGTTCAGCGATCTGGCTGCTCTTTAACCCTTGCTATAAACCAACACTGGATTGATCTCCTGGGCTGGGGCTATGGTATTCCAGGACTGAACTTGATTCCTTCAAGCTTGTTTTCCCCTGAGCATTATTAACAATCTGTAGCAATATTACTGGGTCTTACATACATAAGGCAGTAACAGAAGCAGGCATAAGATTTCTTGGAAAATAGGATTATACAGCATTTAACAAGGTCTGCCTTCATCTTTCCTCACCACAAGGTCCATAAAAAGCCATTCTGTCATAATGAAATAACTTTGAACAGGTTTCGGGGCTGCTTAAATGTTGCTAGGTAGTCATACACCAAACCTCAGAGGGCTCCACATTTCTGGTACAGGCTTCTAGCTTGGTGGCCAGGTGTCCCGTTGGAGGCTTTTAGGTACACAAGACTAGGTAATTTGAAGTATAAATCAGGACTTCTTTGGGTCCCGTTTTAATCACCTTTGACAAAAACTTGTTCATTATTCAGAGACAAATGATTTAGTTTTACCTGTTGATGTTGCAACTGCACCAATGAGCACAGAGGGGATGGCCATTAAAAAGCACCCAAGTCCAGAGAGGTAGGAGATGAGCCTTGCCTGTCCCGGCGAGGCAGTGGAGAGCACTCTTTGGAAGTAGGTTTGCCACGGGATGCTGCCAAGCACCTGAAACATTCAGATGTTACTAGTGGTACCCACCAGGCTGCTGGCTGCTGTAGGGCATCATCCATCCATCCATTCAGATGGATGATAATCTTTACTGTTCTAAACCTCTAACTTCAAATGCATAAAATTTGCCCAGCGTTAACTATTGAAGATGATATTTGTCATGACTGAGGGTGTCTTTTTTCTTTGTTTTCATTGTGATGGATGTGAAATTTTGATCAAAACAAGTTAATGGTCTGGCAGACTGAGAAAGCTAAATAAACCAGGTTAAAAATAGGATGCTTGGCGTAGTAAAACGGGCAAGGAGGAAGGAAAGGAGAAGCTTTTCAGGAATGGAACTTTTGTAAAAATCTACCCAAACTTAGCTAGAGTATAATCCAAATTTTAAAACAAAATAATAATTTTCACTATCTCAGGAGACAAAGTTCATCAGATAATATCGTCAACAAACTCAAGCTTCTGTGTGTCCCTATTACCAGTCAACAGAGAGCATAACAACATCCTGTAGCCTTAACTGTATTGCTAGCTCAAAAGTTCAGTTGTGCAGTGGAGCCAATGGCACCATGCTTGCTGATGACCTGCAGTCGCGTCATTTTAATTTTTGTTTTTTCAAATAGAGGAAATTTTACATAATTATTTTAAAAGCACACTATTGAGGCTGCAAGACCAATCTCAAAAGGTAGGAAATGCCTCATTTAGATGCCAGGAGTGGAACTATTTGCCTGCATAGTCTTACTCAAGAGGTGCGTTCCTTCATGTGGGTGAAGGGTGGAGTGCCCTGCTGCTTCTTGTCTTCCACAGCTGAGCCCTGGATCTCCCTACTCCATTCAGTGTCCTGCATGATGGCTGAGAGAAGGTTTTACACGTTGTTCTGCCCCTTACAGCTGTGCCATGTAGGGCTCCTGGCTGGAAGAACCCACAAGTTTTCCAGACAGAAAGTCCCTGCACAGTCCCTTCTCCCAACCACCTGTCCAAGAAATAACTCCATACCAGGTAGAAGAAGTCATCCAGCCACCTTCCAAGATACTGGTTTTCTATCTTTCCAATCCAAGGGTCTTGGTATGATCGATGAGTTGCAGTGTAATAAATACTTTCAGTTGCAGAATTCACCAGGGCGAAGGGGATACAGACCCACTAGGGTAGAAACAGAAATAGTTAACCTTTTACCCAGGGTCCTTGTTCTTGGGGAATCTGTTGTTCTTGGGGAATCTATTGAAATATATTACATATTAATGATATATATTGAATATATATAATATATATTTTTATGTATATAAAATAATATAATATATATAGAGAGTATATATATAACATATATTGAAATATATTGAATGTATTCTTGGGGAATATATTGAAATTAAGGTGGATATAGAACATAAAGTTAAGTAAGATTAAACACAGACTAAGAGTCTTCCTTCCCCCCCCTTCCTTACACTAAATCTACATGTTTCTTGTTTGTGGCATCATCAAGAACATGAGTTTGTAATTCAGGTCAATTGATGCCTTCAGTTGACAGATCTCTCTCCTTTCCAGCCAAGATTGTTCTGGACAGGTTCTGCAGATCTTACTTATGAGCAGCTGCGTTCACCCAGCAAGGCCAATAGGAAAGGCATAAGGACTGTAAGATGTTTCAGGAGACCCGTTCTCCTCAAGAGAAGCTGTAGGGCAAGGGCCAGTACTGGTGGAGTTATTTTTGGTCTGAGACATGCTGAAATGAAGAACAGGGCTTTTTTGCTTAGTTAGGAAACTGCTAACAAGAAATGCACAGGACTTGCCAGGCTGAGGGTAATGAAAACCAGCTGGATGATATCTGTGTATGCCACAGAGTAGAGGCCTCCCAGTAGAGTGTAGAGTATGACAGTGCATGCTGAGATGATGATAGCCAAAGTGCCTCCAATATCCAAGATGACTCTCATTGTTGCTCCTGCAGACAAGGACAGTGGTCAAGTATCTTAAGACAGATTTCATACATGCAGAATACAGAATAAATAAGGATATGCTGTTCCCTTGACGTCAGCACACCACACAGTACGAGAAATGCACAATCTACAGCGAGTGGGCAGAGTGAGGACTCAGGAGATCCCATGTTCCCTTTCTGCTCTTGCTGCTACCTTGCTGCATGGCCAAAGCACTCTGCCTTTTTACCTCTGCTCTTCCACAAGCAAGAGGAAGCTACTAACCCATATTGCCAGACCTCTCTATTGTAATATCATTAGTATATACTACTGTCATTTGTATTAAATCTAAAAACGTATTTTGCAGAAATGAGAAATGCCTGTGTTCCTCTCACAAAAGGAGACAAGAAGCATAACTTTCCACAGGTTAGTCCAGCACAATTCCCAAATGTATATCATAATCTGATAGTTGTGCTACATGACCTTTAACAAATATAACAGCAAAGTAAGTATTTACCCAGGGATGCCAGGATGGCTGCAAACCAGAACACCTCTCCTAGCAGCGGTGGAATGAAGAGTAAGCTTCCCATCACATTCCCAAACGTTTCTTGAAGCGGATCCATCACTGTCACATAATTCTTGGATCTCATTGGATTTACAAAGAAGAAACCACCTATCAGAAGTGATGACATTTTGGTAGAATATTGTATGTATTATATTCCAGGAAAAAAATATGAGTACTATGGTATTTGGGTATCAGAGCCGTATAGTGAGTGTGGAATTTGTACGTAATGGACCCTAGAGAATTATGCAGCCAGCCAGACACAGGGGCCTCAATTCACTTACCTAAATGTGGGGTTTCACCCACCTGAGGGGTCCCAGGTTGTAAAGGACATCTGCTTACAGCTGACAGATATGACCCTCCATTTTTGGCAGACCTACATCTTTCCAGAGTGACTGCTGGAAGTCAGGTAGGACTCCCTAGGGCACCCCAAATGGCATAAGATACCTGCGTGACTGTAACAGGAACATAACTGAGAGGACATCCACATGTAGTCTCCTCTCCATCTCCAGTGACCTACCAAGCTGAGACACAAAGTTTTTTGAAATGCTTCCTGTGAAAAAGTCAGTAGGCAGAGTGAGGCATTGAAGTCTCATATTTGGCTGAAAAAGAGAAAAACTTTTGTCGCTGGCCGTGTGATGCAATATGTTGATATACTTCCTTTTCTGGTTACTTTTTCATTTTAGTGGCTTCATTCTCTCTTCCCAGAACTACATTGTTTTAATCTGCTCATTGAGCTGAGTCCCACCTGCCTTCATCTAAATATTAGACGTCAGATGTACAGCCGTCTCATTAAAACCAAAGACTACGTATTGTGTGTAACCCTGAAGCCAAGAGGACTGCTTGTCTGGGCACTGCTGACCTGAGCAAAGATTGCAGGATCAGACCTGCACTCCTCATTTTCATTAGTAAGAATTACTCACACAAGAAATGCTGGCAGTATATTTCCAAGCCTGATTCATACTCACGTCAGTTGGACTCTTTTCTCTGACTTACAAGAATAAAGGTTGTTGTTCTTTCAGAAAGTCCTGCACAAGGTCTGCACAGGTCTCCTTGCTTTAATCATTCTGTGTCCCTAGAGAGTTACACTATAACTCGGTGTGGACTGGAAGAAACTTTGGTCTTGGTGAGACAGCTGAACCTCAGCATGAGTCCGGCAATTCTTGGAGTTAGAAACAGCAACTTAAGTATAGGACACTGCAAACTGAGCTTAGTTTCAACAAAATAGTAACCAGCTATAAAGTGGGACAAGCTGGATGCACTACAAATTCATCCTGAGATAACACTACTCAGAACAACACATTTTAGTGGAAAAAAATCAAGTAGTGTTTCATCACACAGAAATTTTGAAGAAAAAATTTAAATTATACCAGTACTCTCAATAGTCTGTGAATAAGAGACCATGATAAAAAAGCAATATGCACATATCCACATGCTTCTAAAGTTTTCAGATTAAATTTTTGTCCTATAAATTGCTCCAGGCAGGCAAATCTCCACACTATCTCCAAGCTACCCCAATTTCTTACATTTCAGTTTAGAAGATAACATTATAAATGCTTATTCTGGATCTATGGGAGACTGAAGAAACAAAATCAGCTTTAAGATGTACTCTATACTCTGTTACACATCTTAATATACTCATATGAATTTTTTTAAAGCTTATGTGTCCTGGTTACATGAATTATTTACCAATAACAAGGGACAAGGCAAATCCCACAGGTGCCTGGACCCACAGTAGTCCTTTTGAAGGCAGGTAGACAATTTCAGCTGTGCCATTGATATATGCTCCTCCAACCCAGGTGGCTGTAAACACAGAAGATGGAAAGGTAAAAATTGTGATACATATTCCCAACTAGTCTTGTAGAACACACTAAGAGCTTGTAAACATTTTTTCTCACACAAATATTTAATTCCACTTCTATTTTCTTTAAAAAGTTTTCTCCCATAGAGAGACGTGCTGCTGAGTACAGGTGACAGTATTAGAATATCACCCTAAATAATTCCTCAGGTTAAATAATCAATATCTATGTGAGCATGGAAAAGTTCAATGTATAAACATTTAGAGGCAATTGGAATATACTCATTTTAAATTTTTTTTTCTCAGTGAAAGAATTTTGCTAGAGCAAACAGAAATACCTTTGTTATTTTGCCATGACAGATAGACCATCCTTCACTAGCATCACTTATGCAGTCTGAGAAAATAGACATTAGGAAAAAAACATGCAAGAAGACATTGCAGTCAGAATACAAACCTACAACATGGGCTTAAGTGTTTTAGCAAGGCAAATATCACTTGGGGAAGCCTTCAGAAAAAATGGGTGAGGGAAGCAAATTTCAGATGATGCCAGGCAGCAAGGGGAGAAAAGGGAAGCGGAGGGCAGCAGTCCGTGGGGAAACATTTTCTCTTTAGGAGAGAGCCCAATGCTCACCGTGAGTAGCAATTTATTCCACACAGAACTGGATTGTTCCAGCAGTAAAAGTCTTCTGTTACGCTGGATAACAGAAACTGGTTCAAGATTAAGACCACAGTCTGCCTTAATGAGAAGTGTCATATTCTTCAGTCACTCTTAAATTAAACTCTTTAACTCTTAAGTAAACTTTTAAATTAATCTCTTTAATTTAAAAGAATCTACATAAACATTAGGTTCTGCTCAATGTGGAGAGGTTTGCAAAAATCCATCCCAAAATGATTCATGAAACCATACTCCTTTAAAGCCACACTTAGGTAAAATCTGCCCTGACATTAAAGGAGCTCACTTGCTTTGAAAGAAAAGTCCCCCAGATCTGTGTAATGCGTGGGTTTTAAGAAGAATTTTTAAATGTCCTTTAAGAAAACTTACCTGTTGCAGTAAACAATCCAATGAAAACATTTATATTCCTGCCTCCAACTATGGCCATTTCAGTTGGGTTTCTGTTCTGCTGGTCCTTCTTGCTTTTCCAAGAAGCCCAAATTCCGGTAGCTAAAGTTAATGTAAAAAACACACTCAAAGATATTAAGCCTGGTATATTTAGAGCCATTTTCTGTTGCTTAATTTGGATGAAAGACAGGAATAATAGCGTGATGGTAATATTCTTTGACTGAGTCCACAATTTAAAAAAAATGGAAAAAAAATCAGAAATATTAGTGCCGCCTTGTAAAGAAGCTGCTAAGTACCAGTTTGCTGTGCTTTGCAAGGAAAGATGAAGTACAAAACAGAGTCATGAACCCAAAAGTCTGCAGAACTGGATTCAGAGTCTCTGTCTTTGGAGGACTACTGGCAATTTTTCTGTTTTCCCCCTTCTTCAGGAGATATCAATCTTTTTTCTCTGGGGAGCAGAGGATAAGAGGGTAGGAATTAGTATTGATAAAAGCAGTGGAGCACTGATGTGAGGGGTAATACTGACTTCGTTTGAAGGAGGGCAAATGTTACATTTTGTCTGATATGCAACGGTATGAAACTAATCTGTATTTTTCTAAGTTCTAAGCACAAGGCTAACGCAGGAGATAGGGCTAAGAATTTGTCTGTTTAAAGTTGACTGAACTAAACCCACAGCAATCATGAAAATAAACCTAGGAAACAGTAAAAGAAGTTTTACCACTGACCAACTGAAGGAGCTGCATGCTGATCTTCAAAGCAAGTGCATTATCATTTCACTGCTGGAAACAGGCAGGAGAGCAAGGGGTTGTTAGACTCTGCAGCAAAACTAGAAGAAAGATACAGACTTTCTTAAACTACTTTGTGAGGCTGCCTCTAAACAGACACGATTCTGAGAAAAACCTCATCCATGCGTTAAAGAAGTCAGTCAGTTAAATTTATTATAGAGTTGCCATACCAATTTCTTTTTAGTTGCCCTGCGAATCTTTTTCATCTGTCCTGGTATGATTCTTCAGAACCACCTCTGCGTGAAAACTGCCCTATTTAGGGCACTTGTTTGGCTCTCCTGGATACTTGCTTTCATCTCTGGAGCCGGTAGCTCCTTTCCATGTGGAAATCACAAATTTCTTCATCACAGGTGAACTCTGAGCAGGAGTTTGAAAGTTCAAATCTTCAGGAAGGTTTTCTTCAGTGTGCCATCTCCTGCAGACTGCCAGGAGTAGCTGCGCCTGGAAGTGACAGTGGCACAGGGTAAGCATGTCCCATGGACCGGGCGTGGTGGGAACACACCAGCACAGGGGCGATGGCTGTGGGAAGAAGGGGGAGAAATGCAGGAACCCCATGTTTTCTGTGACACCTCTCTATACAAGGGAAAATAAGGTTTTTGCTAACTTTTGCAGTGATCTGGTAGGAACACTCTGTAAGGAGTTTTAAAAAAAACAGTGAAAATTAAAAAAGATGAAAAAGCCTGACAATCATGTGATTATTTATCCTGCCTTAGGAGAAATACTCCTTTATATTTATAATCAAATGCCATTTTGACTGCATAAGGGGTTTTAACTTCGAGCCAATTATTTGTGTAGAAAAAAGGGACTCTGTGAATTTTAAAGGTGCATTTTAAAGGCACATTTTCTGGGTGGTAATCAGATACACTCCTTTTCACCTCAATTACGCCTGCTACGAAGCTGTAGAAACTGCAGCTGTCGGTGGCGACGGAGACATTGGTTTCTCTGGGTTGCTTTCCTTACTCAGAACGGGACGTTTCAAAATCTTTTAAAATACTGTTTACACACAGACTCACACTATACTTTTTTCTATGAAGAAATGTTTTGCAGCACATTTCCTAGGCAGCAACAAAATAGGGTTGAAGGAGCACATGGCTGGGTCTCAGCCTGCTCTGCAGCCAGGAACTCCTGGGAGGAAAAACCTGGCGTTGCGTCCTTCACGTGGGGGTCAACTAAATTGAACACGTCCAAAGCAAGATTTGAACTTGTCCTTTGACTTCTGTGGAGAATGTTTGGTCTGACTCTGTTTTTTATCATCTCTTGAAAAAAATACAGTAAAAAGTGGCAGGCATAAAAATCTGCAGGGAAACTTCACTTAAAGACCCAGAGGGATGGAGGGCAGAAGTGGTAAGACAAAATGTAAGTGAGAATGTTACCCGATGGGATGAAGGAGATTCAGACACAAAGTATGTGTAAGGTAGTTCGTCTGAAGCTGGAGCATCTTGGATCATATACAGTACATGGAAGAAGGGTTGTAAAAACATGAGGTTATATCAAGAAGATCAGTTCCTCACTAAATCTGTTGTTGTGCTCTTTTGCCACTAGATGACTCCCAGATAATGCATCTATTTTACAAAAAAAAAAAAGAAATCTCACTAGTGGAGAGATGTCTGAGGTGGGCTTCACCTCCCTGCTCATGATGGAGGGCTGCAGCTTTGGGTGCCAGCTGCTGTGATGCTGTCTCCAAGCTCCCTCTGTAACCGTGGGGAGAAAGATGCAATTTTAGAATGCAATTCACTGACCTATTTTAGGTCCTATGAGGCAGGACAGGGCAAGGGCAGATCTGAGTCTGCTGGACTCAGAGCTGCTTTTGAGTGGTGTCACTGTACCCAGTAGATGTTTCAGGGTTTGATTTGGCTGCTTGTGTAGAGATGGCCGGTGCCATCTGAGATGGTCTAAAGCCTCTGAGATGTCCACATGGGCAAGTGGATGTTACAGAGCCACTTTGGGAGACATGTGCCCTTCTGGAGCAGCAGCCAGAATATTCTGGTGTATCTCCAATGGTTCTGAATGTCTACTTGTGGAATATTCAGCTGAGCTCTTAGTCTCTCCTTATTGCTTGACCTTGATGTAACAAAGTCTGAAATGGGTGGTTCATAAAAGTAGAGGCATGCCTGGAAGAAGGTGAGGAGTGCTGTGTGCCAGGGAAGATTTTTATCTGTGGTGGAAATGATCTGCACCATAGCGAGCACTTACAACTACTCAGCTTTGAAGCTAGCCAAGTGGAAGAAATAAAGATGGACAAACCTGTGACCTCTGTGCCCTGCCTTTTGGGGTTAAATGTTCTACATTATTGATGATGAACTTTAGATGGCCCTCTGTGGCCCATGGGCTCTGGAGGAAAGGGGTGCTGTGGGGTGAGAGAGGTACTGCAGGGAAGGGCATTTCTGAAGGGCGGCTGTCCCCTGTCGCTCCTCTGGCAAAAGACAAGCCCAGTGAGCTGGTGCTCTGTAGACAATGAAATAAAGTTCTATGAGAATCTGGAAAGGTCTTTTTTTTTTTTAAATTTCCTTTGGGATTTTTTTGAAGTCTGTTTGCAAAGAAGTGGTTACCTATGAGGAGCTTCCTGGAAGGAGAGACACGGAGCTGGGGCTGGAGTAGTAGAGCAGAGGCTGTGGCACAGGGAGGTCTGCGGGGACCAACCTCTCCACTGGTTTGCTTTGCTTTGCTTTGCTCTTCGAGCCAAGAAAAACTGAGTGCTGAAGCATGAGGCATATGAGCTATTTGCATCAAAATGATCTGACAGTTCCTCTTGAAATGAGGTGGTATGAACTAGTCTGCGGTTTCCAATCCAGGTATTTGAATCATGTCCTTGATCCTAGCAGCTGAAACACCGGGCCGTTGGTCTCCAGACATTTACAATTTTTCACACGGTGGGCTTGGTGTAGAGTTTTATTCCTATCCCAAGTCAATCCCAGGAACATTTTTTCCTTATTTGTTGGAATCATACACAGAATCACACAGAATGGTAGGGGTTGGAAGGGACCTCTGTGGGTCATCTAGTCCAACCCCCCCTGACAAAGCAGGGTCACCTACAGCAGGCTGCACAGGACCACGTTCACTTGGGTTTTGAATATCTCCAGAGAAGGAGACTCCACAACCCCTCTGGGCAGCCTGTTCCAGTGCTCTGTCACCCTCAGAGTGAACAAGTTCTTCCTCATGTTCAGACGGAACTTCCTGTGCTTCAGTTTGTGCCCGTTGCCCCTTGTCCTGTCGCTGGGCACCACTGAAAAGAGCTTGGCCCCATCCTCCTGACA